>Ga0056115_1000012_pt1 | contig 154563 bp, 157 predicted proteins | sample WorMetOlspDAHAB1_FD_77007 | JGI IMG/M metagenome (GOLD analysis project Ga0056115, IMG submission 77007) | Marine gutless worms symbiont microbial communities from Max Planck institute for Marine Microbiology, Germany - Olavius sp. DAHAB.1 ...
CAGCGCCCCCAAAGCCAAGGCCCCCGCCCGTCGCAAAAAACAACAGAAGGCCAAGAAGCCCGGTCTGTTCACGCGCATCCTCAAAGCCCTGTTTGGTGGCGAGGAAGAGGAAGACACCCGCAAGAAGCGCGGCAAGCAGTCCCGCGGCAAGCAGGGACAGGGCCGCGGTCGCCAGCGCCAGGATAATCGCGGCCGCAATCGCCGTCGTGGCGGTCAACAGGCCGACGGCCGGAAACGTTCCGACTCTGGTCGTGACGATTCGCGACGCGACGACTCTCGCCGTGATGACGGACGTCGTGGCGATGGACGCAAGAAGAAAGATGACCGCCAGCGTTCCGAGGAAGGCCGCCAGGAAGGCCGCAAGCGCCAGGAAGGCCAGGGTGAAGGTGGCCGCAAGCGCGGACGCCGTCGGGGCCGTGATGAGCGCGCCCGGGATCGGGATGACGCGGTAGCAGCAAGCGAACAATCCGAAGAGCAGGGTCAGGATCGTCCGCGCAAGCGGCCGCAGGAACAACGCGGCGATGACAAGCCTCGCCGCCGTCGTCGCGGTAGCCGCCCGGCGGAAACAGAAGCAGTCGAAGCGCAGGAAACAGTGGTAGATGAAGCTGCAGTTACAGCTGCGGATACGTCAGAGCCTGTTGAAGCGACTGCAGAAGCACCGGTGGCAGCCGAGCCGACCGCTGAAATCGAAACGCCTGCGGTAGCCGAAACTGCGCCTGTGGAGGAGATCGCTGAAGAGGCGACCCCCGAGCGCGTGGAAGACGTCACAGCAGAGACGGCAGAAGCGGCTGCAGAGGACACCATGACTGCCGGCGACAGTGAAGCAGTCAGCGTCGAGCCGAGTGCAGAAGCCGAGGTAGCCAGCTCCGCGGGGCTGACGGAATCCGGCCGCGCCTGGAATGATCCCAGGATCGAGGCAAAGCCGGTCGAGGCAGTGCAGATCGATACTGCTTACCTGGAATTTTTCCGCGGCGATATCGCCCCGCCGGTTGTGCAGTTGCGACCCAAACCGCCGCGTGCAGTAAACGATCCAAGGGGTCAGGTTGCAGCAGCCGCAGCGGAGGATTCCTCACAGGAGCCGATGAGTCACTAGTGTGCTTGTCAGCACCCTTTAGAGCTGTATAATTCCACGCCTGCTGCGGTACGCCGCAGCGGCAAACAAGTTTCCGGTGGGCTGGCTGAGTGGTCGAAAGCGGCGGTCTTGAAAACCGTTGAACCGAAAGGTTCCCGGGGTTCGAATCCCTGGCCCACCGCCATTTTCAAAGCCGGGTAATACCCGGCTTTTTTGTGTGCCTTTTTTGCTCCAAATCGGGCCATAAACAAGCGTCACAGTATCTGTGCAGAAGCTTGATTTTGGATATTTCGGGCTTATTATCTGTCTAAGACCTGACAAAGCGCCGCTGCGCTATAAATGGAGTTGTACTATGCAAGAGAAGAGCCTTTCCTCGACTTATGACGCCGGGATGGAGTCGGTCCTATCGACCAACAAAGTCCTGAAGAACACCTACATGCTGCTGAGCATGACTTTACTGTTCAGCGCAGCCTGTGCCGGCGTTGCCATGGCCATGAACATGGGCCACGGTATGGCACTGGTATTGAGCCTGGTTGGACTGGGCCTGCTGTTCGTGGTGCACGCTACAGCCAACAGTGCCATGGGCCTGGTAGCGGTATTTGCCTTCACCGGCGTACTTGGCGCCTCCCTGGGACCAATGCTCAATTACTACCTGGCCCTGCCTAACGGCGCCAGCTACGTGATGCAGGCCCTGGGCGGTACCGCGGTTGTTTTCTTCGGCCTGTCCGGCTACGCGCTGACCACCCGTAAGGATTTTTCCTACATGGGCGGCTTCCTGTTCGTCGGCCTGCTGGTTGCCGTGATTGCCATGATCGCCAATATCTTCCTGGGCATTCCCGCATTGTCCCTGACGATCTCGGCAGCTATCGTGCTGATCATGTCCGGCCTGATTCTGTTCGACACCAGCCGCATCATCAACGGTGGCGAGACGAACTACATCCGAGCAACCGTGGCCCTGTACCTGGATATCTACAACCTGTTTGTCCACCTGCTGCATCTGATTACCGCTTTGAGCGGTGATGACTGAGTCCAGTCACTCGACACGCCAGGCCCCGGCACCGCCGGGGCTTTTCGTTTCTGGACCCCGCTAAATGAAATTCTCCCTACTCGTTCTCGGCTCCCCCCATGCCTGCCAGGCCGGTGACACTGCCCTGGCCTTTGCCCGCGCGGCCATCGAGGGTGGCCACGAGGTCTACCGGGTCTTTTTCTATCACGAGGGCGCCTACCAGGGTGATGCACTGGGGGTTGTACCCCAGGATGAAACCAATCGCGTTGAGAGCTGGGCCAGCCTTGCTGAGGCGAACGATATCGACCTGGTACTGTGTATCGCCTCGGCACTGAAGCGCGGCCAGCTCGACACAACCGAAGCGGAACGCCACGAACGCCCCGCCGGCAGCATTCACCCCGCTTTCCAGTTATCCGGCCTGGGCCAACTCATCGACGCCGGAGCCGGTTCCGACCGGCTGCTGACATTCGGCAATTGAGCATGGGCGACACAAAGAAAAAACTCCTGATCGTTTGCCGCCGGGCACCTTACGGGGACAAGTTGGCCCGCGCCGGTCTCGACGTGGCACTGGCCGCCGCGGCCTTCGATCAGGACGTGGCGCTCCTGTTCATGGATGACGGGGTCTGGCAGTTGCTGCCTGAGCAGGATGCGGGCCGGATCGACAGCAAGAGCCAGCTAAAGACACTACAATCCATGCCCCTCTATGACATAGACACCTTTCACGTGGACGCCGCTGCACTGGAACAGCGGCAGTTGGAGGCCGCTCATCTGGAAGGCAATACGGAGATCCTGCAGCAACAGGACCTGGCAGAATTCCTCGACAGTTTCGACCAAGTTCTGAGTTTCTAGAATGTTGCTGCACACGGTCAACAAGAGCCCCCACGCCAGCGATGCCCTGGACAGCTGCCTGCGCACTGCCCTGCCCGGCAGCCAGCTGCTATTGATAGAAGACGGCGTCTATGCCGCCCGGGAGGGTTCTGCTGCGGCAACACAGATTGCTGCCACCGAGGGCCTGCGCTGTTACGCGCTCGCCGCTGACGTGGCGGCACGCGGCCTGGATGGCCTGCTCGCAGCGGAAATAGAACTCGTCGATTACAGCGATTTCGTGCAATTGGCGGCCGACTGCCACGCAGTTCAGAGCTGGTACTGACCCGTGTTCGACAAGGAGGGTTTCCTGCGCGACCTGGATGACTGGACGCCGGAGGTCGCCGAGCAGATCGCCGGCAGCGAGGGTATAGCGCTCAGTGAAGCACACTGGGAAATCATTGACCTGCTCCGCGAATACTACCGGCGTTTCGAGGCGTCACCGGCCAACCGTGCCCTGGTCAAGTTTACTTCCCAGGAACTGGGAAATGACAAGGGCCGCAGCGTTTACCTGATGTCGCTGTTCCCCGGCAGCCCCGCGAAACTGGGCAGTAAAATTGCCGGTCTGCCCAAGCCGGACAACTGCCTCTAGCTACCGCCCATGCCCCTGACCCGCTTCGACCCCGACAATTACCAGCAACTGCTGGCCGACAAATGCGCGCGCGTGATGAGACAGTTCGCCGACCTGCGGGCACCGGTACCTGAGGTCTTCGAATCCCCACCCCGGGCGTATCGCATGCGCGCCGAATTCCGGATCTGGCATCAGGGTGAAGACCTGTTCTACGCGATGTTCAACCCGGGAGACCCGAAAACACCGCTGCGCGTTGACGACTTCCCCATCGCCGCAGAGCGCATCCAGGCCGCCATGCCAGTCTTACGCGAGGCGCTGCTGCCCAACCAGACGCTGCGCCGCAAATTGTTCCAGGTGGAATTCCTCTCGACACTGGCGGGAGACCTGCTCGTAACCCTGATTTACCACCGACCCCTGGAGGCAGACTGGGAAGCGGCAGCGGCCGAACTCGAACAGGCACTCGACGCCCACATCATCGGCCGCTCCCGCAAACAGCGGCTGGTGCTGAGCCGGGATTATGTCGAGGAAACCCTGGGCATCGCCAACGAGAATTTCGTTTACCGCCAGTACGAACAGGGATTCACCCAGCCCAATGCCCGGGTCAACTGTGCAATGATCGAATGGACCTGCGCCCGTGCTGACAAACTGGAGGGAGACCTGCTGGAACTCTACTGCGGCAACGGCAATTTCACCCTGCCCCTCTCGCGCCGCTTCGACAGGGTACTGGCCACCGAGGTAGCCAAGAGTTCGATAGCGGCGGCACTGCACAATCGCGCCGCCAATGCGGTCGACAACCTGGAGCTGGCCCGCTTGTCGGCGGAGGAAGTCAGCGAGGCGCTGGCAGGTAGCCGGGAATTCCGCCGCCTCAAGGCCCTGGTAACGCCACTAAAGGATTACCGCTTCGCCACCATCTTTGTCGATCCGCCCCGGGCCGGGCTGGACCCGGCCACGACGGATCTGGTGTGCGGCTTCGACAATATCCTCTATATTTCCTGTAATCCCGAGACCCTGAAGAACAACCTGGACCGCATCTGCGGCAGCCATGAGCTCGTCGACTTTGCCCTGTTTGATCAATTTCCCTACACCGATCACATGGAGTGTGGCGCCTTCCTGCAGCGCCGGGATTAAACGCGAATGCCAAAATCCATCAAGGGTCTGCCCAGTACCTCGTCGAGGCGATCGCCGTCGCGGGCGTTGATGTCGATAAGGCGCAGCCCCAGTTCACGGTAAACGTCTTTCTTTTTCAGTTTGAGCGACAGGCGTTCCGCCGGCTCCTCATCTTCCCAGCACTCGATATAGACCCGGGCAGCGGGGAGATAGAAATCAGCGTAGAGGACGTCTTCCACGGGCAGGGCTCGCTGGTGAGCGTGGGCCAGTTGCGCCAGGTAAAGCCAGTTGCAGACCTGCTGCTCCAACACGGTCTCCAGGGCATGGCCGTCGATACCGACCAGCTCACTACCCCCCAGGTCGGCGAACAGGTCGTCCTTTAAGTCCGGCTCCGGGACACGCTCGCCACTTTCAGATTGCTCGGTAAGCTCGCGGTGTATCACCGCGTGGTCGACTATCTCGTGGGGCCAGGTCACGAAGAAGGCGCCGCTGTTCTCGCTCTCCTCCTGCTGCCCGCCGAGGCGGCGGCCCTGCTCGGTTAATTCCCAGCCCAGCACGCTGTGAACCTGCAGACCCAGCTCGGCCAGGGCGCGATTGATCTGCCGTGGGTGCAATTTGGGGTAATAGCGGCGCATACCGGATGCGCTGATGCGCTGGTTGGACTCGATGGCGCTCAGCAGCTGGTGTGACTCCAGGGTCTTCGGCCAGACGATATAGCGACCGTAGCGCTTGCTGTCGACATAGCTGCCACCCTCAAACTCGCCCTTGCCCGTAAGCACCCAGTTGTCTTCCACCCGCGCAATCCAGCCGTAATCCTTGAGGGTGGCAAATAACTGCTGGGCCGGGATATTCAGCTGCCTGGCCAGTGCGGTGGTGGAGACCTTGTCCTGATCGTCGGCCACTTAAACTCCTATCCAGCGCACTCGGCGTAGCGTGACTGGAGCGCCGAATAGAGGGAATCGGCAAAGCCCGGATCCTCTGTGTCGAGACTGTCTACCAGCTCCACCAGGTGCTCGTTGTCTTCGCGTCCGGCCCAGTTCTTCACGTAGCTGCCGTCTTTGTAGCCATTGTCCTGACGAAAGAAATTCAACACGTTCTTACCCACGTAGGCGCGGTAGAGATCGTCAAAATCCAGGTCTACCGCGGTCATCAACTCCCAGAAATGTGCTGCGGAGAAACTCTTTGTCTCCAGGCAGTACAAGGCCAGGGCCTCGGTCGCCTCGCGCACACCGGCGCCGCCGGGCTGGTAATCCTGCAGCTGCTCGAGGATGGTGTCCGCGACGTCTTCTATTGAACCGTCCTCGGTGAACAGGGCACTCATCCCGAAATGCCAGATATCGATCACCTCGAGCTGCGCCTGGGCAAGATCCGGCTCCTGCTTTTTCCACCACTTGTAACCGTAATGCTCGATCAGTTCGCCGCACTCAATCCACGCCGCCCGGTACCATTCAAAGTGCTGGGCAATCCAGTTCTCGTGCACGCGGGTATTCATGCGGTCTTGCATTTCAAGCATGGTTAGCAGGGCTTGTTTCATGAGATTATATTTACTCCTCGTACAGGGTTTGCAGGTTTGATCGTAAAATTCAAAAATACTTGCATAAACAGTAAGTTACATTATAAAGTGCAGGTAATTACTAATAACCAGGGTTGGCGATGGTAACTGACCGTGCCCGCTATTTGATATCGTTCCTCATTATCATGCTGTCCATCGGCATCAATATTGGACAGCATGTGCTGTCGATGCTCAATGTCAATCGCAACTACCTGCTGATTACACTGGTGGCAATTTCCATCGCCGGCCTGCTGGCCCACCGCCACCTGTTTTTCATCGTCCTCGTATCCGGACTCACGGTATCCATCAATTTGCCCGCGGAGATGCTGCAACAGAACCACATCAACCCGGATATTCTGTTCGCCACCCTGCTGGCGGTCATTATCGCACCGACCGGCATCAAGCTACTCGGCTGGAAGGCCCCGCCCCCCACCTGATTCCTGGATCGTCACCTCCAGCGGCGCCAGTGTATTGAGGTGCACGTCGCGCTGCGGGAATGCAATCACCACACCGGCCTCATTGTACCTGTCGTTCACAACCTGACGGATCTCACTGCTGATGGACAGGCGGCGATCGACATTCGGCAGGTAAGCCCGCAGCCGCAGCAACAGGGAATTGTCCCCGAAGGCGTCAAAGGTGATGAAGGGCTCCGGGTCTTCCAGGACATCCGGGTGCTCACGTGCTGCGTCCAGCGCCAGCTTCATCGCCAGCGGGACGTCGCTGCCATAGGCAATCCCGATCTCGATGACGATACGGGACTGCTGGTCTGACAGGGACCAGTTCAACAGTCGCCCGGTGATGAATTCCTTATTCGGTACCAGCAATTCGCGCCCGTCCCAGTCGCGCACCGTGGTCGCCCGCATCCTGATCTTGGTAACGACGCCGGAGGTTTCACCCACGGTAACCGTGTCGCCAACCCGGATCGGCTGCTCGAACAGCAGGATCAGGCCGCTGATGAAATTGGCGACAATTTCCTGCAGGCCAAAACCGATACCCACACTCAAGGCCGCCACAGCCCACTGTATCTGCGACCAGTTGAAACCCGCGCTGGACAACACCACGATCACAAAGATCGTCACCAGGGTATAGCGCAGCAGGGTCACACCGGCGTATACAGTACCGGAGGTGAGCTCGACCTTCTGCCGCAGGAAGATTTCCAGAAGGGCCGGGATACGTTTCGTCGCCACAACACCGGCGAAGCCGATCAGGATGGCCACGAACAGATCCGCCAGGGTTACCGGGACCTTGGTTTCGACACCGTCTACCAGGTCGGTGGTACTCCACATTTCGACCGAATTGAGAATACCCAGGGCGGGAAGCACGTCGGCCCATACACCCCACACACCGAAGATGGCGATGATGACCAGCGATGCGTTGAGCAGTTTGCGACCGGCATCGTCGAGCGCCTCGGGGTCAGGCTCGTGCTCCTCCTCCACCACCGGCTCGTCCGCAGCCGGTTCGGCGGCACGCTCCAGCGCCGCCTGCCGGGCAGCCTCCCGCTCAGCCTGGATCATGCGCAGGCGCACCATACGCAACCAGCGCACACCGAATTCGTGAATCAGTAAAATACCGGCGAACAGTGCGTTGGTGTACAGCAACAGGCCCAGGAACTCAGTCGCGGTGTGGGTATAGCCGAGCAATATGGAGAGCACCAGCAGGCAGGGAACGGTGATCAGGAAGTAGCGCACGCTCTGCGCCAGCATGGAGCGTCGCGGCGTACGATCCAGCTTGATAAAGTGATCCAGCTTGCCCTGTACGAAATTCGGAATGCGCGCGAAGAATCTCGCGATAGCCAGCAGCGCGATGATCAGGCTGAACATGCTCACCGTATCCTGGGCTTCCGATTCGAACAGGATCGCGACAAAAACTGACGGTATGAAAATGATTTCCAGCGCGGTTATTTCACGCTTGACCGCAGCCGCGGTATCAACCGTCCAGCGGAAATGGCGTTGCATCAGCCCCTGTTTCACCAGCAGCAGGCGCAGGAACTCGATACCCATGAAATAGTAACTGGTTTGCGTCAAGGCAAACGCGACCGCGTTGGAAAAATCGGTCGCGCCGGCTGAGGCAGCCAGGGTCACGCCGCCGCTGAACATCAACAGTGGCCACAACAATGCAAACAGGAAGGTCAGGCCGAGTGCCTCGAACGACGTGCGGTACTGGTCGCGATCGACGTTGCCGACGGTATCGCCGGTCTCTCGCAAGCGCGCCAGTATCCGCGGGCGGTAACGCAGCAGCACAGCCACCACCAGAAACAAGATAATGTAGAACGGAGATTCGACGACCGCCGCGGCGAGAAGCTCCAGCGACTGCCACCAGTCCGGCACTGACAGAACCCGCACCAGCTCACGCGGCAGGGGCTTGAAGGTGTCCAGGGACAAGGGCGCGGAGCTGCGAATCCACAAAAGTCGCTCTGAGATGAAATCACGGTACTGGCGCGCGGCATCGTCGGCACGGCGCTCGGCAAAATCCAGTTCGCCGAGGCTTTGCAGGTAGGTGGCCTCGATGTCGATGGCCTGCTGAATCAGTTCCCGTCGCGCCCGCGCAAGGGTTTCCAGGTCGTCGCGGATATCCGTCGCCGTCGGCTCCGCAACCCCGGCCAGCAGCGTATCCAGGTAGGAATTGATACGGCGCAGACGGCTTCGTTCGTCCTCGTACTGAAACTGCCGCAGGCTCGCTTCGGTGATAAGTTTATCCCGGTCGGCGAGTGCGGATCGCGTCAGCTGCCGGGTAGGCAGGCGCAATTGCTGCTCACGCAGCACCCGGCCCAGGGCCTGGCTCATCCCCAGGACTTCCAGCTTGCGTTGTACAGACTGCAGGTCGCCTTCGAAGCGCTGGGCCTGTTCGTTGGCGGCGGCTTCCTCAGACTTGATCGACTCCAGTTCTGCAGTGCGCTCGGCAATGACCGAACTCAAGCCAGTATTGTCCTGGGCCGACTGCAGAATCAGCGGGTGCTTGCCCTCCGCTTCTTCCTGTGCCGACTGGGCCTCGGCCTGGGCTTTTTCTGCCTCGCCCTGGCGCAACTTGATAGCATGCAGGTCGTAGGCCTTGATCCGCGCCCGCAACTGCAAAGTATCGAAGCGCGCCCGGTCCTGCTGGGCGGTCATCAGTGCCAGTCGCATGGGTTGGCTGGCAAGCTCCGCCTCCAGCATGCTGATCTCGGCACGCACCGCTGCGCTGTGTGCCCCGCTCAACCACTTCCGGGCATTGGCAAAGAGTTCGGTCTCTCCCTCCGGTGGAGGTAATTTGGCCGCCGCAGCCAGTTCACCCTGGATTTTTTTGAGTTCCGAGAGCCGGTCCCGCAATTCGGTGGGGCGCCCGCCCTCGGCTTCCAGGCGACTGGACAGGTCAGAGGACTTTGCTTCCTGGGCAGCGAGATCTGCCTTGTCGCGCTGGATGCTCTGCTCGACCTCCTCGATGCTCAGTCGTCCGGGGGGCGCCGGTGACTTGCCCTCATAGGCCGCCATGTCTTTTTCAAGCCTGGCATCGATCTTTTCCGCCTCGGCCGCAGCTGACTTTTGAGCGGCGGCATAGGCTGCAGTCTGCTGGTTGAAAGACTCAACACTCTGAATAAAGCCCTGGCTCTTGCGATAGGAGTCCAGAAGCTTTGTCTTGCTTTCCTCGCCGAGCTCAGTATTCGCCTCGGCCTGTGCGATGGCGTTTTTGAGAACACTGGCATCAACCAGCGGCTGACTGGACTGCTGGGCGTGACCGGGCAATATGCCCAACATGAGTGTGATGACAATGAACCAAACTAGTCTGGTCAAGAGCGTGCGTCCCTGGTGCGCCTGCAAGGATTGTTATTGTCATGGGATATTAGGGAATTTGCGGGGATATTACGAGCACCACGCCGGGTGCGGCATGAGTTAGACTTAGTATCAACTGAGCTGGAAACTGCTACGCAAGGAGACCACGACATGGCACGCAAGCTGCTCCCCTGCCTGCTCCTGCTATGCTTACTTCCAACGCAGGTACGAGCCGAGGCGGGCTGGACAGAACCGGCGAAGATCGTCTCCCTGGAATCCAATATATTCGGCCGTACGGTTGTGGAACTGGACCTGCGCAAGAATCCCAGTGGCTGCAAGGAAAAATCTCTCTTCTTCCGGGAAACCACCGGCGATAGTTCAGCAGATATGTACCGCTTGTTACTCGAAGCAGCCACCCACGGAATGCGCGTAAAACTCCGGGTGACAGGCGCCTGTCACCTGAAGGGTTACGCCGAATACAACGCGGTTGCCCTGGTACCCTGATGGTTTCCGAACTCCTGTCCAACTTCATCCTGTTCTTCGCGGTGATCGACCCGATCGGCACGGTTCCGGTCTTTATCGCAGTTATAGCACGCTACGATGAGCCCACCAGGCGCGTCATTGCCGTACAGGCGGCGCTGGCTGCGTTGGCGGTACTACTCTTCTTCGTCATTGCAGGTGAGCCGATTCTCAAGGCAATCGATATCCCCATGCCAGCCTTCCAGATCGCCGGCGGGATCGTACTCTTCATTTTTGCGCTAACCATGATCTTCGGTGACAGCAAGCCCGACGAAGAAATCAAGATGCTGGGCTCCCACAGGGAAACAGCCATCTTCCCCCTTGCCGTGCCATCACTCGCCAGCCCGGGTGCCATGCTCGCAGCGGTCATGATGACCGACAACGCCCTCTACACCATCACTGAGCAGGCCTGGACCAGTGGCGTAATCGCGGCGGTTCTGTTGGTAGCCCTGGTATTGATGCTGGCGGCGACCTACGTCCACCGGCTGATCGGCGACGCCGGTGCCAGCATCATCAGCCGGGTGATGGGTATGATCCTGTCGGCCGTGGCGGTGGCCAATGTGCTGGCGGGTGTGGAGGAGTATTTTGGGTTATAAAGTATCGTTATTTTCAATAAAATCAACCACTTAAATAATGTACATTAGTATCTTAGGCAATCCAGCATCTACTTTTTACGGGCTGAATGCAGGGAGCGATCATTCTACCGACCTGCGATCTCTCTGATTAAACTTCTAGTTCAAAGAGTCCGCAGGGCCGCAACATCTGCGATTGATTAGAAGGCCATTTTTACGCCAGTAATATCATATTCGATTAAGTTGCCTGTATAGCAAACAGGATAGCAACGTCTTCTGCGACTGTATTAATCCCAGCGGCTAATCCTTCGTGCTAAGTCATTCGGGTGATTGCAGGTCGCTAGAGTTCCACTATTATGGAGATGCGAGCTAAATTGACGTGCGCCAATGTTTATATATCGCACTTGCAGAAGCCGGCATTTGCTCAGAGTCAAATTGTCAAGAACCTATGCGCACAAATTGAACGGAGTAAGCCGGAAAGAACTAGTAATCTTGTGAGGGCTATCATGGATATTGATGGAATTACCCTAGACAATACAGACGATTATCCTAACTCTAATGGCTATATCCTGATCGGCGAGGAAGGCCCTGAATCTTCTCATATCATTTCAATTTATGGCAATGATTGGAGAGTAAGAATTGGCGGTCCGATGCCAGTAAATATGGGTGTATATGACAATAAAGCTATATACGTAACGGTCGAGGCAGGGGAATGGGATTGTTGGCTACATCCGAATTGGCGTGGTATTCAAAGACGTTTTGGGCCAGGTACATACCAACTTGCTGACCACGAACTTGGCAATGAATTATCCTCTGTCTCGCCAGTGGTATGAGAAATCTCTTGATGCACGCTGGGTGCTAACCCAATTTCTATCCTTGTATAAGCCCAATATACTCTGTATCACGTTGTCGCCGAATTTAAATTGCGCTTAAAAACTTCTCACGAGATGGCGTGGATGGGTGGGCGATGGCTAAGACAGCCATTACATAGAGTTCATCTGCAAGACTTTGTAGACATCCGCGATAAATGTCGGGATAGCTATATAGAAGCAATAGCGAGCGCGTACTAAATTGCTCATGCTGCTATAGAGGTTCCTACCCCAATAAAGAATCCTGTTAATGTTTTCAGCATGTCCGCCGCAATTTCAATATTTCGGTCTGTGTCGGAGAATAGGACTCTCCAGATACACATAAACCAGGCGATTCCCAAAGCAAGGTAGATAAACCAGACAAAGTTCAACCCCAATTTGACGTCGCTACTGCGCATGTCGCTCTGAGCGTATGCTCCCGGAATAAGAATGCTCAGATAGCTGTTGCTCATGGTCTCGGTATTTTGCTCTATACCTCCGCGGCGCAGTATTATTGTCGGGTCGAGCACCATCTGGCGGACAACAAGAGTAAATTGCGCAGCAAGCACAATGGAAAGAAATTCTCGATCAACCCCTTCGACTCTGCTCGACGCTTCTATGTATTCTTCCAGCTCGTCCCTATCGACGCCAATGACGTCATGCAGCTCCAAAAGAATGTTGCACTCAGTTTCTGCGGCAAGAAGAATACAACGACCTTGAATAAGGGCCAATTCAAGCGAAGACCTCTTCCACTCGAGCAGGGCCAATTTACGGGAGGCATCATCAATGATTTCTATGAAAGAGTCATCGTGGTTGAGTATGCGAGTTACTCTTTTGGTTTCGCTTACCAGTTCCGCCTCTGATTCAAGCATACTTGCAAGCTCTTCCAGACCAACAACAATTTCCCTCCGATTTCTGTCTATTGATTCATTAATTTCTAAGAGTTTTGCTTCCTGCTGTTCTTGTGCGTCGCGCAAACCTTCAATTTCACCAATGATGTTGAACACAAAATATAGTGCCGCGGCGAGAGACGCTACTACCCAATACGTAGCTAACCGCTTACGCGCTGCAAATTCAAATTCAACGTCTGACATATCGACTGCTCCCCGAAACCGCATACTTATCATTGATCATATGCTGTATCACTAGAGTTTTACCTTGTTTATCTGAAGCCACTAGTTTACCAGGTAGTGACGTCGCCCCTAACAGAGCCGTAGTTCATTTCATGAATGACCCAAGACAGCATACTTGCATGTCCTAGTCACAACAGGCTTCTATGAAATCTTCGTCGTGTGAATCCCATAGTGAAGTAGACTGCTGTTTCCTGAGCGCCATACGTTCGCTATCCGATAGATTAGTAAAGAACTTGAGCGCAGTCAGGTTTTCAATTTCCGCGACAGGAGTTAAATAGCGCCTGTGGTCATAGAGTTTCGAGGTGTAGCCTGGTCCGATCTGCGGATAGATAAAAGCCAACACATCAGGTTCACCCTCGTGGCCAGAATCTTTCACAACGATTTTGAACAGTGCTTCAGGGATGGCTATCGGCTTCTCATTCTTATCCGGCTCGCCGATAAAGCCATAGGCGTGGCCGTCACCAAATATGGGGCCTGTAATAATCCACACCCGTCCAAAATGCTGCGCCCAAGCTGCGGTCAAATTCTCGAGATCGAGCCATATACCTGAATTGAGTTTGGCCCTTTGAGGCACTGCGTTAAACATTGTATGGGTATTCCACGCTGCGTCGTTGCCCAGTCGCTCCGCGTGGAGCTTCATGGCAAGGTGTCCTCGAACAAACCAGTTCTTGTGGTTGTTGCGGAAAGCTTGTGAGTACCTATAAGAGTCGTCCTTCGGGGAAATACCTGAAGCTCCCAGTGCGTCCTCGCTAATCCAGGGACTCGGCCGCGGTCCGGTATTTATACAGTCACCAGCGAAGTCCTTCATCTCGTATGCAACCTACTCGGGCACTCTCAGAGTATCTGCACCACCAAAACCATCATCGTCATCTGCGTCATCTGCGTCATCAAAACTTGAGGTATATGCTCTAAATTCGCGAATGATGACCCCGCCTTCAATACCCCACTTGGTATGGTTATAACTTGGGTCGAGAACAATCGGCTTTAAATCGGCTGCCAAGCTCGATGCAGACGTTAACAGGATGGCTATGAAGATATACTTGCTCACTACTTTGCGCTCTAGATTAGAAACATTGATTCCTAGGCCAGTATCGAATCCAATCTCTGCAAGAGCAACTAAACCATTGGCCTAGCCCAATCGGTTGCCACCCCACCTCTCCTTAGTCTCGCTATAGGTATCCCGAGAAGTATCCGAAGAATGTAGTAATAGACTTATCTATGCTTCTAGCAATGGCTATGTGGGCCATTAAACAGCCATGTCGACTAATTAAGTTAAAATTCAGTACCAGGGCGCCGCTAATCTAGGCATTGTAAGTTAAGTTCATGTGTGGTGCCCGGGGGCGGGGTTAATCGCATAGCGATTAACGACCGAGCGCGGCAATCAGTGAGTTTGCAGAGCAAACGGGATTGTCGGATCAGCGAGGGCCGGTGTGATGCTGGTGCCCGGGGCGGGACTTGAACCCGCACAGCCCAAAGGCCGGGAGATTTTAAGTCTCCTGTGTCTACCAATTCCACCACCCGGGCAAGGGCGATAAAAGCGGCGGAATCATATCACGCGGGGTCTTCAGCTGCACTGCTGCAGCTGCCGAGATGGATACATTTGCTGATCTTGTTGGTGAATTTCCGCAGGAGCGGAGAAACCAGTACCGCGGCGGTCAGTGCCAGGGCCAGGTTGAGAAAAGGCTCACCCACCGCGAAGGCTTCGCGGTGGGCGACCAGGTGGACCCGGACTTCGGGTATCAGGTTACAGTCTGTCTGCTCGGCGCCGTTTTCCAGCACGTGGATAAAGCACTCGGTGTAGGCCGCTACGTAGTAGTTGTAGTGCACGGCGCCCTTATCTGACTGGACGAACGCAATGATGTATCCGGCCACTGCAATCATGGCCATCGCCATGATGCTGCGTCGGTACCATGCACCCGGCATACCTCTTGGCTCAGTCATCACTTACCTCTCATCCTTGAGCGGTATTTTATCGGCGGCGCGGAGCCGGGTCGCGGCGGGCGCCCCAGCCCGTGAACGGGATCACAGGCGAATTTCTTAAGTAGTGAACCCCATCACACATTTGCTGCTAAACTGCGGCCAAAACCCGAGGACAATAACAATATGGCTTCAGCAAGGGGTGAATTCAGTTCCCGTTTCGGCTTTATCATGGCCGCCGCGGGAAGCGCGGTGGGACTCGGCAATATCTGGGGTTTCCCCACACAGGCCGCCAGCAACGGCGGGGCGGCATTCCTGCTGGTCTACCTGGTACTGGCGTTCATCCTGGCCTACCCGGCCCTGATGGCAGAGTTGATCATCGGCCGCCATGCCCACGCCAACGCGGTCACTGCCCTGCGCCAGATAGCGCCGGGCCAGAAAAGCAGTCACCTGGGTGCTGCGACCGGCGTTATCGGCATCGTCACCGCTTCCCTGATCCTGAGTTTCTATGCCATTGTGGCCGCCTGGATGATCGCCCATGTCTGCGGATCGGTGGCGGACCTGCTGGGCATGGACAGTCTCAAGGAGTGGTTTGTCAGCTTCAGCCTCACGCGCAATGTATCCTTCGTGATCCTGTTTATGCTGCTCACCATCGGGATTATTTCCGAGGGCGTGCACGACGGCATCGAACGCTGGTCCACCCGCTTGATGCCGATCCTGATCGTAACCCTGATCGGGATGGTCTTTTACGTGATGACCCTGGAAGGCGCCATGCAGGGGCTGAAGGTCTACCTCTTGCCCGACTTCCAGGCCGCCATGAACCCGGAGCTGATCGTCAAGGCATTGGGGGCAGCCTTCTTTTCCCTGTCACTCGGCGTCGGCACCATGCTGATTTACGGCTCCTACGTACCCGATGAAGGTCGCTTGCCGCGACTGGGACTCTGGGTCACCCTCGTGGACATCTCTATTGCCGTCACCGCCGGCTTCCTGGTCCTGCCCGCCATGTACGTGGCCTTGCACAACGGTGTGGATATTTTCGCCGCCGACGGCACCCTGCTCTCGGAAGACACACTGATCTTTACCGTACTGCCCACCCTGTTCGATACGATGGGAGGAGCCGGTGCAATCGTCAGCCTGGTTTTCTTTGCCCTCATGACCATCGCAGCGCTCACCTCCTCCATCTCGATGCTGGAGGTACCGGTGGCCTATACCATCGAAAACCACGGCGCATCCCGCAAAAAGGCCGTGTGGATGACTGGTACTACCATCGGCGTGGTCAGTCTCATGCTGCTGCTCAATTTCGAGGTGCTGTTCGGCCTGGTAGTCAGCCTGACCACGCGCTATTCCCAGCCCTGGCTCGGTTTTATGTACTGCCTGTTCTGCGGCTGGCTGTGGCATCGCGACAGCATCCTGCAGGAACTGCGCAAGAGTAACCCCGACGCCGAGAACACCATTTTCTGGCGCTTATGGCCTTTCTATATTCGCTACGTGTGTCCGCTCATTATCCTGCTAATCTTCATGCAGGCCCTGTTTGACTGAGGAGGCTCACATGAAGCCGGAAATCCCCCGCTCCAAGGACGATGACTACAGCCCGGAAATGCTGGAACAACGCCAGACTTTTATCGAAGAACTAACCGGCGCCAAACTCGAGCACAGCAAGCAATTCTCCTTCGACCCGCAGACCATGTCGGGCAATATCGAGAGCCTCTGGGGAGTCTCGCAGATACCGATCGGCCTGGCCGGCCCGTTGCTGATCAACGGCGAGCATGCCCAGGGAGAATTCTACGTACCCATGGCTACCGTCGAAGGCACCATGCTGGCGAGTTACAACCGCGGCATGAAAGTCATCCGCGACAGCGGTGGCGTAACCACCACAGTCTGCGGTGAAGCCATGCAGCGGGCACCGGTATTCGTTTTCAACAATGCGCGGCAGGCCCGGGATTTCGCCACCTGGCTGGACGACAATTTCGAGGCGATCAAGGCCCAGGCGGAAGAAACCACGTCGGTCGGCAAGCTCACCGACATCGACCACTACATCGTCCACAATTTTGTCTGGACCCGGTTCAACTACACCACCGGCGATGCCGCCGGCCAAAATATGACCAGCAAGGCCACCTTCTTCGCCTGCGAGTGGATCACCAAAAACTACGCCAACATGTCCCACTACATGCTGGCCGCAAATTTTGACACGGAGAAGAAGGCTTCCTTCGTCAATTCCCTGAAGGGCCGCGGCAAAAGAGTCACCGCCGAACTGACGATACCGAAAGAGGTCATGGAGCAGCACCTGCGCATCAGCCCGCGACAGATGTACAGCGGCCAGGGTGTGAGTACTATCGGGTCCTATATCACCGGCTCGTCCAACAACGCCGCCCACCCGGCCAATGGACTGGCGGCCCTGTTCCTGGCCACCGGCCAGGATGCCGCCAATATCGCCGAATCCCACCAGAGCAGCGTCTACACCCGCCTCACCAGCAAGGGCGATTACTACTACTCGATTACCCTGCCATCACTGATCATGGCCACCTACGGCGGTGGCACCGGGCTCGCGACCCAGCGTGAGTGCCTGGAGGTCATGGATTGCTACGGAGCCGACAAGGCCTACAAGCTCTGCGAGATCGCCGCAGGCCTGGTGGTAGCCGGTGAGCTGTCGCTGGGGGCCGCGACCCGTATCGACCCCTACAGCCGCACCAGCGACTGGGTGGAGAGTCACGAGACACTCGGCAGAAATCGCTAAGCACCTGGGAAGCTTGAGAGACACGGAACAGCGGATCGTTGCGCCCCATGAGCCTGGCCCTGAAAATGCGGGACCTGTACCGCCGCCTCTCCTCACTGGAAGATGGCTCAGCGCTGGTGGTGTTCCGCGTCGGTTTCGGCCTGATCATGTGCTACGACATGATCCGCTACGGCTGGCGCATCAATATCAGGGCGATCTACCTCAACACCGAATTTCATTTCAAGTACCTGGGCTTCGAATGGGTCCAGAACACACCCGGCGAGGGTATCGTCTGGCACCTGTCTATCCTCGCGGTACTGGGTTTTATGATCGCGGTGGGCCTGTTTTACCGCTGGGCCACGGTGCTGTTCGCCATCGGCTTCGGCTGGTTCTTCTTGATCGACCGCGCGCAATACCTGAACCACTTTTACATGGCCTGGTTGTTCAGTGTCTTGATGTGCGTGGTGCCAGCTCACCGAATGTGGTCACTGGATGTGCGCTGGGGGCGGGTGAAACGTTCGACGCTGAGCCCGGTGTGGGCGCGCTGGCTGCTGCTGGCGCAGCTTGAAATCATCCTGATCTATGCGGGCCTGGTCAAAATAAATCCCGACTGGATGAATCTGGCGCCGCTGGAACAGTGGCTGGCCAAGCGCGACGACATGTGGCTGGTCGGCGAGTTATTCACCCAGCGCTGGGCCGTCGCGGTCGCCGCCTACGGTGTGATCGCCCTGCACCTGGTCGGTGCTCCCCTGCTGCTGTTCAAACGCACCCGTGTCTGGGTGTTGTGTATCTACGCGTCATTCCATTCCCTCAATCACTTTGTCTTTACCATCGGCATATTCCCCTGGATGACCCTGTTTACCAGCCTCTTGTGCCTGGAGCCCGACTGGCCACGCACCTTCTGGCAGTGGCTGAGCGGGCAGAAGGAGAGCAGGAAGCGGCGCAAACGCCGTCTGAAAAACGAGGAGAAAGAAGTCGCACTGGCGCGACCGATGGCCATGCCACTGGTGGTCTTTATCGGTATCTGGCTGGCAGTACAGGTACTCTTGCCCTGGCGTCATTTTCTCTATCGGGGGGATGTGGCCTGGAACGACAGCGGTCACCTGTTTTCCTGGCGCATGAAGCTGCGGTCAAAACGCGGGCAGATTCGCTACCTGGTCGAGGACCCGGTAAGCGGGCGCAGCTGGGAGGTCAACCCCCGCGACTTCCTGACCAGCAAGCAGGTGCGCAAAATGGTCTGCCGCCCGGACATGGTGCTGCAATTCGGCCACTACCTGGCCGATCGCTGGGAGGATGAATACCAGCTGCAGAACCTCAAAGTGTTCGCGCGTAATCGCTGCTCCCTCAACTACCGCGCCTACGCGCCACAGGTCGACCCCACAGTCGACCTCACGACCATCAGCCGCACCGACAGCATGGCAGGCTGGGTCCTGCCGCTCGAGGTCGAACTGCCCAATCGCATCATTCCCTGGTCGCGCTAATCGGGCAACCCGGTTTCATAGCTCGACAAGACAGCCCTCGCAGGAATTGGATACACTGCAAACGACTTCGACAGGTGCACGGCCACTCGCTAATGAGCATTACAGTTGAAAACCGGGGCGGCTATTTCATCAATACCCCCAGTGCAGATGAAACGCCAGAAACGGCCATGGACCAGATTGCGGACATGTTCGAGGAGTGGATCAATCACCCGGTTATCTGGGACCTGCGCCAGAATGACTTCACCAAGGTGCATATCCCGGACATAAACAACTTCACCCTGCGCACCATGGCTTTCGGCGATATGCGCGCCGGTCTGAAAACGGCAGTAGTCTGTTCTGACGACCTGGCCTTTGGCAGCATGCGCATGAGCCAGGTGAAACTGGAAGATGAAATGCAGGTGCTGTTCAAGGTTTTCCGCGACATGGACGAGGCTATTGCCTGGATCGAGGAGCCCTGAGGCTACCAGCACCCCTTCAATTCCCTTTTTGATCACCAGACTGCCCGCGAAAAGTCATATTCGCGGCATAGGCTTTTTGCACACAACCACCGGATGAGGTGCCGATCGTGCAAAAATCACTCGCCATTAAACTTGGCGTCATTACAGCCATTGCCCTGCTCCTGCTGGTACCGGTATTCATGGTGGAGGACAAGATCGCCGAGCGCGCCATGTTCGAGCGCTTTGCCCGGGAAGAAGTCGCCAGGAGCTGGACCGGACACCAGCAACTGACAACGCCCGTCATTGTTCTGCCCTACCGCTGCAGACAAGCACTTGAAAAACGCGCACAGCAGGGTTTCATCACCGATGGGACAGCAGCCGAGCGCACCGAAACACAGTACCGCCTGGTCGCCCCCGAATCGGTGAGGGTAACTGGGACATTGTCCACGGAGGTGCGACGCAAAGGCATTTATCGCATCCCGGTCTACACAGCGGCGCTTTCCATCGCAGGCAAGCTGCATGGCGACGAACTCGAATCCCAACGCCAGGCTATCGCAGGACTACCCGGATTTGTCGAACACGGCAGGCCGTTCGTGGCGGTCATGCTCAGCGACGCCCGCGGTATCGGCGAACTACCCACCCTGAGCTGGGCAGGCGGCAAGCTTGAATTTGCTCCCGGCAGCGGCGTCCCTGGCGCTGCCACGGGAATACATGCAGAGCTTCCGGTGACCACAGAGACTGGAGACCTCCCCTTTCAGCTCGACCTGCGGCTGAAAGGTATGGAAACGCTCTCGTTTGTGCCGGCCGGCCTGGATACGCAATTTCAGCTTCGCTCACACTGGCCACACCCAAGATTTGAAGGCGCCTTTCTCCCGGTAGAACAGGACGTCAATGACGATGGCTTCCTGGCAAAGTGGCGGGTCAACCAGTTCAGCAGTGATATCGTCAACAAGTTACTCGCCTGTGGTGTAGGCGACTGTACCCGCATAACAGCTTCGGCATTCGGAGTTTCTTTAATAGAACCCGTGGATATCTATTTGCAATCGGAACGTGCAACAAAGTACGCGATCCTGTTTATTGGACTCAGCTTCATCGCCTTTTTCATCTTTGAAGTCATGCGCGAACTGCGTATTCACCCGGTCCAGTACACGTTGGTTGGCCTGTCAATAGCGATCTTCTACCTGCTGTTGATCTCACTCAGCGAGCACCTGCAATTTGTCACGGCCTACGCACTGGCGTCCATGGCCTGTGTCAGTTTGCTGCTCTACTACGTGAAGTACCTTCTGGGTGGATGGCCGGGCGCTCTACTGTTTGCCTCAATGCTGGCCGTGCTCTACCTCGTGCTCTACGTGATCATTCAGGCGGAAGACTTCGCTCTGCTCGGAGGCAGTGTTCTTGTATTCGCTGTGCTGGCGATTACCATGATCATCACCCGTGATATCGACTGGTACGCCGTGGGCAACTCAAGCATGCCTAGCGACGCAATAGCAAAGCCCAGCGACTCAGGTTGAGAATGCTCGATAGCGCAGCGGCAAAATAGGTGAGTGCTGCAGCGCGCAGCACCCTTCGAATGGGCTCCTGCTGCTCTTCCTCCACGTACTCGCCCTCTTCCAGTATGGGCAGTGCCTTGTTGAAGCTGGCGTCCCATTCCTCCGGTAGCATGATCAGGTAGGCGCCGGCACCCATAAGCTGCAGCAACAGGCTGAGCACAATGGCGGCAACAATAAATGCGGGTGCCTTCAGTACCAGTGCAACCACCGGCACCAGTAGCAGTATCAGTTCACCGGCCTGGCGTAGGCGTATCGCCGTCGGCATATAACGCTCGCGCAACTGGAAGATGGCTTCACGTCTGTGGAACTGGATGGCGTGACCCACTTCGTGGGCGGCAATCGCCACCGCAGTCAGGGATTTGCCGGAGAAGACACTGGGACTGAGCCGCACCGCCGGTGCGCTCGGATCGAAGTGGTCGCGACCCTCGTCCGTCTCTTCCACGACAACACCCTCCAGTCCAAAGCGTTCCACCAGATGCTCCGCCAGCTCGGCGCCGGTCCCTGGCAGCGTGGGGATCTCGGTGCTGTAGCGGCGAATGGTGTAGCGCACCCAGAACTGCGGGCCGTACACGGCGGCGATGAGAATCAGGGTCAGGATGGCGTACAGCAAGGTTCAGACCGCAAACACAATGAATGAACGGCCTATGTTATCAGACGCTACAACCTCGGCGTGTCAGCAAGGTACGCACCTATCCCCATTTCGACAGGGCGTATAACCACCACAGCTTCCCCCACCCGGCCTGGGATGAATCCTTTGCGGGGGGATATAGTGTTCAATCGAAAGTATCGCCGTCGCGCTGCGTGCCTCCAGTTCACCGAAGTTCCCGCCCTGGCACGTACGCGGGCCACTGCGCTGGCGATTCCGGGGTGCGTTGAGGGACACCAGTGCTTGCTGAGGACCAGGGTCTTGGTCGCGAACATACGGTTGGTTGCCACGGTGCTCGAGAGGGGAATCTCGGTACGTATCCCCGGAACCGTGACGGTGGCTGCAACAGCACTAACTCCAGTGGTTCCGGTAGGCGTCGGTGTGATGTAAAAGCAAGTGGGCTCGATGCTGATATCGAGTAGCTCGACGAACTGCACGCCCTCGGGGTCATCACCAATCGCGGAAATCACCAGAGGGTCATACACCGCGGCAGCGCGATCGATACCAGTGACTTCGAATGGACCCGTGCGCCTGCTGCGATCAACCAGATAGGCGCGGCCTATCGAAATCCTTACCGCCGGGCGTGTGCTGTCGTTGCGGTCAACCTCGACTCGTTCACCCACCAGGGCGTCAATAATTGGTGCACAGCCGACCAATACCAAACAGATCGGAAATACCAATGCGGTCAACCTGACTTGAATATTCATATCCAGGCCTCCTGTTATCAGATGAGGAGCCGCAAATCTATATCGGTTAGGGTCGCCTGACAGCGACCAATTTTCAATCAACTGACGGATTAAGCCGAACGCCGGATTGACAAAAATGGAGGCTGGAGTCGGAATCGATGATACGGCACACCGGCCGGCGTGCACGCTACCGCGCCCGGATCGATGCTGAGATGGTGGAGGCTGGAGTCGGAATCGAACCGGCGTACACGGAGTTGCAGTCCGCTGCATAACCACTCTGCCATCCAGCCTTTTAGATTGAGCAGAAGCCCGTGGGAGCCCACGGACTGAGGGCGCAATTATACAGAAACAGGGGCCTGTCGCAATGAGCGGGAAGGCCCTATTCCGCGGGCGGATTCGCCTGCTTGTGCTGCCTTTCCAGGATCACGTTCCAGGCCGCCCTGAGGTACACCACCATGGACCAGAGAGTGAGGACTGCGGCGGTGTAGAGCATCAGGTAGGCAATGCCCAGCATCCAGGTTTCCGAATCGGGGGCCAGTGCCAGCAAGGCCACGATGGCGATCATCTGGAAGGTGGTTTTGACCTTGCCGATATAGCTCACCGCCACGCTGGTGCGCTCGCCGAGCTCGGCCATCCACTCGCGCAGGGCCGAGATTACAATCTCGCGGCCGACAATGACGCAGGCGGCCAGGGTAAAGATAATCGTATCGTGCTGTTCCACAAGCAGCACCAGGGCGATCACCACCATGAGCTTATCGGCCACGGGGTCCAGGAAGGCCCCGAATTCGGTCATCTGGCCCAGCTTGCGCGCCAGGTAGCCGTCCACCCAGTCAGTGATCGCCGCCAGGCCAAACAGTCCCGCCGCCACCAGCTTGTGGTTCTCGAAGGGCCAGTAGAACACCAATACCAGGATCGGCACCATGATGATCCGGCTGACGGTGAGGCTGTTGGGAATATTCAGTTCCATCGGGTCCTGTCAGTGACTATGCAGTTGTTCGTAGATATCCCGGGCTATTTTTTCATTTATGCCGGTAACTTTCATCAACTCATCGACACTGGCCCGCTGGATACCCTGCAGACCGCCGAAGTGCCGCAGCAGCTCGCGCCGACGCTTGGCGCCGACACCGGGAACATGGTCAAGCACCGAACCCTTGCGCTTCTTGTCGCGGCGCGCACGGTGACCGGTAATGGCAAAGCGGTGGGCCTCGTCGCGGATATGCTGGATCAGGTGCAGGCCTGCATTATCGCCGTTGAGTTGCACCTCCTTGCCACTGTCGCCCATCACCAGGGTCTCGAAGCCCGCCTTGCGGGTCGTACCCTTGGCCACGCCGATGACTTCGACATCGGCGATCTGCAGGTCTTCAAGCACTGACAATGCCTGGCTCACCTGCCCTTTCCCCCCATCGATTAACAACACATCGGGCAAGGTACCCTCGCCCGCCTTGAGTCGTTTGTAGCGCCGCTCCAGGGCCTGCTGCATTGCGGCGTAGTCATCGCCGGGGGTAATTCCCTCGATATTGAACTTGCGATAGTCCGACTTGCGCGGGCCGTTCTGGTCGAACACCACGCAGGAGGCCACGGTTGCCTCCCCCGCACTGTGGCTGATGTCGAAGCATTCCAGCCGTTCGGGGAGTTCGGGCAAGTTGAGGCTGTCCTGCAGTACCTGCATTCGAGCCAGCGCCGTCTTTTTAGCCGACAGGTGGCTCTGCAGGTTCTGGCTCGCGGTCTGGCCGGCCAGCTGCAACCACTTGGCCCGGGCATCGCGCACGCGAGTCTTGATACTGACCTTGCGCTCTGCCCGCTCGCTCAACACGGTCTCCAGGGCCGCTTTGTCGTCAATGAAATGGCTGAGAATCAATTCACGCGGAATTTCGCGGGTCGTGCCCAGGTAGTACTGGGGCAGGAAGGCATCGATTACCTCCTGCTCCGCCTCGTCCAGTTTCAGGGGTGGGAAATAGGTTTTGCTGCCCAGCACCCGTCCGGCCCTGACGAACAAGACCTGCACGCAGGCCTTGCCTGCCTCCACCACAGCGGCAATGATGTCCAGGTCGCCGGCCACGCCCTCGATGCCCTGGCGGGCCTGGACCTGTTGCAGCTGGGCCAGCTGGTCGCGCATGACTGCGGCCCGTTCGAACTCCAGTTTCTGCGATGCCGCCTCCATCTGGTCCGCCAGCTTGCCCATCAACTGTGCAGAGTTCCCCTTGAGGAAGAGCTCGGTGTGCTCCACCTGGCGGGCGTAATCCTCCTCGGTGACCAGGTCCACACAGGGTGCGGTGCAGCGGCCGATCTGGTGTTGCAGGCAGGGTCTGGAGCGGTTACGGAAATAGCTGTCCTCGCACTGGCGTACCTGGAAGACCTTCTGCAGGAAATGCAGGCTCTCCCGCACAGCGCCGGCACTGGGATAGGGTCCGAAATACTTGCCCTTCCTGCGCTTGGCGCCACGGTGCAGGGCAAGACGCGGATACTTGTCCTCGCTGGACAGGTAAATATAGGGGTAGGACTTGTCGTCCCGCAGCAGGATGTTATAGGCCGGGCGGTGCTTCTTAATCAGGTTGTGTTCGAGCAGCAGCGCATCGGTCTCGGTATCGGTCACTGTGACCTGGATATCGCGGATTTTCGCCACCAGGGCCATGGTCTTGGCGGCCAGGCCACTGGCGCGAAAATAGCTGGAGACCCGGTTGCGCAGGTTCTTGGCTTTACCGACGTAGAGGAGCTCTCCCTCGGTGCCGTACATCTGGTAAACGCCGGGACGCCGGCTCAGGGAAGCGAGAAAAGATTTACTGTCAAAGGTAGCCTCGGCTTCCTCAGCCATAGCTGCGCGGTTCCTGCTCCAGCGTGATGCCGAAGCGCTGTTCCACCGCCTCGACGATGTCAGCGGCCAGGGCCTCGATTTCGGTGGCTGGCCGGTAGCCCGGATTGGTTATCACCAGGGCGTGATCCTTGTGCACCCGCACCGGGCCTTTGGCCTGCTTGAAGCCGCATTGCTCAATCAGCCAGGCCGCGGCCAGCCTGTGGCCACCCTGACCATCGGGGTAATTTACCAGCTCGGGATGCTCTCCGAGCAATGCCTGCAGCCGCTCATCATCCACGCAGGGGTTCTTGAAAAAACTGCCGGCATTGGGGATTTCCTTTGGATCCGGCAGGCGTGTGGTGCGCAACATCACCACCGCGTCGAAGATTTCCTGCGGGCCCGGTTTATCGATATGGCGACTTTCGAGCCACTGGGCCAGTACCGGGTAGTCGAAACTGGGCCGCGCCCGGCGCGGCAGGCGGAACTGCACCGCCTTGATGATGACCTTGTCGCGCAGCTCGTTCTTGAAGATACTGTCGCGGTAACCGAATTTGCAGTCCCGGCGCGACAGCATCAGCCGCTCGCCGGTCTCCAGGTCGAGGCAGCTGACGGTTTCGATAAAACCTCCCACCTCAACGCCGTAGGCACCGATGTTCTGAATCGGTGCAGCACCCACAGTACCGGGAATCAGGGCCAGGTTTTCCAGGCCGTGGTAACCGTGCTGCAGACACCAGGCTACCAGCCTGTGCCAGTTTTCCCCGGCGGCCACCGAGAGGCTCACCGAGAATTCGTTTTCATCGAGCAGCGTAAAGCCGTGGCATTGCTGGTGGATGACCAGGCCGTGAACTGTGTCCCCCAGGACCACGTTGCTGCCCTCCCCCAGCACCCGTACAGCCCAGCCGGCCTGGCGCGCCTGTTCCAGGATCGAGGGCAGGTCAGCCGCCTGCTCCAGGGCCACATAGTGCTCGGCCCAGGCAGGTGAAGCCAGGGTATGCAGGGCCTGCAGGTTGACGCTGTGACGGATAAAGGCAGCCAAGATCAGGATCCTCTCATGGATTGCAACAGGCCGCGACTCGCCGCTTCCACCATATCCAGCACCTGGTTGAAGCCATCATCCCCGCCGTAATAGGGGTCCGGCACCTCGCGCTCGGAACTGTCCGGGTGAAAATCGAGAAACAAACCAAGGTAGCCGGAGAAATCCTCCGGGGCCAGGGCTTCCAGGTGCATGAGGTTGGAGCGATCCATGGCGAGAATATAATCGAAGCGCTCAAAATCGCCGGCGTTCACCTGCCGCGCTCGCAGGGAAGAAAGGTCGTAACCGCGTTCCCGGGCGGCAAGCATGGCCCTGCCATCCGGTGCTTCACCCACGTGCCAGGCACCGGTACCGGCTGAATCGACGGCGACCTCGCTGGCCAGGCCCGCCTCCTCGACCAGGCCGGCAAAGACGCCGTGGGCCGTGGGTGATCGACAGATATTGCCGAGACATACAAACAGGACCTCCTGGGGCATTTCAGCTGTCTCCTTCCAGCAAGCCGCGCACATGCTCCAGGTCCGCCGGCGTATCCACTCCCGGCGGCACCGTGGCAATCGCATCGGCCACATGAATCCTTTCTCCCTGGGCCATTGCCCGCAATTGCTCCAGGGATTCGCGCAGCTCCAGTTGCGCGGGCTCCCAGCCCACAAAATTCCGCAACAGGCTCACTCGGTAGGCGTAGATACCCAGGTGACGACGGGCCTCGTCCGGGGCTTGCGTCGGTACGCTACCCGCTGCAAAACCGTCGCGATCCCAGGGAATCGGTGCGCGACTGAAATACAGGGCAAACCCGCGCCAGTCGGCCACCAGTTTGACAATATTGGGATTGAAAAGCTCTTCCCCGGATGCCAGCGGTTCACTCAGCGTGGCGATGCCCGCTTCGGGGTTATCCGCCAGGTTCGCTGCCACCTGGTCGATCACCGACGGCGGTATCAGCGGCTCATCACCCTGTACATTGACCACGATGGCGTCCTGGTCCAGTTCCAGCAGGCGGCTGACTTCCTCGATCCGGTCGGTGCCCGACACGTGATCGGCACGGGTCATCAGACATTCGCCGCCAAACGCTGCAGCGGCTTCCATAATGCGCTCATCGTCGGTGGCAATCACGACCCGCTCGGCGGCGCTCTCGCAGGCCCGCTCGTAGACGTGCTGCACCATCGGCTTGCCAGCAATATCCAACAGTGGCTTGCCGGGCAGCCGGGTCGACGCATAGCGTGACGGTATGACTACAGTAAATCCCATCAGGCGTCGGGGTCTCTCGGTTGCATGGTGGTAATACTGAGGTGCACAAAGCCCATCTGCCCGGCCGCATCCATGGCCCGCACCACCGCCTCGTGGGGCGTCTGAGCATCGGCGGTGATCACCATGGGCAGCGAGGTATCACCCGCTGACACCTGACGTATAGCCGCTTTCAGGGTTGCCAGCTTGGTGTCCACCAGGGCCCGGGAATTAATGGTGTAATCCCCTGATTCATTGATCAGGATCTCTATCTGTTCGGTAGCATCCGCACTTGCCTCACCCTGTGCCTCCGGCAGGTCGATACTGAGGTGCGTCTCCTTGGTGAAGGTGGTGGATACCATGAAGAAGATCAGCAGCAGGAACACCACATCGATCAGTGGCGTCAGGTTGACGCTGACTTCCTCGAGGCGTTGCCGGCGAAACTTCAAACGCCCGAATCTCCCGCACCCGGCTCCTGGCCGTCGGTATGCAGTGCGTCGACGAGTTTGATGGTCTCCTGCTCCAGCCCGACCACGATGGCGTCTATGCGGCCGACAAAATAGCGGTGCATGATCAGGGCCGGAATGGCCACGCTCAGACCCGCCGCCGTGGTAATCAGGGCCTCGGAAATGCCCCCGGCCAATACCGAGGCGTTACCGGTGCCCTCGGCCATGATCTCGGTGAACACCTTGATCATGCCCACCACGGTCCCGAGCAGTCCGAGCAGTGGGGTTACCGCGGCAATCGTCCCCAGGGTATTGAGGTAGCGTTCGAGCTCGTGCACCACGTGGCTCGCCGCTTCCTCGATACTGGATTTCATGACCTCGCGACCGAGGTGGGCATTACTCAGGCCCGCTGCCAATATCGCCCCCAGGGGTGATGAAGCCCGCAAGGTGCGCAGCGTGGGGGAGTCCATCTCGTTATTCTTGAGCTGTGTCCAGACTCGCGCCAACAAATGCGGCGGTGATATTTTGTCCGGGTTCAGGGTAAGCAGGCGCTCAATGCAAATACCCAGGGCGGCGATTGAACACAGGAGTATCGGCAGCATCAACCAACCGCCAGCCGTTACCATTTCCAGCACCGAATGCTACCTCGCTTATGAAATATTGTTGCCCGTCATTATACGCAGGCGAACAGTCCTGCGACACTCAGTACCAGTAATATTGCCGCCTCTGTCGCCAGCCTTCGGCAAGCACTTCCTTTCCGTCCTCCACCCGAACCCGCAGCGCGCCGTCACGGGCGGTATCCATTGGTTCCAGGCCCAAGGCCCGGTAGCGTGCCAGCACCCGCGCGTGCGGGTGGCCAAAGCGGTTGCGATAGCCGCGACTGAGGATTGCCCGGTGCGGGTTTACCCGGCGCAGGAAGCTGCTACTGGAGGAGGTCTTGCTGCCGTGATGGGGCACCAGCAGGAGGTCGGCATGAAGCTCTGGGCCGGCCTCACGATTCAGCCTGTGCTCTACCCCGGCTTCGATATCGCCGGGCAGCAGTATGCGATAGCCGCGGTGCTCCAGTAACAACACGCATGACTGGTTATTGCCCTCGCCCGGAGCGATCGGGTGCAATACCCGGATCGACAACTCATCCAGCTTGAGTGTGTCCCCTGTGCGACACCCCGACTGGCCTGCTATGCCGGGGAAGGCTTGTTCTCCAAACCAGGTCCGCTGGATGGTGAACTGGCGGTGCAGGGTATACACACCGCTGGCATGGTCGCGATCGCCGTGACTCAATACCAGCAGGTCGATGTCGCGTATGCCCCGGGCCTGCAGAAAAGGCACCATGACTGAACTGGCCATATTGGGCCCCGCCGGGTCCCCCGCCCCGGTATCGTAGACCAGCACCCGGTGGCGGGTTTGCACCAAGACGGCAAGACCCTGGCCCACGTCGAGGGTCCACAGCTCCAGGGCTCCTGCGGGCAACTCCTGCCGTTGAGGGAAAAGGGGCAGGATGAGAAACACCAGCCCCAGCCAGCGCAGGGGCAAGGCCCGGTGGGCGAGCAGCAGCAACACTGCCAGCAAAGCGGCTGCAAGTTCTATCAGCCCTGGTTTGTAGCTCAGCCACAAGCCCGGCTCGAACTGCGCTATCCAGGCATCGAAGCGAATACCAGCCGCGACCGGTACGCTGGCCAGTTTCCAGAGGGCTGGCGCCCAGGAGGGGTCGAGTGGCTGAACCAGGGCTGCCGCCAGGCACAAGGGCGCAAGCCAGAAACCCAGTACAGGTACCGCCACAAGGTTGGCCAGGGGTGCAAGCAGGCCAAAGCCGCCATACCAGAAGCTGGCAACCAGTCCCATAGTCAGCGACAGGATGACCTGCAGCATCAGCGTCAGGCGCCAGCCCGGGAGGTCCGGGTGCATGGCCCTGACATAGAAAATCAGGGCCACCGCGCCAAAGGACAACCAGAAACCGGCATTGTGGGTGGCCAGGGGATCGAGTAGCGCGATGACGAACAGGGCGAGTGCCAGGCAGCGCAGCGCCGTGATCCGGCGCCCGGCCAGGGCCAACAACTGCACACTCGCCAGCATGACCAAGGCTCTCACGGTGGGCAGTCCAAAACCGGCCAGCGCCGCATAGATCAGGGCCAGTGCGGCGGCCAGCGAATGGGCGCTGCGACGGCCGAATATTCGCCCCAGAAGAAACCCGATTCCGGCGACCAGGCCGACATGCAGACCCGATATTACGACCAGGTGATTGAGCCCGTAGCGTTGGAACAGTTGCCAGTAGTCACTGCCGATATCACTGCGGTCGCCGTTGCTCAGGGCCAGCAACACGCCTCTCTCCGGCCCAGCCGGCAGGGCATCCCGCAAGGCATCGGCCACCACTCCACGCCAGCGTTGGTGCCAGAGCAAGCCGCCCTGCGGCTCCAGTCTCCGCAGGGATTTGTCACGCACATAGCCGGTAGCGGCGAAGCGGTTCTGCGCCAGCCAGGACTGGTAATTGAAACTGTCGGGATTGGCCAGGCCCCAGGGGCGTTTCAACCTTACCTGCACACGCCAGCGCTCACCCGGCCGCAAATCCTGTGCGCCGTAATAGGACAGGAGCACCTTCGGAATACTTTCGGGACAGGCGTCGACGTCTTGCGGACATGCGAGCCGGGTCAATTCGGCGGCAAAGCGCTGTCGCCGTCCGGTGCCACTGAAATACCGCAGTTGGGGCGGCTCCAGTACCAGGGCATCGACCTCGAGTATCTCGCCTTCGAGTTCCTCGGGCAGTCGCTGCTCCAGGAGTTGCATGCCCCAGAGCTGGCCGTAACAGAGGCCGCAGGCAATCCCGAGCACGCTGATGGACCAGCGCGCAGGCCGCCACAGGGCCCACAGAAAGGTGAACCCGAGGACAAAGAAACTGGGCGCCGCCGGTGGCAGATCGGGCAGCCAGCCCGTCGCGAACACCGTGGCGGCGCTTACAATCATCCATGATTGCATCTAAAATAGCCGCCTTATTCCCTGGCATCATCAGTCAAGCACAGGAACCCCCCCAGCGCCACCCGACCATGCCGAAGCAAACACTCAAGCGCTATATTCCGACACCGGCCAAGCTGCGGGAAATCAAGTCATTGGAGCTCCTGGGAGACTGGATTTACCAGCCCAACCTCTGGCATATCAACCGCGCGTCCGCGTCGGCGGCATTTTTCGTGGGCTTGTTCGTGGCCTTCGTACCGCTGCCGGGTCAGATGATTATCGCCGCACTGCTCGCCATCTCACTGAGCTGCAACCTGCCACTGAGCGTGGCGCTATGCTGGATCAGCAACCCGGTAACCATGCCGCCCATGTTCTATTTTGCCTACAAGGTCGGCGCCCTGGTGCTTGGGGTACCACCCCAGACCCTGGAGTTCGAGCTGAGCTGGGAGTGGATCAGCACCGGGCTGGTGGCCATCTGGCAACCCTTTCTGCTGGGCTGCGCCATCTGCGGCTTTTTCTTCGGCAGTATTGGCTATTTCACCATCCAGACCCTGTGGCGCTGGCAGGCAGTGCAACGTTGGGAAGCACGGCGGGAACGGCGGCGCCTGACCCTGGACAAAGCTACTCGTGACGTAGAGCTTCGGCAGGCGGCAATTGCGCGGCACGACGAGCCGGATACACCGACGCCAGAAAGCACAACAGCACAGCCACCGCGTTGATCACCACTACATCTTCCACGCGCAGGTCCGAGGGCAGGTAAGCGATCGGGTATACATCCGTATTGAGAAAACTGATGCCCAGCAACTGCTCCAGCCAGGCCACGATATCGGTCACCCAGAAGCTGGCCAGTATGCCAAGGACGGAACCCACCAGCGTACCCAACAGGGCAATCAACAGGCCCTGCTGCAGGAAAATACCATTGATATCCGAGGGGCTGGCACCCAGCGCCCGCAGTATGGCGATGTCCGCACGTTTGTCGATAACCACCAGGACCAGGGAGGACACCACGTTGAAGGCAGCGATGGCGATGATTGAAAGTAACAGTATGCCCACCATGTCTCGCGACATCTGGATCGCTGCGTACAGGTTGCCGTGGGTCTGGGTCCAGTCATTGGCATAGAAACCCTGGGGAAGGTTACTGACCAGCTCCCAGCCGATACGCGGAGCCTGGAACAGATCCCGTAACTGCAGGCGATAACCGTGCACAAGGCCCGGAGTCCCCGCCAGGCGAGCGGCCTCGGCCAGGTGCAGGAAGGCGGCAGATTCATCGAGCTCGGTGCCGGTGTCCAGCAGGCCGCTGAGTTGCAGGTGTTCGAAGCGGGTGCGGTTGTCCGCACCGGCCGCCGCAGGGATTATCAGGGTTATCCGGTCTCCCACCTCAGCACCGAGACGTCGCGCCAGGGCCTTGCCTAACAACAAGCCCCGGCCCTGGGCAGCGAAGCGCTCGCGATCAGCCGGGCTGAGAACCCGCGGCAAGCCTGCCAATTTCTCCTCTTCGGCCAGGTCGATGCCGTGCAAGAGTGTGGTATCGATCTTGTCGTCCCGCACCAGCATACCCTGCAACTGCACGAAGGGCGCGGCAGCTTCCACCTGCGGGTGGCTGTGCATCACTGCTCTATGGTCTGTCCAGTCCTCTACCGGTATCCAGGACTTGACGGTGAGCTGTGGCACCAGGGCCAGGATGTGATCGCGCATCTCCCGGTCGAAGCCGTTCATTACCGACAGCACCAGGATCAGCAGGGCAATCGCGAGCACCATGCCGAGTACGGACAGCAGGGACAGGAAACTGCTGAGGTAGCCCTTGCGCCAGGCGAAGGTGTAGCGCGACGCCACCGAGAAAAGCTGGCGCGCTTTCACGCCGGCGGCGGCCTCTGGATGAGTGTGCCGCCCTGCAATTCGTAGACCGAATCCATGTGACCGGCAATACCGGCATCGTGGGTAACCACGACAAAGCTCGCGGTGGTCTCGCGTTTGAGCCTGTCGATCAGTTCCAGTACCTGGCCGGCGGATCCGGGATCAAGGTTGCCGGTGGGCTCGTCCATCAACACACAGGCCGGCTCCATAACCAGCGCCCTGGCGATGGCCACACGCTGACGTTCGCCACCAGACAATTGTGCCGGGCGATGCCGCAGTCGCTCCTGCAAACCCACTTCGGCCAGGATTGCATCGGCGCGTCGGTTCGCCTTGGACTTGCCCGCGCCAGCGATCAACAGCGGCATCGCCACGTTTTCCCGGGCGCTGAACTCCGGCAGCAGGTGGTGAAACTGGTAGACGAAACCGAGTTGGCGGTTGCGCAGTTCGCAGCGTGACTGTTCATCGAGCCCGGCCATATCACGGCCTTGCATAAACACCTGTCCCGCTGTCGGCAAGTCGAGACCGCCGAGCAGGTTCAACAGGGTCGACTTGCCGGCACCGGAGGCACCGATAATAGCTACGCGCGCTGAAGCCGGCAGACTGAAGTTGACGTCGCGCAATACCTCGACGGAAAGCTCGCCGTCCTGGTAGGCGCGTCCCAGGCCACGGCACTCCAGTACCGGCACCTCACTCATAGCGCAACACCTCCGCCGGGGCGATACGGGTAGCACGCCAGGCCGGGAACAGGGTAGCCAGCAGACTCAAGAGCAGGGCCAGCCCCGCCACCACCGCCACGTCCTGCCACATCAGACGCGACGGCAGGTCGGATATGAAGTAGACCTGGGGATTGAACAGCTTGGTACCGAAGAGCCGTTCCACGAACAGCGTCACCTCACTGATGTTGAGTGCCAGGGTGACGCCCACCACGACCCCCAGGGCGATACCTACCAGGGCCAGCAGCAAGCCCTGGGAGACAAAGATCGCCATTACCGAGCTTGCCCGGGCACCCATGGTACGCAGCACCGCAATATCTGAGCGCTTCTCGGTAACCGCCATGGTCAGCGTCGAAATAATATTGAAGGCCGCGACCGCCACGACGCTGAGCAGCAACACAGTCATCATCACCTTTTCCATCCTGATGGCGGCGAAGAGGCTACCCTGGGACCGGCCCCAATCGCGCACTTCGACAGTCTCGCCGAGTTCCTGTTGCAATTGTGCAGCGAAGGACGGTGCGGCAAAAAGATCGGTGAGCCGTACTCGCAAGCCTTCAACCGCCTGGTGCATTCCGAATAGTTTCTGGCCCGCTTCCAGGTTGATATAGGCCTGGCTGCTGTCGAGCTCGGCCCCGACCTCGAAGATTCCGACCACGGTAAAGCGCTTGCGACGGGGGAAACTGCCCATGGGAGTTACCGTCAGGCGCGGCACCGTGATCTCCACTGTGTCACCCAGGTCCACGTTGAGGATCCGCGCCTGGAGGGCGCCGATTACAATGCTGTAGCGCTCGTCGGCGAGGGCCTGCAAGTCGCCGCGCTGCATATGCTGGCTGACCTCGGAGACCGTGGCCTCCGCCCGCGGGTCAATCGCCGAGACAATCGAACCGCGCACCGAGCGCCCACTGCTGAGCAGCACCTTGCTCTCGATATAGGGAGCGACGCCCTGCACCGCGTCGCGCAGCAGAATGCTGTCGGCCAGCGCAGGCCAGTGTTTGAGATGACCTTCGGTGGCTTCCACCTGCAGGTGTGGTACCAGAGACAGAATGCGGTCGCGCAGTTCACCGGCAAACCCGTTCATTACCGATAGCACGGTAATGAGGCTGGCGATACCGAGGGCCATGCCGAACAGGGACACCATGCTGACGACACCGATGAAACGGTTGCTCTGGCGACTAAAGCTGTAACGCAGCCCGATGAACAGCGGCAGCTTGTCCCCGGTGACGATCAAGCCCTCTCCTTGAATACTCTGAATAGGGAAGCCGGTATACTACACCGTCACAGTACGGAGGTTCCATGCTAGTTATCCTTCACCCGGACACCAGCCACGACAGCAACGAATACCGCGAGACGGTCACCCACCTCGAGCAACTTAAAGGCGTGACGATTCGTGAGCACGAAATCCAGGGCCAGCAACAGTTGCTGACCGAGATTTACCTCCTCGGCGACACCCACACCATCGATGACAGCGAGATCGCAGCGCTGCCTGCGGTAGAGCGGGTGATCCGTATTTCCCAGGAGTACCGGGTGCTCGGTCGACACCGCGACGAACGCCGGGTCAGCGGCTTTGATTACAACGGTGTGCGCTTCGACCAGGACAGCCTGCACGTCTTTGCCGGGCTCTGTGCGGTCGACAATCCGGTCAATGTCGAGACCATGATGAAAGCAGTGGCCGAACACGGCCAGGTCTGCACTCGCATGGGTGCCTACAAGCCGCGTACCAATCCCTACTCATTCCAGGGTCACGGTGAGTCCTGCCTGCCCTATGTGTTCGAACTGGCCGGCAAACACGGAATCAAGGTGATCGCCATGGAGGTCACCCACGAATCCCATATCGAGGAGATCGACCGCTGCCTGGAGGGCTGTGGGCGACCCACCGGTGTGATGCTTCAAATCGGCACCCGCAATACCCAGAACTTCGAACTGCTCAAAGCCATCGGCAAACAGACCACCTACCCGGCGCTGCTCAAACGCGGCTTCGGCATTACCCTGAACGAGTCGCTTAATGCCGCCGAGTACCTGGCCAGCGAGGGCAATTCCAAGGTGATCTTCTGCCTGCGGGGTATGAAGAGCGAGTTTGGCAGCCCCCACCGCAATATGGTGGACTTCACCCACGTACCGGTGCTGAAACGCCTGACCCGCATGCCCGTCTGCATCGACCCCTCCCACTCCGTCGGCAGCCGGGAAACCGATCCATCCGGCATCATGGACGTGGCCCACGCCACCGCACAGGGTGTGATCGCCGGCGCCAATATGGTGCTGGTGGACTTCCATCCCCACCCGGAAGAGGCGCTGGTGGATGGACCCCAGGCCCTGCTGATGTCTGAACTCGGACGCTTCCTGGAAGACGTGAATATCGCCCGCGCAGCCTACGAGGCCAGGCGCGATTTGTGGCAGGAAAGCTAACGTTCAAAATCTTGCGCTAACCGGAAAGTAAGCTACTTTTACGACACCCCATCGAGATCACTCTTGAGAGTGACTGTACGCGGCCGCAGGCGTGTCACGGTGAATTGTTTCCGCAGGGGCACTTTGTGCCCACGAATCACGAAACGAGGAACCGAGACCATGAAAACAATCACAATAACAATCACGGCGCTCTGCCTGGGCATCTTCGCCTGGTGCATCCCGGCTGCGGCCGATCAGCACGAGGAACCGCCCCAGTTTTTCCCGGTGGAGTTGTTGACCTGTGATTTCAAGAAAAACCGGGGCTTCAAGGACCTGGATCGCGCCAACGCACGGTTCAATAAATGGAGCGATGAAAACGATCCCACAGGCTACAGCGCCTGGACACTGGTACCGCAGTACTATAACGCCAAGATCGACTGGGAGGTGGGCTGGTTGGGCGCTTGGGCAGACGGCAATGTGATGGGCGCCAGCACCGACGGATGGATCGCGGCAGGCGATGCCGTATCGGCAGATTATGAGAAGACGCTGGACTGTAATGCCCACCTGGGTGCACAGGCGTTGCCGATTCGCCAATTGCAGGCGCCGCCGGGACCAACGGGTCTTATCATGTTCACCAGTTGCACACTGGCGGAAGGCACACAGCCTGAAAAAGCCTACGAGGCCCATATGGCCATGTCCAACTGGCTGGCGAGCAAGGGCTCGAAGCACGCCTCCTGGATCATGTGGCCAACGCTGGGAGCCGGGGAGATCGACTTTGACTACTTCCTGGTTGCCGCCTATGACAATTACACGGACCTGGGCGCCACCTCGGAGCTCATGGGCAATGGCGGTGGCTGGATGGAATCCCGCAAGATTTTCGGCGATATGGTGAGTTGCGACGTCGGCCGCGTCTACTACGCCACACTGGTGCGCAACGGAATGCAGGCGACAGAGTAGTCAGCAGGAGACGGATTCGGGACTACTTTTCCGAATCAGCGTCGTAGAACAGGTCGGCAGCAATGCCGGCCTGGTTGCGGGTTTCCTCCTCGCACACCTGGGGGTTACCGCCGCAGATATCGCAGGCAGTGTCCATGCCCAGGGCACCGATGCCGCCGCAGGAGCCCTTGATGGGCTTATTCGAGAAGATCACCCCGATCGCCATCCCGGCAAGCACCACCAGGAATACGATCAAAGCGAGGATAAAGGTCGTCATAGGGGCGTATTTTAACCAATCGGACGCCTGATGCCGAGTATTTATCGCCTCTCTGCCTGGTCCTGTGCCGGTGTTGTCGTGCTATTCTGGCGACTAGTTGCAAAATTGAGTTTCTTATGAGGTTTGGTTTAAGAAACCCACAGGTACGAAATCTGCTGTTGTGTGCCGGACTGACGTGCCTGGCCGGTTGCAAGGTGCTCCTCAGCGTACCGTCCGGAGGCAGTGTCACCAGCGCCTCCGGCGCACATGACTGCAGCGAAGGCAGCAGCTGTGAAATTGAGGTACTCGACACCAATTTCGATGACACCTTCACTGCGGTGGCCGCTGACGGTTACGGCTTCGGCGGCTGGAGCGATGCCTTCCTGCACTTCTGCGGCGGCAAGGTCTCGGATTGCCGTATTAACTCCAGGGTATTCGCCGGGAATACGAAGGTAGAGGAATTCCTGCTGCAGGATCGCACCTTCTTTATGGAGCCTGTATTCCTGGAGTGGCTGAACTGGGAGGCGGCGCTGGTCAGCGGCGACGCCGACCCCTATCCCGATGCGCGGGAACCCTGGGAAGCCCAGGCCCTGGATTTCGACAAGGACGGCGACCTGGACATCGTCATCAGTTACAGCGTCTGGCCCACAGATGACCAGCCTGTGCCGATGGTGTTTCTCGCCAATGACGGGGGCGGTAACTTCAGCGAGGTCTCCAACGCGCTGTTCCCTGACGGCGTTCCGGAGACGATCTGGGCGCGGGAAATGATCGTCGCCGATTTCAACGGGGACGGCATCTCCGACCTGTTTATCGCCGATCACGGCCGGGACGCGGAGCCCTTCGACCTGGCGCAAAATACCCTGCTACTCGGCACCGCCGACGGCCTGGTAAACGCCACGGAAAACCTGCCACAGCTTCGGGATTTTTCGCACTCGGCCACCTACGGCGACATAGACGGGGATGGCGATGTCGATATATTTGTCGGCAACTACGGGCCCGGTGCCGAGAGCTATTTTCTCCTCAACGACGGCCAGGCGGTTTTTGCCCGCTCAGATCTCGGCAATCATCTCGAGGACTACAACAGCCGCGATGAAAGTCCGGACTTCCAGTCCTCGGTGGACTGGACCAGCTGCCTGTTGTTCGACGCCGATGTCGATGGCGACCTGGACCTGGCGGGCGGCGGCTGGATACCGTCCAACGGACCCTTCGCCTTGTGGAAAAACTCCGGCGACGGAAGTTTCACAGAATCTGCCGGTAGCGTGCCCCAGGAGCCACTGCTGGCGAATGACGCCCTGGTGGTGAGTATCGAGAACACAGACCTCGACGGCGATAGTTTTGACGACCTGCTGGTTATGGCCACCACGGAGTTTTACCAGGGCGCGCGCCTGTTCGCCTTCATCAACCGGGGAGATGGCAGCTTTACCGACGAATCCGACCAGCGCATCGATACCCAGCCCGACCTGCCCGATCGCTGGATCAGGTACATACACCTTATGGACCTGGACGGCGACCAGGACACGGACATGGTCCTGGAGGGGGAATGGGAGGGACACGCCAGTTACCTGAACAACGGATCCGGCTATTTTTTCCTCAATCGCGGAGCCGCCGACCTGGCGATATATGACACGCCATGGAACACGCAGGAACCGGACAACCTGGTCGAGTTGGGTGATTTCGACAACGACGGCAATGTCGACCTGTTCAGTATCTGGGGCGAAGGTGAGTGGCACCTCTATCGCGGCATCAATACCCCCGGGGATTTCGCGCCCTCAGGCCAGGGCGGCAACTAATCCGGCTGCACCAGCCAGCGATCCATCTCGGGACTGCGCTGCAGTAATACCCCTTCCCCGTCACGGCTGATCAGGTACACCGCCAGGCTCTCCTCAACTGCAGTCTCCCAGGCGAGCTGCGGGCCGAGTATGGTAAGGGCTGTGGCCCATGCATCCGCCAGGGTGGCACTCTCGTGGACTACGGACACAGACACCAACTCGTGGCGCACCGGCCAGCCGGTGCGAGGGTCGATGGAATGTGAGAATCGCTCGCCCTCGAATTCGAAAAAATTGCGGTAATCGCCTGAAGTCGCCACCGCCACGTCGCGCAACTCCAGCGCCGCGACAATCTGTCGCTCCAGCGGACTGGGTCGCTCCACCGCGATGCGCCAGGGCGTACCCCGTGGACTCATCCCCGCAACGCGGATTTCTCCGCCTATCTCCACCAGGTAATTCCCAATACCCTGCGCCGCCATCCAGTCGGCGACCTTGTCGACCCCGTAGCCCTTGGCGATGGAGGAAAAGTCCAGCTCCAGTGCTTGCTGTTTGCGCAGGGATGAAGTCGCCGGGTCGACATCGACCCGCTGCTCCCCGACCATGGCCATGGCCTCGGTAATGGCGTTCTTAAGCGGCACCTGGTCGCCCTGCTCGGGACCGAAACCCCAGAGGTCGACCAGGGGGCCCACGGTGACATCGTAGGCATGATCGCTGGCCTCTGAAACTTCCCTGGCCAATTTGAAAACCTCGAGGAACTCGGGGCTCACTGCAAACCACTCCCCCACCGGCGCCGCGTTGAAGCGATTGATCTCGGAATCCGCCCGGTAGGTCGACATGCTCGCGTTGATGGTCTCCAGCACTGCCTCCACACCGACATGCACCGCCTCGGGTTCAGGAAGCCCTTCTTCCTCGAGCCAGGTCAGGTGATAAGTGGTGCCCATGGTGGCGCCGGAGAGTTGGATGGGCTCGGGAGCGGGGCTGCAGGCAGAAAGTGCCAGCAACAGAATGGATGCCAAAATTCCAGCTACGAAGCGCCGCTCTCGGCGTCCATGCCTACCGCGGCGTACCGCGGTACGCCGGCCGGAACATCCTGTACATAAAAAAGCCGGCAGCAGGTGCCGGCTTTGTCGCAAGAGAGTGCGTGTCACATCAACCGCCGAAGTCATCCAGCAGAATGTTCTCGGGCTCGACGCCCAGGTCCGTGAGCATGGCGATTACCGCAGCGTTCATCATGGGCGGACCGCACATATAGTACTCGCAGTCCTCCGGCGCCGGGTGGTTCTTGAGGTATTCCTCGAACAGAACATTGTGGATAAAGCCCTCCAGGCCGTCCCAATTGTCCTCGGGTTGAGGGTCCGAGAGCGCCACGTGCCAGTCGAAGTTATCGTTCTCGGCAGCGAGCTGGTCGTATTCCTCGGCATAGAACATCTCACGCAGTGAACGGGCACCGTACCAGAAAGATATCTTGCGATTACTGTGAAGGCGCTTGAGCTGGTCAAAGATATGTGAGCGCATCGGCGCCATGCCGGCACCACCCCCAATGAATACCATTTCATTGGCGGATTCCTTGGCAAAAAACTCACCGAAGGGGCCGTACACCTTGACCTTGTCGCCGGGCTTCAGGTTGAAGACCCAGGATGACATGATGCCCGGCGGAATACCCTGGCTGCCGGGAGGGGGTGTGGCAACGCGAATATTGAATTTCACCACGCCCTTCTCTTCCGGGTAGTTGGCCATGGAGTAGGCCCGGATCACGTTTTCCTCGCAATGGGACTCCAGGTCAAAAAACTTGAAGCGCTCCCAGTCGCCGCGGTACTCCTCCTCGATATCGAAATCGGAATACTTCACATGGTGAGGCGGGCATTCCAGCTGTACGTAGCCACCGGCGCGGAAGTCGACGTTTTCGCCCTCGGGCAACCTCAGGGTGAGCTCCTTGATAAAGGTGGCCACATTGGGATTGGACTCGACCGTGCACTCCCATTGCTTGACGCCGAAAACCTCCTCCGGCACCTCGATCTTCATATCCTGCTTGACCGGGGTCTGGCAGGACAGCCGCCAGCCATCCACCGCCTCGCGACGGGTGAAGTGCGACTCTTCCGTGGGCAGCATGGAACCGCCTCCCTCGCTGACAATGCACTTGCACTGGGCACAGGTGCCGCCACCGCCACAGGCCGAAGCCAGAAACAGGTCATTCGCCGCCAGTGTTTGCAGCAGCTTGCCGCCGGCGGGAACAGAGATTTCCTTCTCACCGTTGATTTCGATGGTGATGTCGCCGGTTGCCACCAGGCGGGCTCGGGCCATCAGAATCACCGCCACCAGGCCGATGACAATAACGGTGAACATCACCACACCGAGGATAATCGTGTCCATATAACGCGTCCCGCCTAGATATCAATACCGCCGAAGGACATAAAGCCCAGCGACATCAGCCCGACAATAATGAAGGTTATGCCCAGACCCTGCAGGCCCTGTGGCACATCTGAATACTTTAATTTCTCCCGGATTCCCGCGAGCGCCGTTATAGCCAGCGCCCAGCCGATGCCGGAGCCGGCGCCGTAGACCACGCTCTCTCCAAACGTGTAATCCCGCTCCACCATGAACAGGGAGGCACCGAGAATGGCGCAGTTCACCGTGATCAGCGGCAGGAAGACCCCCAGGGCGTTGTAAAGCGCAGGCACGTACTTGTCGAGAAACATCTCCAGGATCTGCACGATAGCGGCGATAACGCCGATGTAGCTGAGCAAGCCCAGGAAGCTCAGGTCGACATCTGGCAGGCCGGCCCAGGCCAGGGCCCCGTCAGCCAGCAGGTAGTTGTAGATCAGGTTGTTTACCGGCACCGTGATGGTGAGCACCACGATGACCGCAACACCGAGACCGAAAGCTGCCTGGATCTTCTTGGAGACAGCCAGGAAGGTACACATGCCCAGGAAGAAGGCCAGGGCCATGTTCTCGATAAAAATCGAGCGAACGAACAGGCTCAGGTAATACTCCATATCAGGCACCCTCCCTCACGACCTGCTGCGGGGCCATCTTGAAGTCCGGCTCCTCGACCTGCTCTGGCTTCCAGGCGCGCAGTGCCCAGATGAACAGGCCGATCAGGAAGAAAGCGCTGGGCGGCAACAGCAACAGGCCATTGGGGTTGTACCACCCGCCCTCGGTGACCAGGGGCAGGATCTCGATACCAAACAGTTTGCCCGCACCGAAGAGTTCGCGAACAAAGCCAACACTCAGCAACACCACGCTGTAACCGAGGCCGTTACCGATGCCGTCGATGAAGCTCGGCAGCGGGGGCTCCTTCATGGCGAAGGCCTCGGCCCTGCCCATGACGATGCAGTTGGTGATAATCAGTCCGACGAAGACCGACAGCTGCTTGCTGATCTCAAAGGCCACTGCCTTGAGCACCTGGTCCACCAGGATCACCAGGGAAGCGATGATGATCATCTGCACAATAATGCGGATATTGTTCGGCACATGGTTGCGGATGATCGAGATAAACAGGTTGGAAAAAGCGCAAACCGCGGTCAGGGCGATACACATCACCACCGTCACGCTCATGGAAGAGGTAACCGCCAGCGCCGAACAGATGCCCAGGATCTGCAGGGCAATCGGGTTTTCCTTGAAGATCGGTGTCGTCAGTGTGTCTTTAATCTTTGACATCTCAGGCCTCCCCCGCCTTAAGATTGGCCAGGAACGGCCCAAATCCGTTTTCTCCCAACCAGAAATGCACGGTGCCGTTGACACCGCGGGTGGTCAGGGTGGCCCCGCTGAGGCCATCTATCTCGTAATTGGCCCGGGGGCCGTCGCGATTCGCCGCACCTTTCAGTACCTCGATGGCGATCTCGCCGTCACTGAAGGCGAACTTGCCCGGCCACAATGCCTGCCAGCGAGGATTGGTAATCTCGCCGCCGAGCCCCGGTGTTTCCTTGTGCTCGTAGAAACCGATGCCGGCAATCGTCCGCACATCCCCCTCGAGGGCCAGGAAGCCGTACATCTGGCCCCACAGTCCGGCTCCGCGAATCGGCAGGATGATGCGATCGGGGTTTTCCACGCCCCCCGACAGGTAGACCACCGTAATGTCTTCACGACGGGCGATATTGGCGATATCGGCATCGCCGTCCAGGCGCTGTGACTGGGCGGGGTCTTTTGCAGCTGCGATCGGGTTGAAGTTTTCGACATCGACTGCATCGGTAAAGCGGCCGGTGGCCAGATCCACCGCACGCGCTTCGATACCGACAAACTGGTCGTCGATCGGCACTCCGGCATCAAACATGCCTGCCGCAACCAGGATGTTGCGTTTGCGATCTTCCTGGACGTTGGCGTCCTGCAGGGGCTTGAGCATCACCGCGGCGGTAGAAACCACCACCGAACAGACCACACACAGGGCCAGCGCGACCTTGATGGTTTTGGAAATACTGTCGTTATTGGACACGGGCAAGCCTCCGGTTGATATTGGACTGCACCACAAAGTGGTCAATCAGCGGGGCGAACAGGTTAGCGAACAGGATGGCCAACATCATACCTTCCGGGAAAGCGGGGTTGACCACCCGGATCAATACCACCATCACACCGATAAGAATCCCGAACCACCATTTACCGATATTGGTCATGGCGGCCGAAACCGGGTCGGTGGCCATGAAAATCATGCCGAAGGCGAAACCGCCCATGGTCAGGTGCCAGTACCAGGGAATAGCGAAGGCCGGGTTCGTGGAGTCAATCTGGTTGAACAACAGTGACAATGCCACCATACCGATCATGACACCGGCGACAATGCGCCAGGCGGCGACCCGCGTATACAGCATCAAAACACCACCCAGGAGGATGGCGATGGTCGACGTCTCTCCGATGGAACCGTGGATGTTGCCACTGAAGGTATCCCACCAGCTCATGGACTCACGCAGCACATCCATGCCCTGGGACGCCGCCACGGACAGGGCCGTCGCGCCAGTGTAACCGTCGACCGCGGTCCACACCGTATCCCCCGACAGCTGAGCCGGGTAGGCGAAAAACAGGAAGGCGCGACCGGTCAGGGCCGGGTTGAGGAAATTCTTGCCGGTACCACCGAAGACCTCTTTGCCGATCACCACGCCGAAGCTGATCCCCATGGCCACCTGCCACAGCGGAATATTGGGCGGACAGGTCAGTGCAAACAGGATGGAGGTAACAAAGAACCCCTCGTTGATCTCGTGGCCCCGGCGAATCGCAAACAACATCTCCCAGGCGATACCGACCACGAAGGTCACGATATAGATCGGCAGGAAATAAACCGCGCCGAACCAGAAGCAGTCCCAGAGACTGGTGGGGTCATTGCCGGCCAGCCAGCCTACTACCGGGGCGTGCCAGTCGTTCATTACACCGCCGCCCTCGGCCAGAATCAGGTTGGACTGGAAGCCGAGGTTGTACATACCGTAGAACATGGCCGGGAAGGCCGCGAACCACACGGTGATCATAATACGCTTCAGGTCGATCCCGTCGCGCACATGCGCCGTGGTTCGTGTGACATCTGCCGGCGAATAGAGGAAGGTATCGAACACCTCGTAGAGGGCATACCACTTCTCTAACTTGCCGCCTTCCTGGAAATGGTGCTCGACGTTGTCGAGCATTTTACGCAGACCCACGATTAACCCTCCTTCTCGATACGAGTCAGGTTATCGCGAAGAATCGGCCCGTACTCGTACTTCCCGGGACACACATAGCTGCACAGAGCCAGGTCTTCCTCTTCCAGGTCCAGGCATCCCAGCGCCTGGGCCATTTCCGTATCGCCGACGATCAGGGCGCGTAACAGCTGCGTCGGCAAAACGTCCAGCGGCATGACATCTTCATAGGCACCCACCGGCACCATGGCGCGCTCGCTGCCATTGGTCGTGGTGGTCATCGGTATCAATTTCTTCGGCAGCACCTTGCTGATGTAAATAGGCAGGTTGGAGTGCTTGTTCAGGCCGGGCGACAACCAGCCCATGAGCTCGCGCTTGGTCCCCTCCAGCAAAACCGAAACCTGGTTGTGATAGCGACCGAGATAGGATGTCCCGGTAGAGACCCGGCGCCCACCCAGGACTGAGCCGGAGATGATACGGTTGATGCCCTCTCCAAGCTCACCGGCACACAGTGCCTCGAGGTCCGCTCCCAATCGGGTACGCAACAGGCGCGGCTCGCGCACCTGGGGCCCGGCCAGGGAGATAATGCGATCCGTGTAGAGGCGGCCGTCCAGGAACAGGCGACCCACAGCGATTACATCCTGGTAGCCGATGGTCCACACCGACTTGCTGGCCGTGACCGGCTCGAGGAAATGGATATGGGTGCCCACCAGACCTGCCGGGTGGGGACCGCTGAACTCGTGGGCCTGGATGTTGCCGGCAGTGCCGGCTGGAATATCGGACCCTGGAGCGGTACAGAGGTACACAGCCCCCTCGGTCAGCTTGGCCAGCAGTTCCTGCCCCAGTACAAAAGCTTCGCGTTGCTCGCCAATGATAATCGCAGGATCGGCGGCCAGGGGCTGAGTATCAATAGCCGTGACGAAAATGGCAGCCGCGCTGGCATCGGGCATGGGCACCTTGCTGAACGGCCGGCTGCGCAGGGCGGCCCACTGGCCCGACTGCAGCAGCGCCTGGCGTACCTGCTCACCGCTGAGCTTAGCGGCGTCCTGTGCTGAATAACTCTGGAAGGTTTCCGCCTCGTCACCTTCGACGTCGATAACGACCGATTGCAACACGCGCCGGGCACCGCGATTGATCGCCGCTACGGTACCGGATGCGGGCGCCGTGTAGCGTACTCCGGGGGTTTTCTTGCAGCTGAACAGTGGCTGTCCCAGCTTGACCCGGTCACCCACCTGCACATCCATGGTGGGCTTCATGCCTATGTAATCGAACCCAACCAGCGCCACCGAGCGCGCTGCCGGGGCGTCAGAAACAACCTGCTGGGGCTGACCGGAAATAGGTATTTCCAACCCCCGCTTAAGCTTGATCATTCGAAATGCCTGTGCGTATCGTCAACGAAATTTACGGGGTCCGGGGTGGCACCCCCGAAGCCGCGCGCATTATACGGAATCCACCTGGCAAACGCCACACGATGCGGCGGCACCCGGTTGATTTTTCTCAGTTTTTCATGACTTCACCGGGAAAAATCCGGATCAGTCAAACTTAGGATAGACCGCGTAGTGAACGTCCGCCATCTGTTCGAGAATGCGGTGCACCTGGCAGCTGTAGCCGAACTCGTTGTCATACCAGCAGTACAGGACCACGTGATCGCCGTTGACGATGGTCGCCTCGGCATCAAACACGCAGGCGTGGCGGGAACCCACGAAATCCGTGGAGACCACCTCCGGCGAGTTGGAGAAGTCGATTTGCTTGCGCAGCGGTGAATGCAGGGCCATCTTGCGCATGTACTCATTGACTTCATCGGCGGTGGTTTCGCGCTTCAAGGCCAGGTTGAGTATCGCCATGGACACGTTGGGTGTGGGCACGCGGATGGCATTGCCGGTCAGCTTGCCGTGCAGCTGGGGCAGGACCTTGGCTGCCGCGGTGGCGGCGCCGGTCTCCGTCAGCACCATATTGAGGGGTGCGCTGCGACCACGGCGGTTCGCCTTGTGGTAGTTGTCGATCAGGTTCTGGTCGTTCGTGTAGGCATGCACGGTCTCCACGTGACCGCTGATTATGCCGAACTCGTCGTCCATGGCCTTCAGCGGCGGCGCAATCGCATTGGTCGTACAGGAGGCGGCGGAAATAACCCGGTCTTCGTCAGTGATTTCCTCGTGGTTGATGCCGTGGACGATATTTTTCATATCCCCCTTGCCCGGCGCGGTGAGAATAACTTTTGAAACCCCCTTGGACTTGAGGTGCCTGGACAGCCCTTCCGTGTCGCGCCACATGCCGGTGTTGTCGATGATGATGGCATCGTCAATGCCGTACTCGGTGTAGTCGATTTCGTCGGGGGCATCGGCGTAGATCACCTTGACTTCGTTACCGTTGGCGACGAAGGACTCGTGTTCCTCGTCCACCCGGATGGTTCCGTTGAAGGGGCCGTGTACCGAGTCCCGCCGCAATAGCGCTGCGCGTTTGACCAGGTCGTTTGCCGCCTTGCCTTTGCGCACCACCACCGCGCGCAGGCGCAAGGTATCGCCGCCGTCCGCTTTTTCCACCAACAGGCGCGCCATCAACCGGCCGATGCGGCCAAAGCCATACAACACCACGTCGCGTGGCTTTTCGATGGGCTTGGCATTGCTCCCGATAAGGTCGGCCACCTGCTGTTTGACGTATTTCTTGACGCTCAGCCCTTCGCCCCTGCCGTGTTCCTCGTAATCCACGGCGAGACGGCCCACGTCGATATGGGCAGTGCCGAGATCGAGGCTGGCCAGGGCCTTGATCACCGGGTAGGTCTCTTTCTCCGAGAGCTCGTTCTCCTCCACCTGGCGCACGTAGCGGTGGTCCTGCATGATGTCCAGCACCGAGCGGTTTACCAGTGAGCGACCGTAAATGTAAGTCTTGACGCTGTTTTCCCGGGAAAGCTTGCCCACCAGGGGAATCATCGCCTCGGCGAGGGCCTCACGTTCCTTCCAGTCCCGGAAGTAATCTTCAGGGCGTTGACGTTCTCTATCAGTGACCATGTTTTACCTGTGCGGATGGGGCTGGCGAAAGTGCGCGTATTATCTTCATATGGTGGGGTGCGCGCAAGCTGGCTACAATAGCGCCCCCTGTTAATCGGCTACACTAGTCTGCGGATGTTTGAAGAGCTGTTGGGCTCCCTGGCCTGGCCTGCGAAGGCGGGGTCGCGTACCGCTCTGGGTCCCCTCCCAGGCAGCGCCCCTGCGCGGCTGATATGTGAGCTGGCCCGCCAACCCGGTTTCCAGCTGATTGTCACCCCCGATACCCAGGCCGCCAACACACTGCTGCGTGAGCTGGGCTTCTTCGGTCGCGCTGACGGGATGGAGGTTCTCACCTTCCCCGACTGGGAGACCCTGCCCTACGATAACTTCTCGCCACACCAGGACATCGTCTCGGATCGGCTGCACGCGCTTTACCACCTGCCCCAGCTGGGCGAGGGGATACTGGTCGTACCGATTCCCACCTTGATGCATCGACTGCCGCCGCGGGAATATATCGCCGGCAATAGCCTGGTACTGGAGCAGGGCCAGGCCTTCGACACGCTGCAGTTTCGTCGCAACCTGGAACGCAACGGTTATCGCAGCGTCGACACGGTTTTCGAACATGGCGAGTTCGCCCAGCGCGGCTCGCTGCTGGATATCTACCCCATGGGCAGCACCCTGCCCTACCGGATCGACCTGCTCGACGACGAGGTCGAATCCCTGCGCACCTTCGACCCGGAGTCGCAACGCACTATCGAGAAAGTCTCTGCCGTCAACCTGCTGCCGGCGCGGGAGTTTGCCCTGGATCGATCCGCCATCCTGCGCTTCCAGGGCAATTGGCACGACGCCTTCGACGTCGACCACGACGCCTGTCCAACCTATACAGAAATCGGCGCAGGGCGTGCCCCCGGTGGTGCCGAGTATTATTTACCCCTGTTCTTCGAGCACACCCACACCCTGTTTGACTACCTCCCGGACGAGGCGCGTATCGTCGCGATTGGCGATCATCACAGCGCCGCACAGCATTTCTGGGACGAGGTGCAGGACCGCTACGAGGAGTTCGGCATCGACCCGCGCCGCCCCTTACTGCCCCCGCGCGAGGTCTTCACTCCCGTGGAAGAGCTGTACCGGGTCTTCAAACAGCGCGGGGTCTTCGAGTTGCGCACCGACCCGGAGGCGCCGGTGCACCACCAGCTGGCACTCAAAACGCCGCCGGACCTGAGCCCCGAACACCACCGGGAATCCCCGGCGCAGCAGCTGCTGCACTTTATCGATGAGCACGGCGGCCCGGTACTGCTGTGTGCGGAGTCCGCCGGGCGTCGCGAAATACTGCTGGAGCTGCTGGCCGGCGTGGAGCTGGAACCCGCAATCTTCGAAACCTGGGACGAATTTATCGCTGCGGAAGTTCAGCTGGGTATTACCACGGCCCCGATCGACCGAGGCCTCTATGCGGGACCGGGAGTACCCACCCTGCTCTGCGAATCCCAGCTCTTCGGTAACCGCGTTGCCCAGCGCCGGCGCCGGGAGGACAGCAGCGCCGACGTCGCCAATATCTACAAAAACATCAACGAGCTGCGCCCGGGTGTTCCCGTGGTACATATCGATCACGGCGTGGGCCGCTACCGGGGCCTGGAGGCCCTGGATATCGACGAGCAGACCACAGAATTTCTCAGCCTGGAGTACGCCGGCGGCGACAAGCTCTACGTACCGGTCGCCTCGCTTCACCTCATCAGCCGCTATGCCGGTACCGATCCGGAGCTGGCACCGCTGCACAAGCTGGGTAGCGAGCAATGGGCCAAGGCCAGGCGCAAGGCCCGGGAAAAGGTCAATGATATCGCCGCCGAGTTGCTCGAGGTCTACGCCCGCCGGGAGGCGCGCGAGGGGTTCGAGTTTGGTGCGGCGGACGACTCCTACGACAAGTTCTGTGCCGATTTCCCGTTTGAGGAAACCCCGGACCAGGCCGAAGCGATCCGCACCGTCATCGCCGATATGTGCAGCCCGCGGGTGATGGACCGCCTGGTTTGCGGCGACGTGGGATTCGGCAAAACCGAGGTGGCCATGCGCGCGGCCTACGTGGCCGCGGCCAACAACAAGCAGGTAGCGGTACTGGTGCCAACTACCCTCCTGGCCCAGCAGCACTTCAACTCTTTCAGCGATCGCTTCGCCGACTGGCCGGTGCAGGTGGAAATGATCTCGCGCTTTCGCAGCGCCGGTGACCAGCGCGATGTGGCGCGCCGGGTGGAAAGCGGCAAGGTCGATATCCTCATCGGCACCCACAAACTGCTGCAGGGCACCCTCAAGTTCCATGACCTGGGCTTGCTGATCATCGACGAGGAACACCGCTTCGGCGTCAAACAAAAGGAAGCCATCAAGGCCATGCGCGCCGAGGTGGATATCCTGACCCTGACCGCAACTCCGATTCCGCGGACCCTGAACATGGCCCTGGGCGGCATGCGCGATCTCTCCATCATCGCCACGCCACCGGCGCGGCGACTGTCCATCAAGACCTTCGTGCGCGAACACAATATCGGAATGGTCAAGGAAGCCATTCTCCGCGAAACCCTGCGTGGCGGCCAGGTGTACTACTTACACAACGAAGTCAAAAGCATCGACGAATCCGCACGCAAGCTGCAGGAACTGCTGCCGGACCTGCGCATCGGTGTGGCCCACGGCCAGATGCGCGAACAGCAACTGGAGCAGGTGATGCGGGCCTTCTACCACCAGCAGCATCACGTGCTGGTGTGTACCACGATCATCGAGACCGGGATCGACGTACCGAATGCCAACACCATCATCATCGAGCGCTCGGACCGTTTCGGCCTGGCCCAGTTGCACCAGCTGCGAGGCCGCGTTGGCCGCTCCCACCACCAGGCCTACGCCTACCTGCTGTGCCCGCCCGCCTCGGCCCTGACCGGCGACGCGGAGAAACGCCTTGAGGCGATCGCTGCGGCCGGCGATCTCGGCGCCGGTTACCTGCTGGCTACCCACGACCTGGAAATCCGCGGTGCCGGCGAATTGCTGGGTGAGGACCAGAGCGGGCAGATACAGAGTATCGGTTATTCCCTGTACATGGACATGCTGGAACAGGCCGTTCACGCCCTGCAGCGGGGAGAGATACCCGATGTGGATGCCAGCGGCAGTGAGGAAACCGAGGTCAACCTGCGCATCCCGGCACTGATCCCGGACGATTATCTACCCGACATCAATACCCGCCTGGTGCTGTACAAGCGCATTGCAGGTGCGGAGAACGAGACCGAGCTCAAGGACCTGCAGGTGGAAATGATCGATCGTTTCGGGCTTTTGCCAAATGCAAGCCGTAACCTGTTCAAAATTACCCAAACAAAACTCTTGGCCGCGCCCCTGGGAATCCAGAAAATTGATGCAGGGGACCGCGGCGGCTTTATCGAATTCGGTGACCGTACCGGCGTCGACCCGCTGGCCCTGGTCAAGCTGGTACAGGCGGAGCCGGAAAGCTATCGCCTGGTCAATGGCAACCGGCTGCGCTTTGATATCGAACTACCGGACCACGAGGAGCGACACCTATTTGTAAACAAGCTGATCGAGCACCTGGCAGACAGTGCCGCCGAGGTCGCCGCATGAGGTCTGGACCAGGGCTGTTGCTCCTGGCTGCCATCGCCCAGGCCGCATCGGCGCAGCCCGGCACAGCCGATGATGCAGCATCTGAAGACGGTGCCAACTGGTACCGGGTCGAACTGATCATCTTTGCTAACCGGGACCCGGACGCCGCCCTCAGTGAAACCTGGCCGCTGTTACCGGCCCTGTCCTACCCGGAATCCTGGCGCCACCTGCGCGAGGGCGAGATCCAGGTGGCCGCGGACCGGGAACAGAAGTTGTTGCTATTGGAAGACCAGTTGCCTGAGCCAGGCTTTGGCCTGGCCTGGGACAAAAGCATTGCCGAGCTATTGCGTGAACAGCGACACCTCGATCGCTACCGCCAGCCCAGCGTACAACTGGAGTCACTGATCGACCTCGATATCCCTCTGTCCTTTACCGCCGAGCCCGCGGACACCCGGGAATTCGCCGGCGAAAGCCGACGCCTGGCCCGCCAGGCTGCCACCGATGTGCTGTTCCACGAATCGTGGCTGCAGCCAGTGCGGGATCGCGCCAGCAGCACACCTCTGATTGTCGACGGTATACCCACGGCCGGCGATTTCCCGGAGCTGCAGGGCAGCATCCTGCTCTACAGTGGCCGATACCTGCATATCGAAACAGCGGTCTGGCTCAATACCGACGGCAGCTACCTGGATAATGACTGGGCCATGCCCATGCCGCCATTGCCGCTGGCTCGGCCTGAACCCCTGCAGCTGGACCCCTTCGCGGTCGACCCCGCCTGGGACTGGCTGGGCGAGATCCGGCTGGGCGAGCCGACCCGGGAAGATGCCTACCTGGAGCCTATAGTGATGTCGGGGCCGGTCACCGCAGAGACCATTGCTGAAGCCGCCGTCGTATACGAGGAGATCCCACCGGACGAGGGTGCGGGCGCACTGGAGGACCTGGACGAGACTGCTGACATTACACCCCTCGACCCGGAGGCACCGCCACCACTGACCGAGGAAGAACTCGAAGCCTTCCTGGCTGAGCCGCAATACGACTTTCGCCACGCTGTGCTGGTGCAACAGAAGCGGCGCATGCGCAGTGGCGAACTACACTATATCGACCACCCCCTGCTGGGCATCCTGGTCAAGGTAAGCCGCTACGAGTTCGAGCCCTTCATGCTGTCGGAGCCGGAGCAGACTATTGCGGGGACGCGTCGATAAAGGCGCGCAGCAACTCACCGATCACCGCCGTTTCCTGCACCAGGATTTCGTGCATGGCCGCCTCGGTAATCGGCGTCTCGCCGAGACCGGCGGCAGGATTCACCACCATACAGATCGCCGCGTAAGGGAGCCTGAGTTCCGCGGCCAGTGCTGCCTCCGGCATGCCGGTCATCCCCACCACGTCGCAGCCATCCCTCGACATCCGGCGAATCTCTGCGGCGGTTTCCAGACGTGGTCCCTGGGTGGCACCGTAGGTGCCACTGGGGGAGCAATCCAGCGGGAGGTTCTGTGCGCACTCCACCAGGCGCAGGCGCAAGGCGGCGCTAAAGGGCTCCGTAAAATCGATATGCTCCAGGGGTGCTGCCTTGCCGTCAAAGAATGTGTGTTCGCGCCCCCAGGTGTAATCGATCACCTGGTCCGGGATGACGAAATGGCCGGGCGTCATTTCGCCGAGAATACCACCGACGGCGAATACCGCGAGTATCTCCGTCACTCCGAGTTCGCGCAGCGCCCAGAGGTTGGCCCGGTAATTGATCCGGTGTGGTGGGATGCTATGGGGCACCCCGTGGCGAGCCAGAAAAAGCAACTCGGTGTCGCCGAAGCGACCCTCGACAATGGCAGCTGAAGGCGCACCGAAGGGCGTCTCGATGCTGTGCTCGGTGACTGGCTCCAGACCCTGTAACTGGTTGAGGCCGGTACCACCAATCAACGCCAATTTAGGCACGTGAGTGCTCCTTTACTGACAAAATTTGCTTATACGTTTTTTTCATTTATACGTCACTGTTTATTCACGAGGCAACCATAAAACTGTCAGAGCTCAGACACCCCGGCGAGACCCGAATTTTTAAGCCCCTGAATTGCAAGTGAAAGTCATTTGTCCTATATCTTTGCCCTATTTCCCGCAGGTTTTTTATGCGCTTTGCTCATAATGGACAGCCCATGCCAGTCTGATATGTTAGAAACGTACATGCCCCAGCGGAGAGTGCACTGACATGAAGTTACTTGGGCCCAATGTCGGCGCCTGGTACCAGGACATCCAGACCGGCGCGCGATTCGAGGTAGTGGCCTGGGATCCCCAGTCCCTGACAGTGGAAACCCAGCACATCGATGGCGAAGTCAGCGAGTACGATCTCGACTCCTGGCGAGAATTGTTACTGGTGGCAATAGAGGAGCCGGAAGACTGGCGCAACCCCTTCGAACTGGACGGTGACGACACCGCCGACCCGGACCTTCCCTACCACCCGGAGGACTGGTCCGGTCCGCTCAACAATATTGAGCCGGAGTTCATGAACGGGGTTGAAGACTTCTAGACCCCCGCCCCATTCAGTCTGTGATGATGCTGCAGCAGGATATCTGCGGCTTCTTCGACCCCGTCCACCAGGTGTAACCAGTTCAGGTCCGCCGCATCGATAAATCCGGCGCCAGTCGGTATCTCCTGTAACCAGTTGTACAAGCCACGCCAGTATTTCTCACCGATCAGGACCACCGGTGTGGCCTCCAGCTTGCCGGTCTGCAGCAGGGTCAGAAGCTCGAACAGCTCGTCGGCGGTGCCAAAGCCACCTGGAAAAATCGCAAAGCCGATGGCGTATTTGACGAGCAGGAATTTACGGGTAAAAAAATAGTGGAAGTTGAGCCCGATCTCCGCGTAGGGGTTGACCAGTTGCTCATGGGGCAACTCGATATTCAGGCCCACGGACTGGCCCGCTTCTTCCGCGGCGCCCCGGTTGCCCGCCTCCATCACTCCCGGCCCACCGCCGGTGACGATGGTAATACCCTCCGCGGCGAGTTTTCGCGCCAGGGCACGCGTATCCCGGTATACCTGTGACTCCCGGCTGGCCCGGGCACTGCCGAATATGGAAATAGCCGGGCCGATGTCGGCAAGTCCGGCCAGGCCCTCCTCGAGTTCGCGGGAAACCCGGGCGACCCGAGCCCTTTCCTGTTCGCTGAGATCGATCACAAGCCCCCCTGATTCAAGGTTTGCAGCCACCGGATTACTGTATATAATCCCAGCAACTGTATGTTTACACAGATGCCCTGGGGCCACATGCTATGGAAAAACTGACACAGCGACAAGAAGAGGTGCTGGCAGTCATCCGGCGCCATATCGAGGATACCGGCTATCCGCCCACCCGGGCCGATATCGCCCAGGAACTGGGCTTCAAGTCGGCCAACGCGGCTGAGGAGCACCTCAAGGCGCTGGCCCGCAAGGGCGCCATCGAAATCATAGCCGGGGCGTCACGCGGCATCAGGCTGCCGGAAGAACCGGGTATCCCCATCGTTGGCCGCGTCGCTGCCGGCAGCCCGGTGCTGGCCCAGGAGCACATCGAGGATTACTGTGACATGCCGGCCAGTTTCTTCAAGCCGGCGGCGGACTACTTCCTCAAGGTCACCGGAGACAGCATGGTGGACATCGGCATCTTCGATGAAGACCTGCTGGCGGTGCACCGCACCACCGAAGTGCATGACGGAGATATCGTGGTGGCCCGGATCGACGACGAGGTCACGGTGAAGCGCCTCAAGCGCGGTAAAGACAAGCAGTATCTCCAGCTGCTGCCGGAAAATGCGGATTTCCAGCCCATAGAGGTCAACCTGGCGGAGCAGGATTTCGCCATCGAGGGCATCAGTGTGGGGGTGTTGCGCCGCAGCTAAAAAGGGGTCAGAACCCTTTTTTGTGGGAGCGGGATGAAAAAGGGTTCTGACCCCTTTTTATAAACCCGCTGAAGGCTCTAGTGCAGGATGCGCGGTTGCTCGTCGGCCAGGTCGCCCAGGTCCACTTCACCCTGCTCGGCCAGCTGGGCCGCGGTTTCGATGCCCGCCTGGATCATGGCGCGGGCCACTTCCAGTGTGCCGTCCATCAGGTAGACGCGGGATTCTTCAGAAAACTGGATGACAACCAGGGGCTCGCCGCCTTCGTCATCAGATCGCTGCAGGATGATGTCGCCGTTGGGCAGTTCTACGATTTCCAGAAAGGATGAGGACACTCAATACCTCGTACGGGTGCAACCAGGACTCCATAATAGCAACTACCACTCATCGAGGCTATCGCTCATCCGGTCCATCAACTCGGACAGGCCCGAATGCCACTGCTCAAGCCGTTCTGCGCTCCAATCCAGCTCTACCGTCGAGAGCGCTCCCGGGGGCTGGGACACTGCCACAGGCGCCACGGGTGGTGAGGCCTGCAGTTCCGCCAGCCAACCGGCTGCGCGCTCCAGGTTTTGCAGTTCCACCAGTTCCCCGCGCAGGGGTTCAGCCTGGGGCCAGGCCTGCAGAAGGTCGATGATCCTATGGGGCGGTTGCGACGGCAGCTCATCCACCCCGGCCAGTTCCAGCAGAAACCAGCCGTAGGCGTCCAGTAGCGCCAGCCGCACCGATTCGCCGACTGCGTCCAGCACCACCCTGGCCGGCACCTCTTCGCGCGCCAGTTCATGCTGCAGCATCCGCTGCAGAACAGCTGCGTGGTAGAGCTTGCGATTGGCCCGGGCCCGGGCGGCGCTCACGGGCGGATACCTGTCAGGAAGCCTTCTCGCGAGGCTTGCTTTTCCTGGCCCCGCTCGAGCGCTTGCTGGTCTGCTCCGGCACCCACTTGCCGCCGCGGTACATGGCGCGCCAGCCGGTAGCCTTGCCGTCGACCTCGGTCATAACGTACTGCTCCTTGGTCTTGCGGCTGTAGCGGATCTGGGTGCGGTTGCCATCGTCGTCGGTAACCGGCGCCGAGAACAGGAAAGTATACTTCGGGTCGATCTCGTCCTTGTGCGGCAGTATTTCATCGACGAAAGGCGCCCGGGTCTCGCGGTTGCGCGGGAACTGGCTCGCCGCCAGGAACATACCCGCAGCACCATCGCGCAGCACATAGGTGTCCTCTACTTTCTGGCAGACCAACTCGGGCATCGGTACCGGGTCCATCTTGGGCGGCGCCGGTTCGCCGTTGCGCAGCAGTTTGCGGGTATTCTTGCAGTCATCGCTGGTACAGCCGAAGTACTTGCCGAAACGCCCGGTCTTGAGCTGCATATCGGTTCCACACTTGTCGCACTCAATAATCGGACCGTCGTAGCCCTTGATGCGAAAAGCGCCCTCTTCCACCTCGAAACCATCGCAGTCGGGATTGTTACCGCAGACGTGCAGCTTGCGCTTCTCGTCGATCAGGTAGCTGTCCATGGCGGTGTTGCACTTTTTGCAGCGGTGGCGCGTGCGCAGTTGCCGCGATTCCGCTTCATCATCGGCATCTTCACTGACCGCCTCGTCACCGGGAATCAGGTTGACGGTAGTCTTGCAACGCTCCTTTGGTGGCAAGGCATAACCGGAACAGCCCAGGAACACCCCGGTGCTGGCGGTGCGCACTTGCATGGGCCGCTCACAGGTTTCACAGGCAATATCGGTCATCGTGGGCTCATTGCGGCGCATGCCCCCCTCGTCCTGTTCCGCCTTGGCCAGTTCGGCGCTGAATTCCTCGTAGAACTCGTCGAGCTGCTCCTGCCAGTCCCGGTTGCCCTCGGCGATCTCGTCGAGGTGCTCCTCCAGGGTGGCGGTAAACCCGTAGTCCAGCACCGCCGGAAAACTCTCCTGCAGGCGCTCGGTGACAATATCGCCCATTTTCTCGGCATAGAAGCGCTTGTTTTCCAGGCGCACATAACCGCGGTCCTGGATGGTGGATATGATGGACGCGTAAGTGGAGGGCCTGCCGATTCCGCGCTTTTCAAGCTCGCGTACGAGGCTCGCCTCGCCGTAGCGCGGGGCGGGCTTGGTAAAGTGCTGGCTCGGGTCCAGCTTGAGCAACTCCAGCACGTCTCCCTGTTTGAGATCCGGCAGCACCACATCCTCGGCGCGCTTGCCGGCCACCGGCTGCACCTTGGTGTAACCGTCGAACTCGATGATGCGGCCCTTGGCGTTGAGCTCGTACTCACCGGCGGCCACAGTTACCGTGCTCGACAGGTAGCGCGCCGGTGTCATCTGGCAGGCGACGAACTGGCGCCAGATCATCTCGTAGAGACGCTCCGCATCGCGCTCCATGCCCTTCAGCGCCGTTTGCGGCACATTCACATCCGAGGGTCGGATGGCCTCGTGGGCCTCCTGGGCGCCCTCCTTGGAGCTGTAGGTGTTGGGGGCCTCCGGCAGGTAGCCTTTGGCGAAATTGGCGCCGATATACTCTCGGCAGGCGGCGACGGCGTCGGCGCTCAGATTGGTCGAATCGGTTCGCATATAGGTGATGTAGCCCGCCTCGTAGAGGCGCTGGGCCATCATCATGGTCTTCTTCACACTGAAGCCCAGGCGGGTACTGGCCGCCTGTTGCAGTGTGGAGGTGATATAGGGGGCGGGGGGCTTGGACCGGGTCGGTTTGTCTTCCCGCGTACTCACCGTGAATGCTGAGGGTTCCAGCTCGGCCACCGCCTTGAGGGCGGCCTCCTCGTTCCCCGGGCGGAATTTTTCCCCGCCATGCTTCTGCACCTGGAAGCGCACCTCGTGGGCGCCCCCGTCCTTGAGGTCGGCGTGCAACTCCCAGAATTCCTCCGGGATAAAGGCATGGATCTCCCGCTCGCGTTCGACGATCAGGCGTACCGCCACCGACTGCACCCGACCGGCGGACAGGCCGCGGGCAATTTTCGACCACAGCAGCGGCGACAGCATGTAACCGACCACCCGATCCAGAAAACGCCGTGTCTGTTGCGCATTGACGCGATCGGTATCCAGGTGACCCGGCTCTTCGAAGGCCTCCTGGATGGCGCGCTTGGTGATCTCGTTGAAGACGACTCGCTTGTAACGCTCCTCGTCGCCGCCAATGGCCTCACGCAGGTGCCAGGCAATGGCTTCCCCCTCACGGTCGAGGTCGGTGGCGAGGTAGATGGCGTCGGCATCCTTGGCCAGCTTCTTCAGCTCGTTGACCACTTTCTCCTTGCCGGGAAGGATTTCATACTTGGCCTTCCAGCCCTTGTCCGGATCGATACCCATGCGGCGAATGAGCTGCTCGCGGTTTTTCTTGGCCCGGTGCGCCGCTTTCTGCTTCGGCGACATCTTGCGCGTCTTGGCTGCCTGCTTGGCCCGCTCCTTGGGGTCGGTTTTCTTGGCATTACCCGCGGTGGGCAGATCGCGAATATGACCCACGCTGGACTTCACCACGAAGTCCTTGCCCAGGTACTTGTTGATCGTCTTGGCCTTGGCCGGCGACTCTACGATGACCAGTGATTTGCCCATACTGTCCTTGCGAGCTCTCGAAAAGGCGACATATATAAGTCCTGATCTGGCGACGGTCAAGAAAAATCCCGCGCCGGTGCCAGTTTTTTTGGCTCAGGTCACGGGGTGGTCAGCAGCGTACGCAGTGTATCTGCCAGTGCTTTCACTTCGTCGACGTCACCGCGTTCATCCCAGTAAAGCCCCACTCCGAGGACATCCTCGGTGACGGCTTCCACCCCCGGTGGCAGGGATGCCAGCAGGGCCAGGCGCGGCGCAGACACCGTGCCCCTGCGTGCAATCCAGGACTCTCCATCCCTCGAGTACACACCCTTTCCAGCCGGTTTGGGGTGTTCCCTGCCGCGGCGGCAGCCGTAGAACACATTGCTGGCATCAGCGGTATAAAGCGGAGAATCCTTTAACTCCACGTAGAGTCCGGCCATGGCCGCCGCCTCGCGCATACCGGCGATCTGGCGCTGGCGCCGGCTGGGGCGCAGGCTGATCAGGGGTGCCAGGGCAATGAATACCACCAGGATAATCAGTAGGTAGGACATTGACATACAACAGGGTTTCCAGCTTTCATACTATGCTATAAAAACTGATAACAGCAACGCCCGGAGAGCATGATGTCTGAATACAAAACACTGTTAATGGCCGTCGACCTCAGTGATGAGTCAGCCGAGGTGGCCGCCAAGGCCAGGGCCCTCGCATCCGCCTATGGGGCTGACCTGCATATTATCCACGTGATTGAACCACTCAGCTTCGCCTATGGCGGCGACATCCCCATGGATTTCTCCGGCATCCAGGAAGAAATCCACCAGCAGGCTAAACAGCAGCTGGATCGCTTCGCCGGTGACTGCGAAGTGGCGGAGGATCACCAGCACATCGTGCTGGGCCGGCCGGAAGTGGAAATCCACACCAAGGCAGAGGAAATTGGCGCCGACCTGATCGTGGTCGGCAGCCACGGCCGTTACGGCCTGGCCCTGCTGATGGGCTCAACCGCCAACGGTGTGCTGCACGGAGCGACCTGCGACGTGCTGGCCGTACGCGTCGGCGACGGCAAGCTCAAGGACTGATCAGCCCTGCGGGGCTTCCGCGATAAGCCCTTTGACCGCAGCCAGGTCGAAGGGCCAGTTCAATTCCGCACCCGTGTCCTCGCGCTGTAACACCGGGATCAGCACACCATAGCGTTCAAACAATTCATCTGACGCACTGATATCCACTTCACTCAGCTCGCAACCCTCTGCCATCAGGGGTTGCAGTAACTCCAGCGCCTGCTCACAGAGGTGGCAGGCGCTGGTGCTGTAGAGAATGAGCCGGGGGAAGCTAGAGATCGTAGCCGCTCTCGTTGTGGAGCACGATGTCCAGGCCCTCGGTTTCCTCTTCCTCGGACACCCGCAGCGGCGTCAGCAGGTTGACGAGCTTGAGGATGATAAAGGTGGCAATGGCCGTGTAGAGTGCAACCGCGGTAATGCCGCAGAGCTGCACCATGACCTGGTGGCCGATGGTGACCCCTTCTGCGAGACCCTGGCCGCTGAATATACCGAGCTGGGAACTGGCAAAAATGCCGGCCAGGAAGGTGCCCAGCATGCCACCGACGCCGTGCACCGGGAACACGTCCAGGGAGTCGTCGATCTTGAGCTTCTGCTTGAGGGTGATGGTGGCGAAATAACACAGGGTACGGGCACTGATGCCGATCACCAGTGCACCGGCCGGTCCGACAAATCCCGAGGCCGGCGTAATCGTGCCGAGGCCGGCGACCATACCTGTGACGGCACCCAGGGCGCTGGGTTTCCCGTACTTGATCCATTCAATGCTGAACCAGGTAAATGCCCCGGCCGCCGCCGACAAATGGGTCACCAGCATGGCCATGCCGGCATCGCCATTGGAGGCCAGCGCGCTGCCCGCATTGAAACCGAATCAGCCTACCCAGAGCATGCTGGCCCCGGTGATGGTCATGGTCATGTTGTGGGGCGGCATGGCGACCTCGCCGAAGCCCTTGCGGTTGCCGATGACCAGGGCGCAGACCAGGGCCGCCACACCGGCGGTGATGTGCACCACGGTCCCGCCGGCAAAATCCAACAGGCCGATCTCGGAGAGCCAGCCGCCACCCCAGACCCAGTGCGTAATTGGCGCGTAAACCACCAGCAACCAGATGGCAGAAAACAGCAGCACCGCGGAGAATCGAGTGCGTTCGGCGAAACCGCCGATGATCAGCGCCGGGGTAATGATGGCGAAGGTCATCTGGAACATCAGGAACACGGTCTCGGGTATATCGCCACTGAGGACATTCTCATCGACGCCCCCGATGACTGCCTTGCCCATACCACCGAACCAGCGTCCACCCTCGTCGAAGGCGATGCTGTAGCCGACCAGGTACCACAGCACGGAGACCATGCAGGCGATGCCAAAGCACTGCATCAATACCGACAACACGTTTTTGGAGCGAACCAGGCCACCGTAAAACAGGGCCAGTCCGGGTAGTGTCATAAACAGGACCAGGGCGGTCGAGGTAAGAATCCAGGCAGTGTTGGCACCATCCATCGGTTGGGTTCCCCTTCTTTTTTATGGATTATTGGAAAGCCGCTAGAGTACTGGAGAAGCGGTGCACCATACAAGGGAACCGCACCATCCGGGGGTACGCAGGGTGCTTGATTTTGCCCGCGGCTTGGCAGTAACATTTCGGCAGGTTCAATAATTCATACCGGATTTTGACGGGGCTGCCGTGGCACTCTTTTCACAACCTACAGCGCGAGCGCTGGCTATCCTCGACCTGCTGATGGCCAATCCACACCAGGCATTCGGGCTCACCGAAATGACACGTCGGCTCAATCTCAACAAAGCCACCTGCCACGCCATCCTCACCACGATGGCGACCTACGGCTTCCTGGTCCAGCACCCCAAGACCAAGGCCTACCGCCTGGGCCCAAGTATCATCGCCGCGGGTAATGCCGCCTTTGCCCAGTTTCCGGTGCTGGAGTACGCGCGGCCCGCCCTGGAATCCCTAGAGGGCGACCTGGACGCGGGCTTTGCGGTGACCGGCCGCTCCAAGTCCCACGTTGTCCTGCTGGCCCTGTACGGTTCAGCAACCGCCCTGATAGACAACTTCCAGCTCGGACTGCGCCTGCCCAACGTGGCACCGATCGGCGCCTGCTTTACGGCCTGGTCGCCGGCCAAGCACCTGGAGGCCTGGCTAACCGCTGCCCACGATGCCCGCGGCGAATACAACGAGAAACTGGACCAGCGCCTGCGCATGTCGGTTATCGGCATCCGCGCCCGCGGCTACGAGGTCGTGCTGAAAACCCGTGCCGAGGCGGAACTGCACCAGAGTCTCAAACGCATCCAGAATGCCTGGAACCTCAAGGACCTGGAGGAAATCACCGAGAACTACCAGCGTGCCCTGTGTGAGGAGTATGTGCACCTGGACCGCATCGACCCCCGGGCCCAGTACGAGTTATCCGCCATCACCGTACCGGTATTTGCCTACAAGCAGCTCCCGGCCATGTGTTTCACCGCCGGCTCCTTCCACAAGCCGGTCGCCGGTGCGGAGATTGAACGCATCGCGGAACGTATGCTGGCCGCCGCCGAGGAAGTGACTACCGTGGCCCGTTCCCGCGGCATGCCGGAGATCGAAACCGGCGACTGATGCCAGGCCCCTTCGACCAGCTCATCACCGTTTACGGCCGTAAAGCGGTACTCGAAGCCCTGCGCGACCCGTCCCTGGACTGTTACCGCCTGCACCTGGCTGACAGCAACAAACCCGCCCCTGTTCTCACCGAGATGGAAACCCTGGCGGCAGAGCGCGGCATCGAGGTGCAGCGCCACGGTAAACGTGAATTGTCGCGCATCTCCCGCAAGGGCTCCCAGGACCAGGGTGTGGCCCTGGACGTGATGTGCCCGTCCTTCACCACACTGGATGATTTCCTGGCGCAACCCGGGCGCGCCCGGCGCCTGCTCGCCGCCGACGGCATTACCAACCCACAGAATGTGGGCATGCTGGTGCGTTCTGCGGTGGCCGGTGGTATCGACGGCATACTCTGGCCCCGGGCCGGCAATGCCGCCCTCGGGCCCCTGGCAATCAAGGCCAGCGTCGGTACCCTGTTTCGCGCACCGCTGATCCGCTGTCGCGATCTGGGGGACGCCCTGCGTGCCTGCCAGGCGGTGGGTTACCGAGTCTGCGTGCTGGATGCGGCGGCGGAATTGTCGATTTTTGAAGACAAGAGCGATGCCGACAGCATCTATGTGCTCGGCAACGAAACGTCCGGGGTTTCAGAGGCGATCGCGGCGCTGGCCGATAGCCGGGTTCACATTCCTATGCAGTCCGGGGTGGAATCCCTCAACGTGGCGGTCACCGCCGCCCTGATCGCTTACTTGGAGAGGTAGGACATGCCCTCTTCCAGCCCCTTCAGGGACAGAGGGTACATTTTCCCATCCACCAGCTGCCGCGCCATGGACACAGACTGGGTGTATTCCCACTCGTCCTCGGGCACCGGGTTCAGCCAGATCACCTTGTCGTAGACTTCGGTGAGCCGGCGCATCCACACCTCACCGGCTTCCTCGTTCCAGTGTTCGACACTGCCGCCGGGCTGGGCGATTTCGTAGGGTGACATGGAGGCGTCACCGACGAAGATCACCTTATAGTCGTGGCTGTACTTGTGCAGGATATCCAGGGTCGGTGTGCGCTCGTTGTGGCGGCGGATATTATTTTTCCACACCGATTCGTAGATGAAATTGTGGAAGTAGAAATACTCCAGGTGTTTGAACTCGGTGCGGGAGGCGGAGAACAGCTCTTCGCAGACCTTGATGTGTGGGTCCATGGAACCGCCCACGTCAAGGAACAGCAGGACTTTTACCGCGTTGTGCCGTTCCGGCACCATCTTGATATCCAGCAGGCCGGCATTCTTGGCGGTGGAACGGATGGTATCGTCCAGGTCCAGTTCATCAGCGGCCCCGGTGCGGGCGAACTTGCGTAAGCGGCGCAGGGCCACCTTGATATTGCGGGTGCCGAGCTCGATGCTGTCATCCAGGTTCTTGAAGTCGCGCTTCTCCCAGACCTTGACCGCCTTCTTATTTTTACCGTTGGGACCGACCCGGATACCTTCCGGGTGGTAGCCCTCCTGGCCGAAGGGAGACGTACCGCCGGTGCCTATCCACTTGTTGCCGCCCTCGTGGCGCTTCTTCTGCTCTTCCAGGCGCTTCTTGAATTCCTCGATCAGTTTTTCCAGTCCACCGAGGGACTCGATCTTGGCCTTGTCCTCCTCGCTAAGGTTCTTCATGAACTCGCTGCGCAGCCAGTCATCGGGGATCAGGGCCTCGATAATGTCATCGAGTGCTTCCAGGTCCTTGAAGTGCAGGCCGAAGGCCCGGTCGAAGCGGTCGAAGTATTTTTCATCCTTGACCATGCAGGTCCGGGAAAAATAGTAGAACTCGTCCATGTCGATAAAGGCGATACGCTGCTTGAGGCCCTCCATGAGGTCCAGCAGTTCCCTGGTGGTAACCGGAACACCCGCGTCGCGCAGCCCGTGGAAGAAATTGATCAACATGGAGCGGTGCTTACCTCATTTCCCGCCGGTGCATAAAGGCCAGGCGTTCGAGCAGGTGCACGTCCTGCTCATTCTTGAGCAGGGCGCCGTAGAGCGGCGGTATCGCCTTGGTCGGATCGCGTTCCTTGAGAATCTCGTCGGGGATGTCGTCAGCCATCAACAGCTTGAGCCAGTCGATCAACTCCGAGGTTGAGGGCTTCTTCTTGAGGCCGGGGATACTACGCACATCGAAGAATACCTCCATGGCTTCCTGTACCAGCTCCTGGGAGATTTCCGGGTAGTGCACGTCCACGATCTGGCGCATGGTGTCGCGATCGGGAAAATTGATGAAGTGGAAAAAGCAGCGGCGCAGGAAGGCGTCCGGCAGCTCTTTTTCGTTGTTACTGGTGATCACTATGATGGGGCGGTGCTTGGCCTTCACCGTCTCACCGGTCTCGTAAACGAAGAACTCCATCCGGTCCAGTTCCACCAGCAGGTCGTTGGGGAACTCGATGTCGGCTTTGTCCACCTCGTCGATCAGCAGTACGACCTGCTCATCGGATTCGAAGGCCTCCCACAGCTTTCCCCGCTTGATGTAGTTGGAGATATCGTGAACCTTGTCTTCACCAAGCTGCGAATCGCGCAGGCGGTCGACGGCATCGTACTCGTACAGGCCCTGCTGCGCCTTGGTGGTGGACTTGATGTGCCACTGGATCAGCGGTTTGCCCAGGGCCTCGGCCACTTCCTCCGCGAGCATGGTCTTGCCCGTCCCCGGCTCACCCTTGATCAACAGGGGGCGTTGCAGGTTGACCGCCGCGTTGACTACCATGCGCAGGTCATCCGTAGCGACGTAGCGCTCAGTACCTTCAAATTTCATAGATATTTACACCGATCACATAAATTGAGACGTGCCAGCCTACTGTGTGGCGGCACTGGAATCAAGGGACTTGAACAAAATTCAAGAGCGTTCCTCATCGTCTTCTGCATAATCATACTCCGCCTCGCCCTCAAGCTCGTCGTCGTCCCATTCTGCCTGCTGCCGGCGTCGCCACCACCACACGGCAAAACCGAGCAGCAACAGGGCCGAGACGCCGGCCGGCAACAGCCAGCCTGGCATCCCCTGGCGCGGCAGTTCCGCCGGTACCGCATCTGCCGGATCGACCGCAGGTTGTGGCGAGACCACATCGGTTACCAGGCTGACCTCGCGCTGGAAGCTGCGGCCATCGACATTGACGACGATCTCGTAGCGGCCAGGATCTGCGAGCATCGGCAGAGCAATCCGCAACTCCCCGCTGCTGCCCGCCTCCTTGCCGGAGAACTCGAGATCCCAGCGCTCGCCATCGGCACGGCGCACGGTGATGCCCACGGCGACCAGCTCGAGCAGGTCCGGGTCGGTGATGACCTGCTCCGAATCCAGCAGGCGCAGACCTATTTCCGGGCTGTGGCCGCTGGGCATGGTAGTGGGCAAGCGGTCCAGGCCCAGGGTCAGGTGGGAGATGACATTGACCCGGCTTATCGCGCCCGGCGCAACAATACGCCACTCGCCGCGCTCGGGCTCGCGCACGGTAATGAGCTCGAAGCGTTCATTGTGGTGCCAATTGGTATTCGCCGGGACCGCATCCCGTGTTGTCGTCGCGCCACCCGGCGCCAACAGGCTCACCTCGCCTGCCTCGGCGTCGGTGAAGACCAGCACGGTAAATTCCTCCACACTCTCATCGATCAGGAAATCGCCGCCCAGCAGGGGCACCTGTTCCGTGGGTGCCGCAATATCCAGGGCCTGCAAAAATACCGCCGAGAGCTCTTCCGGTGAATCGGCCCGTTCCGCCAGCCCGCCGGTGACCTGGGCGAAGGCCCGCAGGAACTGCCAGTCGGCTTCATCGGACAGGGCAATAGTGTGCACGGTGACACCCCAGTCGCGCAGCTCCGGCGCCACCTCGTCCAGCAGATCGCGAGCGGCACGCCGGTTCTCGCCGGCGTCATCGGAAACCTCAACCTTGCCGTCGGTCAGCAGAATCAGGCTGGTGCGGTAAGGGTGCTGCAGGCTCTCGATATCAAAGGTGGAAAGCTCTACCACGTCGGGAATATTGGTGAGCAGGCCAAAGTTGGTAATCTCTGCCACAGCACCGGCAGCCTCCATCCGCCAGGGTTCATCGACCACCCCGTGCGGCACGACCATATTGACCCACTGCCCAAAGGTCCAGACACCGGCCTTGGAGCCCTCTGGCAACAGGCGCACCATCAGTTCCAGTGCCGGTTTACGCAGGTTCTGCGGGTCCGATTCGCGCATGCTGCCGGACACATCGATCAACAGGCGCACATCGGGTAACTGCTCCTGTGCCGCCGCGGGCGCAGACCAGAGCGGCAGCAACACAAGCCAGGCACAGAGCAGTGAAAGCGGCTTCCGGTAAAGGGTCATGGGACTACTCGCCCCCGGGCTTGCCGAACAGCAGGCGCCGACCCAGATAAACAAACAGGCAAAGCGCCAGGCAGGCCGACGAGGTAATCAACATCGATCGCAGGGGAACGAGGGCAGCCTCTATGCCATCGGTAAGCAGGTCGAAGGCGGCAACGATAACCGCCGGGGCCCAGGTCGCCATTCCCTCATCGGGTCGCGCGGGCGTCAGCGCCAGCGCCCCAAGCAACAGCACCAGGGTGAGACGGCCACCGCGGCTCATGGCATTACCAATCCACAGGTACAGAATCAGCAGACCAAGAAGGGTGGCAGTCACATAGACCGACCACGCCATGATGTAGGACTCTTCGGTCAGCAACGACCCTACTCCACCCAGTTCACAATGTGTTCATCGTACCCATCCGGGTGCACAAATTCATCCGATATCGCCCGGCCGCGTATGGAGATTCCCGCCTCATGAACAGACTCCGGGTCGCCGCTCAACAGCGGGTGCCAGTCGTAGAGGGGTTTACCCTCGGCCAGCAATCGATAGGCGCAGGTGGCTGGCAACCAGTGGTAATCGGCGAGGTCTTGCGGCTGCAATTCGATACAATCCGGCACTATCACAGTTCGATTTTCGTAATCGCTGCAACGGCAGCTCTCCTCGATCATATAGCGGCAGCGAACCTTGGTGTAGAAGACCTCACCGCTGTGCTCGTCCTCCAGTTTGTGCAAGCAGCACTTGGCGCAACCATCGCATAGGGATTCCCATTCCGAGTTCGTCATCTCGGCCAGGGATTTTTGTTCCCAGAAGCGGTCAGTCATTCGGGTTTGCGCTTGAAATCTTCGGGTCCCGGCGGCATTTGCAGGAAGTAGCCCTGTTCGCGAATCTGCTCGACCACCTCGGCGGCGTCAGCCCGGGCCAGCTCGCGCGTACCGTCGAGGTGGACCTGCAATACCGCTTCGGGTTCACCGAAATGCTGCAGAAGGGTTGCCGGCACCCGGGACAGGTCATCGCCCAGTTGCACGTAGAGGTACATTTCCGCCTTGCGCGGGCTCCTGTATACCTGGCACAGCATCAGGCCTGCACCTCAACCCCGACCAGGCGCAACAGCGGCTCGACCAGGGGTTCGCGGCGCCAGCCGAGCCAGCGCCCGGGCTGCTCGACGGCCTCGCCGCTGCCGAGGCGAATCATCAACTCGTAATCCTTGGCCGGGAACAGGGCTTCGGGTTGCATATTCCACTCCCGGGCAATGTCGCCGGCGGCTGCTTTCAATTCCTTCAACTTCTGGCGCTGCGGGCCGTCGAGAGGTTTAGCCATGGGCGGTGGCAGCATGTCCTCGCCCTGCGCCAGGGCTGCGTCGACCAGGTCGAGCAGAACCTCCCCCTGCTTGCGCACCAGCGCCGGCGGCATTTCCGGTATGCGACGCAAGTCGGAAAGATTGGCCGGGCAGCGTTCGGCGACTGCCAGGCATAATTTGTCAGACAGAATCCAGCTGCGGGGTTTGTCGATTCCCCGCGCCCGCTGCTCCCGCCAATCGCAGACCTCCCGTAACACCGCCAGCTTACGCGGCGCCAGTTTCCAGGCGGACTTGATGCGCAGATAGGGAGCTGCCCCCTCTTCGCCCGCTGCCTGCGCGGCCGCGGCGCCGTCTTCCAGAACCCAGTCGAGGCGGCCACTGGCCTCGAGTTCGCTGAGCAGCTGCCGGTAAACCGGCATCAAGGGCACCACGTCCGCCGCCGCGTAGTGGAGCTGGCTGTCCGTCAGGGGACGCGCCAGCCAGTTGGAACGGGTTTCGCCCTTGCTCAGTTCCAGTCCGCTGATGGCTTCGACCAGGGCCCGGTAGCCGAGACCAAAGCCTCGTCCGACGAAGGCGGCCGCACGCTGGGTATCGAACAGGGGTAACGGCTGGCAGCCCAGGAACTGCTGGAAAACCTCGAGGTCTTCGCTGGCCGAATGCAGCACCTTTATCATCGAGGCATCGCCGAACACGGCCTGCAGCGGCGAGAAGTCTTCGATGGCCAGCGGATCCAGCAACCAGGCAGTGTCGGGTTCGGCGGGAAAGCACAGCTGGACCAGTGCAGCCTGGGGGTAAAAGGTATCGCGGCGCATGAATTCCGTATCGACAATGACAAAATCACTACCGCGATGCGTGCCAATCAGCTCGGCAAGTTCCGTCTCAGTTTCCAGCAGCTGGAAGTGTACCGTGGTCAACTGAAGTCAGCCCTGGTCCACTGCGCGACGGCCACTGAGGGCGTGCGCCAGGGTACTGCCATCCACGTACTCCAGCTCCCCGCCCAGGGGAACACCGTGGGCAATACGACTGATACGAACATCCTCGTCGCGCACCAGGTCCTGCAGGTAAAAAGCCGTCGCCTCTCCCTCCACCGTCGGGTTGGTGGCCAGGATGAGTTCGTCGATGCTGCCGCTGCGAACCCGCTCCTGGAGCAGGTCCAGGCCAATATCCTCGGGACCAATACCGTCGATCGGCGACAGGTGGCCCATCAGCACGAAATAGAGACCGCGGTAACTACCGCTCTGTTCCACAGCGACCACGTCGGCGGGAGATTCCACCACGCAGACGGTGGTGCCATCGCGCTTTGCGTCGGCACAGATCGGGCACAGCTCCTGTTCACTGAAATTGCGGCACTGGCGGCAGTGCCCGACCCCCTCCAGGGCAGCCTGCAGGGCCTCGGCCAGGGCCATGCCCGCCTCCCGCTCACGTTCCAGCAGGTGCAGCGCCATGCGCTGGGCGGTTTTGCGCCCGACGCCGGGCAGACAGCGCAAACTCTCCACCATGTTTTCGATCAGGGGGCTGAAACTCATCGCTGGTTACTGGCTAGAACGGCATCTTGAAACCCGGCGGCAACATGCCGCCGAGGGCGTTCTGGTTGTTGGCTTCGACTTTTTTTACCGCGTCATTGACCGCTGCAGCCAGCAGGTCTTCCAAAACCTCCTTGTCTTCGCCGATCACGGCGTCATCGATATGCACGCGTCTGACATCGTAGCGACCAGTCATGATCACTTTCACCATACCGGCACCCGCCTGGCCCTCCACCTCGGTATTGGCCATTTCCTCCTGAGCTTTCTGCATGTTCTCCTGCATGGCCCGGGCCTGTTTCATCAGGTCGTTAATACTGCCTTTCACAATTCACCTCAGTGTTTTATCGGGGTTACCGAATCCCGGTCCAGGGTACCCTCGAAGCGGTCGATCAGGAGCTGCACCTTGGGATCCTCCTCGATGGCCGCCAGGGCCTGTGCCTGGCGTTCCGCCAGCAGCCGCGCCGCTCTCGCCGCCGGTGTTTCATAGCGGGGCACACCGACTTCGATTACCACTTCCAGTTCGCGGTCCAGGTACTCGGAGATGGCCGCGGCGATGCGCATGGCGTGGTTGTCGTTGTAGAGCGAGGCATTGGCCTCGTCCAGCACCATGTAGGCCTTGTCACCGTCCACCTGACGCAATTCACAGTGGGACGCAACACTATAGACCATGCCGCTTAGCGGAAGTTTATCCAGTAATTCGGCCCAACGCGCCGGTTCCAGCAAGCTGGCGTCGACGACCTCTGGGGCTGGCTCGGGTTCTGGTACCGGCTCGTGGGCTTGTGCCGCTGGTTCCGGTTCCGGTTCCGGTTCCGGTTCCGGTGCAGCCTGGATGTCGGGGGCCGGTTCAGGCTTTTTTGCCGGGGCGGCCACCTCCGCACCGCTGTCCTGCAAATCCTCCGGGCCCAGGCTATCGTCGATAACCGCGGTCGGTCGGAAAGCGATCATGCGCAACAGGCACATCTCCATTCCGCTGCGCATTTCCGGCGCCAGGCCGATATCGCGCTTACCGGCAACCGCCAGCTGGTAGTAGAGCTGGGTGTCCTCAGCGGTCATTCGCGCGGCCAGCTCCGAGACCTGTTCGGCGTCGCCCCAGCTATTGTCCACCGCCTCCGGTACCGCCTGGGCTACCGCGATACGGTGCAACAGTGAGGCCAGTTCCGCCAGCGTACCCGGATAGTCCGGCGCATGCTCCGACATCTCCTCCACCACCTGCAGTGCACGGGCCGCATCCTGATCGACCACCGACTGCAAGAGCTTGTAGACAAAACTGAGTTCGACGGTGCCCAGCATTGCCCGCACATCGGCTTCACCCAGTTTCCCAGACCCGAAGGCCACCGCCTGGTCGGTCAGGCTCAGCGCGTCGCGCATGCTGCCATTGGCAGCCCGCCCCAGCAACCAAAGGGCCGGCTCCTCGAAGTTGACCATCTCCTGTTCGAGCACGTGCTTGAGATGACCCACGATCAGTTCGGCCGACATGTTTTTCAGGTTGAACTGCAGGCAGCGCGAGAGCACCGTGGCCGGCAGCTTCTGGGGATCGGTAGTGGCCAGCAGAAACTTGACATGGGGCGGCGGCTCTTCAAGCGTTTTGAGCAGCGCGTTGAAGCTGCTGGCGGAGAGCATGTGCACCTCATCGATCAGATACACCTTGTAGCGCGCGCGGGTCGGTGCGTACTGCACGTTCTCCAGCAGCTCGCGGGTATCTTCTACCTTGGTGCGCGAGGCCGCGTCCACCTCGATCAGGTCAACGCTGCGCCCTTCTGCTATTTCCTGGCAGGAACTGCACTCGCCGCAGGGTTCCGAGCTGACGCCCACCTCACAGTTGAGGCATTTGGCAAGGATGCGGGCGACGGTGGTTTTACCGACACCCCGGGTGCCGGAAAACAGGTAGGCGTGGTGCAGGCGATCGTGGTCCAGGGCATTGATCAGGGCCTGCAGCACATGCTCCTGGCCCACCATTTCGCGGAATACCCGGGGGCGCCATTTGCGCGCCAGAACCTGGTGAGACATATCGGTTTCTTATTTACGCTTGCGAAACAGCTAGCATACACCGAAATTGAGAGGCGGCCCAAACAGCCACACCCCGGCACACGAGTCGATAACTACCGTTGCTCCCTTCCGGGCCTGGCGGGGTTCACTATCTATCGTTGCGAGGGGACCGTAAGGGCCGCCAAAAATGGCGGAGAGGGAGGGATTCGAACCCTCGATAGGTTTCCCTATACACACTTTCCAGGCGTGCTCCTTCGACCACTCGGACACCTCTCCAAAGTGTCGTGGACGGCGGTGTCGCTTGCATTCAGCGTGCTCAAGAGCGGGGCTATCAAGGCGTATTGCGCGGCGAATGGCGGTGCCATTTGCAAGCGATACAACGCTGAGAGAAGCGCTCTTGAGCACGCTGAATGCAAGCGACACCGCCATCCACGACACGGGGCGCGCATGATACCACAACCTCCACAAGTTTCTAGTCGCCGGGGCCTTTAAAACCGCCGGCTGCCCTGACGCGCAAGGCCACTCGGATGGCGCGGCCGGCCATGTGGAAACTGCCGCGGCCGGCGTCTAATAAGCCCATCATGAAACCCAGCGAGTTGCAGCCATGAACGGGAGTGAGAAAGCCATGTTAGCCATCGATTACCGACCCCATGACAGGGATCGCCTGAGCCTGAAACAACAGCTGGTGGCCGCCGTCGCCAACGGCGATGAAATGGTTGCCGAGGAGTTGCGGCTGCTGCTGAAAATGAACAAGTCCGAGCAACTGCCGCGGCGCAAATAACTGCCTCGTACTATTGGCGCAGGCTACGCAGGCGTGGCGCCGAGGCCGTACTGGTGCTGCGCCAGGGGCTGATATCAAGGCCACCACGACGGGTATAAAGCGCCTGTACAGACAAGTCCTGCGGCGCACAGGCGCGCTGGATATCGCAGAATATGCGCTCCACACATTGCTCGTGAAATTCCTGGTGGGTACGAAATCCGTGCAGATAGCTGAGCAGGCTGGCCGGCACGATATGCGAACCCGTGCAGTGCACCACCACACTGGCCCAGTCCGGCTGTGCGGTTACCGGGCACAGCGAGCGCAGCACATGGCTGTGCAGAACCTGCTCGCCGCTGCCGACTTCGGCTCGCAACAGCTCAGGCTGCGGAGCGCCGTCACTACCTTCGATAGCTTCACCGTCAATACAAGTGCCGGGCAATTCCCCGGGCGCCAGCTGCGCTGAATCAACCGCAAGTATCTCGACAGTAACCGGCCCGCCGGCGACCCTGCCCAGATCCTGCTCCAGGGTCTGGCGCAGCTCCGCCTCGCTGTCGAAGCGGGCCTGGTTGAGGGAATTGAAATAGAGCTTGAGGGACTTCGACTCCACCAGGCTGGGAGAGCTGCAGGGAAAGCCAAGGCGCGCCACTGCCACCTGCGGTGCGGCGCCGGCGTCCAGCCAGCTCAGCTCCCAGGCATGCCAGACATCCTCGCCGACAAAGGGCAGTTCCTCGCCCAGCCCCAACCCTGCCCTGGCCTCGCTGCGTGGAATCGGGGACAGCACTTCCGGTGCGTACTGCTCCGGCACCGGCGTGTTCTGACCCAGCAGTGTCACTGGCGCAGCCTCTTACCGCTATTCAGCAGGTGCAGGCTGAAAACAAAAGCGGCAATAGTGAACAGCAGGATCATGCCGACTGCGAAAACCACGTTGACGTCGGAGACGCCGAGCATACCGTAACGAAAGCCGTTGACCACGTAGACGAGCGGATTCAGCTTCGATACGCCGGCCCAGAAATCCGGCAGCAACTCCATCGAGTAAAACACGCCGCCCAGGTAAATCAGCGGCGTCAGCACAAAGGTGGGGATGATCGAAATATCGTCAAAATTGTTGGCATAAACGGCGTTGATGAATCCAAACAGGGCAAACAGCACCGAGGTCATGACCACGATAGCGACGGTCATGGCCAGGTTGTGTACGCCCAACTCCGAGAAAAACAGGGACAGGCAGGTGACGATGACGGCCACCATCAAGCCGCGACTGACACCACCGGTGATATAGCCACCGAGGATGACCCAGTTGGGTACCGGCGAGACCAGCAACTCTTCCAGGCTGTGATTGAACTTGGTGCCGAAAAACGACGACACCACGTTGGAATAGGAGTTGGTCACCACTGCCATCATAATCAGGCCGGGCACCACGAACTGCATATAGGTGAAGCCTCCCATCTCGCCAATGCGTGAACCGATCAGGGTGCCGAAAATCACGAAGTACAGGGTCATGGTAATCGCCGGCGGCAGCAGGGTCTGCGGCCAGATTCGCAGATAGCGCCGTACCTCCTTGTGCACGATGGTGCGAAACGCTATCCATTTTTCGTAAGCATTCATGACTGCTCAAACCCCCTCACGACAGCAGGCTCACGAACATTTCTTCCAGCCGGTTGGCCTTGTTGCGCATACTGGAAACCTCGACACCCTGCTCACTCAGGGCCGCAAACAACTGGTTGATATCCTGGTCCCGGTCTACCACGACCTCGAGGGTGTGGTCGTCGACCGCCTGGCTGGGAAAACCGGGAATGTCGAGGTCTTGCGGCAGAGTGCCGCGGATGTCGAGCAGAAACATTTCTGTATGCAACTGCTGCAGCAACGCCCGCATGCTGCTGTGATGCACGATGTTACCCTGGTCGATAATGGCAATATTGCGGCAAAGGCTCTCCGCCTCTTCCAGGTAGTGGGTGGTGAGGATAATTGTGGTGCCGCTGTCGTTCAGCTCGCGCAGAAAGTCCCACATGGAACGACGCATCTCGATATCGACACCCGCAGTGGGTTCATCGAGGATCAGCAGGCGCGGCTCGTGAACCAGGGCGCGGGCAATCATCAGCCGCCGTTTCATCCCACCCGAGAGTTCCCGGGCACGGTCGTTGCGCTTTTCCCACAGGCCGAGTTTTTTCAGGTACTTCTCGGCCCGCTCTTTAGCCAGGGCGGGAGGCAGACCGTAGTAGCCCCCCTGGGTAATAACAATATGCTCAACCTTCTCGAACAGGTTGAAATTGAACTCCTGGGGCACAATTCCGATATGCTTCTTGGCGCCGGGAAAGTCCTTGTCGATATCGACGCCGAATACCTCGACCCGGCCGCCGCTCTTGTTGATCAGCGAAAACAGGATGCCGATGGTCGTGGACTTGCCGGCACCATTGGGACCAAGCAGGGCAAAGAAATCGCCTTCCTGCACACTGAGGCTGATCCCGCGCAAGGCGTGAACATTATTGTCGTAGACCTTGCTGAGATCCTGGATGTCCAGGGCTGCCGTCATAATCTTCCAGTTGTGCGTGACCAAAAAAGGCGGCTATTGTATATCCCAAAGAGTATGGGCGGAACTACCCCATGAACGATGAACAGTACCGCGATCACTGCCTCCAGCTCCTGGACCGTTTTGCGGTGTTGATGGACAAGGAAAGCAGCCACACATCAGAGGGCGACCCGCTGCGCGAGCTGGCCCAGGGGATTGCGGCGCTCGATGGCGAGAACATCTATGATGATGCCCCCGCCCTGGTGGCGCGACTCTTCGCCAGCTGCCCCCATATCGCCCCCGCTTTCCCCCGCGAACTGCTCTGGTTTATCGGTGGCGACTGCCTCCATTACATGCCCGATGAGGAGCTGGATTGCTTCCAGGAACTCGACGAATTGCGTGCCGGGGCTGCCGCCGCCGGGGAAGTTCTGGATTACCAGGAAGCTAAAGCCAAGCTGTTGAAATTACAGTAGATAACTTGCTACTGTGGGCTTGACGTTTGGGCGCCGGCAACCTAGAATGCGCGCCTCTCGATTGAGAGCGAAGTGTGTCCCCTTCGTCTAGTGGCCTAGGACACCGCCCTTTCACGGCGGTAACAGGGGTTCGAACCCCCTAGGGGACGCCATTTGCGGGAATAGCTCAGCTGGTAGAGCGCAACCTTGCCAAGGTTGAGGTCGCGAGTTCGAACCTCGTTTCCCGCTCCAAATCACCAAAAAAAATGGGACCTTTAAGGTCCCATTTTTTGTTTCACTTTTTAGCCGCCTTAAGCGCCTCCTCCAGATCCACCATTGTCGCCTCAACCCCCTCCTTGAGGATCGGGTCGTTCGGATCAGAGGTGTGGGTCCTGCCGACAATCTTGCCGGTTTCGTGGATGAAGAACGTGGTGGGAGTACCTTTCACACCATACAGTTCCGCTACCTCGTCACCCTCGACCAGTGTCTTGAAGGTGTGGCCGCGGGCGTAAATCACTTTTTGCGGCAGGTTTTCGGGTTTATCACGGAAACTGATCGCCAGCACCACCAGGCCATCATCCTTGTATTCTTCCTGCAGGGCTTCCAGGCCCGGGTGCAGCTTCTTGCAGTAGGGGCACCAGGTGGCCCAGAAAGTCAGTATCACGGGTTTGCCGCGGTAATCCGACAGACTGACCATATTCCCGTCAGTGTCGGGCAGCACAAACCCGGGCGCGCCTTCGTCTGCGTTGGACAATAGCGGCAAGCACAGTGCCAGTCCCAACAGGAACGTCTTCAGGGCCAGGGGGGTGAAAAATCGGTTCATCCAGTAAATCCTTGTGTTTTGTTTGCAATACAGACCATGCCCGGCGCAGTGAGTTCCGGCCCGCCGGACAATATCAGGTGGCGCCTCTTTCATATTGTGAAGCAAGTCACTAACCTGAAGGCTGAATTTTGAGCGAGGAAAAGCCGTGCCGTCAAAGGCAAAATTAGCAGCCTTTCTCCGGGAGGAGTTTCCCCAGACCGACTGCACTATCGATGCGGTGGGCGAAGGCTGCGCAACAGTGAGGCACCACGTGACGGAAAGCGAGTTGCGCCCCGGCGGAACCGTGTCCGGCCCGGTGTTGATGACCGTTGCCGACGTGGCCCTGTACGTCGCGTTGCTCGGGGAGATAGGCATTGTTCCACTGGCAGTAACCACCAATCTCAGTATCAATTTTCTCCGGAAACCCGGCCCGGAACGGGATATTATCGGCGTTTGCCGGCTCATCAAGGTCGGCCGGTCCCTGGCGATCGGCGAGGTCGAACTTTACTCCGAGGGACTGGAAGAGCCCGTTGCCCACGTGGTGGGCACCTATTCCATACCACCGGGCGCGCGCTGACGAAACCGCTCTTTATTGATCATGCTCAAGCTTCTGGTCACTGCTTTCGTCGTAGGCTATAAAGACAGAGCTGTATCATTCCAACCAAGCGGAGGATACCCACTATGAGCAAATTCCTGGCCCTACTTGCACTTTCCGCCAGCCTGGTCCTGGCGGCCTGCAGCCGCGGCCCGGAATCGCCCCGTGGATTCAGTTTGCCCCAGGGCGATGTCGAGGCCGGAAAAGCCCTGTTCTTCGATCTCGGTTGCAATGATTGCCATTCCACCGCCGATATCGAACAGATAGACCCGGACAATGCCCCTATCGTGTTCAGACTGGGTGGCGACCGCGCCCTGGTGACCACCTACGCGGAGCTGGTCACCGCGATCATCAATCCCTCCCACCGGCTGTCGAACCGCTTCCCGGAAGCGGACGCGGCTATCGGTGCCGAATCGCGTATGCGCAACTACAACGAGGTAATGACCATTCAGCAGATGGTGGACCTGGTAGCCTACCTGCAGCCCCTCTATGGGGTCGCACCGGTCAGTCCTACCGATTACCGGGTCTACCCGCCCTAGGGAGCTACTCCGACTTTTCGAGCTTTATCGAGGCGGAGTTGATGCAGTAACGCAGCCCGGTGGGTTGTGGGCCGTCTTCGAAGACATGGCCCAGGTGCGCGCCGCAGTTGTCGCACATGACCTCGGTGCGGATCATGCCGTGGCTGGTATCGGTTTCTTCGCGGATCGTTGTGCCTTCTGCCGGCTGAAAGAAACTGGGCCAGCCGCAACCCGAATCGTACTTGCTGTCAGAGAGGAACAACTGCTCCCCACAGCAGCGACAGTTGTAAGCACCCATCTCCTTGGTATTCCAGTACTCGCCGCTGAAGGCGCGCTCGGTGCCCTTCTCTCGCGCAATCCTGAATTCCTCGGGCGTCAGCTTGTCGCGCCAGTACTCGTTGTCTTCCAGATCTTTACTCATGTGCTGTACACTAGTCTCCGTTGTGTCAATAACTCTAACAAGCCATGGCTGACCTGCATATAGACGATTTTTACCGCGATTGTGCGGTGATCCTGCTGCGTCTCTATTCCAGTTTCCCGCGCAAATCCATTCTCTACGTGGACGACATCTGCGGCCCCGATTCACCCGATGAGTTCGGTCTGCATTCGGAACGCCACCAGTCCTGCTTCAGCGCCATGATCTGGCTGGCAGAGGCCGGCTATCTCGCCTTCTCGGAAACCATCCGCGAGGAGGCCCTCGACCAGATTATCCTGACGCAACGGGGCTTCGTGCTGCTCTCTTCCCGCTCCGAGCTGGAACTCGGAATTCCGGAAGAAGAAGACACCGACGACGGCCTGCCGCCTTCGGTCATGCAGCACTCGATGACCAACATCATGCAGATACGCAGGGCGCTGCGGGAAGGATCATCGATCATCATCCGCCAGGTCATGCACTACCTGCTGGCGGAGCACGAGCAAACTACCTCAGATCGGTGACCCGGGCGGTGGCTTCACCGGCGCATTCACGGCCTCTTGCGGTGCGGTACTAACCGCGGCGGCTATCTGCATTGCTGCATAGGCGTAATGCGCAGCCCAGTCTTGATCTTCCATCTCCTGTTCTCCCAGCCAGGCCTGCAGCACCACCAGGTGACCATGTACCAGGGCGCGCACCGCGGGTGAGGCATCTGCGTTACCGGCAAGCTCGATCAGGCCCATCAATACCTGGTTGGCCACGGCCCGCTGAATCTCCGCATTGGCACCGGAACCCCGCCGCGCGCGCCAGCTCGAGTCGAGCAATTGCTGTAACAGCACACTGAATCCCGGCTGGGCACTATCCAGGGCGCGTAGCCGATTCATACGGGCTGCCCGCTCAGGGTTAAGTAACACCTCCAGCGCCAGCACCGTGGATGCCTCCGCTGCCGCCAAGGGATCGAATACCAGGCCTGTGCTGCGCTGGAACAGCTCTCGATTGGCTGGTTTACCGGGCGGCCGCGGTGGCAATGCCTGCAGCAGTTGTGGGTCCATGGCCAGGAACTCCGGCGTCAGGGTACGCAGTATCGCCGCCAGTGCCCGCTGCTGTTCTGTGACCGGCACTGTCCGCGTCGGGAGCTGCCCGTCGCCGCGCAGGGCATAACTGAAATACTGTCCCCCGATAAACTTTCCCGCCGCCTGCAACTGGTAGCGGTGCATGAGGTAGACCGGCACCAGCGCCTCTTCGAGGGTGGCCAGCGGGCGACCACTGCGTATAACCCGCTCAGAAAAGTTGTCCAGGGCGACACGCCGCACAGCCACCAGGCGATCCAGCTCATCGATGGCGTTCTCGCCATTATCCCAGAGGCTGGCCAGGGGATTGGCGGTGGCAGCCCCGCGCGCATCGTTATCACCTACATAGTGCAGGCCGGATGCGAGAGTCTCCTCGAGAATAGCCTGGCGGGCTGCCAGCTGGTCCACACCTTCGGGAAAATCCCGGTAAGCATAGCTGATGGCCCGCTTATCCCAGGCGCCGATGCCCTCGGCATAGGCATTACTCAGATCGATCCGGCCGCCCGCGTCCAGCGTTACCAGCGGATGGGGGTAATCCATGACCGAGGCGCGGTCGTTTACGCTGGCGGCGAAGTTGTGTTCCAGACCCAGGGTATGCCCCACCTCGTGCGCCGACAGCTGTCGCAAGCGGGCCAGCGCAAACTGCTCCATACTGTCCGGTACCTCGCCTTCCGCGTAGGGTGCCAGCAGCCCCTCGGCCAGTAGAAAGTCCTGGCGCACTCGCAGCGAGCCCAGGGTGACATGGCCCTTGATGATTTCTCCGCTGCGGGGGTCGATAACCGAGGAACCGTAGGACCAGCCGCGGGTGGAACGGTGTACCCACTGGATGACGTTGTAGCGTACATCCATGGGGTCTGCACCCTCCGGCAGCAGCTCTACCCTGAACGCATCCTCGTAACCTGCAGCCCGAAAGGCCTGGTCCCACCAGCTGGCGCCCTCGATGAGCGCGGAACGCACGGGTTCGGGTACCCCTCTGTCGAGGTAGTAGACTATCGGTTCTACTGCCTCACCGAGTTCTGCCGAGGGGTTCTTCTTGTGCAACCGATGCCGCGGCGTGAAAGCCCGGGTCAGAGGCGCGTCGATGGGCGATGCATAGTCCTGGTAATAGCCCGTCCAGACCGGGTCGATATAACCGGAGCGCGGCTCGTAGGCCAGTGCCTGGTAGCCGTCCTCAGGCAGGCGCACCAGGGAATGATGCAGGTGCACCGTCAGGTGCGTCGGTTGCGGCACCACGGTCGGCAGGAATTCACCAGTGGGTTTGCCCACAAAGGTGACCATGGCCTCAACTTCGGTGTTGTCCGGGAAAGCTCCCGTCTGTGGCAGGTAAATCGCCGAAAGCTCTTTTTCTACCGCGTACTCCCCCTCTTCCAGTTGCGCCAGGCTGGCCGCCAGACCGTGGGCGTCACGCAGGAAAAAGTCGGTCGCATCTACCAGCACGGCCGTCCCTTCCTCGGCGACGATGTCGAATCCACCCAGCGCCGACACGGCAAAGGATTCGGCTACCGCACGCTGCTCATTCGCATTCTCGGTATTTGCGCGAAACGCCGTATTGTCCTGCAGCAGTAACAGGCGCGGACCGATGCGCTGGAAGCGCACCAGGCGCGTTGCACCCAGCTGCCCGCGATCCAGGCCGACATCGTTGGAACCGACGCCGCGAGACAACCAGGAGACGTAGAGAAAGGGGGTATCCACTTCCTCCACCCGCAGGTAGAGCTTGCCCTCCTGCGCATCCCAGTAAATATCAAAGAAGCCCTCGAAGGCCTCGGAGGACGCCAGCACAGAGGCCATGGAGCGATCCGCCCCGCTGCTCGCACCGCCCGAGCCGCCACAGGCGGGCAATAGGCTGAAAAACGACAGGAGGAGAATTGCACGAAACAGTGTCTTCATAGAGATCGGGACTCGCTGACTATAAAAAGGAGGTAACTATACATCAGGGCCTGTAGCAAAAGCTCAGCACCTTGAGACTCAACTCCGGGTTTTCATCGACAAAGGCCGCCGGATTTGGCAACCGCTCCTGGAAGCTGAGATCCGGGGCATGTTCAGCCACGAGTTCCTGCAGGAATCGGGTCTCCAGGTGGGGCGAGTTGAGGCACAACAACAGTTCTGCACCGGCGCCGCAGAGTGCCGGCAGTTTGGCAATTACCCTGCGGTAGTCACTGTCGGCGACGAAGCTCCCCGGTTGACGGCTGGGTGGATCCACGATCAGCAGATCGAAGGGCCCCAGCCGCCTCAGTTTTCCCCAGCTGCGAAACAGATCGTGACCGAGAAACTGGGCACCGCTGTGAATACGGTTACGCTGGTGGTTTTGCTGGCCCTGGCGCAATGCCGCCGAGGACATATCCAGGTTGACTACCTGGCTCGCGCCGGCGTCCAGCGCCACCACCGAAAATGCACAGGTATAGGCAAAAAGGTTGAGCACGCGCTTGCCCGCTGCGCGCCGGGCTAACCAGCGCCGGGCTTCCGCCATATCCAGGAAAAATCCAAGATTCTGGCGACCGCCCAGCTGCAAGCCAAAATCGAGGCCCTGCTCCCGGGCTACGAGTTTGCGTGGCAGCTCTCCCCAGGCGGTTTCCAGTGGTACTGATTGCAGGTAGCGTCGCTGCAAACCGATGCCACTTACCTGCAAGCTGACCCCCAGGGAGGCGAGACTCCCGACCAGCTCATCGATAAAGGACGCCTCGTACTCCTCGAACAGCGTGATCAGGAAAACCGGGTGAAAGTAATCGATGGTGATCTGCTCAAACCCCGGGAAACAACGCCCGCGACCGTGGAAGACTCGAGCGGCGTCAGCGCTGGCCCCGTCCAGGCGGGATTCCACTTCCGCCAGCAAGACCCCCGGGTCGCTCACGGCAGAACGCCGACCGGATAGAGAATTTCGTCGCGATAGCCGGTTACCACACGCCGGTATCCGCAGAGTGCCCGGTCCAGTTCGGCATCGTTGGTATCCACCAGCAGGGCACGCCCTTCCAGGGATGAAATCTTGCCCTTTCCCGCGACCACCGTGATGTTGTCCAGCCCCACCTGCCGGATCACCTCGGCGCTCAGTTGCTGATTGCCGCGGCCGAAAATATGCCCCTGGCCACCGATGGCCGTGACGATGATCTGCGCCGGGCGCTCATCGCTGCGCAGCAGCTTGAGCAGGTCTGCCTCGGCGGCATCGGACAACAGCACCTCCCCGTCGCAGATGGCATCGATACCCAGCAGAGTGTTGGGCAAACCCAGCTGCTCCATGATCGCCGCGGTGGTAGAGCCGGAGCCGATCAGGTAAATCCTGCCGGTCTCCATGGTTTCAACGATTCCGGCAGCAATATCCGCCGCGACAAGTTCCTCACTCTCTATACCGCCCACCTTGGTATGCTGCAGGTAGTGCCCCTCCTCCGGGGTCAGCAGTTCACCGTAGAAACGCGCCTTCACGATACCGGCCCGAAACGCCTCCTCGTCGATATCCCGGACCTCGCGCAGGCTCACATTGACCAGACCGGCAGAAGCCAGCCGCAACATGAGCTCCCCCGCCGCCTCCGGCGATACCGCGTAGACCGCTGAGTGCATCTTGACCCCGCTGGGAATACCCAGCACTGCCACCGACTCCCCAACCGCATCGAGCACATCCCGGGCCGTGCCGTCGCCACCGGCAAACACCAGCACGTCGAGCTCGCAGGCGGCGAGATCGAGGGCGGCCTGCCTGGTATCCTGGGCCGTCGACGGATCACTGGCCGCCTTACCGCAGATGCGGTAATCCAATCCGAGCCCCTCCAGGGCGTCGCTGCCCATGGCCCCGTCCCAGCAGTAAATCTCGAGCTTCGCATCGCCCTCGGCCAGCACCTGGAAAGCCCGGTGGGCGCGGTCCACGGCGCGCAGCCTGGCACCGCGCCTGAGGGCCTCATCGCGGATCTCGGCGCCATCGCTGCCCTTCAGGGCAACAGAACCACCGACACCGGCATAGGGATTTACCAGCAGGCCGATGCGTAACATCACACCCCCCTGCAGCCCAGCGCGCGGCACATTTCCAGCGCGTGCTCACTGAGCTGCCCGGCGTTGCTCACCTGTACCGATCCCAGTTCCCGACGCCGCGGATAATTCCGCCGCAGCTCATCGAATCCATCTGGCATTGCGCCGCGCATGCGCAGGTCATCGTCGCGGATATCGTAGACCTTAGCCATTAGCCAGCGCAGCAGCGCTGCACCTTCGAGGTGGCTGGGCACCGATACGGGCAGTGGTTCGATCGGCGCCTGGCGCTTGAAGGCGGCGGCGCCGAGGCTCTTGCAGAGCGCCAGGTACAGCATATGGGTGGCGCGCAATTTGCCATCGTAACTGTAACCGGCGATATGCGGCGTTCCGTAGCGACAGCGCGCCAACAGCCTGGTATTGATCCTCGGTTCACCCTCCCAGACATCCAGCACCAGCTCGACCGTCGGCGCACCGCGCAACCAGGCTATCAGGTCGGAAGTATCGATCAGCTCGCCGCGACCGGCGTTGATCAACAGCGCGCCATCGCGCAACAGTGGCAGGCAGCTGGCGTCGACCAGGTGGTAGCTCGGCCAGGGTGGGCTCCGCGTCAGCTCCGCGTGCAGGCACACAACCGGGCAGGTAAGTACATCCTCCAGGCTGTTGAGTTCAGGCAGCCCGGCACCTTCCAGCAACGGGTCGCAGATACGGCTGCGGATGTGCAGGGCCTGCAGGCGCTCGCCCAATCGCCGCCCGACATGACCGTAACCGACGATACCCACTTCCGCCCCCGCCAGCAGTTGTTCCAGCATGTCGGAGCAGTTGGCAATGGCGCTGATGACATAATCCACCACGGAATCGGCATTGGCACCGGGGGCGTAGGCAAAGGGTATATCCCGACGCGCCAGGGCTTGTGTATCCACATGGTCAATGCCACTGGTGGCGCTGCCGACAAAGCGCAGCGGGTGGTCCGCCAACAGTTCATCGTCCACCCGGGTCACGGACCGCACCAGCAGCACATCCACACCCTCGAGCTGTTCGCTGCGCAGCCCGCGACCCTCGACCAGCTCCACCTCCCCCAGGGAGCTGAAAATATCCTCGACGGCACACATATTCTGGTCGGCTAGAATTCGGATGATCTACTCCTGAAGCTGTCGTGCCAGGGCGCGGGCCCGATTGATCACACCACCGCTTAGCGCGATGGATTCCAGGTACTTCACCAGTTCCTCCAGGGCCTCGGGCTGCAGCCGGAAACCCGGGGGCAGATCAGCCTCCTCGATATCTTCCGCCAATCTCGCCAGCTCCCGCGACAGCAGCGCCTGGGCCCAGTGGGCTTCCAGGTTGGCGCTGATACGAGCCGCGCCTCGCAACCCCAGCCCGTCCAGGTCATGCTTGCGATCGGCCAGGGTCTCCAGGTCACCGAACTCCTGGATCAGGCGCGCGCCGGTCTTGGCGCCGACCGCGGGGACGCCCGGTATGTCGTCTACTGCGTCTCCCACCAGGCCCTGGTAGTCGGCGAACTGTTCCGGCCTGACACCAAACTTCTCCTCGAAACCGGCGCGGTCCATCCTGCTGCCACCGGCATAATCCCAGAGTCGATCGCTCTCCTCGCGCAGCAGCTGCCCGAGGTCCTTGTCCCGGCTGATGATGGTGACCGCCTGGCCCCGGCCCCGGCCCTGCAGCGCCAGGCTGGCAATATAGTCATCGGCCTCGTAAACGGGTCCGCCCCAGCAACTGATACCCAGTAGTTCGGTAACCTGGCGACAGGCGTCGAGCTGGTAGGCCAGGGCCTCATCAGGCAATTCCCGGCTGACCTTGTAATCAGCATAGATCGAATTGCGGTAACAGGTACCCAGACTCTCGTCGAAGGCCGCCGCCAGGTGGTGCTCAGTCTCCTCCCCCAGCTCCTTCAACAGGTCCAGCAGGAAACTGGTATAGCCGTAGACCGCGTTGAGCGGGTAGCCCTCCGGGCTGTGCCAGCGCTCCGGCAGCGAGAAATAGGCGCGGAAGATATAGATCGATGCATCCAACAGGTACAGAGGCGCAGGCATGGTCAGGCCGCCAGCTCGCTGAATTCGGACAAGTCGGGCAAGGCACCACTGCGGAACCGGGCCGACAGCCGGTCGCGAAAACGCGCGGCGCGCGGCGGCAATCCCTCGGCGCAATAACGCCGTGCCTGCTCGCGGACAGCGGCAGCGAAAACAGCGAGGTTACCGGACTCACCATCCAGGTTATCGGCGCTGAGGCGAAAATCACGGTCACAGGCCCGGGCGAAGTGCCACTCCAGGGCCTGCGGCTTCACTTCCACCTGCTCAAATGCACGCTGCTGGCTGGCGTCGCGGCCATCCGGTGCATACCAGTAGCCGTAGTCCAGGCGGGTCCGGCGCGCTGGGCCGGCGATGCACCAGTGAGCCACCTCATGCAGGGCGCTGGCAGCATAGTCATGCCGGTAGAAAATCCGGTGCAGTTCGCCGGTCATTGGCGCGGGTTGATAGAGCGGTTCCTCGGCGCCGCCCAGCAGGACGGTGCGATAATCTTCCAGGAAGCACTCCCGAAACACTTGTTCCAGTAACAGGTTCATCCGCCCTGCTTGCGAATCAGGTAGCGATAGCCCTTGTCGACGGCTTCTTCAGCAAGCAGTTCGTGACCGAGGAAATGACAGAACTTGGGCACATCGCGGGTGGTGGAAGGATCCGTGGCCAGCAACTCCAGCACCTCGCCCTCTGCCATGTCGCGGATCTTGTTGTGCAACAGCATCACCGGCTCCGGGCAGTACAGCCCACTGGCATCGAGTTGGTGGTCGGGCTTCTGGCTCACAGATCGAACTGCCCCAGCTGTTCTTCTGCGAGCAGGTCCCAGTGTTCGCTGGCCGCATCGTAGACGATGACAAGGTGGCCAGAGCTGAGCTGCGCACGCAACTGAGCCACCTTTTCGTCCAGACTCAACTCCCGCGCACCGTAATCGGTGCCGTCGCGGCTGGCGTACTCCTCCAGCATGGCCGCCAGGGTGTCCGGGGCCATTCGCTCCAGCGGGATTCGCAGTAGTTGCGCCAAGCGGGTCAGGGTTTGACGAATTTCAGGGTCATCCGGTCGCTCTCGCCGATAGCCAGATACTTGTCCCGGTCCTCGTCGCCAAGTCGCAGGCGGGGCGGCAGAGTCCAGACACCCTTGGGGTGTTTGGCGCTGTCTTTCGGGTTGGCATTGACCTCGCTGCTGTCGACCAGTTTGAAACCGGCAGCCTCGGCAAGCTTGATGACATGATCCTGGGTGACGTAACCGCTCTTGATCATGTCTTCCACCGATGTACCCGGCTTGGCCCGGTGTTCGACGATGCCCAGGACGCCGCCGGATTTAAGCGCCTTGAAGGCCGCACCGAGGATTTCCTGGTCATTGCCCGCATTCATCCAGTTGTGCACATTGCGGAAGGTCAAAACCATGTCGGCCTGACCCGTCGGCCCCACATCCGCCGACAGGGGCGGCTGCAGCTGGGTGACAACCACCTTGCCGAAGACATCATTGTTTTCGCCGAGTTTGAGCAGGTATTTACCCAGGGAACGGCGGTAATAGGGGTGCGGCGGGTTGAGATTGGCATGGGCGGCATAGAGCTCACCCTTGTCTTTCAACAGCGGCGCCAGCACTTCCGTATACCAGCCTCCGCCCGGGGAGATCTCCACCACGGACATGTCCTCGCGCAGGCCGAAAAATTCCAGGGTCTGGCGCGGGTGGCGGTAGACATCCCGGGCCCGGTTGGCCTCGCTGCGTTGTTCACCTTCCAGGGCCGTGGTCCAGTCCATGGCCGCCTGCGCCTGCAGTGCGCCGATCAGCGCGATCGCGACAATCAAAATCCTCACATGTAACTCCTGTCTATGCCTGATTGAGTCAGGCGGTTAATATACGGCCTCGGACCTGAAAAGTGGAGCCCGCGACGTGCAAACCACCTATATCATTACTTTTATCGGGGACGACCGGCCCGGCCTGGTCGAGGCCCTGTCGGGGACCATTTCCGATCACGGCGGCAACTGGGTCGAGAGCCGGCTGTCACAACTGTCCGGCAAATTCGCTGGCTTGATCAGCGTTACCCTGCCAGAGGATTCCGGCGCGGAGCTGCGCGCCGCCCTGAAAGGACTTCACGACGCCGGAATCAGCGTCAAGGTCACACCCTGCAGCCAGCCCGCTTCGGTGGGCGAACACGCCAGGATTATTACGCTGACCATTCTCGGACCCGACCGGCCCGGAATCGTTCGGGAGACCGCCGCCGCGCTCAGTCACCGCGCGATAAACGTGGTCGACATGGAAACCTACGTCAGCCCCGCCCCCATGAGCGCGGAATTGCTGTTCCACGCCAAGGTCGAGGCGGAATTACCGGATGGTGCAAACCTGGAAGAACTGTCCGACAAACTGGATGCCATTGCCAATGAGATGGATGTAGATATCCACATGGAAGCTGACTGAAGCTTAGTCAGCTTCGCCCCGCAACCTGCTCAGCAGTCGGCGCGCACCGATCAGCAGGCCCACGCAAATACCCGCCAGCAGCGCCACCGCGACTACTCCGATCACGCAGTACAGCAACAGCCAGGCCAGTTCCTCCGGTGGCACATCGAAGCGGTCGATGGCAGCCCAGGCGAAAACAGCGGTGGCCAATACCCCTATGAATACCGTGCGCTTGTGTCGCACCTTCATGCTTGCTCCACCGGGACCGGTTCCGGGTCGGGCTCCTGAATGAAGCGCCATGCTAACAGGCAGGCCAGTCCACTGGCCACACTGGCGATAACGAAGGTCAGCTGGGGGTCATAGTCCCAGAGATAGCCGCTGATAACGGCCCCGGCGGCGCCTCCTGCGCCAAAACTGATCCCGCTGTAGATCGCCTGCCCCTGCCCTGCCAGCCCCACCGGGAAGGAGCGACGAATCAGCTCGATGGACACCGCGTGGAAGGCGCCGAAGCTTGCGGCGTGCAGGCACTGGGCCAGCAACAGAACCGGCAGCGAGGTAGCCCCGAAGCCGATCATCAGCCAGCGCAGGGCAGCCAGGCCGAGACTCCAGAGCATAATGCGGCGCACACCGAAGCGCGGCAGTATCCGGTGCATCCCCAGGAACAGCAGTACCTCGGCAACAACGCCCAGGGCCCAGAGTTGCCCGATCAGTGTGCGGTTGTACTGCAGGCCCTCGAGGTAGAGGCTGAAAAAAGTGTAGTAGGGCCCGTGGGCGATCTGCAGCAGGAAACAGGCCACAAGGAAAGCCCACACCGTATTGCGTCGCAAAACCTCGCCGAGCCCCGCCGCACTGCTGTGCCGCACAGCGCGCTTGCCATCACGCACCCAGAGGCTGCACAGCCAAATGCCTGCCAGCAGTGCCCCCATGACCAGCGGCAGGCCGGTCACCGGGATCAGGTCGAACAACCAGCCGAGGCCGACCACCGCACCGATAAAACCCACTGAACCCCAGACCCGTACCTGGCTGTAACGATTGTACTCACTGGCCAGGTGGTCCAGGGTAATAACCTCGAACTGGGGCAATACCGCATTCCAGAAGAAGCTGAAGGCGGCAACCACCAGCATCAGCCAGGCGAAATCCAGGGAAACGAAGATGCCGCAAAAACAGAGGAAGGCCAGCAGGGAACCGAGACGGATGATGCGCAGGCGGCGGCCGCTGCGGTCTCCCAGCCAGCCCCAGAGACTGGGGGCGACCACCTTGGTGGCCATTACCATGCCGGTGAGATAGCCAATTTCCAGGGCACTGAAGCCACTGGCTGACAGGTACAGGCCCCAGTAGGGAATATAGGCACCGAGCAGGGCGAAGTAGAAAAAGTAGAAACCTGACAGGCGCCAGTAGTCGAGGGGCAATAACAACGGGGTCAGTCGTCTGCGGAGGCCGGGATCACCGGCGTGGCGGACTCAACACCGGCATTCTGGCCCCTGTGGCGCAGCAGGTGATCCATCAATACGATGGCAAGCATGGCCTCGGCGATAGGCGTTGCGCGGATTCCGACACAGGGATCGTGGCGCCCGGTGGTCACCACCTCGACCGGCTGGCCTGCCACGTCGATGCTGTCCCCGGGGATACGAATGCTGGATGTGGGTTTCAGGGCCATGCTTACGGTAATGTCCTGGCCGGAAGAAATCCCGCCGAGTACGCCGCCGGCATTGTTACCGACAAAACCACCGGGCGTGAGCGCATCGCGGTGCTCGCTGCCCCGAGCCTCCACGCAGGCAAAGCCGGCTCCGATCTCAACCGCCTTGACCGCGTTGATGCTCATCATGGCGGCTGCTATATCCGCATCCAGGCGGTCGAATACCGGCTCACCCAGGCCCGGCATGACGCCACTGGCAACCACGTTGATACGCGCCCCGATAGAGTCGCCGGCCTTGTTGAGGGCGGCCATGAAACTCTCCATCTCCTCGATTTTATCCGGATCGGGGCAGAAAAACGGGTTCGTCTCCACAATATCCCATTCCAGTTTTTCGGCCGCGATCGGACCAAGCTGTGCCAGGTACCCGCGGATCACAATCCCCTGGCTGGCGAGGTATTTCTTGGCGATTCCACCGGCGGCAACGCGCATGGAGGTTTCCCGCGCCGAGGAGCGCCCGCCGCCGCGGTAGTCGCGCTCGCCGAACTTGTGCGTATAGGTGTAGTCGGCGTGCATGGGGCGAAACCTGTCCTTGATATCGGAGTAATCCTTGGAGCGCTGGTCCTCGTTCTCGATCAACAGTCCAATCGGCGTTCCCGTGGTCTTGCCCTCGAACACCCCGGACAGGATACGCACCGTGTCAGACTCCCGGCGCTGGGTAGTGAAACGCGAAGTACCGGGCTTGCGCCGATCGAGGTCTGCCTGCAGGTCCGCCTCGGACAATTCCATCCCGGGCGGGCAGCCATCGACAACGCAGCCGATAGCTGGGCCGTGGCTTTCGCCAAAGCTGGTTACGGTGAACAATTTGCCTATGCTGTTGCCTGCCATATCACTCCCGCGGTCCGCGGCAAAAAGGCGCAATTATAGCGGGTTTAGGCGAAGCTTGCGCCGCTCTCCGCCAGTTCCTGGGCCGTCAGCACAAACACCCCGTGACCACCCCGCTCCAGTTCGATCCAGGTGAACGGCACTGTTGGGAAAGCCTGCTCCAGCGCCTCCCAGCTATTGCCCACCTCACCGACCAGCAAGCCGTCCGCGCTGAGGTGATGTACTGCGCCCGCCAGTATCTGCCGGATCGCCGCCAGCCCATCGCGACCGGAGCCGAGTGCAAGGGCCGGCTCGAAGGCATACTCGGGGGGCATGGCAGCCAGGTCCTCGTCGTCCACATAGGGTGGATTGGTGACGATCAGGTCGTACTGGCGCCCACGCAGGCCGGCAAACAGGTCTGACTGGATAATGTCTACCCGATCTTGCAGCTCCAGCAATTCGCAATTTTCCCGGGCCAGGGCCAGGGCATCCTCATCGATATCCGCCAGGTCGACGTGGGTGTCGGGCAACCAGGCCGCGATCGCCAGGCCGATACAACCACTGCCGCAACACAGGTCCAGCACCCGCTCGATACCGGCACCGGCGTACCAGGGCGCGAATTCCCGTTCCAGCAACTCGGCAATCGGCGAACGCGGGATGATCGCCCGGCGATCGATCCTGAACTCGAGACCGGCAAACCAGGCACGACCGGTCAGGTAGGGTACCGGGATCCGCTCGTCGACACGGCGTTGCACGTTGCGAAGCACCGCCGTCTTCTCTGCATCCGACAAGCGACAATCGAGGATTGAGGGATCAGATGACCACTCCAGCTGCAGGCTGCCGAAGATCAGGTGCAGGGCCTCGTCCCAGGCATTGTCCGTGCCGTGGCCGTAGTGCAGCTCGGCCTCCTCGAAACAGGTCTGCGCCCAGCGTACGCAGTCCCCTACGGTTTCCAGTTCGGCCTTGATCTGATCCTCTACTTGCATCGTAACAAGTGTACCTTGGGCAGACGGGCTGCCCCAACCACAAGGAGAAACCGGTGAACCAACACATTGCGATAAACGAGGCCGATTGCTACCATGCCGGTCCCCTGGATGATAGCTACGGCCAGACTGTGGAACGCGCTTTCGCTGAAATTATCGAGGCCTGCGGTGAAGATTTGACCCGCCCCGGCCTGCTGGATACCCCCTCACGCGCCGCCAAAGCCTTCGAGTTTCTAACCCAGGGCTACCGGCAGAGCGTTGAGGACGTGGTGAACGGCGCCCTGTTTCCCTCCGACTCCAGCGAGATGGTCATCGTTCAGGACATCGAGTTGTACTCCCTCTGCGAACACCACCTGCTGCCCTTTATCGGCAAGTGCCACGTGGCCTATATACCCACCGGCCAGGTACTGGGATTGTCCAAGATAGCGCGTATCGTCGATGTGTTCGCCCGCCGCTTCCAGATCCAGGAACAGCTCACCACCCAGGTAGCACAGACGGTGATGGACGTTACCGGTGCTGAAGGTGTCGGCGTAATCATCGAAGCCAAGCACATGTGCATGATGATGCGCGGTGTGGAAAAGCAGAACTCGGTGATGAAAACATCGGCGATGCTCGGCAGCTTCCGCGACGAGCAGGCGACGCGCAACGAGTTCCTCTCTCTGCTGAAATTCCGGGACTAATCCGCCGCCGCGTGCTCCAGCACATCCAGGTGCAGGTAGTGGCGGCGGTTGGCGCGATCGACCGCGTAGAGCACCACTGACCAGACCGTCCCGTTTTCCAGCACGCGCCAGGATGCATAGTGCTGGCGCTCGTCGTGCCCGTACAGCACCCGCTGGTTGAACACGCGGTTGGCCCACTGGGCGGAGCTGCCACAGCTGCGCCCGGCGCATTCAAACAGCAATTCGGCACTGTCCGGGATCTGGGCGCTCAGGTGCTCAAAGCCCTCCTCGGCGGTAAACCCCTCATTGATCTGCCAGGTGATACGCTGCAGCCGGCCGCGCAAGGCCTCGCTGTGTTTGTGGCGCCAGCGACCGCCAATCTTCTGCAGGGCACCCAGCCCCAGCAGGTAATCCACCTCTTCCGGACCACTACGGCTGAATTCGGTAGAGTGGGACCAGGGTTCGAATACCGGCGCAGACCAGGCCAACATGGCGCCGGCTGCCAGGATCACTACCGCTACCGCTCTCACTCCCCTTGTTCTCCTCTTATAAATTCCAGCAACTTGGTGGCGACCAGATCCGCCGAGTCTTCCATGTGGCAGTGGTGCCCCCCCGGGACAAACTCAATACGGATACCGGGGTTTGCCACCACTTCCTCCCGGTACCGGGCGCCCAGTCCTTCCTCGGCCAGCAGGATCAGCGTGGGCATACTCAGTGCAGACATAATCGCCGTGTTGTGTTCCTCGGTCAACTTGAAGGCCGAGGCTCCCTGCAGTCGGGCATCGAAAGACCAGCACCAGCCACCAGCCACCGTATTGAGGTTGCGCTGCACGATCAGTGTCGCCGCCTCTTCACCGAGACCGTTACAACGCAGGCGGATAGCCGCTTCCTGCTTGCTGAAAACGCGGCCGGGTTTGTCGAGGAAGCGCTGCTTGTCGCGGATATAGGCACGCAGTTGCTCAGGACAGTCCGAGGCCGGTACCGCCTGGGGGGAATGGGCATCCAGCAGCATTAAGCGGCTCACCCGCTCGGGTCGCGCCCCGGCGTACAGACTGGAGATCAGGGCGCCGCGGGAATGGCCGAGGAGATAGCAGTGCTCCCATCCCAGCGTGTCCAGCAGGACCTCGATGTCGGGCAGGTCACTCCAGATATTGTATTCGCCATCGGCACTGCGGTGATCGCTGCGACCGTTACCGGCCAGGTCAGGCGCCACCAGGTGGACGTTCGGCATCCACCCCGACAGCGCCCGGAAGCTCTCAGCATTGTCGAGCCAGCCGTGCAGGGCCAGTACAGGAGTTTGACCGGGCTCACCGCTGCACAGGGCGGCAATCTTGCGCCCGTAGACCTGGAAACTTTCCTCGCGCACGTCCTACCCGATCACCTCGTAATCCGGCGGAAACGCGTACCAGGCTATATCCGCCTGGCCGGCACCGGCGTGGTCCATATCGAGCGCGACCACACCAGCCGGCGGAAAACCTGGCAGGGTGTAATCCCGTTCATTACCCGTGGTCAGCCAGCCGACCAGCTCCGCCACCAGGGGCAGGTGGCTGACCAGCACCACAGGACCGTCGTCGCAGCGATCGATAGCGGCCGCGACTGCCGCTCCACTGGAGGGCGGCAGCAGGCTGTCTTCCACTTTTGCATCGATGCCAGCACCGGCCGCGGCGATGGTTTGTGCCGTTTGCGTGGTTCTCAATTTGGGGCTGTGCAGGATGTGGCGCGGCATCTCATCCACCAGCAGCGCCCCGGCGGCGCCCGCCTGGGTGAATCCGGTATCAGTCAGCGGCCGTTCACCGTCGCTGGCCGCCCCCGCCGCCTCACCGTGACGCACGATAAACACTCTCATCGGCGCTCCTCCTTCAGGGAAAATTCTACGTCCTGGGGCTGTTCGGCGGTCATCAGGCTGCCGATGACATCCGCTACAGCCCGGCGCTCATAAAGAATAGCGTAGAGCCCGTCGACCAGGGGCATGTAGATATTCCTGCGCTCCGCTTCCGCCTTGAGTATGCGGAGTGTGTTGATGCCCTCCGCCACCTGGCCGAGTTCGTCGAGGATGGCATCCAGGGCCTGGCCCTTGCCGAGGGCATAGCCGACACGATAGTTGCGGCTAAGCGGCGAGGAACAGGTGACGATCAGGTCACCGACGCCGGCCAGGCCGATAAAAGTGAGCGGATCAGCACCCAGGCTCACCGCGAAGCGCGACATTTCCGCCAGGCTCCGGGTCAGCAGCATGCCGACGGTATTCTCGCCAACTTCCAGGGCAGCGCCGAGACCGGCCATGATGGCATAGACGTTCTTCAGGGCCCCGCCCAGCTCGACGCCGTACATATCGTCACTGGAGTAGACCCGCAGGCTGGGACTGTGCAGCAAGGTCTGGATTTCTTCCTTGAGGGCCGCGTGTTCGCTGGCAATCACCGTACCGGTGAGCTGCCCCGCGGCGATCTCCTTTGCCAGGTTGGGCCCGCTCAGGACACCGAGGGGGTTGCTCGGCAGCTCCTCCGCCAACACCTGGCTCATCAGCCGGAAACCATCGGGTTCGATGCCCTTGGTAGTACTGATGACCATGGCATCCGGGTCGATACAGGCGGCCATCTGCCGGGCAACATCGCGACAGGATTTACTCGGCACGGCAACGAAAATGATATCGGCGCCACTGATTGACGCCTCCAGGTCGATGGTGGCCTGCAACTGGGGGTGCAGCACGTAGCCCGGCAGGTAAGTGGGGTTCTCGCGACTCTCGTTTATGATGTCCGCGCGCTCGCCATTTCGCATCCACAGGCTTACCGCGTGCCCGTTAGCAGCAATGATATTGGCGATGACTGTCCCGAAGCTGCCGCCGCCGAGGACGGCGACACGATGGCTCCCTGGCATAGGGCCCCCTTGTTTTCTGGGGGCCAGTGTAGCAGGTCAGCCGCCCGCTTGGGGGCTCAGTTGCTGAGCTCAATCAGCAGCTTGTTGAGCCTGCCCACATAGGCCGCTGGGTCTTCCAGCTGGCCGCCCTCCGCCAGGTTGGCCTGATCGAAAATGATCGATGCCAGGTCGGCAAAACGCTCCTCGTCGGTTTCAGCATCCATCCTGGCCACCAGCGGGTGTCCCGGATTGATCTCCAGGATCGGCTTGCTGTCGGGCACCGCCTGGCCGGCGGCTTCCATGATACGGCGCATCTGGGCACCCATATCGTGGTCACCCACCACAAGGCAGGCCGGGGAGTCGGTCAGGCGGGAGGTAGCGCGCACGGCCTCGACCCGCTCTTCCAGGGCGCCCTTGAGTCGCTCCACCAGCCCTTCGCTGTCTTTCTCCAGTTGTTCCTGGGCCTGCTTGTCCTCCTCGGACTGTTCACCGAGATCCAGTTCGCCGCGGGCCACGTCCTGGAACTGCTTGCCCTCAAACTCCATCAAGTGGTTCATCAGCCAGTCGTCAATGCGTTCGGACAGCAGCAATACCTCGATACCCTTTTTGCGGAACACCTCCAGGTGTGGACTGCTCTTGGCGGTGTTGAAGTTCTCGGCCACCACGTAAAAGATTTTTTCCTGCCCCTCCTGCATCCGCGATACATAGTCTTCCAGGGACTGGTCCTGTACCTCGCTGTCATTGTGGCTGGTAGAGAAGCGCAGCAGGCCGGCGATCTTTTCCTTGTTGCTGAAGTCCTCGGCGGGGCCTTCCTTCAATACCTGGCCGAACTCCTTCCAGAACTCGGCGTAGTCCTCGCTATCAGACTTGGCCATCTTGGCCAACATATCCAGAACGCGCTTGGTCAGGGCCGACCGCATGGAATCCACCTGGGGATCCTGCTGCAGGATTTCCCGTGAGACATTGAGCGACAGGTCGTTTGAGTCCACCACACCCTTGACGAAACGCAGGTACAGGGGCAGGAACTGCTCGGCGTCGTCCATGATAAAAGTACGCTGAACGTAGAGCTTCAGCCCGCGGGCCATTTCCCGGTTCCACAGGTCAAAGGGGGCGCGCCTGGGAATATAGAGCAGGCTGGTGTACTCCAGCTTGCCCTCGACCTTGTTGTGACTCCACTTGAGGGGGTCTTCGAAGTCGTGGGAAACGTGCTTGTAGAATTCCCGGTATTCCTCATCGCTGACCTCACTGCGGCTGCGGGTCCACAGTGCCGTGGCCTGGTTGACCGCCTCGAACTCCGGTGCGACGTCCTCCGGCTTTTCCTTGTCTTCCTCTTCACCCTCGGCGGCAGGTACCGGGGCTTTTTCCATCAAAACCGGCACGGAGATATGGTCGGAGTACTTCTTGATCACACTGCGCACCCGCCAGTCATCGGCGAAATCCTGGCAGTCTGATTTCAGGTGCAGGATGATGGTGGTGCCGCGGCCGGCTTTCTCGACGTTTTCGATGGAGAACTCCGCCTCGCCCATGGATTCCCAGTGCACGCCCGTTTCCATGGCATCCCCGGCACGCCGGCTCAAGACCTCCACCTTATCGGCTACGATGAATGCCGAGTAGAAGCCCACACCAAACTGTCCGATCAGCTGCGAGTCTTTCTGCTGGTCGCCGGTCAGATTCTGCAGAAACTCCGCCGTTCCGGACTTGGCGATAGTGCCCAGGTGCTCGATAACTTCCTCGCGATTCATACCGATGCCGTTATCGCTGATGGTGACAGTGCCGGCTTCCTTGTCGACCTCGACCCGGATTGCCAGGTCGGGATCGCTTTCCAGCAGGTCTTCCTCGGAAAGCGAGGCAAAACGCAGCTTGTCGATGGCATCGCTGGCATTGGAGATCAGCTCACGCAGGAATACTTCCTGGTTGCTGTAGAGGGAGTGAATCATCAGGTGAAGCAGCTGCTTCGCCTCGGTCTGGAAGCCCAGGGTTTCCTTTTGTGCATCCGCGGTCATGGTTCAGTAGTCTCCTGTTGGCAGATCTGTCGCTATCGGCCAGATATGGGGACCATCGGGAAAATTTCAAGACCCAACCGATTGCCCCTATGTAGTCTAGAATGTGTCTATTGGTGACGTGGCTGGGTAAGGACCACCCATGACCTTCCTCTTGTTGATGGCGGGCCTCGGCGTACTGATTGTTTCAGGCGCCCTGCTCGTTGACGGCGCCTCGAATATCGCACAGCGCCACAATGTACCGCCGGCTATAGTCGGCCTCACGCTGGTGGCTTTTGGCACCAGCCTGCCCGAGTTGGCGATCAATGTCTCCGCGGTGGCGACCGGGCACCCGGGGCTCAGTATCGGCAATATCATCGGTTCCAACCTGGCCAACCTCGGCCTGGTACTCGGTGTGGCCGTGTTGATTCGCGGTTTCAACGTGGAATCCCAGATCATGCGCCGGGAAATCCCGTTGCTGTTACTGGTCAGTGCCATCGTGGTCGTAATGAGCAATGACGGCCTGCTGCGCAACCGGGACATGGTGCTCGATACCAGCGACGGCATCATCCTCTTGCTGCTGTTCCTGCTGTTCATCTACGTCAATCTCACCGACATCCTGATCGGCCGCGCCGATGACCCCCTGCTGGTGCAGGCTTCCACCCGTACCCATGTGCTGTTCAGCCGCCGCAATTATATCTATATCGCTGCCGGGATTCCGGGTATGTGGCTGGGTGCTGAGCTGACGGTGGATAACGCGGTAGAGATCGCCAGCGACCTGGGGCTTTCCGATGTCGTGGTCGGAGTGACCATCCTCGCACTGGGCACCAGTCTGCCGGAACTGGTCACCTCCATCACCGCGGCCCTGCGTAACCAGTCCGCCCTGGCGCTGGGCAACGTGGTGGGCTCAAACCTGGTCAACGTGCTTTTCATACTGCCGGTCACGGCGCTGATCAACCCTTTGCCCGTGGACCGGGCTACGGTGAGCGACATCTGGATGGCCCTGGTGTTGACCACCATGGTTGCCATCTTCGCCTTCACCAAGAACCTGCGCCTGAGTCGCTGGGAGGGTGGCGTGTTGCTGGGGGTTTACCTGGCCTACATTTCCTGGCGGTATTCGGGCTATCTCGCCTGAAAAAGGGGTCAGAACCCTTTTTGTTCGTATTCCGGGTAGGCAGGAATAAGGGGGCCAGAGACAAAAAGGGCTCTGACCCCTTTTTTTACCAGCCGGTAATTTCCGCCAGGCCGGAGCCGATATCCGCCAGTGAGCGTACAGTCTTCACACCGGCAGCTTCCAGTGCGGCAAACTTCTCGTCCGCCGTACCCTTGCCACCGGAGATGATGGCGCCTGCATGGCCCATACGCTTACCCTTGGGGGCCGTGACACCGGCGATATAAGACACCACCGGCTTGCTCACGTTTTCCTTGATATAGGCTGCGGCCTCTTCCTCGGCGGTACCGCCGATTTCGCCGATCATGACAATCGCCTCGGTGGCAGGGTCCTGCTCGAACATCTCGAGGATATCGATGAAGTTGGAGCCGGGAATCGGGTCACCGCCAATGCCGACACAGGTAGACTGGCCGTAACCGGCATCCGTGGTCTGCTTGACGGCCTCGTAGGTGAGCGTTCCGGAGCGGGACACCACACCGACCTTGCCGGGCAGGTGAATACTGCCGGGCATGATGCCGATCTTGCACTCACCAGGCGTAATCACGCCGGGGCAGTTCGGGCCGATCAGGCGCACGCCGAGTTCGTCGCACTTGACCTTCGCTTCCAGCATATCCAGGGTCGGAATACCCTCGGTGATGCAGACGATGAGCTTGATGCCCGCATTGGCTGCTTCGAGGATGGAATCCTTGCAGAACGGGGCGGGCACGTAGATGACCGAGGCGTCGGCACCAGTGGCCTCTACTGCTTCGGAGACCGTGTTGAAAACCGGCAGGCCAAGGTGCTCCTGGCCACCCTTGCCCGGGGTCACACCGCCGACCATCTGGGTACCGTACTCGATAGCCTGTTCCGAATGGAAAGTGCCCTGGGAGCCGGTAAAGCCCTGGCAGATAACCTTGGTATTCTTGTCGATCAGGATACTCATGCTGCACCTCCAGCTGCCTTGACCGCCTGTTGCGCAGCATCGGTGAGGCTCTCAGCGGCAATAATATTCAATCCACTTTCGGCCATCAGCTTGCGGCCGAGTTCTGCGTTGTTGCCCTCCAGGCGCACAACGACCGGCACCTGGACGCCTACTTCCTCGACAGCACCGATAACACCTTCGGCAATCAGGTCACAGCGGACGATACCGCCGAAGATATTGACCAGTACGGCCTTAACATTGTCGTCAGAGAGGATGATCTTGAAGGCTTCGGTCACGCGCTCCTTGGTGGCACCGCCGCCAACGTCGAGGAAGTTGGCAGGAAAACCGCCGTGGAGTGCGACAATATCCATGGTACCCATAGCCAGACCGGCGCCATTGACCATACAGCCGATGGTTCCGTCCAGTGCCACGTAGTTGAGCTCCCACTGGGCCGCGTGGGCTTCGCGCTCATCTTCCTGGCTGGGGTCGTGCATGGCACGCAGTTCCGCCTGGCGATAGAGAGCATTGCTGTCTACGCCGATCTTGGCATCCAGGCAGTGCAGGTTGCCGGCATCGGTGATCACCAGCGGGTTGATCTCGATGAGGGCGAGGTCCTTGTCGATGAACATTTGCGCCAGGCCCATGAAGATCTTCACAAACTGCTTGATCTGCTCGCCTTCCAGGCCCAGCCTGAAAGCCAGTTCGCGGCCCTGGTAGGGCTGCGGGCCGGTGAGCGGGTCTATAGTCGCGCGCAGGATTTTCTCGGGGGTCTCCTCGGCGACCTTTTCGATTTCAACACCGCCCTCGGTAGAGGCCATGAATACGACACGCCGACTGGCACGATCGACAACCGCCCCGAGGTACAACTCCTCGGCGATATCGGTGCAGGCTTCGACATAGATCTTGCTGACCGGCTGGCCGTTCTCGTCGGTCTGGTAGGTAACCATATTTTTGCCCAGCCACTGGTGGGCAAAATCGCGGATCTCGTCCTTGCTGTCGGCCAGCTTGACACCGCCGGCCTTGCCGCGGCCACCGGCGTGGACCTGGGCCTTGACTACCCATTTGTTCCCGCCAATGCGAGTTGCAGCCTCGGCGGCTTCCTGGGCGGTGTCCACCGCGTATCCCTGGGAGACGGGTAAACCGTATTCGGCAAACAACTGCTTGCCCTGATACTCGTGAAGGTTCATCTTTGTACCAATCCCTTATTCTATGAACAAGTGCTTAGTGAAATTCGGCGTGTAAGCAGCGTAAACACTGCACCGCCCCCGATATTCTTATTGGTAGGAAAAAAGCGGCGCTCATTCTCCACCAAAAAAATAGGTGCCGCAACCTAATTACGGTGCTACTTCTTCCGCCTGCGATTGGCGATATGAATAGCGTGGCCGCCCACTGCCAGGGCCGCCTCGTGTACCGCCTCGGACAGGGTCGGGTGGCCGAACACGGTCAGGCCGATATCTTCCGCACTGGAACCGAATTCCATGGCGATCACCACCGATTGCACCAGGTCGGCGGCGCTTGGGCCAATTACGTGGCAACCCAGTATGCGATCGGTTTCGGCGTCCGCCAGCATCTTCACCATGCCGTCCGAGTCATTTGCCGCCAGGGCGCGACCGCTGGCGACGAAGGGGAACACGCCACTGTTATAGGCTATTCCGTCCGCTTTCAACTCCTGCTCGGTCTTACCCACCGAGGCAATCTCCGGGTGGGTATAGATCACGTTGGGTATGGTCTCGTAGTTCATTTGCGCCTTCTTTCCGGCGATACGCTCGGCAACCATAACCCCCTCTTCCGACCCCTTGTGGGCCAGCATCGGGCCACGCACGATGTCACCAACCGCGTAGATATGCGGCGCTTCGGTTTCGCAGAAATCGTTCACATAAATGAAGCCGCGTTCGTCCATGCTCACACCACTGTCCGGTGCCAGCACATCCTCGGTAAGCGGCCTGCGTCCGACGCAGACGATCAGCTTATCGAAAGTCTCCTTCTGGTCGCCCTCGGCATTGCTGAAGGTCACCTCGACCTTGCCCTTCTTCACCTCCGCATTGGTCACGCGACAAGCCATACGGATGTCCAGACCCTGCTTCTTGAAAATCTTGGCCGCCTCTTTGGCAATCTGCTGGTCCATCATCGGCAGGAAATCTTCCAGCGCTTCCAGCAGCACGACCTCGGACCCGCAGCGGTTCCAGACGCTGCCCAATTCAAGCCCGATAACACCGGCACCGATTACACCCAGCCGCTTGGGTACCTCGGTCAATGCCAGGGCACCGGTGGAATCAATAATGTGCTCGTTATCGACAGGTGCGGGAGGGATGTCGATGGGTACCGAGCCGGTAGCGATGATGATGTTCTCGGTCTCGATCACCTCGGTCTTGCCGTCGTGGTCGGTCAGCTCCACCTGGTGACGGGCAATCACCCTGCCCGTTCCCGCCAGGCTGGTCACGCCGTTCGCCTTGAACAGGGCGCCGATACCGCCGGTCAACTGGCCGACGATTTTTTCCTTGCGCGCAATCATTGCCGGCACGTCCAGAGTGGTCTTGCCGGTCTTGATACCGTGAACACCGAGATCCGCCGCCGCCTCGTGATACTTGTAGGAGCTGTCGAGCAGGGCTTTGGAAGGGATACAGCCCACGTTCAGGCAGGTGCCACCGAGCTTGGTCTTCCCAGCCTCATCCACCCATTTCTCGATACAGGCCGTATTCAAGCCCAGCTGTGCCGCTCGAATCGCCGCCACATAGCCGGCGGGACCAGACCCGATTACAACCACATCATATTTATCAGACATCGAATTTTCCTATATTAAAGCTGGAGCAAGATACGAGCCGGGTCTTCCAGTAAGTCCTTGATCGCCACCAGGAACTGCACCGCATCCTTGCCGTCGATGAGCCGGTGGTCGTAAGAAAGGGCCAGGTACATCATCGGCAGAATCACCACTTCACCGTCCACAGCCATGGGCCGGTCCTGGATTTTGTGCATGCCGAGGATGCCCGTCTGCGGCGGGTTCAGTATCGGTGTGGAGTTGAGAGAGCCGAACACACCGCCATTGGTAATGGTGAAGGTGCCGCCCGTCATTTCTTCGATACTGAGCTTGCCATCCCGGGCACGGATGCCGTAATCCCTGACCTGCGCCTCGACGTCGGCGATGCTCATGAAATCCGCATCGCGCAGCACCGGCACGACCAGCCCGTTCTCGGTAGATACCGCCACGCCGATATCCTGGTAGCCGTGGTAAACAATGTCGTCGCCGTCGATGGAGGCATTCACGGCCGGGAACCGCTTCAGTGCTTCGCAGGCGGCCTTGACGAAAAAGCCCATGAAACCCAGGCGGGTACCGTTGTGGGTGTTCTGGAACTGCTCCTTGTACTTGGCCCGCAGCGCCATGACCGGCGCCATATTGACCTCGTTGAAGGTGGTCAGCATGGCGGTGTCCTGGGACACGCTCAGCAGTCGCTCGGCAATGCGCTTGCGCATGCGCGTCATGGTTACGCGGCGTTCGACACGTTCGCTGGAGGGGCCGACCACGTCGGGCAATGCGCCAGTCGCTGCCGGGGCCGGTGCTGTTGCACTACCTGCACCGGCGGGTGCCGGCTCGGGGGCTGGCGCCGGGGCGGCAGCCGGTGCCTCGGCCGGGCCGGATTTCAGGTATTTGACCAGGTCTTCCTTGGTAATGCGCCCGTCCTTGCCGGTTCCCGTGACCTGCGACAGGTCGATATTCTCTTCTTCGGCCAGCCTTCGGGCGGCGGGGCCGAGTTGTACATCGGCGGCAGGTGCCGATCCAGCTGAGATGGGTTCTCCAGCCGGGGGTGGTGCTTCAGTGCCACTAGCACTGGTGGTTGCTGGCGCCGGCTCCGCGGAGCCGGCACTAGCAACCGACCCCTCCTCTATTCTGGCAATCAGCTCCTCGCTGAGAATCACATCCCCTTCCTGCTTGAGAATCTCGGTGAGCACACCGTCCACCGGCGCCACCACCTCCATGACCACCTTGTCGGTTTCAATTTCCACCAGCAGCTCGTCGCGACTGACTGCATCACCCGGGTTTTTGTGCCAGGTGGCGATTTCTCCGTCTGCCACAGATTCCGGGAAGGCCGGTGCCTTGAGTTCGATAGCCATTTGCTTATTCCTGTTCCGCCAGGGCTTCGTTAATGAAATTGTTTTGCTGCTCGATATGCAGCGCCATATACCCTGCCGCCGGGGCCGCGGATGCGTCGCGGCCGACATAACGCAGGTAGATTTCAGCGTTGTGGCGATGGATGACACGGCGCATATGGTGCTGACTGGAGTACCAGGCACCCTGGTTCATGGGTTCTTCCTGGCACCAGACAGAATCGGACAGATTCGGGTACTTCTCCAGTTCCTTGTACAGCTCCTCCTCCGGGAAGGGGTAGAGCTGTTCCAGCCGGATGATGGCGATATCGTCGATTTCCCGCTCGCGGCGAGCATCGCGCAGGTCGTAGAAGACCTTGCCGGAACAGAGCACGGCGCGCCTGACCTTTTTCGGGTCCAGGTCGTCGGTCTCGCCAATGACAGGCAGGAACTTGCCCTCGGCCATTTCGTCCAGGCTGGAGGTGGCCTGCTTGTGCCGCAACAGGCTTTTCGGTGACATAACCACCAGGGGGCGACGCAGTGGCCGGATAGCCTGGCGCCGCAACATGTGAAAAACCTGGGCCGGTGTGGTCGGTACGCAAACCTGGATATTGTGCTCGGCGGAGAGCTGCAGGAAACGCTCCAGCCGCGCCGAGGAGTGTTCCGGTCCCTGGCCTTCATAGCCGTGGGGCAACAACAGGGTCAGGCCACAGACCCGCGACCACTTGTGCTCGCCACTGGTAATGAACTGGTCGATCACCACCTGGGCGCCATTGGCAAAATCGCCAAACTGTGCCTCCCAGATCACCAGGCCCTTGGGCGAGGTAGTCGCGTACCCGTATTCGAAGGCGAGTACCGCCTCTTCCGAAAGCAGTGAATCGTAAATCTCGAACACCGCCTGGTGCGGGCCGATCTTTTGCAGCGGTATGTATATGCTGCCGTCATTCTGGTTGTGCAGCACCGCGTGGCGGTGGGAAAAAGTGCCCCGCCCCACATCCTGGCCGGTCAGGCGAATCGGGTAGCCGGACTCCAGTAAGGAAGCATAGGCCATGGTCTCTGCCATGCCCCAGTTGACCGCCAGGGCGCCACCGGCCATCTTGCGCCGGTCTTCGAGGATCTTCTTGACCTGCCGATTGAGCGGAATTCCTTCGGGCGCCTCGTTGATCTGTTTCGCCAGGCGCTGCAACTTGAACAGGTCCATGCGAGTGTCGCCCGGTGTGTCCCAGTCGTGACCCAGGTAGGGTGACCAGTCGACGAAGAGCTCCTGGCTGGGCTCACTGACAAGGCTGCTGACCAGGGGCTCATCCCGATCCAGCGATTCCCGGAAACCGTTCACCAGGAATTCGTCCTCTTCCCGGCTGACTATCCCGAGGCCGATCATTTTTTCCGCGTACAGGTCCCGGGTGGTCGCGTGGGTCTTGATCTTCTGGTACATCAGCGGCTGAGTCACGGAGGGCTCGTCGGCTTCGTTGTGACCGCGGCGCCGGTAGCAGACCAGGTCTACCACCACGTCTTTTTTGAACTCGTTGCGGTAGTCCACCGCCAGTTGAGTCACAAACAGCACCGCTTCCGGGTCGTCCGCATTGACGTGAAAGATAGGCGCCTGCACCATCTTGGCCACATCGGTGCAGTACTCCGTGGAACGGGCGTCCGAACGCCGGCTGGTGGTAAAACCGATCTGGTTGTTGAGGATGATATGGATCGTGCCGCCAGTGCGGTAACCGCGGGTCTGGGACATCTGGAAAGTCTCCATGACCACGCCCTGGCCGGCGAAGGCAGCGTCGCCGTGCACGACTATGGGTACAACGGTATTCCCCAGCGGGTCGAGGCGCCGATCCTGGCGCGCCCGCACCGAGCCCTCGACCACCGGGGAGACGATCTCCAGGTGGGAGGGGTTGAAGGCCAGGGCCAGGTGGCACTCGCCACCGGGTGTCATCACATTGGAGGAAAAGCCCTGGTGATACTTAACGTCACCGGAACTGTCATAGACCGCCTTGCCCTCGAATTCGTCGAACAGCTCCGAGGGCCTTTTACCGAACACGTTGATCAATACATTGAGCCGGCCCCGGTGAGCCATTCCGATGACCACTTCCTTGGCCCCGTAACCGCCCGAGCGCTGGACCATTTCGTAGAGCATGGGAATGAGGCTCTCGCCCCCTTCCAGACCAAAGCGCTTGGTGCCCGGGTATTTCGAGCCCAGGGATTTTTCCAGGCCCTCGGCCTTGATCAGCCGCCGCAGCAGGGTCTTCTGAATCTCCTCGCCGAAATCCGGCGCCGAGCGCACTCCCTCCATGCGCTGCATGATCCAGTGCCGCTCCTCGCTGGCGACGATGTGCATGAACTCCGCACCGACGTGCTTGCAGTAGGTGCGCTCCAGGGCGTCGTGGATCTCACCCAGGGTCGCATCGGCCTTGCCGATATGCAGGCTACCGGTCTGGAACACCGTGTCGAAATCTGCGGTGGACAGCTCGTGGAAGCTCAGCTCCAGGTCGGGTACGTGCTGGCGCTCGGCGATACCGAGGGGATCGAGGCTGGCCTTCTGGTGGCCGCGCTGGCGGTAGGCGGAAATCAGCTGTATCACCCGGACCTGCTTGCGCTCGTACTCGGTGGCTTTGCTGTCGGCCTGTACGGTGGCCTCGGTGCGCACCCGCATCTTGCTGATCTGGGCAAAGCGCTCGCGCACCGTTGAATGCGGTACGTCCTGGAGACTGTTTCCGTTGACCCGAGGCAGGGTGTCGAAATAGCTGCGCCATTCCTCGGGTACCGCATTGGGGTCCATGAGGTAGGCTTCGTAGAGGTCCTCTACATAGGTGGCGTTCCCGCCATAGATATGGGAGCTCCGCCAGAGGAGCTCCATTGTGCTTTCCTGCATCGTTACCTGCGCTGTGTCCGGCGAATAATTCCTGTTAAGTGTGGCACAAAATCAGGTGGCTCGTTGCAATAACATGTGGCGGATATGGCCGATGGCGCGGGTCGGGTTCAGACCCTTTGGGCACACCGCGACGCAGTTCTGGATGCCGTGGCATCGGAACACACTGAAGGGGTCGTCCAGCTTGGCCAGGCGCTCTTCCGTGGCCGTGTCACGACTGTCGGCGAGAAAGCGATAGGCCTGGAGCAGACCGGCGGGACCAATGAAACGGTCAGGGTTCCACCAGAAAGAAGGGCAACTGGTAGAGCAGCAGGCACAGAGAATGCACTCGTAGAGGCCATCCAGTTTTTCGCGGTCTTCGGGACTCTGCAGGCGTTCAATGGCAGGTGCCGGCGTGTTGTTCTGCAGGAAGGGCTCCACCTTCTCAAACTGCTCGTAAAAGAGACTCATGTCGACAACCAGGTCACGCACTACCGGCAGACCGGGCAGAGGCCGGATTACCAGCTTGTTCTTCTTCACCGTTTCCGAAAGCGGGGTAATGCAGGCCAGGCCATTCTTGCCGTTCATGTTGAGCCCATCGGAGCCGCAGACACCCTCGCGACAGGAGCGGCGATAGGTCACGGTCGGATCCTGGCTCTTGATCAGCTCGAGGACATCCAGCACCATCAGATCCTTGCCACCGGTATCTACTTCAAGGTCCTGCATATAGGGCTCGCTGTCCGCTTCCGGGTTATAGCGATAGATACTGACTTGCAGCATGCTCAAATATCCTCTTAGTAAGTCCGTACTTTAGGCTGGAAGGTCTCCACCTTACTCGGCGAGAAATTGACGTCGCGCTTGCCGACGTGCTTGCCCACCGGGTAGTACATGGAGTGGCAGAGCCAGTTATCGTCGTCGCGCTCCTGGAAGTCCTCGCGGGCGTGCGCTCCGCGGCTCTCCTTGCGCGCCTCGGCGGCAATCGCTGTGGCCTCGGCCACCTCAAACAGGTTTTGCAATTCCAGCGCCTCCAGGCGCGCCGTGTTGTAGGCCATGCTCTTGTCGGCCATTTCCACGTTGGCAATGCGCTCACGCATATCCGCCAGCTTGCGAATACCTTCCTGCATGAACTCTCCGTTGCGGAACACACCAAAGTGGTTCTGCATCGTGTTCTGCAACTCCTTGCGCAGGTCGGCGACTTTTTCGCCGCCACTGGAGTTGTTGAGACGGTCCAGGCGGGCCATACCACGCTCGAGGTCTGAATCACCGGGATCGCGCAAGTCGATGCCCTCGCGCAGGGCGGTCTCGATAAACAGGCCGGAGGCGCGGCCGAATACCACCAGGTCGAGCAGCGAGTTTCCGCCCAGACGGTTGGCACCGTGCACAGATACGCAGGCGACTTCACCGCAGGCATAGAGGCCCGGGATGATTCTGTCGGTGCCGTCGGTGTCGGTGGTCAGGGCCTGGCCGTGCACGTTGGTGGGTATACCACCCATCATGTAGTGGCAGGTCGGCACCACCGGAATCGGTTCCTTGATCGGGTCGGCGTGGGCAAAGGTCCGCGACAGCTCCAGGATACCCGGCAGCCGGCTTTCCAGAACCTCCTCGCCGAGGTGGTCCAGCTTGAGAAAGACATGATCCGCCTCGGGACCGCAACCGCGACCCTCGATGATCTCAAGCACCATCGAGCGTGCTACTACATCGCGGCCGGCGAGATCCTTCGCATTAGGGGCATAGCGCTCCATGAATCGTTCGCCGTCCTTGTTGATCAGGTAACCACCCTCGCCCCGGCAACCCTCAGTCACCAGTACACCGGCACCGTGGATACCGGTCGGGTGGAATTGCCACATCTCGATATCCTGTACCGGGAATCCCGCCCTCAGGGCCATGCCGATACCGTCGCCGGTATTGATGTGGGCATTAGTGGTGGATGCATAGATACGCCCGGCACCGCCGGTGGCGAAGACCGTGGCCTTGGATTTTACAAATACGGTTTCGCCGCTCTCCATATCGATGGCGATGACGCCCACCACGGCGCCGTCCTGGTTCTTGACCAGGTCGACCGCGAACCATTCGTTGAAAAATACCGTGTTGTTCTTCAGGTTGCCCTGGTAGAGCGCATGCAGCAGGGCGTGACCGGTGCGGTCCGCCGCAGCACAGGTGCGTGCGGCCTGGCCACCCTCACCGAAATTTTTGGACTGGCCGCCGAAGGGGCGCTGGTAAATCCTTCCCTCCTCTGTCCGGGAGAAAGGAAGACCCATATGCTCCAGCTCAAAGACCGCTTCGGGACCCACCGAGCACATGTACTCAATCGCGTCCTGGTCGCCGATATAGTCGGAACCCTTGACCGTGTCGTACATGTGCCAGCGCCAGTCGTCGTTGGGGTCGGAACTGGCGATGGCGCAGGTGATGCCTCCCTGGGCGGACACCGTGTGGGAGCGGGTCGGGAAGACCTTGCTGATCACAGCGGTCTTGTAACCGGACTGGGCCAGTTGCAGTGCGGCGCGCATACCGGCACCGCCGCCACCGACGATGACGCCATCAAAAGTAATGGTACGAATCGCTGACATCGTGCTCAAGCCCCCCAGACTATTTGAATGCCCCACACCACGTAGGTGAAGAGCGTAACGGCGCAGAATGCGCTGGCCAGACCGCGCAACAGGTTGGCACTGGGGCCGAGCAGGCGTGGTGTCAGGTAATCGGTAACCACACACCACAGGCCGATCCAGGCGTGCATGGCAATCGACAGGATTGCCGCGACGCTGAATACGCGCATGGCGGTGTGGTCAAAAAATCCACGCCACTGCTGATAATCCATATCCGGATTGGCGAGGATGAATCCGCCCACGCAAATGAACCAGGCCAGCATGATCACCGCGGTGACACGCTGTACAACCCAATCGTAGAGGCCGGAGCGACCCAGGTTGGTGACTGCAGTTACCATATCCACACCCCCGCCAGCGCTATCAGTACGAACGACAGGACTACCACCAGGCGCGCACCCAGAATGCCGCCTTCCAGGGTCTCGCCGTAGCCGAAATCGGCCACCAGGTGCTTGAGACCGGCCAATGCATGGTAAATAACCCCGGCGAGAATCGCCCAGATCACCAGCTTGGCCACGGGAGAAGACAGCATCACCAGGACGAGCTCGAACTCAGTCTCACTGGTGAGGCTCATATCCAGCAGCCAGAGCATCACCGCCATGCCGAGGAATATGAACACGCCGGAGGCGCGCGTAAGGATAGAAACGATTGCCGGCAAAGGTAACCAGCTCGTCACATCCAGGTTAACAGGTCGATTATCTTTCACGGTCGTTCACACCAGTCAGGGGCCCATCCGGGGGCCGAAAAAGAGAAAAAATCGGGTCGGAATACCACTGCAGGCCCCGAACGGAGCCATCGCCAGACCGCGCGGAATTATAGGCAGTTCGTACCCCAAATACAACGCAAGCCCGCTGGCGACGCCGTGTTCGCTGAGCCATATCAATTGACAATCCCCCTTGAAACTTTATAGTTGATCCCCCCCGGAATGTGCGACACAGGACCCTCCATGAGCGACAAGAAAGCATCCCTGAATATCGATGGCATGGACGAAACCATCGAGCTGCCGATTTACTCCGGCAGTATCGGACCCGACGTTGTTGATGTCGGCGGACTCACGGCCAAGGGGATGTTCACCTACGATCCCGGCTTTGTTTCCACTGCCGCCTGCGAGTCCCAGATCACTTATATCGACGGGGGCAAGGGCGTGCTGCTGCACCGCGGCTATCCTATCGAGCAGCTGGCAGAGCATTCGGACTACCTGGAGACCTGCTACCTGCTGCTCTACGGCGACCTGCCCAACGCAGAGCAGAAAGCCGAATTCGAAAATACCGTGCGCTATCACACCATGGTGCACGACCAGCTGACATCCCTGTTCCACGGATTCCGCCGCGATGCACACCCCATGGCTATTCTCTGTGGCGTTGTAGGGGCTCTGTCCGCCTTTTATCACGACTCCCTGGATATCAGCGATGAGAACCACCGCGAGGTGGCCGCATTCCGCCTGATTGCCAAGATGCCGACCCTGGCGGCAATGAGCTACAAGTTCTCCATCGGCCAGCCTTTCATGTACCCGGATAACTCCCTGGGTTATGCCGAGAATTTCCTGCACATGATGTTCGGTAACCCTTGCGAACCCAGCAATATCAGCCCGGTGCTGGCCAAGGCCATGGACCGGATCTTCCTGCTACACGCCGACCACGAGCAGAATGCATCGACCTCTACAGTGCGGCTGGCGGGCTCATCCGGGGCCAATCCCTTTGCCTGTATCGCAGCGGGTATTGCTGCACTCTGGGGTCCCTCCCACGGCGGTGCCAACGAAGCAGTACTCAACATGCTCGAGGAAATCGGCGATCCCGACCGCATCGACGAATTCGTAGCCCGGGCCAAGGACAAGGAAGATCCCTTCCGCCTGATGGGCTTCGGCCACAGGGTGTACAAGAACTTCGACCCCCGTGCGACTGTACTGAAACAGTCAGCAGACGAGGTGCTCAAGGAACTGGGTCTCGAGAACGACCCACTGCTGGAAATTGCCAAGCGCCTGGAAAAGATTGCCCTGGAAGACGATTACTTTATCGAGAAGAAGCTCTACCCCAACGTGGACTTCTATTCCGGCATCATCCTCAAGGCAATCGGCATACCGACCAGCATGTTCACCGTAATCTTCGCGGTTGGACGCACGGTGGGCTGGATTGCCCACTGGCATGAAATGATCAGCGGCAGCTATCGCATCGGCCGTCCCCGCCAGTTGTATACCGGACATACCCAGCGCGATTATATTCCCGTCGACAAGCGCTGATGACCGACATAGTCATCAGCGGAACCGGGCTCTACACCCCCGGTGAGTCGATCAGTAATGATGAACTGGTCGAGTCTTTCAATACCTTTGTCGACAACTACAACGCCGAGCATGCCACCGCCATTGCCGCGGGCGCGCTTACGCCCCTGGAGCACTCCTCCACCGAATTCATCGTCAAGGCCTCAGGCATCAAAAGCCGCTACGTGATCAACAAGAGCGGCGTCCTCGATCCCGAGCGTATGGCACCGGAGATTGCGGAACGGCCCAACGAGGAACAATCGATACAATGTGAAATCGGCGTCGCCGCCGCGGAAGAGGCCATGGCCATGGCCGGCAAAACCGCCGCGGACATCGACGCCGTGTTGGTGGCCGCGTCCAACATGCAGCGGCCCTACCCCGCCATGGCGGTAGAGTTGCAGGCCGCACTGGGGATCGAGGGCTGGGGTTACGATATGAACGTGGCCTGCTCCTCCGCTACCTTTGGCATCCAGGCCGCCCGCGACAGCATTGCCAATGGCAGCGCCGACTGCGTGCTGGTGGTCAACCCCGAGATCTGCAGCGGGCACCTGAACTTTCGCGATCGCGATGTCCACTTTATCTTCGGTGATGTCTGCACCGCGGTAGTGGTGGAACGGGCCGACACGGCCAGCTCCAGCGAGCAGTTCGAAATCCTGGGCAGCCGCCTGAAAACCCACTACTCCAATAACATCCGCAACAATTTCGGTTTCCTCAATCGCGGCGACGAGAGCGGCATCGACCAGCCCGACAAATTGTTCAAGCAAAACGGTCGCAAGGTGTTCAAGGAGGTCTGCCCGATGGTGGCAGAACTGATCACCCAGCACCTGGCCAGCCTCGACCTCGACAGCGAGCAGATAAAGCGCATGTGGCTGCACCAGGCCAACCTGAGCATGAACCAGCTGATCAGCAAACGGGTACTGGGCCGGGAAGCCAGTCCCGAGGATGCGCCTACCATCCTCGACGAATACGCCAATACCAGCTCTGCCGGCTCGGTAATCGCCTTCCACAAGCACCGCGCGGATTTCCAGCCTGGCGATGTCGGCGTGCTATGCTCCTTCGGCGCCGGCTACAGCATCGGCAGCGTGATACTCAGGAAGCGATAAGCTCGCTCAGCGCGTCCAGCAAGGCCTCGCACTCCGCTTCATTCCCCACACTGATACGCAGGAATTCATCGATACGCGGTTTTTCGAAGTGGCGCACGATGATATTGCGTTCGCGCAGTGCCACGTAAAGCGCCTCGGCGGAACGCTCGCGGTGCCGGGCGAAGAGGAAGTTGGCCGCCGAGGGCAATACGTCAAAACCGAGCTGCTCAAGTCCGGCGCGCAGTTGTTCCCGGTTGGCGATAATTTTCGCGCAGCTCTTCTGGAACCATTCCCGATCCTCGACAGCCGCCGTGGCGCCGATCTCCGACAATCGGTCCAGCGGGTAGGAATTGAAGCTGTTCTTGACCCGCTCCAGCCCCTCGATCAAATCCGCCTGGCCGAAGGCCACTCCAACCCGCAGGCCCGCCAGGGCCCGCGATTTGGACAGGGTCTGGATAACCAACAGATTCGGATAATCGTTGATCAGGGCAACCGCGGACTCGCCACCAAAATCGATATAGGCCTCGTCGATCACCACCACCGTGTCGGGATTGTCCCGCAACAGGGCTTCGATCTGATCCAGTGGCACCAGGATGCCGGTGGGAGCATTGGGGTTGGGGAAGATAATCCCGCCGTTATCACGCCGGTAATCCGCCAGTTCAATCTCGAATTTACCGCCCAGGGGTACGGTCTCGGCAGTCAGGCCGAAAAACTGCGCATAGACCGGGTAGAAGCTGTAGGTGATATCCGGGAACAACAGCGGCGCATCGGGCTGAAACAGTGCGCGAAAGGTGTGCGCCAGCACCTCGTCGGAACCGTTGCCGACAAACACCTGCCCCGGCTCCAGGTCCAGGCTGCTGGCCAGGGCTTCACGCAGCCGCAGGCTCTGCGGATCGGGGTAGAGACGCAGGGTCTCGTCACTGGCCCCGCGCAGAGCCTCCAGCACCCGCGGCGATGGCCCGTAGGGCATCTCGTTGGTGTTGAGCTTGATCAGGTCTCCGCCCCGGGGCTGCTCCCCCGGCACATAGGGCGAAAGCTCATTGAGTTGCGGGTTCCAGTAGCGGGACATGAACCGCCTCCCTCGATGGATAAACGCGCATTCTACTGGCACTCATCGAGGGAAGCGACCGCCGGGTGGCCTGATTAGTACTTGAACTTGGTGTCGATCTGGATCCGGTCGTAGTCGTGCTCGTTACCCGCGTTCTCGTCGATCTCGTTGGCAAAGTAGGTGACACCTACACTCCAGCGCTTGTTGATCCCCAGTGAACCTTTGAAGATGTGGCCCTCGCCATCGGTGCCGCCACCACCGAAGTCGGAATCGGTGATCAGGCCGAAGACCGCATCTGCTTCCAGGTCCTGATAGGTGTAACCCAACTGCCAGGTACCCCAGCCCTTGGTCTTGCCGACTTTAATGCCCACCGCGTAACCGGTGTCCTCGTCGTCAGCATCATCGTTCACTACGTAGTCGGCAAAGACGGTGACCGGCATATCCGCCACGTTCATTGAGACCTCGGCAAAACCCTGCACGATGTTGTAATCGTATTCGTAGACACAGCTGCCGAGATCATCGGGGTCGGCGCAAACAAAACTGTTGCCGAAGAACTCGTCATCGTCACCGAAAAAGACTCCCTTGCCCTCGGTGTCGAAGTTGTAGTACGCCGCACCTGCGGTGACCTTGGCGCCGGCGATGGAGCCCTTGTAGCCCAGCTGTCCGCCCCAGGAATAGGAATCGTTGTCACCCTTGGTGTCGCTCTCCAGCCAGGTGCCGCCGACATTGGCAAAGAACCAGTCTTTCTTGAAGACAACACCCACCCCTTCCGGGTTGAAGTCACCGTCAAAGATCAGGCCGTGCTTGGAAGGGCGGTAAAAGATGTTCTTGAACTTACCGCCGATGATGTTGAGCTCCTCCGTAGCGCCCCAGTTGGCATAGGCCAGATCCAGGCGAACGTCCTTGGTGGAACCACCGCCACCCAGGGTCTGGTTGGTGGATACCGGGTCATCGCCACCGGTGGCTAAACCCAGGCCAATCTCGACGTCGTCGGGGAGCTTGGCGATCAGCGCAGCCCGCGCACGGATACGGTTGCGATCCCGATCGTCCCTGTCCTCCTCGTCGATATTCTCGTAACGGTAGCGGAAGTCACCCTTCCATTTGATGGTCTCGGTCCAACTGGCGGAGGACTTGCGCTTCTCCAGCGAAGCCACCTGCTCGCGACTGACTGCCACGTCCTTAATCGTCTGGGCATTAGCTGCCTTGAGTTCGGCATTCTCGGCTTCCAGGGCGTTGAGCCGCTGTGCCAGGGCCGCGAACTCGGCGCGCAGGGCCTTGAACTCGTCATCGCTGACCGCGGCCTGCAGGGGCATGGACAGCATCAACAACAGTACAAATGAAAATAGATTGCGGGGTCTCATTGATATTCTCCCTATTGATGGATATCACTCCCGGGGTGCTCGCGTCTGAATGTGACGGAACGGTGATAATTTTATGTCTCTAATGTGACAAAAATGTTAAACAGCGCGTTTTATGACTGTTAAATGACCGCGGCTCCGTGAGGAGCCTTGTGTCAGTGCAGGTGAGGCTACTGGAGAAGATTTCCGCTAATGGTGTTCTTCGAGACGGGCGATAAGCTGGTCGATTTCGACGTGCCGCACATTGAGGCCCTTGACCAGGTAAATCACGTGTTCGGCGATATTGCGGGCGTGATCGCCGATTCTTTCCAGCGAACGCAGGGCCCACATCTCATTGAGTACCGAGCCGATAACCCGCGGATCTTCCATCATGTAAGTCACCAGGGAGCGCATGGCATTGGCGTACTCCTTGTCGATGAGATCGTCTTCCTGGGCCACGTTTACCGCCGCCTCGACATCCAGGCGGGCAAAGGCATCCAGGGAATTACGGACCATCGAGGTCACGTGCAGGCCGATGTGGCGCATTTCCACGTAACCGCTGGGCGAGGCGCCCTCCTCACTCAGGTTGATCGCCTGGCGGGCTATCTTGGCAGCCTCGTCACCGATTCGCTCCAGGTCGGTGATCACCTTGTTGATGGCCAGCACCAGTCTCAGGTCACTGGCCGCCGGCTGACGCCGGGCGAGAATGCGCGAACACTCCTCCTCGATCGACACTTCCAGGCTGTTGACCTCGTCGTCCCGCGCCACCACCAACTCCGCCTCGCCGGACTCCGTGGCGACCAGGGCTTTTACCGCCGCCGCGATCTGCTGTTCGACAATCCCGCCCATCTCCAGCATCCGGGATTTGACGCCGTCGAGTTCCTCGTTGAACTGCTCCGAGATATGTTGCTTGTAGGTATCTTTTTCCAAACCTGGCTCCCCGTGTCACCTAGCCGTAGCGGCCGGTAATATAGTCTTCCGTCTGCTTTTCAGTCGGGTTGGTAAACAGCGTATCCGTGTCGTCGAACTCGATCAGCTTGCCCATGTACATGAAGGCGGTCATGTCCGATACCCGCGCCGCCTGCTGCATATTGTGGGTAACGATGACAATGGTATAGCGGGATTTGAGCTCGTAGATCAGCTCTTCAATCTTCAGGGTCGAAATCGGGTCCAGCGCTGAGGCCGGCTCATCCAGCAATACCACTTCCGGCTCCACGGCAATGGTGCGGGCTATGACCAGGCGCTGCTGCTGTCCACCGGAGAGGCCAAGGGCAGAGTCATCGAGACGATCCTTGACCTCGTCCCACAGTGCCGCCGCCTGCAGGGATTTCTCAACCACCTCATCGATGACGCGCTTCTTGTTAATGCCCTGAATCCGCAGGCCGTAAGCCACGTTCTCATAGATGGACTTGGGAAACGGGTTGGGCTTCTGGAACACCATGCCCACGCGGCGCCGCAGGCTCGACACATCGACCCGCGTATCGTGTATATCCTCTCCTTCGAGCAGGATACTGCCTTCCACGCGACAACCGTCAACCAGGTCATTCATGCGATTGAAACAGCGCAGCAGGCTGGACTTGCCGCAGCCGCTGGGCCCGATAAAGGCGGTAACCCGTTTTTTGGGGATATCCAGGCTGATGTCGTACAGGGCCTGGGAATTGCCGGCGTAGTAAAGATTGAGCCCATCCACCTTCAGGGCCAGCTCGGCGCTGCCTGCCGACTGCGCCGGCTTGCGTCCAAGTGCTTCCATGTCTATCGCATGTGTCTGCATATTCAATTCCAGGGCTCTCTCAAATCAGGCATCAAGTGCCTTATAACGCTCGCGCAGGCTGTTGCGCAAGGCCACAGCAGTAAAGTTTAACAGGGCAATAATCGCCACCAGCAACAGTGCGGTGGCATACACCAGGGGTCTCGCGGCCTCCACATTAGGGCTCTGGAAGCCCACATCGTAGATGTGAAAGCCCAGGTGCATGAACTTCTGGTCCAGGTGGATATAGGGGTAATTGCCATCCACCGGCAGGGTTGGCGCCAGCTTGACCACGCCCACCAGCATCAAGGGTGCCACCTCGCCCGCCGCCCTGGCTACCGCCAGGATGAGGCCGGTCATCATGGCCGGGCTCGCCATGGGCAACACCACCCGCCACAGGGTTTCCGCCCGGGTCGCCCCCAGCGCGAGGCTGCCTTCCCGTACTGCCCGTGGAATACGGGCCAGGCCCTCCTCCGTCGCAACGATGACAACCGGTAGTGTCAGCAGGGCCAGGGTCAATGACGCCCACATCAATCCCGGTGTACCGAAAGTGGGGCGCGGCAGTGCTTCCGGGAAAAACAACCCGTCGAGTTCCCCGCCGACGAAGTAGACAAAGAATCCCAGGCCAAAAACCCCGTAGACGATAGAGGGAACCCCGGCCAGGTTGTTGACGGCCACCCGCACGGTGCGGGTAACCACCCCCTGCCGCGCATACTCGCGCAGATAGACTGCGGCGAGCACACCAAAGGGCGTGACCATGACCGACATCAGCAAAACCATCATGACGGTGCCGAACATGGCCGGGTATACGCCGCCTTCGGTATTGGCCTCGCGTGGCTCATCGCTGAGGAATTCCCAGAGTTTCTCGAAGTACAATCCCAGTTTTGCCCACACTCCCAGGGTATTGGGCCGGGCCGCGCGCACCACCTTGGCAATGGGCAGGGTCACGACGCGCCCGTCCGCCAGCTCAGCGCTGTAGGTATCCCGCGCGCTACGCTGGTACAGATCGGCCAGTTGTTGCTGCAAACCGCCGTATTCCAGGTCCAGTTCCCCGCGCTCCGCCGACAGGTCCGCCAGCGCCGACAAGGTGGCGCGGCCTTCCAGTTCGAGGCCGCGTTCCTCCAGGCGCAACTGCTCCATGCGGTAATTGATACGGCCGATTTCCACCCGTTCGAGGCGGTGTATTTCCTCGCGCAGCTCGCGGGTTTCATTGATCAGCGCCTGGAAAGCCTGCCATGCTGCTTCTGCATCGTTGCTGCTATCGGCTACCAGCTCGCCGTCGCGGAACACCTGGCGCAATTCACCGTAAAAATTCCCCCACTCCAGTCGCTCGATGACCATGGCCTGGGGAGGATAGGTGCGGTCGCTCAGCTGCTCTTCCAGGATCCAGACAAAATCGGTACCGAGGAAATCCCGGTTGCCCTGCTTGAGCAGGCTGCGGGTGAAGAAGGGGCCCTCCCCCTGCAGCTCGATTCCCGCGCTGCGCAACTGCTCGCCGCTGACCTGCTCACTTTCCACCCGCTCACCGAGCACCCTGCGCTGGCTGTCGCCATAGCTGAGTGTCGCACTCATGATATCGGCCGGCCAGAAGTGGCTGAAACCGCGTACCGCGAGCAGGATCAGCAGGCCGATGACAGCGATGATGCTGATACTTACTGCTGCGCCGTTCATCCAGATCATCGGCTCGCCGCTGCGGACCCAGCTCAACACCCCTGTCTGGCGCTGCTGGAACAGGCTGCGCTGCTGCTTCTTGAGCTTTTTCTTGTCTTTTCTCTTGCCCATCACAGCGATCCGTATTTCACGCGCAAGCGTTGGCGGATGATCTCGGCCATGGTATTGACCACGAAGGTGAACATAAACAACACGAAAGCCGCCAGGAACAGTACTCTGTAATGGGTGCTGTCCACCTCGGCTTCAGGCACCTCAACGGCGATATTCGCAGCCAGGGTGCGCATGCCCTCGAAGATATTGGCGTCCATGATAGGCGTGTTGCCGGTGGCCATCAGCACGATCATGGTCTCACCCACTGCCCGGCCCATGCCGATCATCAGCGCGGAAAAAATCCCCGGACTGGCGGTGGGCATGACCACGCCTACCAGGGTCTGCCAGGGTGTGGCACCCAGGGCCAGGCTGCCGTAGCTGAGCTGCTTGGGCACAGAGAAAATGGCGTCTTCCGAGATGGAGAAAATCGTCGGTATGACCGCCAGGCCCATGGCGATACCCACCACCAGCGCATTGCGCTGATCAAAGGAAATGCCCAGGTCGTTGGTAATCCAGGCCCGCATATCACCTTCGAACAACCACAACTCGACCTGGTCATTGAGGGCAAAACTGGTATAGCCCAGTAAACAGACGACCGGCACCAGCACCGCTGCATGCCAGCCATCAGGCACCCGGGCTCGCAGCGACAGGGGCAACCTGGACCAGGCGAAGGCAAACAACAGCACACCGATCGGCATGATCAGCAGCACACTGAACACACCGGTGAGATTGGCCTCCACGTAGGGCGCCAGCCAGAGCCCGGCCAGGAAGCCGAGAATGACAGTGGGCAGCGCTTCCATCAACTCGATCAGGGGCTTGATCTTGCGGCGCAAGGCAGGCGCCATGAAGTAGGCGGTGTAAATAGCACCACAGATCGCCAGCGGTGCTGCTATCAACATGGCGTAGAAAGCCGCTTTCAGGGTACCGAAGGCCAGCGGTGCAAAACTGTACTTGGGTTCGAAGTCGTTGTTCGAGGCCGATGACTGCCAGGTGTACTCGGGTTCCGGGTAGCTCTCGTACCAGACCTTGCCCCACAGTGCCGACCAGGATATTTCCGGATGCTTGTTATCGACTTCCCACAAGGAGAACGAGTCACCCTGCTCGGCAAGCAGCAGGGAATCGGCGCGGGGTGAAATTGCGGCCGCCAACGGCGCCGACTCCAGCACCTGTCGATGCAACACGTTGCGATTGGCAGTAGAGTGAAAGAGTTGCAGTGCACCGTCGCGGTCCAGCGCAGCGAAGCCCTTGCGCCGGTGCTCGGGCAGCAACCTGGTAATGACACGGCCGCCTGTGTCGAAGGAGCGGATCGACTGCAGCCGGCTGCGCCCCTCTTCCCTGACCACGAAAAACTGGGTAAGCGCACCCTGGTCGGAAGCCGCCAGCAGGGAGATACCGCCCAGCAACATCTTACTGGTGCTGACCCGCGCCGCACCATCGAACAGCTGACCGCTATCGGCGAGCTCGACGAAGCCGTTCTCATCCCTGCGGTCCAGATCCCAGAGCCGGTAGCTGCCGTCAATCGCTACCTGGTAAAGCCAGCGCTGGTCGATGCCGATATGCAGTCCGGCCAGCTCCGGCTGAGGTCCGGGCAGACGCAGCTCCTCTTCTTCAAGTACCACCTCGCCGCTGAGGAAGTCTTCCTCCCTGAGCAGTCGCTTGACCCTCAGTTCACCGTCGGCAAGCTGGGCGGCCACCACCAGGGCTTCTTCTGACTCTCGCACGGCCAGGCGCTCCATGGCTATCCCCGGTGGCGCGAGTTGGATGCGGTCATCACCCAGGGGATACTCAAGGCGCGGCGTAATTACGCGCTGGTCATCGGGGTAACTGAGCTGGTACTGGTGCTGTACCAGTCGCACGCTGCCGTCCTCGAAGCCAAGGCCCAGTATCCGGCTCTCCGGACTTTCCTCGGTAACCAGCAACAACTCGGAGTCCTTGCTGGCCAGATTCTCCTGCAGGTGTAATTGTCCGCTACCGGTATCGACGAAACTGGCCACCCCGCTGCGGTCGATGAGCAGAGCTATTTCACCTTGTTCCTCCACCGCCATGTAGCGGGCGGCTGGGCCCTCCCTGGTAAAAGAATGAGCGGGCGCAATATCTGCCGACGTAAACAGCGGCAGGATCTCGTAGACCAGGTAGAAGAAAATCAACAGGATCGCAACCAGCACACCGGCACCGCCGGAAGTGACGACGCCGGTTGCGGCGCGGTCCTTGAGGAGGCGCCAGCCCGACATCCACCGGGGAATTTGCTCTGCGATCGACGGCATAGGTGGTCCCAAACACAATACAGGCCACCCGGGGGTGGCCTGTTAGTTCACAAGATGTGAATCACATTCCCAAATCAGACAAGGTCTTTTCCGCCACCCTGGCCGGCAAGGGGATGTAGCCATCCTTTACCACAACTTCCTGGCCGACGCGGGAGAGTACCAGTTTCAGAAATTCTCGCTCAAGTGGAGCCAGCACCTTGTTCGGAGCCTTGTTGACATACACGTAGAGAAAGCGGGACAGGGGGTAGGATCCGGCTACCGCGTTATCCGGCGTCGCTTCGACGAAGGCCTGTCCGGGCTTCTTGGACAGGGGCACTGCACGCACGCTGGCTGTCTTGTAACCGATTCCGGAGTAGCCAATGCCGTTGATGGAGGTGGACACAGACTGGACCACGGAGGCAGAGCCGGGCTGCTCATTGACGGTGTTCTTGAAGTCACCTTTGCACAGTGCTTTCTTCTTGAAATAACCGTAGGTGCCGGATACTGAATTACGTCCGAACATCTGTATGTCCCGGCGAGCCCAGCCACCTTTCAGTCCTGCGTTACCCCAGTTGGCGATATCCCTGTCGCCGCCGCACTTGCGGGTGGAGGAAAAGATCGCATCCACATCGGCAATACTCATGCCCTCGATCGGATTGTCCTTGTGAACATACACAGCCAGGGCGTCGATTGCCACGGGTACCGCCGTCGGCTTGTAGCCATAACGATTTTCAAAAGCCTCGATCTCCTTGTCCTTCATCTTGCGGCTCATCGGACCCAGGTTGGAGGTGGCTTCTGTCAGCGCCGGTGGTGCTGTAGAGGAACCCGCCGCCTGGATCTGGATATTGACGTTGGGATAGGCGCGCTTGAACTCTTCCGCCCACAGGGTCATGAGGTTGGCCAGGGTATCTGAACCGACACTGGACAGGTTGCCGGATACGCCGCTGGTAGTTTGGTACTCGGGCAGCCCGGGATCAACCGCGTTGGAAGCCTGGGCCAGACCGGCCAGGGACAGCCCCAGGCCCAATACCAGAGCCCTGATCGAAGCCATTTTCACTATAGCGCTGGAAGCCATTCTTTTCCCCTGTGTACGTGATTTTGACCCCACAGTACTTCCAAATTGTTACAGAATTATGACAGGGGGAAAACGCAGCGAAAGGTGCTGCCCGCACCCGGCGCGGAGTCGATTTCCAGGTGCGCGCCGTGGCCTGCCAGCACGTGCTTGACGATAGCCAGGCCCAGCCCGGTACCCCCGGTTGCCTGGGAGCGGCTCTTGTCTACCCGGTAAAAACGCTCGGTGAGCCGCGGTATGTGAATCGGGTCTATGCCCGGTCCCTGGTCCTGCACCGACAGGCACAGCTGCCGGGACTCCTCTTCCCAGCGCATCTCGACCGCGCCGTCGCTGTACTTGAGGGCGTTCAGCAACAAGTTGGACACGGCACTGTAGAGGTGCTGGTAATTACCGTTGAGACGCTGCTTGCTCTCTACGACAATACGTATCTCACGTTCAGGGTAAATACCCTCGGCCTCGTGGCAGACCTCCCCCAGCATCTCCGGGATATCTACCAGAGCCATATTCTCGGTATCGTCCTCGACGGATTCCAGGCGGGACAGCCACAACAGGTCGCGCAACAGTGATTCCATGCGCTGGGCCTGCTGTTGCATCTGCATAAGCGGACGTTGCAACTTTTCGTCCTCGCCGGCACCGGAATCCAGCAGCGTCATCAGGTAACCGGTAATGACGGTAAGCGGCGTGCGCAACTCGTGGGATACATTGGCGACGAAGTCCCGGCGCATCCCCTCCAGGCGCTCTTCCCGGGTGACATCCCGGGCGAACAGCAATCGGCTACCGCGACCGAAGGTGGTTATTTCCACCAGCAGGCGGATACCGGCATCCCTGGGGCTCTCCATCAACAGCGGTATGCGGTAGTCCTCGGCCGCGAAATAGCTGTGGAACCGGGGCAGGCGTACCAGGTTGATAATGGCCTGTCCACGATCGCGGGGATACTCCAGGCCCAGCAGGCGTTCGGCCGCCGAATTACACCACTCGATATTACCGGCGGGATCGATAAGCACGGTGGCATTCTTAAGGGCGGCGAAGGAGTCGCGCAGATAGCTAACCGCTGTTTGCAGGCGGTCGCGCTCTTCCCGGTCGTGCCGCTGCAGGTGGTAGATACTATCGAAGATCTCGCCCCAGAGGCCGCCCGCCTCGGGGGGTTCCACGTCAGGGCGGCGCAGCCAGCCGGCAACCCGGTATAACTGGTGCAGCCAATAGGAGATCAGGACCAGGGTTGCCAGGCCCAGTGTCACCGGCAGCAGATCGAGAAACCAGCCCAACAGGGCAGCAGTGAGGTACAGCAGGCCAACCTTGGAAACTTCCCACCACCAGTTGGCCCGCGTCACTACAACACGACTCCCCGCGCAGAGAAGCGGTAACCGGTGCCTCGCACGGTCTGTATCAGGCTGCTGTAGTCATGCTCCGGGGACTGCAGGGACTGGCGCAGGCGCCGGATATGCACGTCGACCGTGCGCTCTTCCACGTAGACGTTGGCCCCCCAGACCTGGTCAAGGAGCTGGTTGCGCGTATAGGCGCGTTCGGGGTGTGACATGAAGAATTCCAGCAGCCGAAACTCGGTAGGCCCGACATCGACCGTTTCGCCACTCAGGAAAATCCGTTTGCTGTCACCGTCCAGGGTCAACTCTGCGACCTGCAGGGTGGACGCCTCTACTCCACCGCCGCTGCGCCGCAGCAGGGCGCGGATGCGGGCAATCAGTTCCCGCGGGGCAAAAGGCTTGGTGATGTAATCGTCGGCACCCACGTCGAGGCCCTGGATGACATTGTCCTCGGCGGTCTTGGCAGTCAACATGATAACCGGCACATCGCGGGTGGCATCGTTACGCTTGAGCCGGCGCAGCAGTTCGAGGCCGCTGCCCCCGGGCAGCATCCAGTCCAGCAGAACGATATCGGGCTGCTCGTCGACAATCAGGGCGTGGGCTCCCCGGATGTCCTCTGCTTCCAGACATTCGAAATCAGCGATCTCCAGGGCCATGCGCAGCATATCCCTGATGGCGAACTCGTCATCGACAATGAGAACCTTGCGCGCTTTCATAAACCTGTTATCCCGTAAGCTCCAGCTCTGGGGTATTAAAAGACCGGAATATTACAGGATTATGACATTCGCCTCGTCATCAACGTAAGGAAGCGTTGATGCTCTCCAGCACCTTGCTCCCCGGACAGAGGTCAACCTCGCTCAGGGTATTGAGGGGCTTGTGCACCGTGTCCAGGACTTCGTGCAGGTCCGGGGCCGTGCGATCCATGTAGATCAGGCCGGTGAGAATCTGGCCGCGATCCCGGTAGCCGTGCAGTTTGCCCAGGGCGGAGGCGCGATCGAAGGGGTCCAGCTCCTCGTCGGCTTTGTACAGGTGCAGCACCGAACCGTCGTGCATGGTGACCTCGGTCGAGGTGCCGGGCTGGTACTGGGCCGTGATCTCCTGGCGCATAGGCACGAAATCCACCGTGCCGGTGGCTTCCATGTGATCGCGTACGAATTCGTAGGATTTGGTCGAGCCGTCATTGTTGTTGAAGGTCACGCAGGGCGAGAGCACATCGATCAGGGCGAAGCCCTTGTGGCTGATAGCCGCCTTGATCAGGGGGACCAGTTGGTCCTTGTCGCCGGAAAAACTGCGCGCAACGAAAGTGGCACCGAGCTCCAGGGACGTGGCACAGAGATCGATGGCACTGAAGGGATTGGCATCGCCCTTCTTGCTCGCAGAACCTTCATCGGCCGTGGCTGAATCCTGGCCCTTGGTGAGGCCGTAGCAGCCATTATTCATGACGATGTAGACCATATTCAGGTTGCGTCGCGCCACGTGGGCAAACTGGCCCATCCCGATGGAGGCGGTGTCACCGTCGCCGGATACGCCCAGGTAGATGAGGTCGCGGTTGGCCATGGCCGCACCGGTAGCCACCGAGGGCATACGCCCGTGCACCGAGTTCAGGCCGTGGGACTTGCCGAGGAAGAAGGCGGGTGTCTTCGAGGAACAACCAATTCCGGACAGCTTGGCAATCTTGTGGGGCTCAAGGGAAAGCTCGTGAACCGCGCGCACGATAGCGCCACTGATGGAATCGTGGCCGCAGCCGGCGCAGAGGTTCGAGAGGGAGCCCTCATAGTCGGCCTTGGTGTAACCGAGCTCGTTGACCGGCAGTTCCGGGTGACGGAATTTCGGGTTGATATAACTCATCAGGCTTCTCCTTGACCGGACGCCGTGGCCGTCTCGCGACGCAGCGGTGTCACATTACTGCCGGGAATCTGTTGCAAAATCTGCTTGCGGATATTGCGGGCGCTGATCGGTGTGCCGTCGAAACACAGCACCGATTTCAGCTTGTCGGGGCCGAATTCAAACTCGGCCATGAGCAGGGTCCTGAGCTGTGCGTCCCGGTTCTGCTCAATGACGAAGGTGCGCTCGTGGCTGTCGATAAAAGCTTCCACATCCTCATTGAAGGGGAAGGCCCGCACCCGCATGGCGTCGATGTAAACGCCCTCCTCCGCCAGGTAATCCAGTGCTTCCAGGCTCGAAGCCTCACTGGTACCAAAGAAGATCACGCCGTAGGTCGTGTCTTTGCCGCAGGGAGTAATCTCCGGCGCCGGCACGTACTGCTTGGCGGTTTCCCACTTGGCCATGAGCCGGTGCATATTGCGTTCGTAGGCCTCTCCGCTCTCGGTGTAAACCGCCATCTCGTTGCGCGAGCTGCCGCGGGTGACAAAAGCGCCCTTGGACGGGTGCGCTCCCGGGTAGGTGCGGTAACAGATGGCGTCCAGGTCAACATCCTCGTAACGCCCGAACTTGTCCATCTCGTCCAGTTCCGCCGCGGTGAGCACCTTGCCACGGTCGTAGGTACGCTCGTCGTCCCACTGCAAAGGCGGCCCCATGTTGTCGTTCATACCCAGGTCCAGGTCGGTGAGCATGATGATCGGCGTCTGCAGCCGCTCGGCCAGGTCGAAGGAGTCCGCTGCCATCTGGAAGCACTCCCCCGGCGTCGAGGGGAACAGCAGCACCTGCTTGGTATCCCCGTGGGAAGCGTAGGCCGCTGACAGAACGTCCGATTGCTGGGTACGGGTCGGCATACCCGTGGAGGGTCCTGCCCGCTGCACATTGATGAGCACGGTGGGCACTTCGGAAAAGTAAGCGAATCCCAGGTATTCCTGCATCAGGGACAAGCCGGGACCGCTGGTCGCGGTAAAGGCCCGCGCGCCATTCCAGCTGGCGCCGACCACCATGCCGATGGCGGCGAGTTCGTCCTCGGCCTGCACGATGGCGTAGTTCCTGCGCCCGGTGCCGGGATCGATGCGCATGCGTTTGCAGTACTTCTCGAAGGCCTCTACCACCGATGTCGAGGGGGTAATGGGGTACCAGGCCGCCATGGTGGCGCCGCCATAGATACAGCCCAGGGCGATAGCCTCGTTGCCGTCAAGCAAGATGTTGTCGCCGACCAGGTCGCGCCTTTCCACGCGAATGGAAATAGGGCAGTCGAAGTTTTCCTTGGCGTACTGGTGGCCGAGCTCCAGGGCATGAACATTGGGAGCGATGAGCTTTTCCTTGCCTTTGAACTGGTCACCCACCAGGCCGGTGAGCATGGCAAATTCGATATCCAGCAGGGCCGCCAGGGCGCCGATGTAGATCACGTTCTTGAACAACTGGCGCTGGCGCGGGTCGGCGTATTCGCGATTGCAGATCTCGGTCAGCGGCAGGCCGATAATATTGACGTCGTTGCGCAGCAGGCGCAGGTCCAGGGGCTTGGTGTTGTCGTAGATGAAATAGCCGCCGCTTTCCACCTCCTGGATGTCGGCCGGCATACTCTGGGGATTCACGCTGAGCATGATGTCCACACCCCCGCGCCGGCCCAGGTAACCTTTCTCGCTGACCCGCACCTCGTACCAGGTGGGCAGGCCCTGGATATTGGACGGGAAAATATTCTTCGGTGAGACCGGCAGTCCCATGCGGAACAGGGCCTTGGCGAACAGGTGGTTGGCACTGGCGGAGCCGGTGCCATTGACGTTGGCGAACTTGATTACGAAGTCGTTGACGGCCTGGATACTCTTCATGGTTTAGGCCCCCGCCTTGGTTACGTTGTAGAGGAATTTCTGCATATCCCAGGCGGTGGTGGGACAGCGCTCTGCGCAGAGCCCGCAGTGCAGGCAGACGTTCTCGTCCTTAACCATGAGCCGTTGGGTCGGCAAGCCGTCAGCCACGTAGAGATCCTGGGCCAGGTTACTTGCCGGAGCAGACAGTTGTGTGCGCAACTCCTCCTCCGCCGCTGGCGGGGCGAAGGTGATACAGTCTGTGGGGCAGATGTCGACACAGGCATCGCACTCGATACAGCGCGGCGCATCGAACACGGTCTGCACGTCGCAGTTGAGACAGCGCTGGGCTTCCTTGAAACCCGTGTCGGGATCAAAGCCGAGTTCGACCTCGATCTTGCGGTCGGTCAGCGCCTTTTTCTTGTCCGCCAGGGGCACCACATAACGGAGATCGTTTTCGATGGCGTTATCGTAGCTCCACTCGTGCACGCCCATCTTCTGGCTCACCAGGTTGGTACCCGGGGCCGGGCGCTTCTTAACATCTTCGCCATTGCACAGCAGGTCGATGGAAATGGCGGCCTGGTGGCCGTGGGCCACGGCGGTAATGATGTTCTCGGGACCGAATGCGGAGTCACCCCCGAAAAACACTTTCGGGTTGGTGGACTGGAAAGTGACCGGGTCGACTACCGGCATATCCCACTTGCCGAACTCCAGGCCCGCATCGCGCTCGATCCAGGGAAAGCTGTTCTCCTGGCCGATGGCCATGAGGATGTCGTCACACTCCATATAAACCAGGTCCTCGCCGGTAGGCACCAGTTCCCGGTTGCCCTCATCGTCGTAGACAGCTTCCACTTTCTCGAATTTCATGCCGACCAGCTTGCCGTCTTCGAGCACGAATTCCTTCGGCACGTGGTTGTCGTAGATGGGGATGTCCTCGTGCATGGCATCCTCCTTTTCCCAGGGGGAGGCCTTCATGTCAGCAAAGGGGCTGCGCACCACTACCCGCACGTCCTCGCCGCCGAGGCGACGCGCCGTGCGGCAGCAGTCCATGGCGGTGTTGCCGCCACCCAGCACCAGCACCCGCTTGCCGATGCTGGCGGTGTGCTCAAAAGCCACATTGGCCAGGAACTCGATGCCGATATGGATATTGGCATCGGCTTCCTCGCGACCCGGCAGATTGGGCAGGTCCTTGCCGCGGGGAGCGCCGGTGCCGACAAACACGGCATCGTAATCCTCGGCCAGCACAGACTTGAGGCTGTCCACGTAATGATCGAAGGTAGTGACCACGCCCATATCGAGGATGTAATTCACTTCCTGGCGCAGTACCTCGATGGGCAGGCGAAAGGCGGGAATCTGGCTCAACATCATGCCGCCACCCTCGAGCTGCTCGTCGAAGATATGGATGTCGTAACCCAGCGGCATCAGATCCCTGGCCACCGTCAGCGACGCCGGGCCCGCACCGATACAGGCAACAACCTTGCCGTTCTTGCGCCGCGGGATATCCGGCAGCCGCCCTGCCACGGTGTCGTCGTCCTTGTTGTCCGCCGCGACGCGCTTGAGACGACAGATCGCCACCGGCTCCTCCTCGACCCGGCCGCGCCGGCAGGCGGGCTCACAGGGCCGGTCACAGGTGCGCCCGAGAACACCCGGGAATACATTGGATTCCCAGTTGATCATATAGGCGTCGTCATAGCGCTCGGCGGCGATAAGGCGAATGTATTCCGGTACCGGCGTGTGTGCCGGACAGGCGTATTGACAATCCACGACCTTGTGGAAGTATTCGGGATCCTTGATATCGGTTGCGTTCACAGTACTACCCAAGCCTTTACTCTGTTTTCTTGTTTAATTTCTATACGGCAAAACCCGCATATTGTGTCACAGGGCCGGCGCAATTTACATTGCCCGTCGCCGTGCAACTCCTCGATTCTCAGTGTGGTTTGTTTATGCGCCCGCCCTACCAGAACCACCAGCCGCTGGACTTGAGGTCCTCTTCGCAGCCCTTGAGCTGCTTGGTGTAGCGGGCCGAATTGCGCGACACTTTTTTGGCCACATCCTTGAGCCACTGCTTGTTCTTGAAACTGCGCCGGTTAAAACCACCCCAGCCCTCGTGATAGGCGAGGTAGAGGTGATAGGGGTCGTCCTTCTTGATGCCGCTGCGGCGATAGGACTGGTGGTTGTACCAACCGACAAAGTCTATGGAGTCACTGAAATCATCCCGGTCGGCCCCGTAGTTTCCCGCATCGCGTATATAGACATCCCAGGTCTCCTCCAGGGCCTGGGTATAGCCGTAGGAATTAGACGGTCGTGGCCCGGGAATAACCCAGAGGATCTTTTTGCGTGGCGGCTTGGCCTTGGCCTTGAAGCGGGATTCCTGGTGCATGATGGCCATCATCACCGGAATCGGGCTGCCCCAGCGATCACGCGAATCTTCCGCATCGTCGTACCAGCCGTCCTTTTCCTCGAAAATAGCGCAGATATTGTTGACATTGGAGGGCGGCGAAGTTGTACAGCCAGAAACCATTAAAGATAATACAATCAATAGCTTATGTTTCATTTCTCATGCACTCCATGAGATTCAAAAAGCGCCAGTAGCGCCTCCTCGTCGATCACCTTAACGCCCAGTGACTCGGCCTTGGCCAGCTTCGACCCGGCCCCCGGTCCGGCAACCACACAACTGGTTTTCGCCGATACGCTGCCAGCCACTTTCGCGCCCAGTTCCTGCAGGTAGCCCTTGGCAATATCCCGGCTCATCGCCTCCAGGGTGCCGGTGAGCACCCAGGTCTCCCCTGCCAGGGGCTGCGTATCCGGCGCTGCCACCTCCAGATCGGGCCATTCGACTCCGGCCTCCCGCAAAGCCCGGACCACATCCATGCTGCGGGAGGAATCCAGGAACTGGCGCAGGTGATCGGCAACCACCGGACCGACATCGTCCACCTCCAGCAATTTTTCTTCAGTGGCATCAGCCAGGGCCTCCCAGCTGCCGAAATGGCGGGCCAGGTTCAGGGCCGTGGCCTCTCCCACCTCGCGAATGCCGAGACTGAAGATAAAGCGCTGCAGGCTGGTGTGCTTGCTCTTGTCCAGGGCCGCCACCAGGTTTTCCGCTGATTTCGCCCCCATGCGCTCGAGCCCGGCCAGTTGCTCTGCATCGAGGTGATAGAGGTCGGCGACGGAGCTGATCAGGCCCTCGTCAACCAGTTGTTCAACCAGCTTGTCGCCCAGGCCCTCGATATCCATAGCCCGGCGTGAGGCAAAGTGCTTGATCGCTTCCTTTTGCTGGGCGGCACAGACCAGGCCGCCGGAACAGCGGATCACCGCCTCGTCTTCCTCGCGTTCCAGGGGTGAGTCACAGACCGGGCAGCGCTCCGGGAACACCACGGCGAGGACGTCCTTCGGGCGCTGATCTTCAACCACGGACACCACCTGGGGTATGACGTCACCGGCCCGGCGCACGATCACACTGTCACCGACCATCACCCCGAGGCGTTCGATCTCGTCCCGGTTGTGCAGGGTGGCATTGCTCACCGTAACACCACCGACGAATACCGGCTCGAGGCGTGCCACCGGGGTCACCGCTCCGGTACGGCCGACCTGGAATTCGACGTCCAGCAAGCGGGTCATTTCCTCCTGGGCCGGAAACTTCCTGGCAATCGCCCAGCGCGGCGCCCGGGAAACGAAGCCCAGCTGCTGTTGCAGATCAATGGAATTGACCTTGAACACGATGCCGTCGATATCGTAGGGCAACTCATCGCGCCTGGCCGCCAGTTGATCGTAATAGGCATTACAAGCCTCGAAGCCCTCGGCGACTGCTGACTCGGCATTGATACGCAGGCCCCAGCCCTGCAGGCAAGCGAGGATCTCGGAGTGTTTGTCCGGCAGCTCACCCCCGTCTACCCGGCCCACGCTGTAACAACACATCTCCAGCGGGCGCTGGGCGGTGATACGCGGATCCAGCTGTCGCAGGGTTCCGGCGGCGGCGTTGCGCGGGTTGACGAAAACCTTCTCGCCACGTTCGCGTGCCTCCTCGTTCATCGCCGCGAAGCCCGCCCGCGGCATGTACACCTCGCCGCGCACCTCCAGCAGGGCGGGATAGCCCTCGCCCAGCAGGTGCAGGGGAATGGACGGAATCGTACGCACATTGTGAGTGATATCTTCGCCGGTGCGTCCGTCACCGCGGGTAGCACCCCGCTCCAGCACGCCATCGCGGTAAAGCAGGCTTACCGCGATCCCGTCGAGCTTGGGCTCACAGGCGTATTCGATGGCATCGGTGGACTTGAGCCGGTCCTGCAGGCGGCCCTCGAAATCCTGCAACTCCTCGGCGCTGAACGCGTTGTCCAGGGAGAGCATGGGCATTTCGTGCTCGACCTGGCTGAACTCGGATAAGGGAGCATCTCCCACCCGCTGGGTGGGGGAATCCTCGGTCAGAAACTCCGGATGTTCCGCCTCCAGCTCCTGCAGCCGGCGCATGAGCCGGTCATAAGCCGCGTCGGGAATGCTGGGCTCATCCAGAACGTGGTAGCGGTAATTGTGCTCGCGCAGTTGTGCGCGCAGGGATTCAATCTCCTGGGCAACCGAGCGGGCCATATCAGCCCTGGCGACTGGCCTGGGTCAGCATCCGCCGCTCTAGATCGCGGATACGCTGGCGCATATGCTCAAGTGTCTGCTTGGTGGTTACGCTGCGGGTTTCATCGAGGAGATCACCACCCAGGTTCTCCGCGACACCCTGCGCGGTATCCACCATGAGCTCGAAGGCTTCCATCATGTCACTCGGGCCCGGCAGGGTCAGGAAGAAGATAAGGCCCGTGGTGGAAAAATCCGACATGGCGTCGATATCGAAGACCCCGGGCTGGCGCATATTGGCGACGCTGAACTGTACCTCACCCCGCCCCGCCGCCTGTTCGTGGCGATGGAAAAAGTTCATCTCGCCGAAGCGCAGATCGAAGGCCAACAGGACCTGGAGAATATCGTCACCGGCGAAACCCTGTTCATCCCGGGCCACCACGTGCAGCAGCAGGACTTCGCTGTCGATATCGGGGGTGGACTGAGCGGAGCCCTCGACGCCTCGGTCATCATCACGGGCGGCGGAGATTCCCTCCAGCAGGTCCAGGTTTTCTCCAGGTGACGCGGCCGTGGTATCTGCAGCGGCATCATCGCTTTCCGCCGTCGTCTCGGTAAGCAGAGGCGGCTCATCGCTGTGCTCCGGCGCCGCAGTCTCTCCCTCGCTTGCGCTCTCTCCATTATCGGAGTCACTGCCGCGATCGATTATCCTGGCACCGCCGCTGGGCAGCTCGCCGCGCATCGCCAGGTCATCGTCCTCACCGTCGCCGGCCGGCACCGGTGTGAGTGACACGCGAACCCGGTTGGGATCGCCCCGCATGCGTCGATAGCCGTCCAGCAGTACCGCCACGATCAGCAGCACGCCGATTATGATCATCCAGTCGCGAACGCTTATGTCCATCACACTGCCGCCAGTTCTGCCGCCTCGTCTACATCAACTGTGACCAGCCTGGAGACGCCGGGTTCCTGCATGGTGACACCCATGAGGTGATCGGCCAGCTCCATGGTGATCTTGTTGTGGGTAATGAATATGAATTGCACCTTATCGGACATCTCCTTGACCATGCGCGCGTAGCGACTGGTATTGGCGTCATCCAGGGGTGCGTCCACCTCGTCCAGCATACAAAAAGGCGCCGGGTTGAGGCGGAATATTGAGAATACCAGGGCAATGGCGGTCAGGGCCTTCTCGCCACCGGAGAGCAGGTGGATGGTGGCGTTTTTCTTGCCCGGTGGGCGCGCCATGATTGTGATGCCCGTGTCCAGCAGGTCCTCGCCGGTCATCTCCAGGTAGGCCGAACCGCCGCCGAAGACCCGCGGGAACAGCTCCTTGAGGCTGTTGTTGACCTCGTCGAAGGTTTCCCGGAAGCGGTTGCGGGTTTCCTTGTCGATCTTGCGGATCGCGGATTCCAGGGTCTGCAGGGCCGTTTCCAGATCCTCATTCTGGGCATCCAGGTAATTTTTGCGCTCCGACTGCTGGCTGTATTCGTCGATGGCGGCCAGGTTGATGGGGCCAAGCCGTGAAATCCGGTTGCCAACCTGTTCCAGTTTGCGCTGCCACTCCTCTTCGGAAGCCTCCTCGGGCATGGTCTCGAGCACAGCCTCCAGGCTGTGATCGCTCTCGGCCAGCTGCTGCTCCAGGGTCTCCCGCTGCACCTGCAGGGTCTGGTTGCCCAGCTTGAACTTCTCGAGCTTGTCGCGCACTGACTGGGAACGCTGTTCGATGGCGGCGCGCTCGCTCTCGGCGTCGCGCAGATCCCCGTCGATGCCCGCCACCCGGTCGCGTGCCTCGCCCAGTTCACCCTCCACGGCGAGGCGCTGTTTCAGCTGGGTTTCCAGCTCGGATTGCAGTCCTTCCAGGGGCTCATCGTTGCTACTGATGTTCTCCTGCAGGTTCTGCCGGCGTTCTATCAATTGTTCCACCTGGGCATTGGTGCGCTCGATGGACTGGACCATGGATTGCAACTGGGCCTGCAGGGACTGGTGCTGCATGGCGGTCTGGTGGGCGGCATCCTTGTCGTGCCGCGCCGCCTGGCGCGTCTCGTCAAGGCGCGTGCGGGTGTCATCCCGCCGCGACAGCAAATCCTCACGTTTGCGCGAATCCTGTTCCATGGACTCGATGGCCGCCGAGAGCAATTTACGGGCCTCTGCCAATCCGTCCTGTTCACCCTGGAACTGTTCGCGGGATTCATCGATCTCCCGGTTGATGCCCTCGCGGCGCTTGCTGATCTGCTCGATCTTGGCCTGCTCGGCGCTCAGCGCAGCGCTCTGTTCGGCGTGTTCGCGACTGATGGCCTGCAGTTGATCCTGGGAGCTGTGGCGTTCCTGCTCCATCTGTTTGAGCTCTTCGGCCAGACCTGCGAGCTCGGCCTCCAGGTCGGCGCAACGCTGCTCGGCGGCGGCCTTGTCCACAGCCAGTTGTTCCAGCTCCTGCTGGCGGGCGATAACACCGCCCTCCTCCTCGGCCGGGTTACTGACGCGCACCCAGTTGGGGCCGACCCAGATACCGTCGCGGGTAGTGATCGATTGATGCGGCGCCAGCATGGAACGCGCAGCCAGGGCGGCGGCCAGGTCGCCGGCGACCAGCACCGAACTCAACAGGGTCTGGGCTGCAGTGGCACCGCTGACTTTGGCCGCCAGGCTGTCGCCATCGACGATCGCCGCGGAGGCGCCGTCGAGCAACATCAACTCACCGCGGGGTGCCTGTTGCAGGTCGGCGGCAAGACTGTCGATCTGTTCCACGCAGACCGCGCGCAGACTGTCACCGAGCACGGTTTCCACCGCGCGCTGCCAGTCCGGTTCCACCTGGATCTGCTCCAGCAGACGCGGTCGCGAATCCAGCCGCCGGCCACCGAGCCACTCCTCTACCGCTTCACCCGCACCCGACGCTGCCTGTTGCAGGGCTTCGAGGGATGCCTGGCGACCGCGCATACCCTGCAGCTCGCCGCGGACGCTGTCCAGCTGCGTGGACAATTCATTGCGACGATCGCGGGCGGTATTAACCCGTTCCAGCAACTGGGCCCCGCGTTTTTGCTGGGCATTCATATCCAGTTCCAGCTCGGCGATGTTGTCGCCCAGTTGCCGGCAAATTTCGTCGGCGGGGCCGGCTGAGAGTCCCTCCTTTTCCTGCTCCAGGCTGCTGATGCGCTGCTGGATGCGCTGCAGGGCCTGTTCCAGGTGCTGGATGCGGGACTGCTGCACTTCCGCCTGCTGCCGCGGCCTGGCCGCGTGCTGGTTGAACTCGTCCCACTCGTGCTGCCAGGCGTGCATCGCTTCTTCTGCTTCATGCAGGGCCTGGGCCGACACCTGTTCCGCCGCCTGCAGCCGCTCCAGTTCCGGGCTTACCGCAGCCAGCTCCTGCTCCCACTGAACCTGCTTGCCACGGTCATCCGCCAGGTGTTGCTGTGCCTGCTCAAAACTCTGCTCGGTCTGGCTCAAATCCTCTGCCAGCTCCCGGGAACGCTCCTGCTGGTGCTTGATGGTCTGCTCGATGCGGGCCACCTCGGAACCGAGACTGTAGTAGCGCGCCTGCACCTCGTTGAAACTGTCGCTGGCATCGGTGTGCGAAACTCGCAGCTCCTCGATCTGCGCATCTACCTGGCGGTGCTCGGCAATCACACTCTCCAGCTTGATATCGAGTTCACCGATATTGTGTTTCGAGTCGGCAATCTTGCCGTCCAGGGACTGCCATTGCAGCGCCTGCAACTGGGCCTTGAAAGTGCGCTCTTCACTCTTGAACTCGCTGTATTTCTCCGCCGCCTGGGCCTGCCGCTGCAGGTGTTGCAGCTGGCGCTCCAATTCTTCGCGCAGGTCGGTGAGACGCTCGAGGTTCTCTACCGTGCGACGCATGCGGCTTTCGGTTTCCTTGCGCCGCTCCTTGTACTTGGAGATACCCGCCGCCTCTTCAATGAAGACCCGCAGCTCCTCGGGCTTGGATTCGATCAGGCGCGAGATCATGCCCTGCTCGATAATCGCGTAGCTGCGCGGCCCCAGGCCGGTGCCGAGGAAGATATCGGTGATATCCCGGCGCCGGCAACGGGTGCCGTTGAGGAAGTACTCGGACTGCCCCTCCCGGGTTACCTGGCGCCTGATCGAAATCTCGGCATAGCTGGCGTACTCGCCGCCGACACTGCCATCGCTGTTATCGAACACCAGTTCGATGGATGCCTGACCCACCGGCTGGCGATTGACCGAGCCATTGAAGATGACATCGGACATGTGCTCTCCGCGCAGGTTCTTGGCGGAAGACTCGCCCATCACCCAGCGCACGGCGTCGATAACATTGGATTTTCCGCAGCCGTTGGGACCGACGACTGCACACATATTGCTGGGAAACTGCACGTTGGTGGGGTCCACGAAGGACTTGAACCCGGCCAACTTAATACACTTTAATCTCATACGGCCTTAAGAATACAACGTAAGTGTTTGAATTATTTATTTTTTTGTGATTACTGGCACCCCCGACGCGCCCGCACAACCACAATATATAGTGGCCTAGTTTACCGCGACAACACTATGCTTGGGAGTGTTTTAGGGGTGTTTTTTTAGATTTTTTTGGTAGCCAGCACTAGCGCGTGGGTGGTGGAGCCGTCATCCGGCGCCAGCGGGCCCAGTTCTGCCTGGGCCGTCGCCGCCTGCTCAGTGGGTTGGCCGCTCGGTGACAGGCGGGCAATGACCAGCACCTGCTCAAGTTCGGAGATCTTCTGGCCGGCCATGGAGGCGGCATCGTCTAGGCGCAGGGTCACCGGCAACTGGGCCGCAGTGAGCCGCTGCACCGCCACCGGCATCCGCGACTGTACCGCCGGGTTGCGGGCAAAGACAAACACCGTATCGCCGGGGTTCGCCGCGGTATCCGCCGCCAGCTCCAGACGCACACTGACCCCACGTCCACCGGCCGCCGCGACCTGCGCCGATTTAGCGCTACCGGCAGCAACTGCGGGGGCCACCGGGTGGCCTGCGGCACCGCTGTCACCGGCGAGGGCTGCCTCGGCGCGGGCAATAATCCCCTGGATCATCTGTGCGGATGAGGAACTGGGATCTTCCATCACCAGCAGGCGGCGCCAGTAAGTGATCGCGGCCTGGTACTGGCCACTCTCGTAGGCCGCCATGCCCAGCAACCCCAGTGCGGTAGGCTGGTGCGGATCGATACTCAGGGCCTGTTCCGCCAGCAACTGGCTATTCTGGTCCAGCTCCCTGCCCGCCGCCAGGTAACTGGCCTGGGCGGCAAGCGCCAGCGCGCCGGCGTCATTGGGCGCCGCTTTGGCCAGGTTTTCGTAGAGTTCGCGGGCACGCGTGTAATCCGCCTCGTTCATGTAGAAGCGGCCGAGCATGGCCTGGTAATGCAGGTTGCCGGGGCGCTGGGCGGCGCGGTCTTCCACCTGCAGCATCAGCCGGCGGTAATCCGCCTCGCTGCTTTCGGCGGAAAACCCGTCCAGGGCCCGGGTCAGTCGGACGTCGGGTTCTGCACCGAGCTGCCAGTAAAGACCCACGGCCAGTAACAGCAGCAACCCCGCCAGCACCGCGGTATTGGGCCCGGACTTCTCGGTAGACCCGGCGGCCATCTCAGCGTCACTGCCAGCCGCCTCTTCGAGTATGCGCAAGCGGGCATCCTGCAATAGATCAGGGTCCTCGGCGCCGGCTTCCATAGCCAGTTCTTGACGGCGGGTTTCAAACCAGTCCCGGTTGGATTCTTCCTGGTCGCGCACGCGGCGGTGGCGCAGGAAAAACCCCGGAAACAACAGGAATAATGCAGACAGCGCCAGCAATCCCGCGGCGCCCAGCCAGAACTCAATCACCGGCAGACTTCTCCTTGTCGTCAGCTAACAGGGCCGCAAGCCGGGCCTCTTCCTCAGCACTGAGCACGGCTGTGTCGCTTTCCAGCGGCGTACGCCGGCGCAGGCTGGCAGTGATGATCCAGGCGGCGAGAGCCAGCAGCAGTACCGGGGCCAGCCACAGCAGGAAAGTCACCGCGTTCCAGCGCGGACGATAGAGCACAAACTCGCCGTAGCGCTGTACCATGTACTCGACGATCTCCTCGTCGCTGCGACCCTGGTGCAATTGCTGGTAGAGCTGCTCGCGCAGGTCGTTGGCGATCGGGGCGTTGGAGTCGGCGATATTCTGGTTCTGGCACTTGGGACAGCGCAGCTCGGCACTGAGAAGCTGGTATCGCTCTCGCAGCTGCTCGTCGGTAAACTCGTGGGGCTCAATAACCGCCAGCGCCGGTAACGCCACCAGCAGCAAGCCGACCAGGATAATACGCCGCATCAGCCCCGTTCCCTTTCCAGTTCGGCAACAATGGGCTGCAGGATTTCCCGCCAGACCCGCTCATTGACCACGCCCACATGCCGGTAGCGAATGATGCCGCGGGCATCGACCACATAAGTCTCCGGGGCACCGTAAACCCCCAGATCCAGGCCCAGGCTGCCCTCTGCATCGACAATACTCAGTCGATAGGGATCACCCAGTTCCGCCAGCCACTGCAGGGCCTGCTCGTCGACATCCTTGTAGTTGATTCCGTAAATAGGGACGCCTTGCCCCGCCAGTTGGGTCAGGAAGGGATGTTCGACACGACAGGAGGCGCACCAGGTCGCCCAGACGTTGAACAGGGACACGTCACCGGTAACCGCATCGCGGTTCACGGTAGCGCTCTCTCCCAGCACCGGCAGACTGAATTCCGGCAGCGGCTGGTCAATCAGCGCCGAGGGCAGGGCCTGGGGATCGAGCTGCAGACCGCGCATCAGGAAGCCGCCCAGCACCAGGAACAGTCCCAGCGGTATAAACAGCCTAAGCCGCTTCACCGAGACCCTCCCCCCTCACGGGCGCAGATGCACGAGCGCGGATACTGCGGTAGCGGCGATCGCCGAGTGTCAGGAAACCACCGAGCGCCATGGCGATGGCGCCACCCCAGATCCAGCGAACAAAGGGTTTGTAGTGCAGGCGGATGGCCCAGGCCCCTTCGCCAAGGGGTTCACCCATGGCGACGAATATATCCCGGAACAGGCCCGCGTCGATGGCCGCCTCGGTCATCACCTGGCCCGAGGCCAGGTAGCGCCGCTTCTGCGCCTGCAGCACCGCCACCGGCCTGCCATTGCTGGACACGGTGAAGTTGGCGCCATCGGCAATATAATTCGGACCCTGCACGCGCTCGAGGGATTCGAAGTCGAAACGGTATCCGGCGATATCGTGGCTGTCACCGGGCGACATTTTCATGTCGCGCTCGACCGCATACTGACTGGTCAGCACTACGCCGATCACCGCCACGGCGAAACCCAGGTGAGCCAGTTGCATGCCGTAATAGCTGGCGGACAGTCGCCGCAGGCCGGCACCGAGACTGGCCGCATTACGCACCTGGCGCTGCAGGTCCCGCAACATGGCCAGGGCAAGCCAGCCGGCCAACACCACCGCCAGCGCTACCCAGGGGTTGAATGCGCCGTCGTAGGCAAATGGGAAAATTATCCCGACAACAATTGCCACCACAGCAGGTACGATTAATTCATGCAGCCAGCGCGTGCTGCTGTCTTTTTTCCAGCGCGATGTGGGCCCGATTCCCATAAACGGAATCAGTACCGCCATCAGGGGCAGGAACACCGCGTTGAAATAAGGCGGACCCACCGAGTACTTGCCGAGGGCCAGGGCATCGGTGATCAACGGGAACAGGGTACCGAACAGCACCGTGAGGGTCGCCACCAGGAAGATCACGTTATTGAGCAATAACAGGCTCTCGCGGGATACCCAGGCGAAACCGATCCGGCTTTGCACGGCAGGCGCCCGCAGTGCATACAGTGTCAGGGAGCCACCGACGACTATGCCCAGGAAAGCGAGGATGAACACACCCCGCTCGGGGTCCGCGGCAAAGGCGTGTACGGAGGTGAGCACTCCGGAGCGCACCAGGAAGGTACCAAGCAGGCTCAGGGAGAAAGCGAAGATGGCCAGCAGAACAGTCCAGCTGCGGAACAATCCGCGCTTTTCCGTCGCCGCCAGGCTGTGTATCAGCGCGGTCCCGGCAAGCCAGGGCATGAAGGAGGCATTTTCCACCGGATCCCAGAACCACCAGCCACCCCAGCCCAGCTCATAATAGGCCCACCAGCTGCCCAGCATGATGCCCAGGCTCAGGAAGGCCCAGGCAGCATTGGTCCAGGGCCGCGACCAGCGCGCCCAGGCTGCATCCAGCCGCCCGCCCATCAACGCGGCGATGGCGAAGGCAAAGGCCACGGAGAATCCCACATAACCCATGTACAGCAGCGGCGGGTGGATAATCATGCCCGGGTCCTGCAGCAGCGGGTTGAGATCGGCACCGTCGGCGGGCACCCCCGGCAGCAGGCGCGCGAAGGGATTGGAGGTCAGCAGCGAAAACAGCAGGAAGCCGATGGCGATAAAGCCCATCACTGCGAGTACCCTGGCCAGCACCTGCAGGGGTAGCTGGGTACTGAATACTGCGACCGCGGCGGTCCAGATGGTGAGGAACAGTATCCACAGCAGCATGGAGCCCTCGTGGTTGCCCCAGGTGGCGGCAAACTTGAGTTCCGTGGGCATCAGGCTGTTGGAGTGGTTGGCCACCAGGGTGACGGAAAAATCATCGGTGACGAAAGCGTAGGCCAGGCAGCCAAAGCTGATACCGACGAAGACCATCAGTCCGATCGCCAGGGACGGTGCCAGGGCCATGGCCCGCTGGTCGTTGCGATAGCTGCCCAACAGGGGCACCGTGGCCAGCAACAGGGCAAGGCCCAGCGCGATGATCAGGGCGAAGTGCCCGAACTCCGGGATCATGTACCGCCGCCGATCTTGGTGCCTGTGGCACCGGCGTGAGCCTCACCGAGCGCCTCGGCGACTTCCGGCGGCATGTAGTTTTCATCGTGCTTGGCCAGCACCTCGGTGGCCTGCAACACGCCGCTCTCATCCAGCACACCCGCGGCCACTACCCCCTGCCCCTCGGCGAACAGGTCCGGAAGGATACCGGTGTACACGGCGGTGACGGTGGCCTTGTAATCGGTGACATCGAACTCGACTCGCAGGCTCTCGCTGTTGCGCCGCACGCTGCCCTCCACCACCATGCCACCCAGGCGGATGGGCTGGCCTACCGGGGCCTTGCCCGCGGCGATCTCTGCCGGCGGAAAAAACAGGTTGATATTGCCGCGCAGACCGTAGGTCACCAGGCCCACGGCGAGACTGGAAAAGACCACGATAAAGATCACCATCGTCAGTCGCTGTTTACGTACCGGGTGCATCCGCCCCCTCCATTTTCTGCATGTCCTGCCTCTGCTGGCGACGCAATGCGCCGCGCTGCTCGACGATAATACGCTTGCTGCGTAATACCGGCGCCAGCAAGAGGTACACCACAATTATTACTGCAATCACCACTACCGCCCAGACGTAGGGGCCGTGCCCCTCCATGGCCAGGGCAGCACCGAGGGAATCAAACTGCACGGGAGTCTCCCACTCTCTGACCCAGAACCAGTGAACGCACCCAGTTGGTCGCGGACTCGCGGCGCAGGATCTCGCTGCGCATATTGAGTAACAGGGCGCAGGCAAACAGGCAGTAAAAAGCCAGGATCATCAATAGCAGCGGCTGCAACATGGAACTGGCCATGGTCGACTCTTCCGTGAACTTGATGGTCGCCGGCTGATGCAGGCTGTACCACCAGTCCACCGACTTGTAGATGATGGGGATATTCACTGTACCCACCAGGCTCAGCACTGCACAGGCCTTGGCCGCGGCCTCCTCGTTTTCGTAGGCCTGGTACAGGGCGACCACGCCGAGATAGAGAAAAAACAGCACCAGCATGGAGGTGATCCGTGCATCCCATACCCACCAGGTGCCCCAGGTGGGTTTGCCCCAGATTGCGCCGGACACCAGGCCGAGCAGGGTCAGTGCCGCACCGATCGGCGCACAGGCTTTCATGGCGACGTCCGCCATCTTCATTTTCCAGATCAGGCTCACTGCGCCCGCGGTGGCCATCACGTAGTAGCCGGCCAGCGCCACGACCGAGGCCGGCACGTGAAAATAAATAATGCGGAAGGAATTGCCCTGGCGAAAATCCGCGGGGGCGTAGAACAGGCCCCAGACAGCACCCACCAGCAGCATGATCACGGTAATCGGCAGCAACCACTGCAGGATGGTGCCGGAGATACGGTACAGCCAGGGGGGAGAACCGAGTTTATGAAAGAAAGACCACATTGTTCAGTATTGCCTCATTGGCGGTCGATTATACCGATCTTGGACGTTCAAAACCTAACCTGCATCAACGGATATCCGCAGACCCGCGGCAATGGCGAAGGGCGCCAGGGCCACCGCCAGCGAGAGCATGCCGGCCAGCAACAGCAACTGTGGCTGGGGGTCATTGCCCAGCACCGCGAAGCGCACCGCCGCGCTGCCCATTATCAGCACCGGCACGTAAAAGGGAATCACCAGCAGGGATATCAACATGCCGCCGCGTTTCAGGCTCACCGTAAGCGCGGCGCCGATACTGCCGATCAGGCTCAGCACCGCAGTACCCAGGGCCATACTGGCTATCAACACCGGCAGGGCCTCCGCCGGCAGCTGCAGCATTACCGCAAACAGGGGCGACAACACGGTCAGCGGCAGGCCGGTAATCAGCCAGTGGGCGAACACATAGGCCAGGGCAGACAGGTACAGGGGCTGGGGCGCCAGCAACAGCTGTTCCAGTGAGCCGTCTTCGTAATCGACCCGGAACATCCCCTCCGCCGCCATCAGGGTGGACAGCAGCGCCACGATCCAGAGTATGCCGGGGGCAAACTTCTGCAACTGGGCCGGGTCCGGTCCAATGCCCAAGGGGAATAGTGCAACCACCAGCAAAAAGAATAGCAGTGGATTGACGGTATCCACCGGTCGCCGGAAGGCCAGCAGCAGCTGCCGGCGCAAACCGGCACGCAGAAAGGGCATCAACGGCGCGCTCACTGGGTCGCCCCCAGGGTGATGCGGCGCAGGGGCACATCCAGGGGCAGGTCCTGGTGGGAAGTCAGCACCACCGCGGCGCCGGCCCGAACACGCTCGGCCAGCAGTAGGGTCAGCTTCTTGACCCCCTCCCGGTCGATTGCGGTAAAGGGTTCGTCCAAAAGGCACAGTTTCGCATCGCTGAGGTACAGCCTGGCAAGATTCACCCGGCGCTGCTGACCCGCAGACATGCTGTGACAGAGCACATCCTCATAGCCATACAAACCGACCTGGTCGAGAGCGCTTTCGATGCCGTCGACAGCCAGCCCCTGGGCGCGGCAATACCACTCCAGGTTTTCCCGGGCAGTCAGTAACTGTTTGATGCCGGGACGGTGGCCGAGAAACAGCAGGCTGTCGGTGTGCAGGCGAATCTCGCCACTCTGGCCGAGGCGCGACAGGCCGGCGAGGCTGCGCAACAGGGTAGTTTTGCCGGCGCCGTTGGCACCCTCTACCAGCAACAGCTCTCCGGCGCGGATTTGCAGGTCGAAGTTCTCGACCAGCACACGCCCGCCCCGCTCCAGGCCCAGGCCTGTGACAGAAACCAGGGGGTCGCTCATGCCTGGAGGTTGACCACCTTGATCGCGGGCAGGTTGAGATCGCGATCGACCTCCACTCGCAGGGATTTGAAATCGAACAACTCGAGATCCCCGAGCTGCGAGGGTGCAACATTGCGAATGCTGCGGAAAATGGTCTCGGTGCGACCGGGGTACTGGCGCTCCCAGTCGGCGAGCATCTGCTTGATCTGGACCCGCTGCAGGTTCTCCTGGGAACCGCAGAGGTTGCAGGGGATTATGGGGAATTCCTTGTAATCGGCGTAGGCGGCCAGGTCGGATTCCTTGCAATAGGCCATGGGCCGGATCACCACGTTGGCGCCGTCATCGCTGAGCAGCTTCGGTGGCATCGCTTTCAGGCTGCCGTTGAAAAACATGTTCAGGAACAGGGTCTCGACGATATCGTCGCGGTGGTGGCCGAGAGCGATCTTGCTGGCGCCGATCTCCTGGGCGAACCCATAAAGGGAACCGCGTCGCAGCCTGGAGCAGAGGCCACAGGTGGTTTTTCCCTCGGGCACTACCTGTTTGACGATGCTATAGGTATCTTTTTCCAGGATGTAATAGGGAATGGCCAGGCCTTCCAGGTAAGCGGGCAAGACCTCCTCCGGAAAACCCGGTTGCTTCTGGTCCAGGTTGACCGCCGTCAGCTGGAAAGCCACCGGTGCATTGCGCTGCAGGTTCATCAACACATCGAGCATGGCGTAGGAATCCTTGCCGCCGGACAGGCACACCATCACGTGGTCGCCGTCCTCGATCATGTTGTAATCGATGATGGCGTTACCGACGTTCCGCCGCAGCCGTTTCTGCAGCTTGTTGAATTCCGTCTTTTCTTTTTTAGAGAGTTCCCGCACGGGTAATCCCAGTCCTGCTGTGATGGGGGCGCATTCTACGCGAGTGGCAATTAAAGCGCGAGATGTCTAGAATGTGCGGCCTCGAAAACACCGACCTTTTCCAGCGAGGATATCTGTCAATGAATGCACCTGTTCGTGTCACTGTTACCGGCGCTGCCGGCCAGATCGGTTACGCCCTGCTGTTTCGCATCGCCTCGGGCGCCATGCTCGGCGACGACCAGCCCGTTATCCTGCAACTGCTGGATATCACCCCCGCCATGGAAGCACTGGACGGCGTGCGCATGGAGCTGGATGACTGCGCCTTCCCGCTGCTCGCCGGCATCGTCTGCACCGACGATCCGGACACAGCATTCAAGGACGCCGACTACGCATTGCTGGTTGGCGCGCGTCCGCGCGGACCGGGCATGGAGCGCAAGGACCTGCTCGAGGCCAACGCGGCCATCTTCTCGGTACAGGGCAAGGCCATCAACGACAATGCGAGCAAGGACATCAAGGTGCTGGTAGTAGGCAACCCGGCCAACACCAATGCGCTGATTACCCAGCGCAACGCGCCGGACATCAACCCGCGCCAGTTCACCGCCATGACGCGCCTGGATCACAATCGCGCCAAGACACAAATCGCCCAGAAGACCGGCAAGACCGTCAATGACGTGAGCAACATGACCATCTGGGGCAACCACTCAGCCACCCAGTATCCCGACCTGTTCAACACGAAGGTCGACGGCCAGGTCGCCACCGAGCTTGTCGACATGGACTGGTACGAGAACGACTTTATTCCCGTGGTGCAACAGCGCGGCGCGGCCATTATCGCCGCCCGCGGCGCCTCTTCCGCCGCTTCTGCCGCCAATGCCGCCATCGATCACATGCGCAGCTGGGCCCTGGGCACCGATGGCGACGACTGGGTTTCCATGGGGGTTTACTCCGATGGCTCCTACGGTATCACCGAGGGCCTGATCTACTCCTTCCCCTGCCGCTGCAGCGGCGGTGACTGGACGATCGTTCAGGACGCGGAAATCGGCGACTTCAGCAAGGAGAAAATGCAGGCGACGGAACAGGAGCTCTGCGAAGAGCGCGACGCCGTCTCACACCTGCTCCCGTAATGAGCGAAGCCCCGACCAAAACCTATCATCACGGCAACCTGCGCAACGAGCTTCTCGACACCGCCGAGGCCCACCTGGCCGAGGCCGGCGCCGAGGAGCTGAGCCTGCGCGCCCTGGCGCGTTCGGTTGGTGTATCGCAAACGGCACCCTACCGGCATTTCAGTGACAAGAATGAGCTTCTCGCCGCACTTGCCACCCGCGGTTACCGCAAACTGCTGGCCGAGCTGGAAGCTGCAGGCCGCCGGGCCGGCGCCAGCCCGGTGGAGCAGATGCATGCCTTCGCCCACAGCTATGTGAACTACGCCGTGGGCAATCCCGATCTGTTCAAACTGATGTTCGGCCCGACCCTGCAGCCCACCGAGGATTACCCGGAATTGCACCAGGCCACCCGCGATACCTACGAACTGGTACGCGCCATCATGCGCCGCGGCATCGAGCAGGGAATTTTCCGGGACGAGGACGACCACTACATGGCCAACGCCGGCTGGTCCGGCATCCACGGCCTGGCGGTACTCAAGGTGGATACGCCACAACTGTTCGAGCGCCACGTCGACCTGGAACGCCAGGTGGATATGGGCGTACGGATCTTTATCGCCGGTATCCGCCGCTAAAAGGGGTCAGAACCCTTTTTAGCTTCTTCCAAAAAGGGTTCTGACCCCTTTTAGCGGACCCCTTTTAGAGTTCGCGCAGGACCAGGAGCGGCGGACTCGACACAACCCGCCGGCAGTTCCACACCCCCAGCGCGCCAATCATCACCACCGCCACTACCGGGCCGACCAGCCACAGCATCGGGTGCGGCGTGTAGCTCATGTCCAGCGCCTGGGTCTGCAGGATAGCCACGGCGATCTCCGCGGCGACGGTGGCCAGCAGGCCGGCAAACAGGCCCAGCGCGGCGAACTCAATCACCAGCCCGCCCATGATCAGGCCGCGGCCGGCGCCGAGGGCTCGAAGGATGGCACCTTCATACAGTCGCACATCGACACTGGCCTGCACGCCGGCGATCAGCACCAGGGCACCGGCCACCAGGATTACTACCAGCACCAGCTCGATAGCCGCCGAGACCTGCTCGATGATACTGCGGATCTGTGCGATCACCACGTCCATCTCGATCACCGTGACCGTGGGAAAACTGCGGATGAATTCGTTGAGGAAGCGCTTGTCTGTATTGTCCAGGTGGAAACTGGTCATGAAGGTCGCCGCGTAACCCTGCAACACCGCCGGCGGGAACACCATGAAGAAATTTGGCTGCATACTTTCCCAGTCCAGGCGTCGGATACTCGATACCGTCACCTCCAGGGGCAGCGAGCCAATCATGTAACGGACCCTGTCCCCCACCTTGACGCCCATGCGTTCGGCAATGCCTTCCTCGATGGAAACCAGGGCCTCCTCGCTGTCGGGTTCCCACCACTCGCCGTCGACCAGTTCGTTATCCGGCGGAATCTCATTCGACCAGGTCAGGTTGGTCTCCCGCTCGCGCCTGCCCTCCTCCCGGTTGTCGCTGCGCCCCAGGGCCTCGTCGTTGATATGGGTGATGCGCCCGCGGATCATCGGGTACAGGGGCTGAGAGAGAATCGCCTTGCGATTGAGAGACTCCCGCACCGCGTTCACCTCCGAGGGCGCGATATTGAGCAGGAAGTGGTTGGGCGTGCCCTCGGGCAACTGCATCTGCCACTCCTCGATCAGGGAAGTCCGCACCAGCAGCAATACCAGCAATAACATGATCGCCAGGGAGAAGATCACCACCTGCAGGGTATTCGCCCCGCCGCGCCTTTGCAGGCTGGCCAGGGCCAGTCGCCATATACTGCCTGCACGCATCCCCGCCAGGCGACCACCACGCAGCATCAACAGGGCAGCGAGTGCCGCCAGGCTGGCCGAAGCGCTGAGTCCTGCCAGCACTGCCAGGGTCAGTTTTGCATCGCCGCTGTACCAGAGCATGAGTAACAGCACCGCGCCGAGGCCGATGATGTTGTCGAGTACCGTGCGCCGGGTCTCGTTGGGGAGATCCCTGCGCAGCACCCGTAAGGGCGAGGCGCCGCCGAGGCGACTCAGGGGCGGCCAGGCGAAACTCAACAGGCAGACCATGGCCGTGGCGGCGCCGATGATATAAGGCCGCGGCCCGGACTCGCTGGGTATGACCGGCAGGGCATCGGCAAACAATTCAAAAAAGCTTGCCTGCAATGACCAGCCCAGGGCCGCGCCTATCAGGGTTGCTATTGCGCCGATCAGAAACAGGCTGAAGGCGTAAAGACGGTTGATCGTTCCCGAGTCGGACCCAAGACTCTTCATGATGGCAACGTAGTCGTAGTGCCGCTCACTGAAACGCCGCGCTGCCAGGGCGATGGCCACGCCCGCCAGCACCACACCGAGGCTACCCGCCAGCAGCAGGAAACTCTCGGCCCGCTCCAGGGCCCGGCCGATACCTCGCTGGCTGTTGTTGACATCGATGAGGCGCTGGCCGGTCTCCAGCTTCGGTTCGAGCCACTCGGTGTATTGATCGAGCACCTCTTCCTCACCGGCCAGCAACAGGCGGAACTCCACCCGACTGCCAGGCTGTACGATATTGGTGGCCGGAATATCGTCAGTGTGCATCAGCACGCGCGGGCCATAGCCGAGGAAACTGCCGGCCTGGTCGGGTTCGCTCCGTACCGCTGCTGCCACCTCGAAATCCGCATCCCCGATATTGACCCGACCACCGATATCGACATCGAGCAGCGGAAACAGCCGCGAATCCAGCCACACCTCACCCGGTCCCGGCCCGCTGCTGCGTTTTTCCGGATCGCCGAAGGGCACCGCACTCATCAGCAACTCACCGCGCAGGGGGTAATTGCTGCTGGCCGCTTTCACCGAGGCCAGGTACATATCCTCGTCACCGGCATAGACCATGGACGGGAAAGTCAATGTGACGGCACTACGAAGCCCCAGACTCCGGGCTTGCTCCGTCCACAATGAAGGTTGTTCCCTGGAGCCACTCACCACTCTGTCTGCCGCCAGGAAGCGGTGACTCTCCTGTTCGAGACTGTTCTGCAGGCGGGTGGTAAAGGCGCTGATGCCGGAAACGATGGCGACGGCGACGATCAAGGCCGCAAGCAGCACGCCCAACTCTCCGCCGCGCCAGTCGCGCAACAACATGCGCAGGGCGGTCATCAGTCCTGCCCTACCATTTCGCCGCCGTGCAGCCGCAGGCGCCGGTCACAGCGCTCGGCCAGGCGGTGTTCGTGGGTGACCAGCACCAGGGTGGTGCCCTGCTCCCGATTGATTTCGAACAACAGATCGATAACGTGGGCGCCCGTCTCCGTATCCAGGTTGCCCGTGGGTTCATCGGCGAACAGGATCGCCGGTTCTGCGGCAAAGGCTCGCGCAATCGCAACCCGCTGTTGTTCTCCACCGGAGAGCTGGTTCGGGTAGTGATCCATGCGCTGGTCCAGCTCGACCCGGGTAAGAAAATGTTCGGCCTTTTGCCGGGCATCGTCATTGCCGTGCAGTTCCAGCGGCAACATCACGTTTTCGAGGGCGGTGAGGCTGGGCAGCAACTGGAAGGACTGGAATACGAAACCCACCTTGGCGGCGCGCAAACGCGCCCGTTCGTCCTCGTCCAGGGCGCCGAGCTCGACACCGTCGACCCACACCTGGCCCTCGCTGGCCACATCCAGCCCGGCCAGCAATCCCAGCAGCGTCGATTTACCGGAACCGGAGGCGCCGACAATGGCCACCGATTCGTGAGCCTTGATTTCGAGGTCGATCCCTTTCAGTATTTCCAGCTGCCCCTCGGCCAGGGGCACCCGTTTCAGGAGATGCTCGGTTTTGATCATGAGTTACCGTAATTCCGTTCGCCGCGCCGCGGCTTTGTGTTTGTTTATAGTCCTACTCGGCGGCGGTGGATCACTACCGGCGGCAGAGACCGGCCCGCAAAAGACCATTCTCGTCGTCGGCGATAGTATCAGCGCCGCCTATGGCATGTCTTTAGAGGAGGGATGGGTTGCACTATTGGCGCGACAGCTGCAGGAGAGCCACCCGGATTACGGCGTGGTCAACGCCAGCATCAGCGGCGAAACCAGCGCTGGCGCAGCGGCGCGCCTGCCGCGCCTGCTCGAGCACCACAAACCGGCGGTGGTTGTAATAGAACTCGGCGGCAATGACGGCCTGCGCGGCTACCCGGTAAAGAAAATGCGTGACAACCTGCGCAGCATGATCGAGCAGTCGACGGCGGCCGAAGCCCGGGTACTGCTGCTGGGTATGGAGATCCCTCCCAATTACGGCAGCCGTTACACCGCCCAGTTCCGCGAGAGCTTCGCCCTGGTGGCCAGCGAAACCGACAGCCAACTGGTGGATTTCATGCTCGATGGCATCGCCACCAACCCGGAGCTGATGCAAGGCGATGGCATTCACCCGAAACCGGCGGCCCAGCCTATGCTGCTGGCCAATGTCTGGCCCAGCCTGGAAGCGCTGCTGGTTAACTAGATCTCAATCTGTCCGCGGAGGAAAGTCAGGCCAACCCCCCGCAGCATCACCCGGTCACCTTGCAACTCACAGTATAGGTCACCACCGCGGGCCGAGACCTGTTTCGCCTGGAAGCTGGTCTTGTCGAGTATCTGCGCCCACAGCGGCACCAGGGCACAGTGCGCCGAACCCGTCACCGGGTCTTCGTCGATACCCACCTGCGGCCCGAAGAATCGCGACACGAAGTCTACCTCGTCACCGGGCGCGGTAACGATGACCGGCAGATCGGTGGCGGCCAGCAGGGCGCGGAAATCCGGCGCCAGGGACTTTACTTCCGCCTCGGTGTCGAAGCGATAAACCCAGGAAGGTGCTTCGTAGGCCGCCTGCGGTTCAGCGCCCAGCGCCGCGGCAATAGCAGGGTCGATGCTGGTTTCTGCGATGCTGTGAACGGGCAGGTCCATGGCGATACCCTGCTCATCCCGGGTGATCACCAGTTCACCACTGCGGGTCTGGAAACGGATCGGCAGCGCAGTGTGCCCCAGTTCATTGACCAGGACATGAGCCGTGGCGAGGGTGGCGTGACCGCAGAGATCCACCTCCACCTCCGGCGTGAACCAGCGCAGGCCAAAGCCATCCCCCTCGGGGACGTAGAAGGCAGTCTCGGACAGGTTGTTTTCAGCGGCAATGGCGAGCATGGTCTCCGCCGGCAACCATTCCTCCAGGGGAACCACGGCAGCAGGGTTGCCGCCGAACTGTGTATCGGTAAAGGCGCTGACCTGGTATTGATCGAGTTTCACGGCGTTCTCCGGGAAGGTGGGCAATCTACTCATTGTGCCGGTGATGCCTTATAGTGCCAACATCCGCAGACGTGAATTTTATGGACAGAGACCTCTCACCACTGCAGCGGCGTTTTTACGATGTAATTTTCGGCACCGAGCGCGGTGCCGGCCGCAATTTCGATATCGCCCTCATCCTGATCATTCTGGCGAGTGTTGCGGTTGTGCTGCTGGATTCCATTCCCGAGTACCACGCCCAGTACCATGAACTGTACTGGGAGCTGGAATGGGGTTTCACGATCTTTTTCACCATCGAGTACGTACTCCGCATCTGGTGTTCCCCCAATCGCAAGCGTTACGTCCTCAGCGGTTTCGGCATCGTCGACTTTCTTGCGATCCTGCCCACCTACATTGCCCTGCTGGTACCGGATGCAGCCTCGCTGTTGATTATTCGCCTGCTGCGGATCCTGCGCATCTTCCGGGTGCTTCGGCTGCTGCAGTTCCTGCGCGAAGCCAATGTGCTGGCCCGCTCCCTGCGCAACTCACGGCGCAAGATATTCGTCTTCTTCTCATTGATGCTGGTGCTGACCACAATCTTCGGCTGCCTGATGTACGTGATCGAGGGGCCCGAGAATGGCTTCGGCACCATCCCACTGAGCATCTACTGGGCGATTGTGACCATTACTACTGTCGGTTACGGCGACGTCGTCCCCCACACCGCCCTCGGCCAGGCGATTGCCTCCATGGGGATGCTCATGGGCTACGCCATCATCGCCGTGCCCACGGGGATCATCACCGCCGAATTGGCGCTTGAAATCAACCGGGAGAAATCCCGGGTCAACTGTGGCAACTGTGAACGAGCCGGACACGATGCCGATGCTCGCTACTGTAAGTTCTGCGGCGCACACCTTTGAACACTGCAGCGGCTATTTACGACTACCGCAAGTACTGGGCGGAGTGCTTCGGCCCGGCGCCCTTCCTGCCCATGAGCCGCGAGGAAATGGATGCCCTGGGCTGGGATAGCTGCGACATCATACTGGTCACCGGCGATGCCTATGTCGATCACCCAAGTTTCGGTATGGCAGTGGTCGGACGTGTGCTGGAGGCGCAGGGGTTTCGCGTCGGGATTATCGCGCAACCGGCCTGGGACAGCGCCGAGCCCTATACCGTCCTCGGCAGGCCGAACCTGTTTTTCGGGGTTGCGGCCGGCAACATGGATTCGATGATCAACCGCTATACCGCCGACCGTAAGGTACGCAACGACGACGCCTATACGCCGGGCAATACTGGCGGCAAGCGCCCGGACCGGGCGGTGATTGTCTACAGCCAGCGCGTACGTGAAGCTTACAAGGATGTGCCGCTGGTGATCGGCTCCATCGAGGCCAGCCTGCGCCGTATTGCGCACTACGATTACTGGAGCGACAAGGTACGTCGCTCCATCCTCCTCGACAGCCGCGCCGATATACTCCTGTACGGCAATGCCGAGCGCGCCATCATCGATCTGGCCCATCGTCTAGCCGCCGGAGAGGAAGTGCACCAGATTCGCGATCTGCGTGGCACTGCCTTCGTGCGCAAGCGTGTTCCCGACGACTGGCAGGTGATCGACTCGAGCGATGTCGACCCGGTGGGTCCGGTCGACCCGCACCCGGATCCCTACTCGATGGAATCCCCCGACACCTGCGATACCGCCCAGGAAAAAGCGAACGAAGGCGACGATGTGCAGGTGGTGACACTGGTGCCGCGGCAGAGCGCGCTAAAGCGCCAGGGCGATACCGTGATCCGCATCCCCGCCTACGAGCAGGTAAAAGAAGACCCGGTGCTCTACGCCCACGCCTCCAGGGTGCTGCACAAGGAAACCAATCCCTACAATGCCAGCCCCCTGGTGCAGGCCCACGGCGATCGCGAGGTGTGGCTCAATCCGCCTCCGATTCCACTGACCACCGAAGAGATGGACTGGGTGTTCGAGCTGCCCTATCAGCGTGTTGCACATCCGACCTACGGCAATGCAAAAATACCCGCCTGGGAGATGATCCGTTTCTCAGTCAACATCATGCGCGGCTGTTTCAGCGGCTGTACCTTCTGCTCGATTACCGAGCACGAGGGCCGCATCATCCAGAACCGCTCGCAGGAGTCGATCCTGCGCGAGGTGGAAAATATCCGCGACAAGACTCCCGGCTTTACTGGCGTGATCTCCGATCTCGGTGGCCCCACCGCCAACATGTGGCGGCTGGCCTGCAAGAGCAAGGAGGTGGAAGCCGCCTGTCGCAAGCTGAGCTGTGTCTACCCGGGTATCTGCAAGAACCTCAATACGGACCAGATGCCACTGGTGGAGCTCTACCGCGCCGCCCGCGAATTGCCCGGCATCAAAAAGGTGCTGATCGCCTCGGGCCTGCGCTACGACATCGCCGTACAGACCCCGGCCTACGTCAAGGAGCTGGTCACCCATCACGTGGGGGGTTATTTGAAGATTGCCCCGGAGCACACCGAGGACGGACCACTCGACAAGATGATGAAGCCGGGTATCGGCACCTACGACGCCTTCAAATCCATGTTCGAGAAGTACTCGAAGGAAGCGGGCAAGGAACAGTACCTGATTCCCTACTTCATCGCCGCCCATCCGGGTACGACCGACCGCGACATGGTCAACCTGGCCCTGTGGCTGAAGCAGAATGGTTTCCGTGCCGACCAGGTGCAGACTTTCTACCCCTCCCCCATGGCCACCGCAACCGCCATGTACCACAGCGGCAAGAATCCTCTATCGCGGGTACGTCGCAGCAGCGATGCGATGCCCACGGTGAAAGGTATGCGTCAGCGGCGCCTGCACAAGGCTTTTCTGCGTTACCACGACCCGGATAACTGGCCGATGCTGAGAAAATCCCTGAAGGAACTGGGGCTGGCGAGATTGATCGGCAACGGCAAGCACCAGCTGGTGCCGGCCCATCAGCCGCGGGGTCGCTCAAAATCTGGCAAACCTTCCGGTCGGCCTTTCAAAACCCAGCACACCGGCCTGCCGCATACACCGCGGCGCTCAACCCGGCGCAAGTAGGCAGCGCTATTTGACCAGTGCCTGGCCCGACCGGATCGCCAGCCAGGCCATCGGTATATAAGCAACCACCAGGTCCAATGCGATAAACCAGGTCGGCGCCGGAATCATGAAGCTCGCTGTAATACCCCCTGCCAGGAAAAACACGCCGACCAGGTAGGCGATGTAAACCCGGTGAATCCCCGCCACCAGGAAAGCGATCAGGGCGCCGACGAAGGTACCGAACGCGTGGGCCAGGAAGGGGAACAGGAAGTGCTTGGCCTCAAATAATTGCTGTGACGCCGCAATGCTCTCTGCGCTGGTCACATCGACACCGGCGGGTGCCGGTATGACGTGGGGGCCCAGCACTATCAGCGCCATATTCGCGGCACCGCCCAGCACTACTCCCAGTGCGACGGCCAGCATATTTCGGAAAATGTTGTTCATGGCAAGCAAGTCTAGCCGGTGGAGAAAATTGCGCACATATGATGAAACAGAGGCAAAAATCCGAGCGCCCAAAATGTTAAAATAACTTTAATTATCAAATAGTTAACTTATTTTCACAAAGTTACTCTTTGAGACTGATTCTAGATTTAGCAGGTCCCGAATCCTCGCCAGGAGCACCCCATGAACGCCCCCGCAATCATTACCCGCCGCAGCCTCGACCAGCTCGAGGCCGACATCATTTCCCTTTCCACCCATATCAACGCCCAGGAGTACGAGTTCCTGGTGCTGGTGCGTGAATTCGACTTGCGCCAGGGCTGGAAGGCCTACCATTTCAATAACTGCGCTGAGTGGCTGAATATGAAGTGTGGGATGGCGCCCGGTACCGCGCGGGAAAAGCTCCGTGTGGCAAACGCCTTGTTTGATTTACCCCGAATCTCAACCGCGTTTCAGAAGGGCGACCTCTCCTACTCCAAGGCCCGCGCCCTGTCACGGGTAGCCACGCCCCGCAACGAAGAACACCTCCTCGATTTTGCACTGAAAGCCACCGCAGCACATGTCGACCGACACTGCATGGAACTGCGCAATGTGCAGCGCGATATATCTACTGTGGACGCTAACAATTTGCATGAGAACCGCTACCTGAGCTGCTCGGCCCACAGCGATGGCAGTGTTACCTTGAGTGTGGAACTGCCCAAGGAGAGTGCGGACCTTGTTATGAAAGCTCTTGAGGCCGCGGCCGCAAAAGCGAAGAGCACCGATAGCGAGTATTTCGAGGGTGATATACGTGCCGGCGAGTTGGGCGATATTGATGACAGTGCACCACGTGGTGCATCACGGTCAGGCCCCGATCTCTTCAAGCAGCAAGCCGATGCGCTGGTTGAGATTGCAAGATCTTTCCTGGCCGGTGGTAGTTCAGGGAAATCCTGCAGCGCCGACCACTACCAGGTCACCGTACACGTGGATGAAAAAGCACTGCGCGGTGAGCCCGATGGGAAGAGCAAGAGCGACCTGCCGATAGAGACCGTGCGTCGGCTGTGTTGCGATGGAGCGCTAGTACCAGTGGTGGAGGATGAGAAGCGCAACCCGCTGAACGTGGGCCGCAAGCACCGCGTGGTGCAGCCCGCTTTAAAACGCGCGTTATTGGCGCGGGACAAATGCTGCCGCTTTCCCGGTTGTACGCACGAAAAGTGGCTGGACGCCCACCATGTGGAACACTGGGCAGATGGCGGCGAGACGAGTCTTGAAAACACCTTGCTGCTCTGCACGAAACACCACAGGTTGCTGCATGAGGGTGGCTTCGAGATCAAACCCGGAGTGAATGGGGAATGGCAATTCAGAATTACCAGAGGGAGACAAAAATTGGCACTGTAGCCAGGAAGCGTCTCAATCGTCCTGCTGCCTCTTTGCGAATATATTGCGCGGCCGTTTTTTGCGTTCTTCCTCCTGAACGCGATCAACGTACAGCTGTTGCTCCTCGGGGGTCATCAGCTTTTTGCGCCAGGAGCGCTGTCTATGCTCAGCCTTGAAAGGCTGCTCATAGCCGTAGACCGTCCAGCGACCCTCATGTTTAACGAGTCTGCTACTTGAACGCTCAAGGTCAATCTGGGATCTAACTGCCCTCCGGAGGATTTTCCACAATAGAACTCCTAGAGTCACCACAAATGCTGCAAGCGCTGCAATCTCAGTGTGAGTGAGATTGGCGAAACTGCCCGAGGAAATTTTAGATATTAAGCCGTTTAACCACTGAACAACAATTGGAAGTACTTCATCAATCCATAGTAGAAAGCGATCGAGGTACTCTGTCGCCATCTCCTTCATTTTTTCACCACCGGCAAGCATTCACTTGAAATTGTAGCTATCAACTGCGTTTGGACACCATGACCGCGACCGCCAACTAGTCGGCTGAGAAAACAAATTCCGGCCCGGTGAGAATCATCGCATAGAAGGTACTTGAAATCCCCAGATCAACCCCCACAGAAACATTGCGGATGCTCGACGAGGTCCGCATTAAATATTGCTTAATTGTGAGGATATGATCATGAGAACCACTTTGGATTTATCACCCCTGCACCGTTCCGCCATCGGCTTTGACCGCATTGCGTCTCTGCTGGATGCAGCCGCTATGGACAGCAAGCCCAGCTACCCGCCCTACAACGTGGAGCTGGTGGAAGAGAACCGCTACCGCATTACCATGGCTGTGGCCGGGTTCAACCAGGAAGAACTGGAGATCACCAGTGAGCAGAACACCCTGGTCATTGCTGGCAAGCACGCCGAGAAGGCGGACCGCCAGTACCTGTACCACGGTATTGCCGAGCGTAACTTTGAGCGCAAGTTTCAGTTGGCCGAGCATGTGCGCGTAATTGATGCGCGCCTCGAAAACGGCTTGCTGCACGTGGAACTGGCGCGTGAACTGCCCGAGGCTATGAAGCCGCGCAAGATCGCCATCAACGGTGGCGACCTGATCGAGCAGGAAGACGCCGCATAAAGCTTACCAAAGCTTAATTACACAGGGGGTCGTTTTAACGGCCCCTCTGTTATTATGGCCGACGGATTTCCCACGCTTCGGTCAGCAACATGAAAACTATCTTCGGACTCACCCTCTTGTGCCTGAGCACCGTCACCTGGTCCAACGGTATCGAGGTAGGCCAACCCCTGCCGGAACTGGCGATTGCCGAGCGCGGCGAGCTGCTGCTGGAGAACGAGGAATACAGTTACTCGCCCTGGCGCCTGCCGGAGCGCATGGAGAAACTCCATGTGCTGCAATACATGGCGGCAAGGATAACGGCCCGCAGCCAGAGCAAGCCCTTCACGGATCGCCTGCAGGATGCCCTGCCCCTGGGCAGCTACCACGTTACCACCGTTATCAATCTCGACGACGCCTTATGGGGTACCAGCGGCTTCGTCATCAGCGAGGTGAAGGACAGCAAGAAGAAATACCCGCTATCTACCATCGTGCTCGACGAGCATGGCCACGGCCGGGAGACCTGGCGGCTACAACCCAAGGGCGCGGCGATTCTGGTACTCGACCCGCTGGGAACCGTGCTGTACATGAAGGAGGGTGGTATGAGCGATGAAGAGATAGAAAACACGCTCGAGCTCATGCGCCAGCACATACCCGATCTACTGGAAAAAAGCTCTTGAGCAAAAAGCTCCTCTACCCGCTGCTGGTCCTGGCAGCGGCGATCGCCGTTATGGCTTTACTGATCGCCAGCGAACCGGCACCCGTAGGCGAGAGCTATACCCCGCCGCCGGCCACCGTACGTACGGTGG
>Ga0056115_1000013_pt1 | contig 148807 bp, 141 predicted proteins | sample WorMetOlspDAHAB1_FD_77007 | JGI IMG/M metagenome (GOLD analysis project Ga0056115, IMG submission 77007) | Marine gutless worms symbiont microbial communities from Max Planck institute for Marine Microbiology, Germany - Olavius sp. DAHAB.1 ...
ACGAGGAGCTGCCCCTGGGCGAAGACGGAATGATCCTGATTTCCGGCAACCAGGTGATGCTCGGTTACCTGCACGACGAGGTGAAGACCCAGGAGGCCATATTCGAACAGGATGGCATGCGCTGGTATATCACCGGTGACAAGGGCCACCTCACCCCCGAGGGCTTCCTGATCATCGTCGATCGCTATTCCCGCTTCGCCAAGATCGGCGGCGAGATGGTGAGCCTCGGTGCCGTGGAGGAAAACGCCCGTGCGGTACTACCGGAGGATTCCGAGGAAGACCTGGCCGCCGCCGCGGTACCAGACCCGAAGAAAGGGGAGAAGGTGATTATGCTGGTCACCAGCAACGAGCTGGAAACCAACCTGCGCGACATGATGCTGGCCGGTGGGGTCAGCCCGCTGATGGTGCCGAGCCAGGTCATCAAGGTCGAGGAAATTCCCAAGCTGGGCAGTGGCAAGACGGATTTCAGTGCGCTGAACGCGCTCGCCGCAACGGCGGTAGAGGCTGCCTAGGCCGCCGCTTCGATCAGTTCGATCAGTTCGCCGCCGGCGCCGCGGCAACAGGCCACGCGCTGCCCGCCGTAGAGTTTGCCCTCGAGGCGGCGCGGCGGGGAAATCGGTTTCAGGCCCAGGTTGTCGATGTTGTCGAACACAAAGCTGACCATGGCGATGCCCGCGGGCAGTTTGCCCTCGGTGGGCGGTCGTGCCTTGGCCACCCCCAGCTGGTCGATTTCCACCATACTCTGCCCTGCCAGTTGCACCGTCGCTACCGGGTGGCGCAGGGACAGGTCGAGGCCGTGGGCCTTGTTGACCGAGGTAATGCGGGTATCGAAGGTCCAGTTTTTCGCCGCGCCCAGCTTGGTGTAAACCGCCAGGCCCTCATCCCGGCGCAGGCAGGAACTGACCGGGATAAACAGGCGATCGACGCTGCACTTGGCGGTGGGGATATCGAAGGGCTCCACCGGCGCGTTTACCTGGGTGAGGTAGAGCACTTCACCGGCGGGGCCGATCACCTGCATGGCGCGGATATCGTCGCTGACATCGAGATCGGCGGGCGGCCGGTAGATTTCAAAGGGCGAATCGGCGAGGCGCTTTGCCAGCCTGTCGACATTGGCCACCAGCACTTCCAGGGCCATCCAGCCCAGCTCCAGGAAGGGACGTGCCGGCACCACGTCGGGGTTACTGATCACACGTACCCAGGGAAAGCCACTGGCTGACTGCAGGGTTACCACGGGGCTGCCTTCGAGGGCGGGCTTTCCCCACAGGATGGCCTGGTCGGCGCAAACCTGCCCGGATTCGAGCACTTTGGCGTCCAGGTAGTCGCAATAGGCCGCCACCGTCGCATCAATATCCGCTGCAACCAGGGTGCCCGTTAAGCTCGGGCCCAGGGGGATCAGGTTACTCATTGTCTTGCCAAAAACCGTATCGCGTGCCGTCAGGAACGGTATTCATCCATGCCCATACTCATGCGGTACTGGAACCGCTTCGGATGATAGTGACAGTAGAGGATATCGACCACCTTGTCATCGGCCGTGTAGGAGCGGCGCATCAGGGTAAGCACCGGTTCGCCGATTTTCATGCCCAGTTCGCGAGCGACAAAGTCGGGCGCCGCACTGGCACTGATGGTCTGTTCAATGCGGTGCACCTCGATGCCGTTCTCCTTGAGAATATCCAGGCGTACTCGCTTTTCCAGTTCGCACTCGGTGAAGCCGCTACTCACACCCACGGTCCAGCTGATATGGTGCGCAAAGGGCGTACCGTCATCGCTGTAGCGCACCCGCACCACGCGATGGGCTTTCTCACCGCTGTCCAGGCCCAGGTCTACCTGAATATCACCGGGGGGCACCAGTTTGCCCACGTCCAGCACCTTGACCCTGGTCTTGCGGCCCATGCTGGAGAGTTTTTCCAGCATGCCTACCAGGGGCGCCTCGACGGTTTCCGGCTCGTAGTGATGGGTAACGTGAGTGCCCTTGCCGCGGCGGCGCTCCACCAGTTCCTCGTTGGAGAGCTCGTCCATGGCGCGCTTGGCGGTAATGCGCGATACCGAGAATGCTTCCGCCAGCTGCTGTTCGGTAGGCATCTGGGTACCGTCGGGAATGGAACCATCCAGTATCCGGTTCTTCAGCAGCGTGTACATCTGGTAGTACAGCGGTGTCGGCGCCTCGCTCTGCAGGGAGTCCAGGTCCCGGGCGCTGAAGAGTTTAGAGATGACGGATTCCATGTTTCCCCTGTCCACCCACTAGGTTAATCATAATGATATTCTATTATATCTTTATAGTATAAAGCTCTATTGCGGCGCCGCCTATGCCCCATTTGTTATTGAGTCTCCTGCTCTGCCTGTTCGGCATGAACAGTAGCGCGACAGAGATCATGCGGGTCAGCGCGGTGACCGCACCCGGTACCCCCTGGCACGACAGCTGGCTGCACATGGAGACAGGGCTGGCCACCCGGCCGGAGCTGATCGAACCCCGTTTTTACCTCGGCGGCCAGCTCGGCAGCGAGGAATCCGCTCTGTCACAACTGCGCCGGGGCCGTATCCAGCTTGGCGGATTCTCCCTGCAGGGCGCTTCTTCTGTGGTACCTGAACTGGGGATACTGATGAGCCCCTACCTCTTCGACAGTCTGGAGGAGGTGGATTTCACGATGGACACCTACCTGCTGGAAGCTTTCGACGCCTTGTTTGCCGAGAAAAACCTGGTCCTGCTGAGTTGGGCGGAAGTGGGATGGACCTCCCTCTATGCCAGCACGCCACTGTTAACGCCGGAGGACACCCAGGGTCTCAAACTGCGCTCCAGCAATGCCCTGGCCTCGCAGATCCTGGTGCGTTCGGTCGGCGCCGACATGGTGCCACTGACCTTCGCCGATATCATGCCCTCGCTGCAAACCGGCCTGATCCAGGGCGGCGAGAGTGGCGCGATATTCTACGCCCTGACCGGCCTGCCCCGAGAGGCGCCCTACCTGACCCTGACCCGCCATGCCTTCGATACGGGCATGTACCTGGCCAACCGCGAGTGGTACCAGGCCCTGGGCGAAGAAGCGCGCAGTCACCTCCAGGCCAGCCTGATGCCGGCACCGCAAATGCGGCAACTGGTGCGGGATCACGAGGCACAGATCCTGGGGAATCCCGGTGACTACGGAATCGAGTTGCTGCAACCAAGCCCCCGGCAATTGCAGGCCTGGCGCGGGGCTACCGCCGATAACCAGCGCCAACTGGCGGCGGCAATCGGCGGTGAGAGCGCCAGGATTTCAGCGTTGCTGGTCGAGGCCAAGCAAGCGTTCCGGGAACAATCGGCGGCGTCTGGTCTATAGTTGGATCATGATCGACCACCCAGAGGCCGCTGAGCAGGGCGCAGAACCCGCCGTCGAAGGCCAGGAAAGCGCCATTGAATCGGAGTACTACCTGTTCGCGGTCGGCGCCGATGCCGCACGCTTCGCACTGCGCGGCGACTGGACCATCCTCAACCTGGAAGAACTCGAAGACATCGTCGATCACCTCGATATCCATCGCATCCCGGTACGTGAGATCGATTTCCAGTGCGGCGGTCTGAGCAACTTCGATCTCTCCGGCGCCTGGTTGCTGTACCGCACTGCGGAACGACTCAGGGAGCTTGGCTTTACCACCAGTTTTTCCGGCTTCCGCGCCGAACACCTGCGTTTCATTGACGATGTGCTGGACATCGAACAGAAACTGGCGCCACCGGAAGCGCCCCCCTCCCGCTTCGACCGCCTGGCCCGGCGCTGGGCAAATGCCCTGAAATGGATCCTGCGCGAATCCAGTAACCGCTACCTGTGGTTTGTCCACGTCGGTACCGGGCTGGTTGCCACGGTACTGCGGCCGAGTCGCTTTCGCTGGATCGCCACGGCACGGCATATCCAGGATGCGGGTGTAAGCGCGATTGGTATCGTTGCCCTGATGGCGTTCCTGGTATCTGTAGTGCTGGGCTTCCAGAGCCAGACCCAGCTCACCCAGTTCGGCGCCCAGATCTTCACCGTCGACCTGGTATCGATCTCCATGTTGCGGGAAATGGGCGGACTGCTGACCGCGATCCTGGTAGCGGGGCGTTCCGGCAGTGCATTCGCCGCGGAGATTGGCGTGATGCAGCTGAACGAGGAAATCAGTGCCATGGAAACCATGGGCATCGATCCTTTCGAGGCACTGGTCATCCCGCGTATGGCGGCCCTGCTGATCTCGCTGCCGCTGTTAACCTTTATCGCCGATATTGCAGGGCTGATCGGGACCTTGGTGGTTGCCACGGGGATGCTGGATATTCCCTTTAACCTGTTGGTGGAACGCTTTCTCGGCCTGGAACCGCTGACCCATTTCAAGGTGGGATTGATCAAGGCGCCCTTCTTTGCTCTGATGATCGGGATTATCGGCACCTACCGGGGCTACTTCGTCGAGCGCTCGGCGGACGCGGTGGGGCGCAATACCACCAGCGCCGTTGTAGAATCGATTTTCATGGTGATCGCGGTGGACGCGGTCTTTTCTATCATCTTCACGGAGCTGGGCTGGTGAGCGGACCGCTGATCGAAGTCAGGGACCTGGTCAATCGTTTCGGTCGCGACACCGTGCACAACGGTGTCAACCTGACCATCTTCGAAAACGAGATCCTCGGTATCGTCGGCGGTTCGGGTACCGGCAAGTCGGTACTGTTGCGCACCATGCTGGGCCTGCACACTCCCACCTCCGGCAGCGTGCAGATATTCGGCTCGGATATCGCCTGCAAGGAACAGGGCAGCGACAACCTGGGCTTCTGCCAGCACCGCTGGGGTGTACTGTTCCAGAGCGGCGCCCTGTTCTCGGGCCTTACGGTGCTTGAAAACGTGATGGCGCCGATCATCGAGAACACCAACATCAGCAAACCCTTCGCCGAGGAGCTGGCGCGACTCAAGCTGAAAATGGTCGGCCTCAAGGAAGTGGCGTTCAACAAGTTTCCCTCGGAGCTATCCGGCGGCATGATTAAACGCGCCGGCCTGGCCCGGGCCCTGGCCAATGAACCCAAGGTCGTCTTCCTCGATGAACCCACCGCCGGGCTGGATCCCATCAGCGCGGCCGAGTTCGATGAGTTGATTCTCTACCTGCGCGACCACCTCAAACTCACCGTGGTAATGATTTCTCATGATATGGATTCGCTGCTGCGAATCTGCGATCGCCTGGCTGTGATCGTCGACAAGAAAATCATCGTAGATTGCAAGGAGGTAATCATGCGCCACCCCCACCCATGGATTCGCGAGTACTTTGGCGGTGTTCGCGGCCGCGCCGCCCAGGGAGCCGCCTGAATGGAACGCAATGCGCGACTGATACTGGTAACCACATTTCTGCTGCTGACTCTGCTGGTGCTGGTGTTGTTTTACCAGTGGATCGCCGGACCCGGTGAAGGGGATATGCAACTGGAACAGGGCATACAGTTCGACGGCTCGGTCAGCGGACTGTCCATCGGCAGCGAGGTGCGTTACCTCGGCGTTCCGGTGGGCCGGGTCAACTCGATTGCCCTGAGCCCGGGTGTCGCCGGTCGGGTGGATGTGATCATAGGCACCAACCAGCCACTGCCGCCGCCGGAACAACTCGTCGCTCTGCTGGAGGCCCAGGGCATCACCGGACTATCGATCATCGAATTGCGCGATCGCTCCGGCGATACCGAGGGTTTCGAGGTGCCGCCCGGTATGATTCCCGGATACCCGTCCCTGTTCAGCCAGTTGGCGGGTTCCGCCGGTCGCATCACTGAATCCGTGGAGAGCACACTGGACCGGCTCAACACACTGGTCAGCGAAAAGACCGCCGAGGATCTCAGCGTGACCATCAGCCAGTTGCGCGAGCTATCCACCAATCTCGCTGCGGCCACCGAGGATATCGACGAGATCATGGCCAGTGCCGGGCGCGTCAGCCAGGAGCTGGAACAGACCTTGCCGGATTTTCGCGCGGTCGCCAAAGAGCTGGAAAAAGAAGTTCTGCCGGCGGTGGCCGACGCGGGGCGGTCGCTCAAATCGGCTTCAGATTCCATTGCCGGCAGCATCGGGGAAAACGGTGAGGAGCTGGGCCAGCTGATCGAACAGGAGCTGCCGACCCTGGTGAATATGACCGACGAGCTGGCCCGCACCCTGCAGGAGCTGGACGCCCTGGTCAGCAATATCAACGATGAGCCGGGCGCCCTGCTCTACGGACAACAGGTACGTGAAGTGGAGATACCACGTGAATAGACTACTGGCACCGCTGCTGTTTTGCCTGCTGCTACCGGCCTGCATGACCCTGCCGGGCAGTGATGCCGGTACCACCAGCCGCTACATGCTGATGGGGCCGGGCGGTGACTGCACACCCGGTGACCGGCCCCTGGCCCTGAACGTCGCCAGTGTCAGCGCCGGCCTGGATACCAGTCGCATCGCCCGGCGCGATGAACGCAGTGGCGAATTCAGTTACCTGAAGAACGTGCGCTGGGTGGACGAAGTCGCGCCCATGATGGAACAGCGGCTGGCCGCGGATCTCGAATGCCAGGGCTTTACCGTGTTAACCAGTCATCACGGGAAGCTGGGCTACGAGCGTCTGGTTTGCGAAATACGGGCCCTCAATCTTATCGAGGATGGGGGTGGGGACCAGGCCGAAGTCGGTCTTTCCTGCGTTTACTTTCGTCCCGGCGCCAAATCCGACGTCGCTATTCACAGCCGGCGCAGCACCGGCCTGCGCAGCTGGTCCGCCGATGATGCAGTCGCCGCAATCAGTGACGCCTACCGGCTGGTATTCACCGAGCTGATCGAAGCCCTCCCCTAAAAGGGGTCAGAACCCTTTTCCGAATAGGGCTTCTGACCCCTTATTTGTAGGTCTGCCGCGCTGCCTCTGACCCACCTTCAGGTTCAGGACAGATTCAATTTCTGATCGAAATCGCTCATTTCCATAGGGCGTTCCGGTTTGCAGGCACTGGCGAATCTCCAACAGCTCCTCGCCGTTCATTTCGATGTCAAATAATTTGCGGTAGTTGGCCGCCTGCAACGAAGGCGTATCTCCCAGCCCTGCGTAAGCGGCGTGTTCAGTGAGCAATGCCGACTCACTCTCACCGGCATTGGTACGAAAACTAGACCACAGATAATCTCTCGGGTGACGCACCATACCGGCTCTAACCGGATTCATCTCAATATAGCGATAACACGCCAGGGTATAGTGGGTATCCTCCACGGGACACGCCTTGAAACGCCCTTCCCACAGCGTGCCGGAACGACGATATTTTCTGTTGATGTAGGGAACGTAATAGCGACCGACGCACTGCATAGTGCGACTAAGCGATTCTCTTTCCGACGGAGTCGCAAGCAGATGTACATGGTTGGTCATCAATACATAGGCATGAATGTTACTTCCATAGCGGTCAGCAGCATCCACGAGCAGAGACAGATACAGCTCATAGTCTTCTTGCTCAAAGAACGTTACTGATCGATTGTGACCGCGCTGAACGAGGTGCGCTGCATATCCAGGCACGAAGAAACGGGGTTTGCGTGGCATCGTCTTCACCATCCGTGGTTAACGAAGATGTTTGAATACTAGCAGACGGCGGCCTCATCTACCCTTTGGAAAAAAGGGTTCTGACCCCTTTTGAAGAAAAAGAGAAAAAGGGTTCTGACCCCTTTTTAGTAGCGCACCCCCGGCGGCGGGGTGAAACTGTCCAGCACCGAGAGATAGTTTTCCCGCTCGTAGGCGCCGGGGTCGGCGGCATTGCGGTGGCTGAGGCTGCCCTGCATTTGCCGGACTGATTCGTACTCCTTGTCTTCCAACCAGGCATCCAGTTCTTCCAGCAGCGTGCGCAGGCGATCGGGGCCCTGCTTCAGCAACACGCTGCACAACTGCACCACGTTGGCACCGGCCAGCAGCGCCTTGACGATATCGTCGCACTCGTGAAAACCGCCGGTCACTGCCAGGTCGATATCGAGGGCGCCACGCAGCATTGCCGCCCAGCGTACCCGCAGCAGGGATTCATAGGAGCTCGACAGCTGCAGGTGCGGCTCCACCGCGAGACTCTCCAGGTTGATGTCGCACTGGTAAAAGCGATTGAATATCACCACCGCGGTGGCACCGGCCTGGTTGAGGTGCTTGACGAAATGTACCGGCGAGGAAAACTGCGCGGAGAGCTTAACCGCCACCGGGATCGACACGGCATCCTCGAGGTGGGCCAGCACATCCAGGTAACGTCGCTCCACCTCCTGGGCACTCTCCGCGGCATCCGCGGCCAGGTAGTACAGGTTGATTTCCAGGGCGTCGGCACCGGCCTGCTGCAGGTCGCGTCCGTACTCCACCCAGCCCAGTTCGCTGACGCCGTTGAGGCTGGCAACCACCGGGATCTCCAGGTGTGCTTTCAGGCTCTGCAACTGCTCCAGGTACTGGTCCAGGGAGCTCTGGAATTCCGGTTGTTCCGGCAGAAAGCTGCTGGCCTCTCCATGGCCCAGTGACTGGTGGTGCATAAAGCGCTCGTACTGCAGCTCCTCCGCCATGATCTGCTCTTCAAACAGGGAGTACATCACCAGGGCGGCTGCGCCGGCATCTTCCAGGTGGCGGGCGCTATCGAGCTCTTTACTCAGGGGCGACGCCGAAGCCACCAGCGGGTTCTTCAGGTTCAGCCCCAGGTAATTCACATTCAGATCTGCCATTACTGCGTCTCCCCCGCTTCCTCATCCTGCGGTGTCCACTCCATTGCCGCCAGTTGCTGGTAGCGGTGGAAGCGGTCGCGTACCTCCTCCTCGGCCTTGTCCAGCAGTTCTTCCGCACGACCCGGATGTGAGTACCAGAGCATGCCGAAGCGCGTTTCCGACTCGACAAAATTACGGTAGGGCACCGACGGCGGTTTGGAATCCAGTTTCAGCGGATTGTTACCGCTCTCCGCCCGGCGCGGATCGAAGCGGAACAGGGGCCAGTGGCCGCTGTCCACCGCCAGGTTCTGCTGCCGGTGATTGAATGACATGTCCACCCCGTGAGCGATGCAGGGTGAGTAGGCAATGATCAGCGAGACCCCGGGATAACTTTCCGCCTCGAGGAAGGCATTCAGGGTCTGGGTGTCCTTGGCGCCGTAGGCCACGTGGGCGACATAGACGTTCTCGTAATCCATGGCGAGCCGGGCCAGGTCTTTCTTGCCGGTGTTTTTACCGGCGGCGGAAAACTTGGCCACCGCACCGCGCGGTGTTGCCTTTGAGGTCTGGCCGCCGGTATTGGAATAGACCTCGGTATCGAGTACCAGGACGTTGACGTTGCGGCCCGAGGCCAGCACGTGGTCGAGGCCACCGAAACCGATGTCGTAGGCCCAGCCGTCGCCGCCAACTATCCATACGCTCTTGTGGCAGAGGTTATCGCAGAGCTGGGCCAACAGGGGCGCCAGCGGGTGCATCGGGCGTTCCAGTTCCTTGCGCAGCTTTTCCACCCGCTCGCGCTGCTCGTAGATTTCCGCCTCGTTGGATTCATCGCAGTCGAGAATGGATTGTGCGAGGCCGGGGCTGAGCTCGTCACGCAGGGCATCGAGCAGGTTGCGGGCACGAATCCGCTGGTTGTCGATCGCCACCCGGATACCCAGGCCGAACTCGGCGTTGTCCTCGAACAGGCTGTTATTCCAGGCCGGACCGCGTCCCTCGGCGTTGGTGCGCCAGGGCGTCGTCGGCAGGTTGCCACCATAGATAGACGAGCAACCGGTGGCATTGGCCACCACCATACGATCGCCGAAGAGCTGGCTGGCAATGCGGATATAGGGCGTTTCGCCGCAACCGACACAGGCACCGGAAAACTCGAAGTGAGGCTCGAACAGCATGGAGCCCTTCATGGTGTTGGCCTTGATCTCCCGATGGTCGTACTCCGGCAGGCCCTCGAAGAACTCCCAGTTGGCGGCCTCCGCCTCGCGCAGGGGTTTCTGTTCCGCCATGTTGATCGCCTTGCGGCTGGCATTGGATTTGTCGCGGATCGGGCAGATGTCGACGCAGAGGGTACATCCGGTGCAGTCCTCCGGCGCCACCTGGTAAGCGATGTGTACGCCCTGGGGAAAATCCTTACCCTTGATCTGGATGCTTTTGAAAGTCTCCGGCGCATTGGCCAACTCGGATTCCGCGAAGGCCTTGGACCGGATCGCCGAATGCGGACAGACAAACACACACTTGCCACAGTGGGTGCAGATATCGGTTTCCCAGACCGGGATCTCCAGGGCCAGGTTGCGCTTCTCGATCGCGGCAGTACCCAGGGGCCAGGTGCCGTCATCGGGCATCTGGGAAACGGGGATCAGGTCGCCACGTCCGGCGATGATCTCCCCGGTCACATTGTGGACAAACTCGGGCACAGCTTCCGGCAGGCGAACCCCGGTCTCCAGCTTGCTGTCGGCCTTGCCGAAGCTCTCGATCTTGTGCAGGTTGGCCAGGGTCCTGTCGATGGCCTCGATGTTCATGGTGGCAATGCGGCGGCTCTTGCGTCCGTATGTCTTGCGCACGGATTCCTTGATCGCCTCGATGGCCTTGTCCTCCGGCAGCACACCGGAGATGGCGAAGAAACAGGTCTGCATGATGGTATTGATGCGCTTGCCCATGCCGGCATCCACGGCGACGGCGTAGGCGTCTATCACGTAAAACTGCAGCTGCTTGTCGATGATGTGCTGCTGGTAATCCCGCGGCAGGCTGTCCCATACCGCGTCCGGCGGAACCTCAGTATTGAGCACAAAGGTGGCGCCGGGTGCGGCCTTGGCCAGCATGTCGTAGCGTTCCAGGAACACGGGCTGGTGGCAGGCGACGAAATTGGCATCGCCATCCTCGACCAGGTAGGCCGAGTGGATAGGCTCCGGCCCGAAGCGCAGGTGGGAGATGGTCACTGCGCCGGATTTCTTTGAGTCGTAGACGAAATAGCCCTGGGCAAACAAGTCAGTTTCTTCTCCGATGATCTTGATCGAGTTCTTGTTGGCGCTCACCGTGCCGTCGGAGCCGAGCCCGTAAAACATTGCCTGGAAGCTCTTGTCGTGGGCGTCGCTACGGAAGCTGTCATCCCAGTCCAGGCTGAGATTGCTGACATCGTCGTGAATCCCGATGGTGAAATTCCGTGCGGGGGTTTCTTCCGACAATTGCCTGAACACGGCGTCGACCATACCCGGCGTGAATTCCTTGGAGGAGAGGCCGAAGCGGCCGCCGATAACCGTCGGCATCGCCTGCGGGCGCTCCATGGCCAGGGCGGTGACCACATCCTTGTACAGGGGCTCGCCATCGGCACCGGCTTCCTTGGTGCGGTCGAGCACGGCGATGGACTTGACGGTATCGGGCAGGGCTGCAACCAGTCGCTTGCCATCCAGGGGCCGGAACAGGCGTACCTTCAGTACACCGACTTTTTCCCCACGCTTGTCGAGGCAGTCGACGGTTTCCTCCACGGTTTCCGCCCCGGATCCCATGATGACAATGACCCGGTCCGCATTGCGGTCACCGTGGTACTCGTAGAGCTGGTAGGCACGCCCCGTGGCCTGGCCGTATTCATCCATGACCTGCTGCACGGTATCGGCAAAGCTGTCGTAATGGGGATTCACCGCCTCCCGGGCCTGGAAAAATACATCCGGGTTCTGGGAGCTGCCGCGCAGCACCGGGTGATTGGGAGACAAGGCCCGGCGCCGGTGGGCGTGCAGGGACTCCTCGTCGATCAACTCCAGCAACACCTCCCGGGGCGGTACAGACACCTTGCTCACCTCGTGGGACGTGCGGAAACCGTCGAAGAAATGCAGTACCGGGATTCGCGCCCGCACACTGGCCTCCTGGCCGATAAAGGCAAAGTCCAGGGCTTCCTGCACCGAGTTGGAGGCGAGCATGGCAAAGCCGCAACTGCGTACCGCCATCACGTCACTGTGATCGCCGAAAATGGACAGGGCATGGGTGGCCACGGTGCGGGCCGCCACATGAATAACCGTAGGGGTCAGCTCACCGGCGATTTTGAACATATTGGGCAGCATCAGCAGCAGGCCCTGGGAGGCGGTGAAGGTGGTCGCCAGGCTCCCCGCCTGCAGGGCACCGTGAATGGCGCCGGCGGCCCCCGCCTCGCTTTGCATTTCGATAACGTCGGGCACCGTGCCCCAGATATTGGGCCGGCCTTCGCTGCTCCAGTCGTCCGCGTGCTCCCCCATCGGGGAGGCCGGGGTAATCGGGTAGATGGCGATGACCTCGTTCAGCAGGTGGGCAATATGTGCCACCGCCTCGTTGCCATCGAGCATTGCCGTTTGATTTGACGTCACAGTACCTCCTCAGGAAATCAATCCCGAGTGCGTACTTTGGCGCCTGCCACGAGGAATTACCTTGAGCTATAACAAGAACAGGGCCAGTTGCGGAACCAGGGCCACAATGGCCAGGCCCACCAGTAACAGGCCGATAAAGGGCAGCGCCGCCCGGCAGACTTCGCCAAAACTGGCCTGGAAGGCCCCCATGGCGACGATCAGGTTGAGCCCCATGGGCGGAGTGAGGTAACCGATTTCCAGGTTGACGATCATCATGATCCCGAAATGCACCGGATCGAAACCCAGCTCCCGGGCCACGGGTTCCAGCAGGGGTGCCAGGATCAGGATGGCCGAACCGATATCTACCACCGAGCCGGTTACCAGCAGGACCAGGTTGGTCAGCAACAGGAACAGGGGTTGGCTGTCGACCCGCTCGAGGATGCTCGCCACCCACTGCTCCGGTAACTGCTGGAAAGTGAGAAACATGTTCAGGCACACCGCCAGCATCAGCACCGGAAACAAACCACCGATCAGGCGCGCGGTATCGCTGATCACCGCGCCCACCGCAGGCCAGTCCATCTCCCGGTAGATAAACACCTGCAGCACCAGGGTATAGGCCACCGCCACCGCGGCGGCCTCGGTCGCGGTGAAGTAACCGGAATAGATGCCACCCAACACCAGTGTCGGCGCCATGAGGGCGCCGATGCTGCGCCGCCAGAGCTGTCGCATATCCGCCTCCCTGGGCAACGGCGGCATATGGCGACAGCGCCACAATACGTAGGCGGATAGCAGGGCCACCAGCACGAGGGCCGGGCCGATGCCGGCGTAGAACAGGTCGACAATGGAAGTATTGGTCATCACCCCGTAGAGAATCAGGGGGATACTGGGCGGGATAATAATGCCCAGGGTGCCGGCGGCGCAGAGCACACCAATGGCCAGCAGACGGTCGTAACCGGCACTGATCAGCGCCGGGTAGAGCACTGCCCCTACTGCCAGCAGGGTCACGGTGGAGGATCCGGTCATGGCGGCGAACACTGCACAGGCCAGCACCGCGGCCAGGGCCAACCCCCCGGGGAGTCGTCCGGTCAGTGCCTGCAGCAGGGCCGTGATCCGGTTCGCCATGGAACCCCGGGACATCAGGTTACCCGCCAGCAGGTACAGCGGGATGGACAGCAGGACTTCCCGGTTGAGGGCATTCCAGGCGTCGAGCACCATAAAGCGCAGGGCGCTGTCCCCCCAGACGATATAGGCATAGGACAGGGCCGCAATCAGCAGCACCAGTACCGGCTGGCGCAAGACCAGCAGGACAAGCAACAGCGCCAGCAGGCCAAGAAGAGCCATCAGCGGGCTTCCCGGTAAAGAGCCATCAGCGGTTCACCAAATAGAGGGCTGCCACTAGCGTTTATCCGGGGCCAGCGAGGGCTGCAGGCTATAAGCCAGGTAACGCAGGGCCGCTGAAGCAAACGCCAGGGGTATCAGGCTCTGCAGGGGCCACAGGGGAATCCGCAGTACGGTTGCGGTTTCTGCCAGTTGCCGGGTTTCCAGCACCAGTTGCAGGGCGATGAAGGCAAACAGCAGCAGGAACAGGGCGCTGATCCCATCTGCGCAGCGCTGCAGCGCGGGGTGGAAGCGCTCGGGCAACCAGTGGTCGGCAAAGCGCGGGCGCAGGTGAGAACCTGCCGAGGTGGCGAGCCCCAGACCAAACAGGGCAACAATGAGATTGGCAAAGACCGCCGTCTGTCCTGCCCAGGCAATGCCGTTGCCGCTCAGCTCGCGCATGGCGACATCGGCAAACATCACCAGCGCCAACACGGAAAACGCGGAGATACAGAGCCGCTGTTCCCAGCGGTCCAGAAATGACAATAGGCCCCCCATGGGGGACCTATTGTAAACGTGGATCGAAGCTACGTCTTAGAAGTTGTAGGTGAAATCGATTCCGCTGACACGGCCGGCGGAATCGTGGTTGAAGGAACCACCAAACTCCGGCGCCGGGATCACCTCTTCCAGGTAGTCCTCGTCTGTGACGTTGTTGCTCCAGGCGATGATCGACCAGTTCTCACCGGAGATACCCCCGCGCAGGTTCATGGTCCAGTAGTCATCCCGCTCGGTACGGGAGTAATCGCTGGGGCCGAAACCGAAGCCGGGTACACCGTAAACCGGCTCGAGATCCGTGAAGAAGTTCTGGGTCTGGTTGTTCTGCACCGTATGGAACCAGGTTGCGCCGACATACTGGTAATCCAGGCGTGTCGACCACTCCAGGTCACCGAATACCGGCATGCGGAAGTCCAGGCTCAGGGCGCCCGAAGCTTCAGGGGCGTAGGGCAGGTCATTGCCTTCCGTATACGGCCGGTTCTTGTTCTCCTCGATTTCCGAATCGATGAAGCCGTATCCACCGCTGAAGGTCAGGTACTCGTTGAAGGCCCAGGCAAAGTCGATCTCGGCGCCGTAGATCTCCACCTCGTCGATATTGGTGACCACCCGCAGCAGGCCAAAGGGACCGGCGAAGAAGTTGAAGAACTGGTAGTCGTCGATCTCGGTGTAGAAGGCCGCCGCATTGACCCGCAGCCGGTTGTCCAGCCAGATGGTTTTGACTCCCAGCTCCACGGTGTCGGTCACTTCCTTGTCGAATTCGTCGCGGACGTTTTCAGGCGCCGTGGGATAGCTGCCAAAAGTGCCGTTGACCGTGGCCTCACTGCCGATGCTGTTGAAACCGCCGGAGCGGAAACCGCGGCCGTAAGAGCCGTAGGCGGTAAACTCATCGGTAAAGGTGTGGGTGTAGCTGATCTTGGGCTGCCACTCGTCGTAGGTCTCATCCCGGTCCGGGATGGTGTCTGTCAGCGAACCGTCGTAGGCCGGGTTGATCGGCGCCTGGCCGAACAGGCCGAAAATCTGGGCATTCAGCACATTGGGCACCTTGTTGGAGACCTCACGATCTTCCTCGTCGTAGCGAATGGCCAGGGCCAGCTCACCGTTCTCGCCCACATCCAGTTCCACCTGGCCAAAGCCGGCAAAGACCTCGGTATCGAAATCATCCCAGAACAACAGGTCGGTGGGGTTGGGACCCTCCGGCGGGATATAAGGCGCCTGGCGGAAACCCAGGCCCAGATCGGCACCGTAGGCGACGACCACTTCACGCTCGATATCCGCATAGTAAACACCGGCTACCCAGCGGAAGGGGCCTTCCTCGTTGGACGTAAACCTGACTTCCAGGGATGTGCTTTCCTGGTTGCGCTCCTGGTACTGGTAGCCGTCACAGGTGGTCGGCGAGTAGGGCGGCAACAGGCCGTTGAGAATGCCGAGGTCCTCCAGGTAGGTGCCCGGGGGGTTGCCGTCCTGGATGGCGTAAAAGGGGCTGGTCAGCAGGGATGTATCGAAGCTGTTGTAGCTATCGATACAGGCGCTCTGGGATTCCGGCGCACCCAGGGAGTAGCCACCGAAGGCGGCGCTGGTGCCGTCGGAGATCAGCGACTCTTCCAGGTCATCGTAGGAACCGACAAAAGTCAGCGTGCCCATGTCCATCTCGTAGTCGGCCTTGAGGGAGAAAAAGGTGTTCTCCTGGTCGTTTTCGCCGGGCACATTAAAGATGTACTTGAAGTTGGTGTCGTTGACGTCCTTGTACAGGTCCGGGTTGCCGATGAAATCCGCCGCAATCGGCAGGCCGAAGGTGGCATTGAAGTTGATGGCACCGGCATCCACGTCACGGTAGCTCATCTGGGCATCCAGGGTCAGGCGATCGGTGGGCTCCCAGATCAGGCGACCGCGGGCGCTGGTCTCTTCCATGTAATTGACGGCATCATCGTCATTGGTGAAGTCATTGTCGAACTGGCCATCGGTGTCGCGGTAGGCTACCGCCGCACGTCCATAGAGCTTGTCAGCCAGGGGACCGCTGACCATGCCCTGGACCTTGACCAGGTTGTCATCGCCGACGCCGGCCTTGATGCGGCCCTCGAACTCCTCCGTGGGACGCTTGGTCTGCACCAGGATGGCACCGGAGGTCGCGTTGCGACCGTAAAGCGCACCCTGGGGTCCTTTCAGCACTTCGATCTGCTCGATGTCGAAGAGCTCACCATTGAAACCGTTGGGGTTGGTGATCAACACCCCGTCCACCTGGTAGGCGAAGGAGGACTCGGCGTCGCGGGTCGAGTACTGGCCGCGAATCGTCACCTGGGTATCACCGACGTTGGCGGTGTCGACGATTGATACATTCGGGGTCAGGGCAATGAAGTCCTGGGGCCGCTCGATACCTGCACTCTGGATCTGGGAGGAGGTAAAGGCGGTTACCGCGATAGGTACGTCCTGCAGGCTCTCCGAACGCTTCCGGGCAGTGACCACGATCTCTTCCAGTACCGCCGCACCCTGGGCGAAAGTGAAGGAAGGAACGGCCAGTCCGGAGGCCAGAACAGCCGCTTGAACCGCGTGGGTGATGAGTCGCTTTTGCATTTTTTATGCCCTCACAAGGTGAACAATATCGATACAATACGCCTGAAACCGGGTTTTAGACTACAAAAAATTAAAATTTATTCAAGTTTTACCCGGCGAGCATCGCTTTCAGTTCTTCCAGGGAAACGACATCCGCATACTTGGCGTTCATATCGAAAAGATTGGCCGCATGGGCCTCGGGATTGCGATCGCCCACCGCTTCCCGGGGGACAACCACCGGGTAGTTATACTGGAGACCGTCGACCACGGTCGCGCGCACACAGCCACTGGTGGTCAGCCCGGTCACGACCAGGGAATCCGCGCCAGCGGCCTTGAGCCGCTGGTCGAGATCCGTGCCGAAGAAACCACTGGCCCACTGCTTCTCCAGCACGGGCTCCCCGTCCCGGGGTTCCAGGTCGGGGTCGACCTCGATCCACTCGGAGTCCGGCTGCAGCACATTGAGTGCCTCGATGCGCCCGCGGAATACCGAGGCCTGTTCCGCGTTGTGATAGACCACCGTGGTAAAGAAAATGGGCAGGCTGCGCTCCCGGAACAGGGTCAGTAACTCGGCGTTAGCGGCTACCACCTCCGGGCAATCGGTACCCAGCGGGCAGGCCGAACTGGTAAAGCCCTTGATCATGTCCACCAGGATCAATGCGGGCCGCCGGCCCAGGCCGATGCTCTTTCGTTCCAGGTCCATGCTTGTCAGTCCTCCGCCAGTTGAATAAGCGCGCCGAAAGTATCGGCGGGATCGAGATCGATAATACGCCAGCCCTCCAGCCCGGTACGCGGTTCCTCGGAAGTAAATCCGCCCCCGGCCTGTTCTGCACGGGCGATAGCGGCATCCAGGTCATCGACCCCAAACGAGATCAGGAAGAAACCTTCGCCATGCTCGCGCAGGTGGCGGGCAGGCTCCCCCTCCTCCGAGGTGGGTTGCACCAGCACCAGCCAGGTATCGCCAACACGAAAACGCGCGGTAATCACATTGCGCCCGGGTAACTCATCGCGGACGGCGGGACCTAATCCCAGTAACTCCCGGTAGCGCGCCTCGGCTGCATCCAGGTCCCGTACCAGGAAATTGATGTGGTGGACCCTGTTTACGCCGTCACTCATCGCGGAAAAACTCCCGCAGCAAAGCTGCCACCTCCTGCGGGCGAGTCTCGCAGACGTAACTGGCGGCGCCGGGAATCTCCCGCTTCACACCCTGCTGCAAACATTGGAAGCTCGGCTCCAGCTGCCCGTAGAGAATATCCTCGGTACCGGCAAATACCAGGGTCGGCATGGTAATTGCGCTCAAAAGGGCGTCGAAGTCCTGCTCGGCTACCGCCGCATAGGCCTCGGCATAACTGTCACCGGCGGAAAACGCACTCATCACCTCCCGCAACAACAGCTCGGCAGGCGCACCCGCTTCCTTGGCCGACATCCGTCCCCACATGCCCACAAGGTGGCTGCCTTCCTCATCGGCGGGAAAGGCTGCGGCCTTGGAGGGCAGGGCCTGCTTCAGTTCCGGGCTCAGCAGGGTCGGGCCGCACATGGCCAGCCTGGCGATCCGTTGCGGTGACCAGGCCGCTAACTCAGCAGCGATGGATGCACCGGTATGATGGCCGAAGAGATAACACTGCTGAATCTCGAGCTGGTCCAGCAGGCTGAGGATTGCATCGCTGCAGGCGGACAGGGTAAATCCCCCCGGCAGCGGATCGCTGTTGCCGAAACCGGGGTTGTCCGGCGCCAGCATCCAGAAATCGGTATCCAGGAGATCCATGAGCTTGCCGTACATGCGCGAATCGCTGGGACTCTGGTGGAGCAACAGCAAGACCGGCCTGCCGCCGCGATCACCATTGCAACGGTAATGCAGCTGCCCGTAGCCGGCATCGATATAGCCGCGCCGCACGCTCAGTCCCCCAGCTCGAAGCTGATCCATTTCAGTTCGGTGAATTCCTCGGTGCTGTACTGGCCGCCGCTGCGACCGATGCCGGACAGCCCGAAGCCACCGATAGGCGCCAGGGCATTGCTCTGGAAGGGGTGCATGCCGATATGTACCGAGCCGGAGTGGATTGCCCGGGCGGCTTTCAGGCCACGCTGAACGTTATAGGTAAGCACGCCGGCGGAGAGGCCATATTCGCTGTCGTTAGCCACCGCTATGGCCTCGTCGAGATCCGCGACCGCGACAACGTTCATCAGCGGGGCAAAGGTCTCTCTACACCAGGCCTGGCAGTCGCGGGGTGTGTCCAGCAACACCGTGGGCTGGTAGACCAGGCCCCCGTGAATATCGCCGCCGGTCAACAGTGTCGCCCCCTTGTCCAGGGCCTCGCGCTGGTGGGACTGGATTTTCTCCAGGGCGCGACGGTTGATCAGGGGCCCGTAAGCGGTTGCCGTATCTCGCTGGTCGCCCAGTGGCAGCTTTTCGCAGGCGGACTTGAGTTCGTCGCAGAAGGCGGCATAGATGCCCTGCTCTACCAGCACCCGGGAGTTGGCCATGCAGATCTGCCCGGCGTGGTTGAACATGCCGGCGGCGGCAATCGCTGCAGCCTTGGCGGGCTCAAAATCCTCCAGCACCAGCAGGGCGCTTTTGCCACCGAGTTCGAGCTGCATGCGCAACATGCGCTGCATACCCTGCGCTCCGATACGCTTGCCGGTTTCGGTGGAGCCGGTCATGGCAATACCGTCGATACCGGGGTGCTCCACCAGGGGACCGCCGCACTCGGCGCCGAATCCGGGAATGACGTTGATTGCATGTGCCGGGACTCCCGCCTCAACCAGCAGCTTGCCAAATTCGAGTGCGATCAGCGGCGTTTCTTCCGAGGGTTTGATCACCAGGGCATTGCCCGCCGCCACGGCAAAGCCTGCCATCTTGGTAAGCAGGGCCAGGGGCGCGTTATAGGGCGAGACAATGGCCACCACCCCCAGGGGCTGGCGCACTACCATGGACATGCGCTGCGGATTGTCATTGGGGAAGGTTTCGGCATACAGACGACGTGCCTCCCCCGCCGCCGTGCGCAACAGGTCAACGGTGTAATTGATCTCGAAACGAGCCTTGTTGATGGTGGAGCCGCTCTCATCGATGAGCAGGTCCAGGTAGCGGGACTCGCCCTCGGCCGCCATGATATCCGCCGCGCGCAACAGGGCCGCCTCGCGATCCTTCGGTGCCAGGCCCGACCACTCTGCGAAACCTTCCCGGGCCGCCAACACCGCCGCATCGATATCGGCAGCAGAGCCGCGTCCGACCTTGCCGATAACGGCCTCGGTCGCCGGCGCTATCACCTCGAAGGTCTCTCCGGAACTGGCTGCTGTTTCGATGCCCGCCAGGAGTATTCCCGATTCAATCACTGCACGATTCCATATAGGGTTTCAGCCTTCCAAGCCTAGCACTTGCACCGGGCGAACGCGTCATCCCGGGGTGCCGGCAACACCGGTGAGGCGTGAGCCGCGAAAAAATTCGAAGGTCTCGCGGGTGCCCTCATCACCCAGGCCACTGAGCCCCCAGGCCGGGCGTGGTGCCTGAGGGTTCAGGTTGAGCATGGTCACCCCGTTGATTTTGGTCATGCCGGTACGGATACGGCGGGCTACATCCCAGGCGTGGGATTCCTCGCCGAAGACGTAGGCCGCCAGGCCATAGGGAGTCTGGTTGGCCAGCCGAATGGCTTCGTCGTCACTGGCAAAGCTGTGTAGGCAGGCGACGGGGCCGAAAATTTCTTCCAGGGTCAGTTCCGGACTCAATCCGCTGACCAGGGTGGGTTGCACGAACCAGCCACCCAGTTCAGGCAACTCCCCGTGGCGGCGGATATCGGCGCCCATGGCAGCATACTGTTCAATGGCTTCCAGCACATGCTTGCGGTGACCCTGGTGTACCAGGGGTCCCATCTCTGAATCCGGGTCCAGGGAATTGCCGATCCGGAGAGCCTGCAGGCGGTTCGATACCTGTTCCAGCAAGTCCTGCAGCACGGACTCGTGCACCAGCAAACGCCCCAGGGCCCTGCACCACTGGCCGTTAAGCGTAGTCAGGGCGGTGACGATGCCCTCAGCCGCGGCCTCGATATTGGCATCTTCGAGCACCAGCAACGGGTTGTTGCCACCCAGTTCCAGCTGGGCCGGTTTGATGTGGTCGGCACAGGCGTGTGCTACCGCTTGCCCACCCTGCAGGCCGCCGGTGAAACTGACCGCCGCGGTGCGCTCGTCCACTACCAGCATCCCACCGGTATCACCGGCACCGTGCAATAACTGGAAAATTCCGTCGGGTAAATCGGCTTCAGCAATGGCCTCGGCAATAAGCTGGGCCGAACCGGGTGCCCATTCGGAAGGCTTCAATATGGCGGGGCAGCCGGCGGCCAGGGCGCTGGCCAGCTTGTGACAGGCAATACCCGAGGGTGCGTTCCAGGGCGCGATCACCGCCGCCACCCCCAGGGGCAGGCGCTCCAGGAGAAGCTCGCCGTGGATGCCCGGCAGCTTGTCCGGGCCATCGATTTCCCGCAGTAATGCAGCGGCACCGCGAAACGCAGCCGCACAGATCAGGGCAACTTTTTCAGTCAGGGAGATCACCACACCGGTTTGCTGACTGTCGGCCGCGGCGATTACCGCAGCACGTGTATCGAGGCCGGTAGCGATTTGCTCCAGGCTTGCGAGCCGGGACTCGAGGTCTCGTGAGTACCAGCGTTCGTCTTCGTATGCTGCTTGTGCAGCGTCCAGCGCCTGCTCTACCTGTTTGCTACTGGAGCCGAGCTGGGGCGCTAACACCTCGCCGGTATTGGCATCGCAGAGCTGTGCCGGCAGCGACCTGTCGGGTGTCACCCACTGGCCGTCGATAAAGTTTTTCAGCTCGCTCACACCAGCGGTCCGGAAAGGCTTACTTCTTCAGCGCGCCGAAGGACAGCTGCTCGCTCTCCTCCATCAGCATCTTCGCCGTTTCCAGGCGACCGCGTTCAGCCGGGAAGGCCTGCACCAGGCCCATGGACACATCGCGCAATGCCCGGGAGAAGGGTGTGGTGAACAGGGTGCCGGAGGTGCCGGCCAGCTTGAGGGCGTGCTGGGTAACCTTGAAAGCATGTTCGGCCACCTGACCCTTACAGGTGCGCCAGAAAGGCATGATTTCTTCCTTGGGCAGGATCGGCGGCTCGGCGGTTTCGATCTGAATCATGCGGCGGGCCCAGAGCAGGGCCGTGTTGAGGTCGGCATACATCTCGCCGATCAGCTGGCTCTGGTAGGGGCCGGTACCCAAGGGCCTGCCGGTGTCTTCGAACTTGCGCTCGCGCATATTCTTCATCGCTTCCTGGTAGACGGCAAAGGCACCCGCCAGGTAGATGCTGGAAGCTGCTACCTGATTACCGACATAGCCGGAGCGGCTCTGGGAGCACATCCTGGCAAAGGATCCCTGTATGGCCAATGCGTTCTCATCGGGGACAAAAACATTCTCAAGGACCAGGCCTTCCGTGGCTGTACCGCGCATCCCAAGCGCATCCCATTCGATACGACCGCGCGTGCCCTTGGCATCGCGATCAACTATAAATGTACAGAGTCCGCTGGCATCGTCGATGCCCTCAAGACTGGCTGCCACCAGGTACTGGTCGGCAATACCGGTGGCACAACCAAATGACTTGGCACCGTTCAACTCCCAGCCGCCATCGACCTTGCTGGCCTTGGTGGTGATGGTAATGGCCGCTCCTTCGGACTTTACTGATTCACTGGCGAAGTTTGCCAGCCACTCGCCGTCGCGGCCCATGGTGTAGAGCACCTTCTCGGCAAAAGCCTTAACGATCGGCGCTTCCTCGTCATTGAACAGGCCCGCCTCCAGCGCCTTCAGCGACAGGTTGCCGCGCGACGCCGAGGTCAGGTGAAAGAAATAGGAGAGGGCCGTCGAGGGGCAGACGGTACCAATGGCAAAACAGGCGCCGGCCCAGACCCGCAAGCCACCACCGAGACCGCCGTACTCCTTCGGTACCACCAGGCCCAGCAGGCCGGCATCACTCAGGGTCTTGACGTTTTCCGGGTCGAGGTAACCCTCCCGGTCCATTTTTGCGGAACGCTCGGCGAGTACCGGCAGGATCGCCTCGACCCGCTCCAGCATCTCGCGTTCTTCCGCACTGAAGTCCTCGATCAACTGCTCTGCAACAAGCTTGCTCATTGGGATTTCCCTAAATTCTGTAGTGTCGACCTGCAGCGGCGCTATTCGCTGGTGCTGCGCAGCAATGCGATCTGGGCATCCACCGCTTCCCTTCCGACCAGCGGCGTTATCTGGTCCCAGACCTTGTCGACATCCTCGTTAAATATAATGGCCTTGTTGCGGCGATCCCGCTCGACCAGCTCCTCGCGACTGGCTCCCGCCACGGCTTCCTCAGAGATGCCGTTCTCAACCAGGTCGAACCAATGATCGAGGTACTCATTCACCGAGTCCTCGATGGCACTGAAGGCCTCCGGAGTGGCACGGTTGGCCAGCATCCAGGGAGACATAATCGCGTATTGACGCGGGCTCAGCTGGGCCCTGGACAGGCCTTCTATGGCTTCGCCTTTTTCATGGGCTTCAGTTAAAGGGGTAAAACACTCATCCATATAGGCCAGGTTCGAGCCCAGGTCCATCCGTGGAATCAGGTCCAGGTGAAACGCGTGGTGCTCTCCCGCCCTGACCGAATCCAGCGTGAAATGGGGTACCGGGCTGTCCGAGGGCATGAAAGCAAACATCATGTGCGAATCCAGTTGGATGGGCGGCACCACGATGGTGGAGGTCACGAGCTGGAACAGGGGACCACCGCGGAACAGTCGCATCTGGCCGATGTGACCGTCGAACATGGGTGCCTGGCAGCTAAAGGGCATATGGGGGCCACCGTCCTCGGCAGTTACCTCTTCGAGGTTGAATCGATCGATCACCCGGTCCAGGGTTTTTTGCCACAGGGCCTGTGACAGGGACGCGTTCTCTTCGCTCATGCTGTTCGTTCCTCAGGGCTGATCCGCTCAGCCCGCTTTTTCCTGTTCCGGGGAAAGGCTGCAAATAGGGTCCAGCAGCTGCCAGGGCCGCCCGGCCAACAAATCGGTGCCGCGTGACACGACCTTGTTTTCCGCACACTGCGGGTGAATCTTCACGTGGGTGATACCCGCGTAGCCATCGGCCATGGTGACCGGCGGCTGGCTCAGCAGGCCGTCGAACTCACGCTCTTCCCAGGGTGTCATTACGGTAAAGTCCCGGGTCAGCGAGGTGGCAAAACTGCGGCCGATCAGGCCGGGCTGCGCAGCCACCAGCAGGTTGACCCGGTTTTCCGCAGAACGCTCCAGCAGGCCGGTAGACAGCTCCCAGGCTTCCTGCGGCAGTGCCGGGACGATAACCGTATCGGCACCGGTGAGGGCCGCCAGCCGAAAACTCTCGGGCAGGCAGGCGTCATCCGAGGTCAGCATTGCCACCCGGGAAAAACCGAGACCGGCCACCTCGACCTGGTCCGATAGTGCCGACCACTCATAGCGCTCGCTACGGTGCAACTGCCCCTGTTGCAGGACAATGCCCGCATAACCAATCAATACAGCACAGAGCTGCGCCGGCTCACCAAGCACCAGGCTGGTGGCCAAATACTGGCCTTCGCTGCACAGGGCACCCAGAAATTCGACCATGCCTGCGGAATCTTCGCGGGCGTCGTCGAGGTCCTCGACCTGCTGTCCCGGCAGGAAAAACAAGTGGGGCAGAACTACAAGCTGGGCACCGGCAGCAAAGGCGACGCTGATCTGTTCCGCAGCCTCTGCGGCCGCCTCTGCACCGGAATCTTCAAGTTGGATCAATGCCGCCTTCGCGCTTTCGGCACCGCCAAAGGCCGGCGTCTGACGGGCGGGATCCTCTGCCAGCGCGGCATACAGCTCGGGTCGTCGCACGGCAAAGCTGTCAGTACCATCGGGCCGCTGCTTGCTGTTCGCATCGTCCAGGTCGATATCGGCAAAGACGACCTCTTCACGATCCAGCGAAGCCCGGGCCAGCACAGTACCGTCCGGGGCCACGATCTGGCTTTCGCCGGCGCCCATCAGGAACTCGACGGGTATCCCGGTCTCCTGGGACACCGGTTCGAGAATAGCCTCGGGAATCAGGGGGCCCACCTTGTTGGCGGCCGCCACGAAGACCTTGTTCTCGGCGGCGCGAACCGGGATATGCAGTGAACCCTCGTCCGAGGCAAAAGAATTGAGGCTGTTGCACAGCAACTGGGCGCCACGCAGGGCCAGGCAGCGCGGCGTTTCGTTGATCACCCCGTCCATACAGGCGTAGAGGCCGACCCGGCCGAAGGGAGTTTCGGCGATCGGCCCGGGCTCCTGCGCCTTGCGCAGAAAGTCGTTTTCGTGGCCGATGAGCACCTGCTTGTCGTTCTCGGCGACAAGCTCGCCCTCGGGATTATAGAGCAGGCTGGTGCCGGTGCAGACGGGTTCCTCCCGTCGCACCGTGCAATTGATAACAACCCAGGCGCCGATGCTGCGCACCTTGTCGGCGACTGCAATCAGGAAATCGCTGTTAAGGTCGAGAGAGACCTCGTAGCAGTGTTCCTGGTTTTCATACCAGGACAGGTGATTGCAGAACTCCGGCAAGACCACCAGGTCGGGCTGGCAGAACGCCGCCTCGTCCAGCATGCGCAGGCAGGCGGCGAGGTTGGCCCCGGTGTCTGCTCCTACTGCAAACTGTGCGACCGCTACTCTCACCCGCGCCCCTGCTTCAGAAGTTGTACTTGACTGTGCCGCCCCAGGACAATCCCTGGCCGTTAGCCACCAGCATATTGGTGAACAGGGCGGTCACGAAGACGCTCTGCACATATTCCTCGTCAGCCAGGTTTTTGCCCCAGAGGGTGAAATCCCAGTGCCGCTGTGGACTCAATACATTGATTGAACCGTTATAAAGCGTGCGGCTATCGATATAGCCCACGTTCAGCGCATTGACGTATTGCTTGGACTGGTAGCTCGCGTCGACGCGGGCGCTAATGGTCCAGCCCCCGGCGAAATCGTCCACGAAATTGATAGCGCCGATGGCCATGTGCTCGGAGGTACGCGCCAGCTGGTTGCCGTCGATATCGGTGTCACCGCAGAGGAAGGGTTGACCCGGGTTATCGGGATCCTCATCCGGGATTACGTCGACAGGGCAATTGTAGTAATAGTAGCGCTGGGCCGCATCGAACTCGGCATCGTCGTATTCCGGATTGATGTAGGTGTAACCGAAATCGATGCTCCAGTTGTTGTTGAAGCGGAAGGTGCCGTCGATCTCAACCCCGTAGTTGGTGGCATCACCGATATTGCCGATCACCACGTTGGAGTTCTGGCTCTGCACCGTGGGACTCAGCGAACCCTGCATATCCGACCAGTCCACGTAGAACAGCGCCCCGTTGAGCACAAGCTTGTTGTCGAAGAAGACGTTCTTGCTGCCGATCTCGAAGGTCCAGTTCTCCTCCTCGTCGTAGGTCAGGTCAGCAGTAGAGGTGGAATTGTTGAAGCCACCGGACTTCACACCCTTGGCCGCGTAGGCATAGAGCATGCTGTCATCGCTCCAGCTCCAGTCGACGCTGATGCGCGGCGTGAAGTAATCGAAGGTCTCGTCGTCCTTGGGCACCACGATGCTTGACTCGATGGCGACATCACCGAAAACGCCCTCTCCGTAGCCGATCTCTCCCGGTGCCAGGCCGAAGATATCGGTGAGGCGGTTAACATCCCGGTCCTCTTCCGTGTAACGGGCTTCCATACGCAGGATCAGGTCATAGGTCAGATCATAGGATGCCTCGACGAAGATGGCGGCAATCTCGTCGTCATACTTGGTGCGGTTGGAACGCGCGCCGTTCCAGTTCTGGTTGAAGAAGTCGAGAATACCGAGAAAACGCGCGTCATCCAGGGGGCCAGGCATGCCGGGATAGATACGCAGGTTACAGTTGGCGATCTCGTCACTGGCGCTGCCGCTGTCATTCAGGTCGCGATCACTGCAGGGCGGGGCAAAAATAGTCAGGTCGTAGGACTCGTCGTCGGTTTCCGCATAGTAGAGTCCACCGGACACGGACAGGCGTTCGCTGCCGGTCCACTCCAGGCGCAACTCGTGAGATTGCGTGTCCATGCTGGAGTTGGGTCGCGAGCTGAAATCAGAGCTGTTAATTGTCTGGGTGACATCGAAGTAAGTCGAACCCTCAAGCACGTCGCGCTGGGCGGGCCCGCTGGTTGCGGAGTCGTGGTCGATATAGCCAAACAGGTACTGCAGGTTCCAGTCGTCGCTGATATCCCAGGCAAAATTGACGCTGACCAACTCGGTCTCGGCATTGGCCCCGAAGCCGCGGGGATCGACCGCACCGAAAATGGCCTGGTCCTCCTGAGGCGCACCCTGGCCGATGAACGTACCCGGCCCAGGCGTGTCGGGCAGCTTGCCCTTGTAGAGGGTGTTTCCTGTGAATTCCTGCAGAATCGGGCCCTGCTGAATCTGCAGGGTCTTCTGGTTGAAATTCATATCGTCGAACTGGGAAGTACCGAAATTGGCGACCTGCTGCACCCCGTTGATGAAGTAGCTCGACTGGAATTCACGCTCGATCTCGGTCTTGTAGTAGGTCACACCCATTTCGAAAGTGTCGGTAGGCGTAAATATGAATGAGCCGGTATAGGTCTCATCATTCCAGCCGCCGAGGTTGTCTTCGTTATTGAAGCCCGGCACATTCACGCTGTCGAAGGGATGTGGATTCTTGTTGGCGCCATCGTAATCGCTGCGCCCGTAAGCCGCCCGGGCGTAGAGCATATCGTCGATGATCGTGCCGCTGACCGAGCCGCGGTAGTCTTCGCGCTCGTCACTACCCTGGGTGGTCATGACGTAGGCCTCGAAATCCTCCGAAGGTCTCTGGGTCACGTAGTTGATCGCACCGGCAAAGGCGTTGCGGCCATAAAGGGCGTTCTGCGGGCCTTTCACCACCTCGACACGGGCCAGGTCGATCATGCCGATGTTCATCATGCTCTGGCGCTGCAGGTAAACACCGTCCAGGTAGATCCCCACGTTCTGGAAGCGGTCCTGGACAAAATTAGTCGCCAGGCCACGGATCGTGGCGGAGCCCTGCACGCCGGAACTGACACCCTGGTTGTAGCTCAGGCCAATGGTATTGGTGGCCAGGTCTTCCATGGTCTGGATATCGCGGCGCAGCAATTGCTCCGTCTGGAAAGGTACGATCGACAGCGGTACGTCCTGTACCGATTCCGCCCGCTTACGCGCGGTAACAATGATTTCTTCCAGTGCAAATCCGGAAGCTGCGGCGCCCTGCGCCTGCACGCCCCCGTGAATGGATGACAGCGCTACCATCAGCGCTATTTGTTTCTTGTTCAACATGTTCCAGCCCCCGGCTCCAACTTGATTATTGTTGGTTGGTATTAAGATATGACATAAAATACTATCATTATATCTTTTGATCAATATCAAAGCCCCTCGGCGGAGAACTCGGTGGAAGATTACAGCCTGGGCCTGGCCCTTTTTGACTATATTCCCGTGCTTCTCTCGGCCCTGGGACTCACCCTGCTGGCAGGTTTGCTGGGACGCACCCTGCCGGCATCACGCCCGCTCCTGTTCCTGGCAGTTGCCCTGGTCATTGCCGGCGGACTCAGCAAGGCCAGCTGGAAACTGCTCTGGGTCCTGTCGGGAACCAATATCATGCTGCTGAGCAACCTGTTATTTATACTTATGGCCCCGGGCATGATTCTGCTGGCCTGCCACGTCTATGCCGCAGGCCGCTGCTGGCGCGGCCTGGAGCAAGGTGCCCCGGCCCGCACAGGCGTAGTTTTGAGCATAACAATACTGGGCCTGGCAGCGTTTGCGGCAATTGGCCAAAGTGGGAGCAAGGTCTGGTTTTTTCTGCTTTTAGGGGCTGCTTCGCTGGCAAATATCACCATGAGTGCGCTGCTGATCCGCCAAAGCTGGCGCCTGCAGGAGCGGGGCACGGCCCTTATATTCCTGTTCAGTATCGCGGTGATTCTCTCGCTGAGCGGCCTGTCGCGGATTTCTGAGGGCTCGGCTCCCCTGCAATGGCTGGCGGAATGCCTCAATACCCTGGCCCACGGCAGCTTTGCCCTTGCGGTATGGCGGCTGCGGGCGGTCATCCCTTCTGCGCAAGCAAGCGTATAAGACATTTATAAGCACAATAATGGACTCAACACTATGACTGATTCTCCTCCCGGCAAGCGATTCATGGGCATGAACCTGGTGGGTTCGACCACCGGCTTCAATATGGTCACCTTTTACTGGGCCTGCCTGACCGGGATCCTGCTGTCGACCTTTGTACCGCAGCTACAGCCCTACCTGCTGACCGAGTTCCTGCACATCCCGGAGGAGCGGCAAGGCGTGGTGAGCGGCGACCTGTCATTCTGGGGCGAGGTGGTCATCATCGTCATGGTCGGCATCTGGGGGAACCTGTCGGACAAAATCGGTCGCCGCCCGGTCATGGCCATGGGTTACCTGATAATGGCTGCCGGGGTATTCATGTACCCCCGCGCTGACAGCTACTCGGAGCTGCTGGTGGCACGCGTGCTCTTTGCCATCGGCGTCGCCGCCTACAGTGTGATGATCGTGACGCTGATCGCCGATTACGTCACTGATGACAGTCGCGGCAAGGCCACAGGCATGCTGGGCTTCTTCAACGGTGTGGGTGCACTGATCACGGTCATGATCCTGCTGCGCCTGCCGGCCATGTTCCAGGGTGCCGGCCAGACCCCGATCGAGGCGGGTTATTCCACCTACGGCATCATCAGCATACTCACCCTGATCACCGCGGTGCTGATGTGGTTCGGCCTGAGCAAGAAGGAGGTTCACCACCACGAGGAGCACGCCGGCTTCCTGGTACAGGCAAGGGAAGGCATTACCGCGGCCCGGGACCCCGGTATCGCCCTGGCCTACAGCGCTTCCTTCGTGGCTCGGGGCAATCTCGCCATCGTCGGCACCTTTTTCACCCTCTGGCTGGCCAACCACGGCACCCTGGAACTCGGTATGAGCCGGGCGGATGCCATGGCCAAGGCCGGTGGTATCATCGCCATCACCCAGTCCATGGCGCTGATCAGCGCGCCCTTTTTCGGGATTCTCACCGACCGCATCAACCGGGTCAGTGCACTCAACCTCACGCTGTTGCTGGCTTTCCTGGGCTACGGCGGGACTATTTTCGTCGATAATCCCTTCGGGTTGGGGATGATCGCCTGTGGCATTCTTATCGGGATGTCGGAAGTGGGCTGCATCATCACCAGCTCGGTGTTGATCGCCCAGCAGTCGCCGGCACGGATCCGCGGTTCAGTCATCGGCATATTCAACCTCACCGGGGCCATCGGCATTATGGTGGCCAGCAAGGTCGGAGGCATCCTCTTCGACAGCTGGCGCGAGGCCGCGCCCTTCATCATGTTCGGCGGTTTTGCACTGCTGGTGCTGATCTGGGGGCTGATCGTTCGCAGCAAGGTGAAACCGATCGTTCAGGAAGAGCTGGAGACTGTGCCGCAAGCGCTTTAATATAGGGGGGATAAAAGCAATAGGTGAGAGTCATTGACTAACCCCCAGGAAGATACCTCACTGCCTAATCTTGAAGGCTTCCTCGAGCAATGCGAGAAGCGCAAGTGCAAGGCACGCTCGGTGCTGGTCAAGGCCGGTGAACCGAGTGAAACCTTTTTCTATGTCCTCGACGGCACGCTCTCGGTCAGCATCAAGAGCGAAGACGACCAGGACCTGATCCTCAATTACGTCAATGCCGGCGATTTCTTCGGTGAGATTGGCCTGTACAAGCGCATGACCAAAGTGCGCTACGCGACTGTGCAGGCGAAGACCGACTGTGAGGTGGCGGAGATCGGTTACGAGCACTTCCACAGGCTGAAAGACCAGTTCCCCGATGTGCTCTACGCCATCGGTGCGCAAATGGCGGATCGGCTGACCCAGACCACGCGCCGGCTGCACGACCTCGCCTTTGTCGACGCCCGCGGTCGAATCACCAACGCCCTGCTGGATCTGTGCAAGGAGCCCGCCGCCCTGACGCACCCGGATGGCATGCAATTGAAAGTTTCACGGCAGGAGCTGGCCCGCCTGGCCGGGTGTTCCCGGGAAGTAGCGGGGCGCATGCTGAAAAAGCTGGAGCAGGAAGGTCTGGTCGAAGTCAGCGGCCACACCATCGTGGTGCGCGGTGAGCGCGAAGAACTGCTGGCCCCGGAGCTGCCGGAGCGAGGCTGAACCTAGTTTTCCCGGTCCATGTCCTCACGGCGCTGCAGGTCCGCCTGTTGCAGCACGTCCTCGACATTTTCGGCTTTCTTCATCGCATCGAGTTGATGCTGCGGAATTACACCTGTGGGTTCCTCGTCCTTGGAGCCGCTGCAGGCGCTGAGCAGGGCGATGCAGCCCACTACAATTAATTTACGCATCCCTAATTCCTCCCGGCATTGGAGGTACTAGCATAACCTGTTGCCGCCGGGCGGTGATAGTGATGCGGGTCACGTTCCGGAACTCAGCCCAGACCCCCCAGGAAGGCGTCAATCGCGCTTATCGATTCAGGTTCGTCGAGGATGGGGGCATGACCGCGGCTGGGAATCTCGGCGACCTGCAGGTCCGGTTTGCGGCGCTGCATTTCCGCCACACACTCGCTGGCGAGAATATCGGACAGGGCGCCGCGTATCACCAGGGTGGGAATTGACAGCAGGGTATCGAATGCCGGCCACAGGTCGGGCGGTACGGCTTCATCCTGGGCATCCTGCATCGGCCTGGAAATCTCCGGATCATAGGCCAGGACCGGGATGCCACGATCGTCCTCCCGGTACAGGGCACGGGTAAAACGTAACCAGTCGGCGGCGTCGAAATCGGGGAATTCCTTGCCATTGATCTCCCGCGCCTGGGCCACGGCTTCATCCCAGTCGGCAACCGGGCCCGACTGACCCACATAGCCCTTGATTCGCTCCAGGCCGGCCGGGTCTATCACCGGGCCAATGTCATTGAGAATCACCGCCTGCACCCGTTGCGGCTGCATGGCGTTCATGATCATGGACATGAGACCGCCCATGGAGGTGCCCATGAATATGACCTTGCCCAGTTCGAGCAGGTCCAGCAGTCGAAACATGTCCTGCACATACACCGCCGGCTGGTAGTTCGCGGTATTGCTGTCCCACTCGGAATTACCACGGCCGCGCTGCTCGACAACGATGAGCCGGTAGTCATCTGCCAGGTGATCGGCGATGGCTTCGAAATCCGCCGAATTGCGGGTCAGGCCGTGCATGCACAGGATAGTGGCCCTGGGGGCTGCGTGGGGATAATCGCGAGCGTAGAGGCGCAGGCCGTCCTCGCTGTCGTAGTAATAGTCCAGGTAGTCCGCCATGTCATCGCTCCTGTTCAGTCATAGACCTGTTCGGCATAGGTCTGGCGCAGCTCGCGTTTGAGTATCTTGCCGTTTGGGTTACGTGGCAACTCATCGACAACAATCAGGTCGGCAATCCGCTGTTGCTTGCCGAGCCGCTGGTTGGCCCAGTCGCGCAGTTCCCCCGCCTCAAAGTCGGCGCCGGCCTCCGGTACCACCAGGGCTACAGGGGTCTCACCCCAGCGCCGACTCTGCATGCCGATAACGGCGACATCGTTAATCGCCGGGCTCTCGATGAGCACCGCTTCGATGTCCTGGGGATAGATGTTCTGGCCGCCGGACAGAATCATGTCCTTCTTGCGATCGACGATGTAGAGGAAACCCTGCTCATCGAGCTGACCGATATCGCCGGAACGCAACCAGAGCCGGCCCTCGGGGTCGGTCCACGCCGCGTCGCTATCGGCCTCCGGACGGTTCCAGTAGCCAGGCATGGTGATCCGCCCGCGGGACACAATTTCGCCGCTGACCCCGGCACCCACCTGGGCTCCAGCATCGTCGACAATACAGATATCGGTACCGACCAGGGGTTTACCCACCGACGCCCAGCGTCCCTCCGCATCCTCCGGGTCCAGGGTGGTAATAATGCCCTCGGTCAAACCGTAGAGCTCGACAATGCCGCAGGGAAAGCGCGTAAATAGCTCTCGTTTCAGCTCCGCATGCAAGGGCGAGCCACAGCTCATCATGGCCTGCATGGACGACACATCACCGCCGCCGGATTGCAGGGCTTCCACCACCCGCTGAAACTGTATCGGCACCATGGCCGTGTGGGTGATGCGCTCTGCAGCGACCGTGTCCAGGAATTGACGAGCATCGAAGCGGCGATGGACGACAATCGTGCCGCCGCCCAACAGGGTGCAGAGCATGGCCACCCAGGAAATATTCGAGTACAGCCCGATAGTCAGCAGGGTGCGGGCGGCACCGTGGTAACGCAAGGCTATACACAGGTCATAGGCCCAGTCTCTGCGACCGCGCTGGGTGTGCACGATGCCCTTGGGCAGGCCGGTAGTACCCGAGGAGTAAATGATATTGAGCACGTCATCATCGCCAATAGAAATCCCGGGCAAACTGTCCGGCTGGCCGGCGACAAGGTCGCTGATACTCATCCAGGCCGTATCCCAGGGTGCGTCTACTATTTTCAGGCTCAGGCTTTCCGGCAATTTGCCCTGCATGGCAACCAGGCGCGGCAGCTGGTCCTCGCTGGCCACCAGCGCTGTCACCCCGGCATCCAGCAACATGGTCAGCATGGCCTCGTCGCTCACCGACAGGTTGATCGGCACCGAGGCGGCCCCGGCGGCCATGATTCCGAACAGCGCGTGCACCATCGCAGTGCTGTTCGACATCACCACGCCGACCCGGTTGCCGGGAGTAACGCCATGGGCCAGCAGGCCATTGGCAAAGCGGTGATTGGCGGCAACGAAATCGCGCCAGTTGATGCGCTCACTTTCGCAGACCACTGCATCGCGGTCGCCGCGCCATTTGCCGTGCAGTGCAAGAATTTCGGGCAGCAGCGGTGCTGGAGAATCAAATCCGCTCACTGGTAACACTCCTGAAAAAGCCAGGCCACCACCCGCGGTGGCCTGGAATCGGGACACCCCTAGAAGCGATATTCCACGGTACCGGTCCAGGTCCGCGGCGGCGCATAGAACACCGTGGTGTTGTCTTCGAGGCCCAGGGAGGACGGACAACCGGCGCCGGAGAAACCGAAACAGTAACCGGCTGTACGGATCTCCTCGTCACCCAGGTTCTTGCCGTGGAAGCCCAGCTGCCAGTTGGCGTTGGGGCTTGTCCAGACCACGCTGGCGTTGTACATGTTGTAGGAGTCCTGGTCGATATCCGGTGACGGAGTTTCGAACTGGGTAATATCGTCCTTGTAAGACCAGTTGGCGTTGAGGTTGAGGGTGCCGCCGTAGAGGCCGGTCACATAGCTCAGACCCAGGTAGGCCATATTCTCCGGCGTGTTCTGGATTTCGCGCTGATTGGAGATGTCCACATCGTTGACGATCCACTCCTTGATCTCTGCGTCGAGATAGCTGTAAACAAACTGGGCTGACAGCTTCTCGGTGATCAGGAAGTTGCTCTCGAGTTCAATACCCTTGATCTCCGCCTCACCGGCATTGGTCACGGTGCCGACAAAATCATCGTTGACGCCGTCACCATCAGTATCGACGCCGACCGAGCCCGGTATCTGCATGTCATCGTATTCGCTGTAGAACACCGCGACATTGGTGCGCAGGCGGCCGTCCATCCAGTCGGCTTTCAGGCCGAGTTCGTAGGAATCCAGGGTTTCCTCATCAAAGCCTTTCTCGACCTGGGGTGTGGCAAAGTTGGCGCCCCGGGGATCGAAGCTGCCGGCCTTCCAGCCCTCACTGTAGCCCCCGTAGATATGGGCGTCATCGTTGAGGCGATAGGTGACATTGATCCGCGGCGAGAAGTGATCGAAGGATTTGTTCGCCTTGTAGTCGCTGGTCACCGCATTGAGTATGGCGCCGTCATTGCCGAAGAAGGGTGAACCGATGCCCAGGTAGCTGGCGCGGAACACATCCGCATCGCGCTCGTCATCGGTGTAGCGTCCACCCACCGAGATCGACCAGCGATCGTTGATGTCGTAGGTCACATCGGCAAAGGCGGAGTAGGCTTCCGTGTCAACCGAACCGCCGGTGTAGGCGGTCAAGCCGAGTCCGGGAACCAGCTGCGCCAGCACCACGTCGAAGTCGTTGGCAGCCTCGGCATCCAGGTAGTACAGGCCGAGTACGGCATTGATGCGATCGGCGCTGTAGAGCAGTTGGAATTCCTGGCTGAACTGTTCGTTCTCGTAGATAACCGGTGCATCGAAGTCCATCACTTCCAGGCTGTCGAAGTCGATCACCGAATCGGTATCGTCTTCCCGGTAGGCGGTAATGGAACGCAGGGTGAACTGGTCGTTGATGTCCCAGTCCACGGACAGGTAACCGCCCTTGGCTTCTACATTGTTATCACCACCGATACCCGCGGTGGACGGTTGCTTGGCAGCAGCGGCGTAGGTGTCGTAGACATCGCCCAGTACCGGTTCGCCGTTGGTGACACCCGGAAAGGGCCGGTGGCCGGCAACCGGGGCAGAATCATCGTCGGTGTCATCGTAGGCCAGGCGCACCAGCCAGTCATCGTTGGGTTGCCATTCGGCGCTGATCCGGTAGGCGAACACATCCTTATCGTACTGGTCTTCACCGGTGGTTTTGCTCTCACCATAGCCATCGCGATTAAAGGAGGCGACGGTAGCGCCAACCCGGAACGTATCGCTCAGCGGCACCGAGGCGGTACCAACGAGATCGACCTGGTCTTCCGTACCGTAGGACGCCTTGACGCTGAACTCACGTTCTTCGCTCAGGCGAGCCGTCACGTACTTGATGGCACCGCCAACCGCGTTGCGGCCGTAGAGCGTGCCCTGGGGGCCGCGCAATACCTCGATACGATCGACATCATAGATATCCAGCAGTGAGCCCTGGGGCCGGGCGATATAGACATCATCGACATACAGGGCCACGCCCTGCTCGAACCCGGCCAGTGGATCCTGCTGGCCCACGCCGCGGATGAACGCGGTCAGGGTCGTGTTGGTGGCGCGGGAGGGTTCCAGGGTGACACTGGGCACCTGTTGCGCCAGCTCGGTAATATCCCGGGCGCCACGCATATTCAGCTTGTCTGCGGAAAATGCGGTGACGGCGAGGGGTACTTCCTGGAGCCGCTCGTCGCGGCGCCGGGCAGTAACGGTCACTTCTTCGAGGACCAGGTTCTCGGCGGCATTAAGCGGTGTCGGGTTGAAGGTTGCGGTAGTGGCAAAGGCAACAGCAATTGCCAGCGGATTACGGGTGCGAGAGTGGATCATAATGACGTCCCTTATCGTTATAGATTTTCAACAATTGTTGAAATTGTTCCCGAAAAATATTCAACATGTGTTGAATTGTCAAGTAAAAAATTATCAGTTCGCTTGATCGTCGCCGCTTGCGGGGGCAGATTCCGGTATGCGGGTAGTGGACAATTTCAGGTACAACAGGGCCAGCAGGGCGAAGCCCACCGAGGCAATGATGGCGTAGCTGGCGGATACCGCCGGGTTGGCAACACCGCCGAACAGGTTAAACCAGAGATGCAGGCCCAGGCCCAGGACCGCCGCGCTGCCCACCAGCCACAGGGGCAGGTATTCGCGGTAGAGGACACCGAACAGGATGGGTACCGTGGATGCCGCGGCGAGACCGTAGACCCCCTTCTGGGCGAACAGGCCGATCAGGGGCGGCGGATTCCAGGCCAGGGCCAGCCCGATGATGCCAACACCGACAAGCACGTAACGAGACCAGGCCAGGCCGCGGTGCTGGTCGCCGGTGACCGGTACGACAATGTCATTGACCACCATGGCCGACAGCGCCACGAGAATCCCGTCGAGGGTACTCATACCGGCGGCGAGCAGGGTCACGAAGATAAAGGTCAGCAGGTACTGGCCGGCGGGGCTGGCGGAGAACTCCTGCAACAGGTACTCCCGCACCACCGTATCCTGGGCTTCCACTTCCAGCCCCGACAGCCGGGCATAAAAACCCAGCACCAGCATCAGGGTGAAGGCGGCACCGACCACCACGGTCGTGCCGATAAACTTGCCGATATCGCGTTCGGAACGGAGGTACAGCACCTTGGTGAGGATGTGGGGCTGCAGCATCAGGGCAAAGGTGATGATGAAGCCGCTGGCGAATACCGAGAAGAAACTGAAATAGAGATCGCTGGCCGGGTTGTAGACACTGGCGAAGTTGCGTCCCACCCCGTGCAGGGCGGCCATGATGCCGCCGTCGAAGTAGTGCCAGCCCTGTACGAACAGCAGCAGTGCGATGCCCAGCATCATGATGCCCTGCAGGGTGTTGGTATAGGCATGAGCGTAGGTACCGCCCATCAGCACGTAGGAAAATACAAATACCAGCACCAGTACCAATGCGGTCTTCTGCTCGATGGGAAACAGGCCGGTCATCAGCAGGCTGCAACCTACCAGTATCAGCACCACGAAGGTTACCGAGAGCATATTGATCAGGGCAAAGAACAGGCTCAGGCTGCGCTGGCCGTAGCGCGCCTGGATCCAGCCGGGAATGGTCAACGCCCCACCGGACTCACCCAGCTTCAGAAAGCCTCGCGTCAGCACCAGGAAGGCGGCAAGAATCCCCAGCACTGCGGCCACGCTGTAGTGCAGGTAGGCGGACAGGCCGTGGGCGTAGACAAAGCCGGGGTTGATCACGAAGGTGGCGGTGGAGGAAATTGATGCGGCCAGGGTAATTCCCACCAGGTAGGGGTTCATATCCTTGTTGCCGATGGTAAATCCCTGCAGGTCGCGGGTACGCCGCATACCTATCCACGACAGCCAGTACACGGCAATCACGTAAGCGCCGACCAACAGGTATTTGAACAATTCGGGTGACATGGTTATTTTTGTCTCGCTTTCCCCGGGCGACACACTATAATTCAACAAGCGTTGAAAAAACAAGAAGCGGGTCATGGCCAGAAAAGACAGCACCAGCAAACGCGACCGCATACTCGATGTTGCCGAACAACTTTTTGCCGAGCACGGCTACGACGGTGTCACCATCCGCCAGATTGCCAGCGGCGCCAAGGTCGACGTGGCGCTGGCCAGCTACCACTTCGGCAAGAAGCTCGACCTGTTCAACGCGGTATTCGAACGCCGCGCCGAGGAACTGAACGAACGGCGGCTGGCGGCACTGCGCAAGGTGCAGGCCGAGGCAGGGAAAAAAGGTCCCAGCGTTGAGCAGATCATCGAGGCCTTCCTGAGACCCCTGGAAATCGCCCAGGAAACCGGGGAGCCTGGCTGGCGCAACTACCTCGCCCTGGTGGCCTATGTGAATAACTCTCCCTACTGGGGCAAGCGCATGATGTCGAAGATGTTCGACAAACTGGTCAACGAATTTATAGATGCCCTGCGCCAGGCCCTGCCCGGCGCCTCCGACCGGGACATCTACTGGTGTTACCACAACCTGTCCGGCGCCCTCACACTGACCTTTGCCGACACCGGGCGCATCGACAAACTGTCGGGGGGCGTTTGCCACTCCTCGGACTTCGAGGCCGCTTACGACCACATGATCCCCTTCGTTGCCGCAGGTTTTCGCCAGGTCTGCAAACCGAGCAAGGAGAAATAACCATGCCGGAAATCAACGGTATCGCCCATATCCAGCTCTCGGTGCGCGACCTCGAAGGTTCGCGCAGCTTTTACCAACCCCTGCTCGCTGCAATGGGGATGGTGCCGGTGATCGACGAAAACAATTACTACTACTGTGTCGGCGGTCGTACAGCTGTCGCCATCACACAGGTTGGCGATGAGTACCGGGAAGAAAGTTTCGACCAATTGAAGCCCGGCTTACACCATGTCTGCTTCCGCGCCCGCAGCCGGGAGGATGTCGAGGAGCTGTACCAGGTTGCCTGCGATGCGGGTGCCACCATCGTTCGCGAACCCCGTGAAGACGGCTACGCACCCGGCTATTACTCGACCCTGTTCGAGGATCCGGACGGCATTCGTATCGAGATTAATTTCGTCCCGGGGCGCGGACTGCTCAAGGAGTAATCGCGCCCCAGTCAGTGAGTTGCTTACGGAGACTGGGAACTAGTCGCTGTCTCCGATGGACCCCTGCAGCTCCTCCAGCAGATCCGTATCTCCCAGCCCCGAGCCGGGCTTGCGGCCCACCGCGTATTCCGGACCGGTGATTTCCGGACCCTCACCCGGCGGCAGGGGCGGTGTGTAGTAACCCAGGGCATAACTGCCCTGAGTGTAACCGAGCAGATCCTGTAAAGTCGGCTCCAGGTCCCTGGCGATGTCCGGCGGGCAGGACAGGAACTGGTTTTCCTCCTGGCGCAACCAGGCCAGTGAGTAAGTGATATTGATTCCCATGCGGTCCGACTCAGAGCGGTTCTCACCGCCCCCGTGGAACACCGAACCGGTGTAGAGCAACACCGACCCCGCCTGCATCTCTGCCTGGCAGATCTCCTCCGCACTGGCCTCGCGATCGTCCGGCCAGCCTGTAGAACCGGGCACGACCCGGGTGGCGCCGTTTTCCGCGGTAAAATCCGTAAGCGCCCAGATGGTATTGAACTGGGGTTCCATATCCTGGATATAGGTGCCCCAGGCCCAGCGATCCCGGTGTATCTGCTGGGCGCCCTGACCCGGCTGCAACCGGATTACCTGGGTCAGGTGCAGCTGGATGCGCTGGCACCAGGGCGCGAGGAACTGTTGCGCGGCCGCCAGCACCGAGCTGTTGGTAACCAGTTGTCGGGTGGTCTGTGAGCGGGCGATCAGGGCACCGGTACGGGTAGTCTGGAACCCGGCAAAGGCATCTGCACCCACGGGCGTGGCCTCAACATAAGGCAAGAGCTCACCACGCAGGGCCTCCAGTTCCGACGCTCCTATCGCATTGGCGAGAATAACGGCACCGTCGCGCTCTATGGCTTCGAGTATCGACTGTGTATCGGCATCAGCCGCCAGCGTCGTCAGCTGTGGCATCAGAATTCCTCCAGCAATCTCCCCTTGCCGGTGATTTTGTCGTCAATGCCGCAGGCGCGCAAGGCGTGCCAGATGGTGGCCACGTTGATGGGGAGCATGGGTTTTTCCAGCCACAGCTCCAGGGTCGGGAAAATATCCACGGTGGAAAGATTGGTGCCGCACTGGATGATGGCATCGACATCGTCGCCGTCCACCTGTTTGACCGCATCCATGACCTGCTTGATGGTGGTCTCGGCAATCGCGGTGGCGGAAGGCCGCGCCAGGCCGGCAATACCTTTTACCTCGAAGCCGATCTCGCTGAAGAACTGACGCACGTTGGCATCGCCAATCGGCGGGTATGGTGTGATCACAGATATGGTCTTTACGCCGAAGGCATGCAGCGCGTCGCGGGTAGCGCCGGCCCCGGTGGTAAGGCCCAGCTCACCAATCTGGTCGGTAATGCCCTTTTCGAATTCAATGTTTCCTTCCATACCGCCCCAGAAGGTCTCCGCGGACATGCCCAGCATCAGGTGATTGACCTTCGCGCTCATCACGCTCTCGATCGCCGGCGGCAATTCACCGCGCATCAATTCGAGGAAACGTTCAAAGACATTGTCGATGCCCTCGCCGGTTTTCTCGTTTTCCTCGGCCCAGTTCTTCAGCTCGATCCAGAAGCGCGAGGGGTGCCAGGTGACCCCGTCCAGTGCAAACTTCTGCAGGTCGTATTCCACGCCGGTATTGGTGGAAGGAATCAGCACACCGATCTGTGCGCGCCGTGCTATCTGGAAATTGTCCATCGTTTACTCCGTAAAAAGGGATCAGAACCCTTTTTGCTTTTCCAAAAAAGGGTTCTGACCCCTTTTTTAGATACCCATGCCTTCGAAAACGTCGCGCTTGACGAAGCGCGATGTCATGAACCGCCGCATCACCTTGCCATTGGTCAGCCACATGACTTTTGCACCGTCCTTGTCAGCCTTGAGCACGCCGTCCACCAGGAACGGCGTCACGGTCTCGACCCGGTCGGCGAGGATATTGAAGATGCGGCGGGTTTTCTGCCATTCCTCGGAGCTGGTGTCGTAATCGCCGAGCAGCAGGTCGGTGACCACGATGCCCGGGCTCAGGGTGCATACCTGGATACCGGTTCCCTCGGTGTCCTTGCGCAGGGACTTGTTGAGATAGTTCACCGCTCGCTTGGTGGCGCCGTAGGCGGACATACCGGCCTGGGCCATGCCGTTGCTGCCGAATCCCTCCATGTTCCAGACCTGGCCACCGCCCTGCTCTTTCATACCCGCCATGGCCACCTTGCAGGCGAGCAACAGACCGGTGAGGTTGGTATCGACAATGGCAGCGATATCGTCCACCGACTGCTCCCAGAGAGGTAAGCGCTCGATGCTCATCCCGGCATTGTTGATCCACACGTCGACGCGGCCGAAGCGGTCTGTGGCAAAATCCCAGAGGTTATTCAGACTGTCGTAACTGGCGACGTCACAGGCGGTACCGGCCACCTTGTCGGCACCGAACTCGCCGGCAAAACGGTTGACCACCTCATCCACGGCTTCCTGTTTGCGGCCGGTGATCACCACCTTGCAGCCACGCTTGAGAAAGTTCTCGGCCAGCCCGAGGCCAATGCCACGGGTGCTGCCGGTGACGACCACAGTTTTCATTAGTTTCCCCCCGGAAGCTTGTTGTTATTGTCTGCTTGCTGCTGGCTCAGGCGGCCTGCGTTCAGGCGGCCTGCGTTCAGGCGGCCTGCGATCAGGCCGCCTCGTGATCGTCCTCGTCGGGCACCGGGTTGAGCGGTGCCGGCTGTGTCACCGGGGGCACCAGGGGTACGGTATCCATTACCCACTCGATATCCGGGTTTTCGCGCCGTCCGGGTGAGGGAATGGTCAGCACCTGGCGTCCCTTTGCTTCGGCGACCTTGTGGGAGTCGATCTGCCAGCCCTTCTGCTCGATCAGGCGGCGCCGAGCCATACGGAAGGTACTCATGAACTTATCGTCCTTGACCGACATCTCGTGCATCAGCCGCTCCGGCAGGTAGTTCGGTGCGGCGCGTTCGATGATGGCCTGGTCCTCGCCGAAGATCTTGCGCAGGCGCTTGCGCGAGCCCTTGTCGAAAAAGCTGTGCTTGAAGAAGTTGCGCAGCTGGATGGCAAAGGTGCGCGTGTTGAATTCGTCGATCGGCGTGTTGGCGTCAAACATGATGATGGACATCTTCGGATTGATATCGATGCGGATCTTCACAACCATGCCGTTCAGGTACCACTCCGGGCGGGTCACGGTGGGCTGCTTGTCCTTGCGCATGCGCTTGCGCAGCCAGTTCTCCTTGAACTGTGGGGGGTATTGCAGGTTTTCTGACTTGCCCTCGTACTCGTTCTTCTCAATCTTGACGATGTGGTTTTCCTGGGCGGTCGCCTCCATGCCGAACACCGGGTGCACAAAGGAGGCATGGGCGATATCGATGCCGTTCTCGACAACCCGGGCCGCCTCGGCGCCCCAGGTCATGTTGTCCGTCAGCATCTTCCAGTCGGGGCTGCCGTACTCATCGAAGGCCGGCAATGGGAAACGCTCCTCCTCCGGGTTGTCGCCCATGAACACCCAGATCATGCCGTAACGCTCCTCGGTGGGATAGGCATCGATGCGGGCGCGGTCCGGTGGTGTAAATTCCTCGCCCTCGGACGGGATCAGGGTTACCTTGCCCTCGCCGTTGAAGCGCCAGCCGTGGTAGGGACAAGCCACGCAGTCACCCTTGTTCCAGCCCCCGGACAGGGAACCACCCCGGTGCAGGCAGACGTCGCTGAGGCAGTGCACTTTGCCATTGTTGTCCCGGAACAGGACAAAATCCTGGCCCAGCATCTTCACATGGACAGGCTTGTCCTTGACGGTTTCGGACCACTCGGCCACATACCAGAGATTGATTAACACGTTGATTCCCCCTTGCTGCACGAGCCCTGTTCAGCTCATGTCCAAGTATACGCCGCTATAGTAAAGCCGGATTAACTATTAATGCTATATCAATATATCTTTTATCGCCAGCGTGTCTGCCATCGCCACAGACCAGTTATTTGCGCCAGGTCAAGATCCGGAGTGGATGCACTTGCCGATCGCTTGTTTAATTGTTATATCATTATATCTTTTCAGTGATTATGCACCGGCGAAAACCGGGCACAGGGAGAAAATTGCGATGAGCGGCGAGCAGGCGGAACGTATTCTCACCCCCATTATCGACCTGGTGAAAGCCAGCCCCAACGAGGATCGCAGCGAGCAGTTCCAGCGCTTGTGGGGAATCCTCGAGAAGATGCACGCGAAGATCATGGATCGCTTCGAGCTGACCCGGGACCCGGTCTGCGATGACCTGGTGGATTTCGAGCTGGACAGCGGCCACAAGGGCTCCACCGAGGTCTATGTCGGCCCTGAAATCGACTGGTACGTGCACTCCTGGTGCGGCCACCCGACCCAGACCTTCTCCAATATGCACATCACCATCACCCTGGGCCCACAATACCTGGTGCCTAACTTCGGTTTCGCCCTGGGCACCATCCCCGACCTGTTCATGTACATGGACTACCTGCCCCGGGTCGACCTGCTGCACAACATCGATTACGTCGACCAGTACTACACCGAGGTCAACGAGGAGTTCCTGCGCCTGCAGGAAAACCCGGAGTTCAAACCTTTCATCAGCCGCGACCTCTACACCCGGGTTGCCATGACACCCACGGCAGTGGGCTATGGCGCTGCGCCGATTGAGGATAACATCGCCATCGCTGAGGAGTGTGCCCTGAGCCGCCTGGACCGCTGGCTGAAGTGGGTCGACGAGGCCGAGAAGACCCCGGTGGAAATCCGCGCGGCACTGGCCGAGCGGGACCACCGCATCCGTCGCAATATCTGCGAGCGCGACCCGGCCAACAACGTGGCCGCCGATCTCTACGGCGAGGAAATGGCCGAGCGCCTGGTGCGAACGATTTCCGCTGCCGACCGCAGCCTGCCGAGACCGACCGGGGATTACTGAACCCCTGACCCATATTGCTCTCGGGAGCAACAATCTCTAGAATGCGCTAAAGATATATCATTATAACTAATTGGACAGGCGCATGAGCAAGTCGACGCGATCCCTCATAGACGAGATCGACGCCCGACCATCGGTCGATAACCAGGCCACCTTCGAAACCCTGTGGGGGATTCTGGGTGAATTATTTGGCAAGATCTCGGACCGGTTCGAGTTAAACCCGGACCCCTCAACCGCAGACCTGCAACCCTATGAGGCCATCGACGGCAGCGGTTCCGGTGGCTACCTGAGCACCTTCGCCGGGCCGGATATCGACTGGCTGGTTTTTTCCTGGGTGGGCAACCCGAAGATGAGCTTCACCAATATGCATCTCACCATCAGCCTGGCCAGCAAGTACGAAGCCCCCAACCTGGGCCTGGCGTTCGGCACCACCCCGGACCTTTTCATGTATATGGACTACGTGCCGCGGGTAGACCTGGCGGCCAACCCGGCCTACATGGACAAGTACTACGGGGAGCTCAACGAGGAGCACCTGCGCCTGCATGAGAATGACAAGCTGACCACCTTTATCAGCCGCGATATGTACATGCGCGTCACCCAGACCCCGGCCAGCGTCTGCTTCACCGCGCCGGACTGCGAGGACAATATGTCCACGATCCGCGATACGGCACACAAGTTAGTAGACCAGTGGCTTGCAAATGTGGAAAAGTCGGCCATTCTTGCGGAGGAAGAACGTTCAGCCCAGGCGGTGCGGGACGAATTCATAAGAAAGGAGATCGCACTACGCGACCCGATGAACGAAATGGTTGAACGCATGTACGGGCCTGAACTGTCGGCCAAGTTGGTCAAGGCCCTGTGGGGCGGCGACCGGGAACTGCCACGGCCGGATTGATCACAGGTGAATCCCATCAAGGTCAGGGCGATCTATCGCGCTACCGCGGTAGCGGGTTTCAGTGCGCCCTTCGACAGCTTGACTCTTAAGATCTACTACCCCTGCCAGTACAGCGACAGCTTCGATGAGCGCAATACCGGCTTTATCCCTGCCGATCCGAAGCGGGCGCCCTTCCCGGTGGTTATCATCATGCCGGGCATCAACCTGTCTCATGAGGCCTACGGCTGGCTGGCGCGCTGCCTGGCAGAAGCAGGTTATGTAGCGGTGACCTATAGCTGGGTGACCATGGAACTGGGCGATATGATCAATACCAGCCCCGGGGTGCAGCTGAAACGACTGGCCCACAAACGCTACGGCAAAAAACCTTCCTGCCCTGCCATCGCCGCAGTCCTGGCGGAACTCAAGCGGGTGCAGAAGAAGAGCGTACTGGCGGGCTTGCTGGACCTGAAGAAGGTAGTACTCGGTGGCCACTCCGCCGGAGGCACCATGGCCCTGCTCAACGCCAACCCGGACTGGTTTCCGGCGGTGCGCGGCGCGTTCTCGTATGCGGCCCATACCGCGGCCAATGTGCAGTTGGGCTGGGAGGAAGACAGCATCATGCCAATCACCCGCGACCTGCCGCTGCTGATCATGGGCGGCAACCGCGACGGTGTCATTGCCTCCAGCAGCCACCGCTATGGCGACGATGAAGACAGCTCACCGACCGAGCGTGTTGAGCGAACATTTCACGAAGCTGTCAAAGGCAATCGCAAAGATCGCTACCTGCTGATAGTGAGGGGCGCAAACCATTTCTCCTTCGCCTGGCCCAGAGACAACTCCACCGGGCGCCCCTTCCTCGATGGCGAAGAGGAAGGGGACGGGGAGGAGATCCGTAAATACCTGGCCAGTGCGGTGATCAACTTCTGCGATTACGCGAGCAGCGGCAATGCCATGGCCGCGGCGGAGCTGCAGGGGTTGTGCAACACCTATCATCCCCTGGCAGAAATCGCCGAACACAAATAAGCCTGAATCTTGAGAGCAACGGAGTAAAACATGTCCGCTAAGGAACCCAGTAACTGGCAGAAATTGATCACCGGGGAATGGCACGGCTTGCCGTCCCTGTACGAACCCGACGGTACCCACGTGGGCGTCAACAAGGTCTCCCGGGCCAGCGAGCACGTGGACGGTAAAACCCGTTACTGGATGGACACGGACTTCGATGCGGTCGGCGACCTGCGCAATCGCTTCGAGATCGGCCGCTTCGATTTCGGGGTGATCGATTCCGACAACGACCGCATTTACACCGGCCCGGACTTTGTGGGTTCCGGCAGCCCCTACGGGACCCTGGTCGACTCGGAATACTATTCTCCGGCCTGGAACACCCACCTGCGCACGGTCAATCACGTGGTACCCGAGCTGGAAATGCAGGTGTACTCCTCCCTGCTGTACGAGGGTGCCACACTGATCGGCACCTTTAACGGCCTCTACATCGTGACCCACGACTACGACAGCAACCCGGACACCCAGCAGAAGGTAGCCGACTGGCTGGAACGCGAACGCCGCGAGGGCAAGCGGCCCTTCGTGCTGCCGCCCAAGCACCAGGGCCGCTGGCACGGTGAGCTCGAGGTCTACAACAATGAACAAGAGCTGGTTGGCACGAATCAGGTGACTATCGATTACACGCCCATCAACCTGACCAGGGCCACCATGGACGTCAAGGTCAGTGGCGTGGTTGATCACGAGTACTGCTACGAGCGCACCCGCGATCACAATCACCACCAGTTCCACGGCCCGGACCTGTTCGGCAATGGCATGGCCTATGGGCGCTACCTCTACAGCGTGCAACACCTGTACGGCAAGGCCCAGCGCATTGAGTGCCGCGACACCCTGATCAACGAAGAAAAAACCATGGTGGTCAACTGGAACTACTTTTTCTCACAGCAAAGAACCTACACTACACACGGTGTACTGAAATGGGAGGAAGGCGATGAAATCCTGGGTCCCCGCTTTATTGGCTAGCTTGTTGGGGGCTAATGCCTCTGCAGCAACCCTGACCGTGGTGGTCAGTAACGTGGCCTCCGATGGTGGAGAAATGCGATTTGCTGTCTACGACAGCAAGAAGGCCTGGCTGGAAGACGACACCATGGTGGCGAAACAGGCCCTGGTGGTCGCCGATCACTTACAGGACGGCACGGTGACTGCCGTGTTCGAACTGGAGCCCGGTGACTACGCGGTGTCGGTGCACAACGACGAGAATGACAACGGCAAGATGGATACGCGCATCTTCCCGCCCATTCCCAAGGAGCCGGTAGGGGCCAGCAATGACGCCCCGGCCAGTTTCGGACCCCCTAAATACAAAGACGCCGTCTTCACCCTGGGGGAAGACGGCGTGGAAATGCCGATAAAGCTAGTGGACTAGGATGGGTAGGGGTTAAATCGTTCCGTCGACAGAAGGCAGCTGGTCAAGAGCGACTTGCTCTTCTACCAACACCAGCTCGGGGATGACAGTCTGGCCGAGACGCTTGACCTTGCTGTGCACGTAGTAGGTCTGACCCGGCTGCAAGCGGATCTCGAGAGATCCCTGGCCCGGCAGGCTGGTGCCGAGGCGAACATCACCGGCGGGAACTTCAGTAACCAGGGCCTCGGAGTACTTCATGCGACCGACCTTCTGGCCGTCGACATTGGCGTTGAACTTGATGCGCTGAGTCTTGAATGACTCATCGGCGCGATAAATAATCAGCTTCGCAGGAGCCTTGGCTTGCTCAGCGCTCGCCAGCTTTTCACCCGCCGTTGCGGAAAAACTCAGGGCAATTGCAGCGACAAATACAGCGATATTCTTCAACATGTTAATCACCTCAGTGGTATGTGAGGTGGTATACGCGCAGGTATTCGGAATCGGATCACCGCCCTGATTGGTTTTGTTCAGCTTTTGACCAGCTCTCCGTAAAGCTCCGGGCGGCGGCCCCACTGCAGGTCGAACCCGATCAGGTCCTTGTTGCGGGCGCGCTGGGGATGGATGTCGGCCGTGATGTAGAGTTCCCGGTCTCTCGGCGCTTCCGCGGGCCAGATGGGATTGAGATCGGAGGCACGCAGGGGCTCGGACTGCGACAGGGCGTTGATCATGCCGCCACGCTGCACCGATGAGTCCCAACGGGCGGCAGACAAAATGCTGACCCGGTTTTCCGAGGCGCGCTCGCAGATCACCAGGCTGGGTTCCCAGGGCAGGCGCCAGCTGGTGGGGTGCAGAAGTATCTCCGCCCCTTTTCGGGCCAGCACCGTGGCTAATTCCGGGAATACCATGTCGTAGCCCAGCATCATGGCGATACGACCACGGGGCGTGTCCCAGACAGGTAGCTCGTCGCCGGCCACAGCCCATTCGCGGTAACTATGGGGTAAGTGGGTTTGGTGGTAGCGGCCCCAGCAGCTGCCATCTTCTCCCAACAGCACTCCCGTATGCCGGATACCTCCGTCGTCGCTGAGCAGCGAACAACCGACACTGATACCATTTTCCTGGCAGCAATGTTGCAGAAGCTTTTCCGCTTCAGCCGACTGCTCCAGGGCCAGCTCGGGGTCAGCCGCAATGGCATCCGCGGAAAAGGGGAATAGCTCGGGCAGCACCAGCAGGGCGACGCCGTTGTGGGCGGCATCGGCAACCAGGTCGGTGGCCCGTTGCAGGTTAACCAGGAATGGCCGGTCACTGCGCAGCTGGATGATGGCACCCTTGAATGGTTCGGCGCAGTCCAGGGGAAACTCCAGCGGCAGCTCCGCCACCGGGCCATACAATTCAGGACGCCGGTCTGCAAACAGATCGCCGTCTTCCCAGCGCTTGTCATCCGCCTGCTCGACGTCGATGTCGGCAAACAGGACGCCGCCCTGCTGGCAGTCAAAGCGTGCCACCGCTTCTCCCATCGGATCCAGTATCGGGTTTTCGCCGAGGGAACTGATCAGGTGTGGCGGAATCCCGACCTGGTCTGCCAGGGGTTGCAGCATCTCATCGACACAAACCGGGCCCACCTTGCCGGCCGCAATCACCCAGACGTGGTTTTCCGCCGCGCTCACCGGGATGTGGGTATAGGGCTCATCGAGGGCACAGGAGTTATGGCCGTTGGTGATGATCTGCGCACCGCGCAGGGCGAGGTTGCGGGCACACTCCGGCGGCACCCCGTCCAGGCAGGACATCATGCCAATGCGGCCTATTGCGGTATCGAACACCCGTCCCTCGGTGTCCGCCCCACTGAGATGGATGCTCTCACCGCCCATCAGGGTCTGCTTGTCATTCCAGCCCAGCAGCGCGCCGTCGGGACCGACCAGGAAGTTGCGGATAAAGATTTCACCTTCCGCTGCACCCCGGCAGGTGGCATTGAAAACGACGTGGATCTTACACTCGGCTGCCCTGTCGCAAACCGCCTGCACGTAGTCCCCGTCTACCGCCACGGCGATGGACCAGGCGTGAGCCGCGTCCTCGTAAAAGCTGGTGTGATTGCCGAATTCCGGGGCAACTACCAGTTGTGCGCCACCGGCAGCGGCCTCCCCGATCAGGCCCAGCAGGGTCTGCAGGTTGGCTTCGACATCGTTACCGGTGCGGTACTGGGTGGTGGCTACCCGGACTGTCATGATCCGCTAGGGCGTGTACCAGATCGGCGAAGTGTAGGCACGCTCCTGGGTGGTCATGGGAACCTCGTCGCCGGCCTTTAAGCCAAAGCGCTTGGCATCATAGGCTGTCCAGCGCGGGGTCGGGATTTCCAGTACCCGTGCGTAGTAGAAGGCCTGTTCGTCGGCATCGAAGTCCGGATCCTTCCACACGGTGATCAATTCCGGGTCACCGATGGTGTTGGTCCAGCTGGCGCTGGCCACATCCACGGTGCTGCCGACAGGCGGCAATTTGCCGTTGGACCCCGGCTTGCGGGAATCCGCGTCGCCCCATACCACGTCAAAAACCTTTTCCTGGAGCTTCCCTTTGCTGTCACGCCAGCCCTTGACGATCTGGATGCGATCCAGGTTCGCGCCGAAGGGATCGCGCAGGGCGCCCACCAGGAAACGCGGCGCATCGCCGTTGGAGCCCTTGAGCACCCCGCCCATGGGCACACCCTTGTTGTAGCCCACCCAGGCCGGGTTGCGGGTTCGGGCATCCTCGGCGGCAAACTCCCAGCCGCCGAAAAAGCGCACCATCATGCGCGGCCCGGTTGTGCCGTAGACCTCGCGCCGGGCCAGGGCGTCGAACAGCGCCTCCCGGGTATTTTCCCGGGCCCAGACAGCCGCATAGCCGGAGGACACTTCCTGCCAGGTGTAGATAGTGGCGTTTTCGTTGGACATGAAGGCCTTCATCATGCGCTTTGCCGCCGGTTCGCTGCCGGCGTGCTTGCCGAAAAAGTTCTCCTCCTCCACCGCCGCCAGAGAAGTGTGGGAGTCGGTGCTGCCGATCATTCCGAACTGGAAGGGATTGACGCCCAGTTTCTCCTGGTAATTAAGCCCCAGCTTCAGCGCCGAGCGAGCGTACTCGTATTCCAGCATATCGTTGGTTTTCAGCGCGCTGACATCGAGGTTGCCGAAGTCCCAGGTTTCATAGTCAGCGAATTCATCATCCGGCGACAGGAAGGGGTGAGCTTCGCCATCACCTTTTATCTGGGTGACCTCGTACAGGGGTTCCCAGTTGTGGCGCAGCTTCGCGTAGTCCTTGTTGAAGCGCTTGCCGTTGACCCGCTCCGCGGAAAACATCATGCCGTTACTGAGGTTGCCGTTATGGGGAATGGCCAGCACATCCCCACCGGTCTTGTCCTCGTAGGCCTGCAGGGCCTGCCACAGCTTCTCGGGGTCCGAACTGTCATCGTTCGTGTAGGGCAGTGTCCGAATCGCCTTGTCCGCGCCATCGCGGTAAATCACCACCCGGTGCAGGTTGTTGCCACTGATCAGCGAGGTCCACTCGTAACCAATCATTGCCGTGAACTTGCCGGGCTCGTTGTGTCGCTCGGCGGCCTCCACCACCCCCTGCCATACGGGCTTCATCATTTCCGGGTCGGCACTGGACCACTGTAGTTTGCCCTGTGAGAACTTGCCGATGAGGTCCAGGGCCGCTTCCACGCCCCGCCCCTCGCGAATCATGCCCGACCACTTGCGCCCGTCGGAATACTGCATCAAGGTGGGGTCCTGGTTCAGCAGCATGTCGAACACACCCATACCATCGGAGTGATCGGCAATGACCAACCAGTCCAGCGGCCGGAGCAGGCGCGCATTCTGGCCGCTGGAGGCAATTACCTCCTCACCCTTGCTGAAACGGTAGGCATCGTCCAGGCCAAGCCGGTTGCCGAAGGCTCCCGCATCCATGGACAGGGAGGTGTGCAGGTGGGTATCCCCCCAGAATACCTGGGTCGGAAAATTGCGCCCGGCGTAGGGGGAATAATGCGGCGGACCGAACAGCGCTTTGGTCGTCTCCTCGTCCAGGGTACCCGTATCCGCAGCGTGCGCCGAAGAAGACATTATCACTGCGCAAACTGCAATCACTCGCGTCCACATACGCTAACTCCTTTCACTGTCGACCCAAACGCCGACCATCAGAACACCATACCACCTGCAGTGGTAACTCCTGTGTTGATTATAGGCAAAGAACTGACCGAGGCTTGCCTGCGTATCAACAAGCATGACAAATGCTGAACAACCGATCATTTACTGGTTCCGGCGCGACCTGCGGCTGGATGACCTGCCCGGATTACAGGCGGCAATAGCCAGCGGCAGACCGATCCTGCCCTGCTATATCCATGACACGGGAACCCCGGGCGAGTGGGCGCCCGGGGCAGCCAGCTGCTGGTGGCTGCATCACAGCCTGGCCGCACTGGCCTCGGATATTACTGCGCTGGGTGGCGAACTGGTGATTCGCAGCGGTAGCGCCCTCAATGAACTGGTCCGACTGGCCGAGGAGATCAACGCCGCGGGTATCTACTGTAGCCGTGATTACGCACCCTGGTCGGAGGGCCTGGAACACGATCTCTACCAGGATTGCGACGCGAGTGGTCGGGAGTTCAAACGTTTCCCCGGGGTCTTGCTGTTCGAGCCAGAAGCCGTTCTTAACCAGAGCGGCCAGCCCTTCAAGGTCTTCACACCCTTCTGGAAGGCCTGCCTGCGGGCGCCGGAACCGCGCAGCCCGGTACCCGCCCCGGCCTCCATATATTTTTACCCCGGAGTCACCGGCGCCGACATCGATGACCTCGAGCTCTTGCCGCGCAACCCGGACTGGGCTGCACACTGGCGCGACCTGTGGCAGCCTGGAGAAGCCGGAGCCCGGAACCAGCTGCAAGCTTTCCTGACCCGCGCCATCGCCAACTACAGTGAGGGCCGCAACCATCCCGCACAGGACGCGACATCGCGGCTTTCGGCCCATATGCACTTCGGCGAAATCTCTCCCAGGCAGCTGTGGCATGCCCTTAGGAGCCTGCAGGATCACAACCCGGAGCTGACTGCCGAAGTGGACAAATTCCTCTCGCAGGTGGGTTGGCGGGAGTTCTCACACCATCTGCTGCACCACTTTCCAACCCTGCCGGAAAAACCTTTTCGACCCGGCTTCGACGAATTCCCCTGGCTGGGAAGCCCGACAGCACTGGAAGCCTGGCAGCACGGGCAGACCGGCTACCCGATTGTGGATGCGGGCATGCGCGAACTGTGGCAGACCGGCTATATGCACAACCGGGTACGGATGATTGTCGCCTCCTTCCTGACCAAGCACCTGCTCATTCCCTGGCGCGCCGGCGAGAACTGGTTCTGGGACACACTAGTTGACGCGGATCTCGCCAATAACGCCGCCGGCTGGCAGTGGGTGGCGGGCAGCGGCGCCGACGCGGCGCCCTACTTCCGTATTTTCAACCCGACACTGCAGGGGGAGCGTTTCGACAGCGAGGGCGATTACGTACGCCGCTGGGTGCCGGAATTGGCTGCACTGCCTACGCGATACATTCATGAGCCCGCATCTGCACCAGCGGAGATTCTTGCCGCGGCAGACGTTGAGCTCGGCGATACCTACCCGTTACCGCTGGTCGATCATCGCGAGGCACGGGAAGCAGCACTGGCGGCCTACCGCAGTATCCGGGCCGCCTGACTTGCCGGACTGTGTATCCTCGACTTAAATCAGCGGTAGCAACACAGGGAGACAGACCATGACCGATCCAGTACGCGCAGCGGACGCCCCCTTTGGCGTCGACGTAGAGGCAGGTAAGGCCTACTTCTGGTGCGCCTGTGGCAGAAGCGCCAGCCAACCCTTCTGTGACGGCTCACATAAAGATACGGGGATTGACCCGATCAAGTACGAGGCCGAATCATCGAAGACCGTGTATTTCTGTGGCTGCAAGGCCACCGGCAATGCACCGCTATGCGATGGGAGTCACAACGACTGACATCATCTGGCAACAGGGGCAGGTCGGGCCGATCGCCGTATGCATACCTGCGGGGCGCGACCTGGTCGCTCCTTTCTACTCCCCTTTGAAGTCGGGCTCGCGCTTTTCCTTGAAGGCCCGCGGGCCTTCCCGGGCATCCTTGCTCATCATCACAACGGCGGACTGCTCCATCTCATAATGGAAGGCCTCGGCCCAGGGCTGGGTGTGAGTTTCCAGGGCCGTGCGCTTGATTGCCTGCAGGGCCAGGGGCGCCTGTTTGCAGATATTGTCTGCCAGCTCCTCGGCCCGGGCCTGCAATTGATCGGCCGGAACCACCTCGGAAACCAGGCCCATCGCCAGTGCTTCATCCGCGGAGATCATCTCACCTGACAGCAGGATTTTCATGGCGTGGGCCCAGGGCAGCTGGCGGGTCAAGCGCACCATTGAGCCGGCTCCGGGAACCACTCCGCTTTTCGGTTCCGGCAGGGCGAACTGCGCATGCCCGGCGGCAATGCGTATATCTGTCGCCTGCAGCAACTCGGTACCACCGCCCAGCGCGCGACCGTTGACCGCGGCGATGATCGGCTTGTAAACCGGATCGTTCTTGAGCATGACCTTGTCGGCAATCAGCGGGTCAGCCACCAGCCGTTTCTCCAGCTCTGTCTCGGCCTGTTTGGCACCGGTCCACAAGGGGATCAACCCGCCCAGGTCGCCACCGCAACAAAAATCCATGTCACCGGCGCCGGTCACCACCGCAACCCTGATCTCGTCATCGCTGCGTACCTCCGCCCAGGCGTCGACCAGGTGCACGAACATCTCCCCATTCATCAGGTTTTTCTGGTCCGGGCGGTTGAGGGTGATCCAGGCCGCGCGACCGCGTTTTTCAAAGAGGATGGCTGACATGATGGTCTCTCCTGTGCGGGGAGAATCAATCTAGCAGGACTCGTGTCCCGGTGCAGCCCAAAAGCTTGAACTCATCTATGCTTAGCGGGCGGGACAGGCGGGAGGATTACATTGCAACTGGCGAACCTGGTTCAGCGCACAGCGCTGCGGCAACCGGACAAGACAGCGATGATATGCGGCTGGCGCCGGCAAAGCTGGTCGCAGCTGATGCGGCGTGCTTCACGCTTCGCCTCTGCGCTGCACAAGCTGGATATAACAGCCGGCGAACGCCTGGCGATCCTGGCACTGAACTCGGATCGCTACCTGGAAGCTCAAATAGCGGCACTCTGGGCCGAGCTGGTACTGGTGCCCCTGAATACCAGTTGGTCCAGCGAGGAAATCGCGCAGGTTATCGATGATACGACGGCATCTGTACTGCTTGTGGATGATGCATTTGTCGCTGAGGCAGCGAAGCTTGCAACAGCCTGTGACAAGCTGCGGGCGAAGATCCACATCGGCGACGAAGCCGATTCAGGCGGCCTGCTCGATTACGAAGAACTGATCGCGGGCGCCGATGAAATTCCTGTCCCGACCGGGACCCCCGGCGGCGAGGAGCTGGCGGGTATTTATTACACAGGCGGTACGACAGGATTTCCCAAGGGGGTGATGTTGTCTCACAGCAGCCTGTTCCACTCCGGTCTCTATGCCAGTGTGGAGATGGCCTATTCCAGCGACGAGGTGTTCCTGCACGTGGCGCCCATGTTTCACCTCGCCGACGGTTCGCAGGCGGTGGCCAACACCCTGTTTGGCATTACCCAGTGTTTCGTGCCCGGTTTCGAAGCGGAATCAGTACTGCAAACCATCGAGTCCGCAGGCGTGACCAGCCTGTTACTGCTGCCCAGCATGATAGAACGCATGCTCGATCACCCGCGCTTCGGGGAGTTTGACCTGTCCTCCCTGCGGCGCGTGATCTATGGTGATTCGCCTGCCTCACCCAATCTCTATGAACGAGCGGAGCAGGCTGTTCCGAGCATAGAGTTGTACCAGGCCTACGGGCTGACCGAAATGGGACCGCTGGTCACCATCCTGCGACCTGAGGACCGCCACAGGGAAGGTGAGGCATCCAGGCGAGCACAATCCGTGGGGAGGCCCATGGTGGGTGTCGAAGTGAAAATCGTCGACGGTGATTTCAGGGAGCTGCCCAGGGGGCAGGTGGGTCGCATTATTGCCAGTGGCAAGAACGCGATGCTCGGCTACTGGAAACGTCCCACCGAAACAGCGCATGCAATGGTGGATGGCTGGGTTCTCACCGGCGACCTGGGCCAATTGGATGAGGATGGTTATCTCTACCTGCACGATCGCGTTGCCGACGCGATTGAAGTCGGCGGCAAATACGTATCATCCATCGAGGTAGAGCATGCGCTGCTCGCACACCCCGGGGTACAGGCAGCTGCGGTCATTGGCATTGCCGATGGCAGCTCCGGCTTGTCTGTGCATGCGGTCGTCAACACCAATCCGGAATACACGCCCACCGAAAGCGAGCTGATTGAACACTGCGGGACACTACTGGACCAACACCAATGTCCCGCCAGTATCAGTTTTCGCAGCGAGCCCCTGCCGCTCACAGCACCCGGCAAGGTTCTGAAGAGGGAGCTGCGCCAGGCCTAGAATTCGAAGGCGTAGTTGGTCACGAAGCGCACCTCGGTGATATCAACATCGTCATTGCGCGCACAGGTTTCATCGCGTTCCACCCAGCCAAAGCGCAGCTGCAGGAGCAAACCGGTGAGCTTCTTGAAGGGCGGCCTGTAGTTAAAGTTGAGGTTGTACTCGTCCTGGTCGGGGCTGGCGGATTCGCCGCAGTCCGGTGTATCACCGAAAATCGCTTTGGCATTAACCGATAGACCCCGCACCCCCAGATCGTCAAAGTCCAGGGTACCCCCTAGCAACCAGGCGGTTTCCTCGGCCCGGTTGAAGTCATTGATGAGTACAGAGGTATAGCCGGGAATGCCGCCCCAGGGGCTACGCATCCGATCCTCCTCGGGATAATCCGTCCAGGCAAGGGATCCGCTGTACCAATCATCTTTCCAGCTAATGCGCGCGCCGTAATGATCGACGCTGAAGTCTCCGCCAATTTCATCTCCGGTGGACTCCTGTCGCGTGTACTGCCCGGAAAACTGCAGGTAGCGCTCCTCTGAAAACCAGATCCGTTTGCTGGCTTCCAGGTAAACCCCGTTGTGAAATTCCGCAGCATGCAGCGCATAGATGCCTAGCAGCGTGCCCGGTTCTGTCTGGTACAGGGAGCCGGCGATGATCACGTCTTCGTTCTCATCCAGGCCGGCGGCCTCATACATGGAATCAAAGCCCTCCCGGGTACGCCGCTTGATATCGGTGAAAACGGCCGCCCCGACCTCCCAGTCGGCACCGACTTCAAGGATTGTCTCCGCGCCCTGGAAGGTCTGGGGTGTCATGCGAATATCGTGCGTGTTGATATAGGGCAAGTCGACGGCGAACCGCCCCGCCTGGAACGCAAATTTGTCGATTGTGACGCTGGCGTAGATCTCGCCGAGCTGGGTATAGCTGTTGTGCACCGGTTGCAATGCACCGGTTTCATCTTTGTCATCATCGGCCCACAGCTTCTGCGACGTGTACAGGGTGCCGGCCAGCCTGACTCGCTGGTCGAAGAAGCTGCCAACCCCGTTCTGCCAGCCGCCGCCCGCCCAGTTCTCACGGTCGTCCAGGCCGTCGAGGGTCCTGTCCTGGTAAAAGGTCCGAACGTGAAGCGTGTTGACCCGCTCCTCTTCGAAGGGGAGCCGCAACAACAGGAACCCGTTACTAATCGGGTCCTGGGTGGCTTCGTCCTGCAGGTATTCCGGGCCGGTATCTGCAGCAATAGCCGACATCGAGCACTGCATGATATTTATGGCTGCAACTATCGCTGCTGTTCGTGTATTCCCTTTGAACGACACGGTTCAAGTCAGCATGATAAGCGTACCGGCGAGGGTCAGGATTACATTGGCGAAGGCATAGGCGCCGGTGTAGCCAAGGGCCGGCACGTTACTCTTTGCGGCATCGCAGACCACTGACAGGGCAGCACCGGAGGTCATGGAACCAGTCACCCCGCCGAGGGCCTCAGCGGGATTCAGCTTCAGCACCTTGCGGGAGAATGCGTAACCCACAAACACTGGTATGAGGGTAACAATGACGCCGGCCCCAATCAGCTTGATACCGGCACTCTGGATAATCTCCACAATACCACCGCCAGCGTTCAAACCCACGCCCGCCATAAACATCATCAGGCCGAGCTCCGACAAAACCCAGCGCGAGGCCGAAGGCACTCGCCCGAAGACTGGCCAGATCGAGCGCAAGAATCCGATCACCAGGCCAGTGATCAGCAGGCCACCGGCCATACCCAACCCGATCGTGACACCACCGATACTGATCGCGAAAGTACCCAGGCCGATACCAACAGCGATACCCAGGCCAAAGGTAAACAGGTCGGTGTCATCCACCTCGCGCTCCACATGTCCCACCTGGCGCACGAGGCGATCAAAGGCTACCTCCGGGCCGTAAAACGTCACCACGTCTCCCCGGTGCAACACCAGCTCTTCACCCAGCGGCAATACGGTGCGCTGGCGTCTGACTTCCAGGGGCAGGGCACCGATGGGTTCGGTGAGGCGGATATCGCCCACCGGCTTGCCAATGACCTCTGCATTGGACACCACGACTTTCACAGTGGACATAGAGACACCCAGGCCCTCTTCATGCCGGATTTCCTCGCCGAATGCAGCGGCGTGTTCCAGCATGTGATCGACGGTGCCAACCACCAGTACCTCGTCGCCCAGCTCAAGACGCGTGTCATAGTCCACCGGGATTATTTCGCCGTCCCGCTGTATACCGACAAAGGACACGCGGCCCAGCGCCGCCCGTTCCATCTCCCCGATGGTCCGCCCAAGCTGTTCCTCCCGGGTGACCCGATAGACCCGGCGGGTGATCTCGGCCAGGCTGGGGCCGGTGCTCGCACCACCAGCCGATTCCAGCTTCGCCGCTTCCGCGGGCAGGTCGATCCCCAGCAGCCTGGGTAACAAGCGGATCACCAGAATCAGGCCGATCAATCCGAACAGGTAGGTCAGTGCATAACCGGCACCGATATTGGTCAACACCTGCTCACTGGTGTAGCCCTCGGGCGTTGTGACCAGCCCGGACTGCACAGCATCCTGGGCCGCCGCCAGGGTGGGGGTGGTCGTCAAGGCCCCGCCCAGCAACCCTGCCGACAGGCCGGGCTCGAAGTCCAGCACCGCCGCCAGGGACACCGCCAGTCCAAAGCCGGTGGCGGCGACCAACAGGGCAAGCGTCAGGTACTTGAGTCCACTGGTCATCAGCACATCAAAGAACTGGGGGCCGGCCTGGTAGCCGACGCAGAAAATAAAAACCGCAAAGCCCATGGTCTGGAAGGCCGGGTACATGGTGAAACCGTGATGGCCGAAGAACAGGCCAACCAGCAAAACACCACCGGCAGGACCCAGGCTGATACCGGCAATCTCTATGCGCCCGACGAGATAACCCAGGCTGACCACCAGGAAAAAGACCAGCACTGGCTGGTCCTGCATAAAAGCCATCAAGCCACCCATTCGAACCTCCTTACGGTCCTGTTAGCTGCCGCGCTCCGGCGAGGGCACACGATATAGGGTGGCGTAGAAGGTCGGCAGCAACAAGCAGGTCAGTGCGGTGCCGAAGGCCAATCCCGCCATCATGGTCATCGCCATGGATACCCAGAAGGCATCGGTCAGCAAGGGAATCACACCGAGGATGGTGGTCGCCGCGCCCACACAGATGGGCCGGACCCGCGACAGGCCCGCGTCGATAACCGAGTCATAGGGGGTTTTTCCAAGCGCCTTGTTGGCGTCGATCTCGTCCATCAAGACAATGGCATTCTTGATCATAAGGCCGGCCAGGCTCATGCCGCCCAGTAGTGCCATAAAACCAAAGGGCGTCTGGGTCGGCAGCAGGATGGCGGTCACGCCGATTATGGCAAAGGGTATGGTCAGCGTTATCACGATCGGCGGCAGTACCGAGTTGAACAGGGCAACCATGATGACCGCCATGATGACCACCGCCGGCACCATGCCCGGTACCAGTGAGAGTTGGGCGGTCTGGGTGCTCTCCAGTTCACCGTCCCAGAAGAAGCTGTAACCCGGCGGCAGGCGCGACTCCAGTTCATCCAGTTGTTCCTGCACCTCTGCCTTGAGGGCCGGGAAGGTGGTGCCATTCGGCGAAGCCTGCACCGCCGCTTGTCGGCGGCGCTGGTGGCGCACAATAATCGGATCTTCCCATTCAACGGCTATATCACTGGTAACCTGGCCCAGTGGCAGGGTTTTCAGGCCCAGGGCCGGCTGTACCTGCACAAGATCGAGCTCGGCGGATACCCGCTCCCGTTGCTCTTCGATATTGCGGGCGATGATCGGGTATACCGTATCCCCCTCCCGGTAGAGCCCGACGGGATTGCCGTCGTAGGCCCGCTGGGTCGCCATGGCGATATCACGCCGCGAGACGCCGGCCCAGCGCGCCCGCTCCTGGTTGTAATCCGCCACAACCTTCGGCACCCGCTGGCGTATATCAGTCCGCACATGACGGGCCGATGCCGTGCTGTTCAGGATTTCCATCCCTTCTTCCGCCAGGCTTCTCAGTGTGGCCATATCCGCCTCGGCGGGGCCGCTGATACGCAACTCAAATGGCCACTCGTCACCTGGCCCAACCGTGTACTTGCGCACGCGTGTCAGGCCCTGGGTGAAGTTCTCGTCCAGCCAGGGCTCAAGCTCTGCATACAGCGGATCGACGTCGGCAAAGCTGTAGGTGTTGATGATGATCTGCATGTATTCCGGGTAGGGGAACTCCGGATCCACGGGCAAGTAGAAGCGTGGACCACCGGAGCCAACGAACGTGCCCACGTTTTTGACTCGTGGATCACCATCAATTCGCTCTTCGATCAAGCGGGCCACCTCTGAGGTGGTTTGTATCGGCGTGCCCTGCGGCGCCCAGAAGTCCACGCGAATCTGTGTGCGGGTGGAATCCGGGAAAAATTGCTGCGGAATACCCGTAAAGCCAATAATCGCCGCCACCAGCACACCGGTGGCACTGAGAATTGTCAGCGCCCGGAAACGGATAAGTTTTTCCAGTACTGATTTGTAGGTTCGAAAGAAAGGGGTATCCAGCGGATCCGCCTCTTCGGCATCCGGGTCCTTCTCCGGGAGCTTGAGAAACGAAATACAGTTGAGCGGTGTCACCAGCATGGCAATCAGCCAGCTCCACAGCAGTGACACGAAGACCACGATAAACAGGGTCCTGGCATACTCACCGGAATCCGCCTTGGCGAAGTAGATCGGGAAAAATGCCATGGCCGCCACAACCGTGGCACCGATCAGCGCCATGCTGGGTTTGTTGGCAGCATCGACGCAGGCGTCTACCCTGTCCTGGCCGCGGGCCATTCCCACAGCGGCGTTATCGGCCACAACGATGGCGTTGTCCACCATCATCCCCAGGGCTATTACCAGGGCACCGAGTGACACGCGATGGAGCTGGATATCCATAGCATACATCACGACAAAGGTACCGCTGATGGTCAGGATCAACGCCCAGCCAATGATCAGGCCGTTGCGCCAACCCATGGCCAGGGCGACGACCACCAGTACGATCAGAACCGCTGCTGCCAGGTTGATAACGAATGCGCCGATGGATTCCTTGACCAGGTCGGATTGCCAGACAAAACGCTCAACTTCTATACCGGCGGGTAACAGTGGCAGGATTTCTTCCAGCCGCTGGTCTAGCGCCTCACCGGTGACCACGATATTGCCGCCGGGCGCATTGGCTATCTGGATCGCCAGGGCCGGCTCGCCATTAAAACGCATCATCTGGAAGGGCGGGTCCAGGTAGCCCTGCCGTACAGTTGCCACGTCCTTGATCCGTATCAGCTCACCGGCTACCACGTCGGCTCGACTACCGGAGCGAGCCTGGCCGACAGGGGTCGTCGATTCGATATCCCTCGCATAGGGACTGAGTCCGGCAAGGCCGCGAGTCAACATATCCAGGCCCGAGCGCCGAATGGTCAGCTCGCCGATGTCCTCGGGGCGGCTGAACATCCCGGTCGCCTCGATACGCATGCGCTTGTTCCAGGTCTCGACAGCGCCGGCATCGACCACCATGTTCTGCGCTGCCAGGGTGGCGATAATGTCCTGCTGGGTGATCTTCAGTTCGGCCAGCTGGGTCTCGGAAATATCCAGGTAGATGACTTTGGGTTGCACGCCCCAGAGGTCGGCCCGGGCGACACCCGGCACCAGGTTCAATTCCTTGCGGATACCCTTGGCGTAGCTCTCCAGTTCGGCATAGGTATAGCCATCCCCGGTGACGGCGAGCACAAAGCCGAACACAAAACTGAAATCATCGATTATGTCGGGCTTATTCACCCCCGGCGGAAACTGAGGAGTGATGTCGCGGATTTTCTTGCGCATCTCGTCCCAGACCTGGGGCAGGCGGTCGGCCCAGAACTCCTGCTGCATTTCCACCTTGATGATGGAAACCCCGGCCTTGGAATAGGAGGTCAGGTAGCGAATCTGCGGCATTTCCTGGATCGCGGTCTCAATCCGGTCGGTGACTTCCAGTTCCACCTCTTCAGGGGAAGCGCCGGGATAAGTGGTGATGATGGCGCCGATCTTGACCGTGAAATCCGGGTCTTCCAACTGGCCCAGGTTGAAGTAGCTGTAGACGCCCCCGATAAATACCAGGGCCGTCAGGAAATTGATAAAGGTCTGGTGCTCGACCGCGTAGCGGGGCAGGTTCATTATGCCGTTTCCCCTGTGCCCGACTTGAGGACATTGACCTCCTGCCCTTCGCTGAGCGTATTTACGCCCTTGGTCACGATCCACTCCCCGGATTCGAGCCCACTGGCCACCAACACACCCAGTCGTGTGAGCCGCCCAAGGGTAATTTCCCGGCGACTGATGGTATTGCTGCCCCTGTCGATCACCCAGACGAAGGACTTGCCTTCGTCTCCGGCGTTGAATACAGCAGTCATAGGAATATCGATGCCCACCAGGCCAAGCTCGTGGTTCTCCGGCGGCTTGCTCCTTATGGTCGCCTGCCCGGCCATGCCCGGCAGGATCTCGGCACCCTCCGGCTGCTCCATCACAAGGGTAACCGGGTAGGTGCGGGTTGCCTGGGAGACTTCGCGGCCGATTTCCTTGATCGAGGCATCCACCGTTATGCTCGGCAAAGCATCGAACCTGACCGCCACCGATTCGACATAGGGTGCCAGGCCAATCAGGTTTTCCGGTACCTGCACGACAAACTCAATCGAAGAGGGGTCCAATACGCGCAATATAGGCTGGCGCGGTATCACTGTTTCGAAATTTTCGACGTAGGTTTCCACTACTACCCCGTCAAAGGGCGCTTGCAGAAAGGTGTAGCTCAGGTCGTCCTCTGCGAGCTTGAGGGCAGATTCCAGCGCCGTGACCTGGGCGCGGCTGGTATCCCGGCGACCCAGGCGTTGGTCATATTCGCTGTCACTGATGAGGTCGGGATTTTTCTTCTTGATATCCGCGGCGCGGTTGAATTCCGCTTCCGCCAGGTCACGGGCGGCCACGGCACTGCGCAGTTCTCCCCCCACCGAGGCCACTCGGGATTGATACGTCGTGGGATCGATGCGGGCCAGTAGTTCACCCTCCTTCACCTCATCGCCAACGGACGCCGGGAACTCGATCAAGGGCCCGGCCACCCGGAAAGACCGGTTGACCTGCTGGCCGGCCCGGGCGCGACCGGGGAATGAACGCTCGGCGAACTCGCCGAGATTCTCGATACGCAGGGCAAATACGGATTTTACTGCGGGCGGCGGCTTGGGTTCCTCCGCGCAGCCGGTCACCAGTAGTGCGGCGATTAGCAGCGCGACCGCGCCTGGTGAGTCATTCCGACGCGTAATGCTGCATCTCGTGTGCTGCTTCATATCCTTGCCCTTTTACTGACCTTAATTCCATCGCAATCGCGCAGCCGATCCGAATAACGATCTTTTTCAGCGGTAGCGCCATTAGTCGATGCATTTCCAAGTGTAACCGGCCGACCGGAAAACGCCATTTTCCCCACCTCAGTAAGGTGTGGCCTATCGAACTTGATTGATTTGCGTCACAGCGTACCGCCGATTTACCGTTAGTAACTTCAACGCCAGACCCGGGCACTCGGCTATGTAAGCAGCATTGGTGCGCATTTCCTGATTAACGCCTGAGTCGCCACTCCCCGTGGTAGAGATTGAAACCCTCTCGAGAAAGGAAGCCTATAAGCGTCAGGTCGAAGCGCTGCGCCACGGCGATCGCCAGGCTGGACGGTGCACCGACACCCGCAATCACCGGTATGCCGGCCATGACCGCCTTTTGCACCAGTTCGAAGCTGATACGACCGCTCAGGAGAACGATGCGTTGGCCGGCACCAGGTTCGTCGCCGCCGATGCACAGGTCTGTGCCCACCAGCTTGTCCATCGCATTGTGTCGGCCGACATCTTCACACACCTGCAATAGCTCGCCATCGCTGTTAAACAGGCCCGCGGCGTGCACGCCGCCAGTTTCCTGGAAATGACGCTGCTGCGCCCGCAGGGTCTCGCCAAGACCGCGGATGATGTCGCTGTCGAGCCAGGCCTGTGTCTGGTCCAGCTCAGGTGGGCTTTTCAGCTCCAGCGACTGCAGTGAGGTCTTGCCGCAGACGCCACAGCTGGACTGGGTGGTGAGATTGCGCTCGTACTGGCTCCAGTCCGGGATGATCCCTTCGGCCAGGGTGACTTCCAGCTCGTTGTACTCACCGGATCGTCCAGATCCCGCGTACTCAATAGTCGTAATGTCAGCAGCGGCACGAATCAGGCCTTCCGAGTGCAGCAAGCCGATTGCCAGTGCCGCGTCGTTGCCAGGTGTGCGCATGGTAACGGTGAAGACCCGCTCATCCATATCCCCGTTCTCTGCTCGCCACAGGATGCTGATCTGCAGCGGTTCCTCTACAGCCACCCTATCCCGATTCACCTCCTTGCGGGCATCGGCTGCAGCCGTGCTGTAGCGAGTACACTGGGCGTCGGCAACCCCGTCGCCATCGCGGCCACCGCGGTCTATATCTAGGAGGGCCAATGTGGCCCGGTTATCGGTAATAGATGCCATGTTGAGATTATAGAAAACTTTGTCTCTCTGTTCCGGTTGTGCCCAGCTGACCCGTGATCCTGCCGCAGCTGTGTCAACACGGGCGTTTCCGGCGGGTTTTCAGCGCCTCCCATGACCTGAAGCAAGATAAATTCCAGCCTTCAACTGGCGGAAACCGCATAATTGCTTACACTGGTTTTTAGAACAAATTCCTAGAACCGACGGCTATTCAGCCCGAATATAAGATACACGGGGAAACACTTATGCAGGAGCCAATGACCAAGACAGATGAGAGGCGTGCTTTCATCCTTCTGGTGGTTTTCTTCGCACCGGTACTCGCGGTTGCCATCGTCGGCGGCTACGGCTTCCTGGTCTGGATGAGCCAGCTGCTCATGGGCCCTCCAGGCGGCGCCTGAGACGATGTCATTGAGTAGACGTGAATTACTGAGTGGCGGTGATCCCGCCAAGAGCTGCCACATCGCCAGCATGGTCGTTCAGTGCCTGCCGGAAAAGCTTGCCGCCACTGCCACAGCACTGGAAACCCTGCCCGGCATCCAGGTGCCCGAGCGCGACGAGCGCGGCAAGCTGGTGGTGCTGATCGAGGTGCGCGGCGAGGCCGCACTGATGGAAAGCATCACGGAAATTGAACATACACCCGGTGTGATCAGTGCCAACCTGGTCTACCACCAGATCGATGATTGAACGAGGTATCCAGCCATGAAATCAACCCGTCGCGAGTTCATCAAGGCCAATGCCGTGGCGACCGCCGCCGCGGCTGCCGGCATCACGGCACCGGCCAGCGCGAGCAACATGATCACCACCGACAATCAGTTGACCTGGAACAAGGCCCCCTGTCGCTTCTGCGGCACCGGCTGCAGCGTCAACGTGGCCACCCGCGACAACCGGGTCGTGGCCACCCACGGTGATATCAACTCACCGGTGAACAAGGGCCTGGCCTGTGTGAAAGGCTATTTCCTGTCCAAAATCATGTACGGCGAAGACCGGCTCACCCAGCCGCTATTGCGCATGCGCGACGGCAAGTATGACAAGGAGGGTGACTTCACCCCGGTGAGCTGGGACGAAGCCTTCGACATCATGGAGGAAAAATTCAAGAAGGCCCTGAAAGAAAAAGGCCCGCGCGGTGTTGGCATGTTTGGCTCCGGCCAGTGGACAGTCTGGGAGGGCTATGCCGCGGCCAAACTCTACAAGGCCGGCTTCCTCTCCAATAACATCGACCCCAATGCGCGCCACTGCATGGCCTCGGCTGTGGGCGGCTTTATGCGTACCTTCGGCATCGACGAGCCCATGGGGTGCTATGACGACCTGGAACACGCCGATGCCTTTGTGCTCTGGGGTTCGAACATGGCGGAGATGCACCCGATACTCTGGACACGCCTGACCGATACGCGTTTGAGCAACCCCGGTGTAAAGGTTTGCGTCATGTCCACCTTCGAGCATCGCTCCTTCGAGCTGGCAGACATCCCGATTATTTTCACGCCCCAGACCGACCTGGCGATCCTCAATTACATCGCCAACTACATCATCCAGAACGACCGGGTGAACAAGGACTTCGTCAACAAGCACGTGAATTTCCGCCGCGGCAACACGGATATCGGCTACGGCCTGCGCCCGGAACACCCCCTGGAGCAGAAAGCAGCGAACCCCGGCAGCGGCGGCTCCAAACCCATGACTTTCGATGAATTCGCCGAATTCGTCTCCGACTACGACGCCAAGTACGTATCTGAATTGAGCGGGGTCTCCGAGCAACGGCTTAATGAGCTGGCCGAGCTCTACGCCAACCCGGATACCAAGGTGATGTCCCTGTGGACCATGGGAGTCAACCAGCACACCCGCGGCGTGTGGGTGAACAACATGCTCTACAACGTGCACCTGCTGGTCGGCAAGATCTCCGAGCCCGGCAACAGTCCCTTCTCACTTACTGGTCAGCCCTCGGCCTGTGGCACCGCGCGGGAAGTCGGCACCTTCGCCCACCGCCTGCCGGCGGACATGGTGGTGAAGAATCCCGAGCACCGCAAAATCTCCGAGAAAAAGTGGAAGCTGCCTGAAGGCATCCTGCCAGACTGGGTTGGGGCGCACGCAGTCAAGCAAAACCGGGACCTCAAGGACAGCAAGATCAACGCCTACTGGGTGCAGGTGAACAACAACATGCAGGCCGCGCCCAACATGAACGAGGAGGGCCTGCCCGGCTACCGCAACCCGGACAACTTCATCGTGGTCTCCGATGCCTATCCCACGGTAACCGCCCAGGCTGCCGACCTGATCCTGCCTACCGCCATGTGGGTGGAAAAAGAGGGTGCCTACGGCAACGCCGAGCGCCGCACCCAGTTCTGGCACGAGATGGTAGACGCCCCCGGGGAGTCCAAATCCGATATGTGGCAGGTGGTGGAATTCTCCAAGCGCTTCACCACCGACGAGGTTTGGCCTGCCGAGATCCTCGCGAAAAACCCCTCCTACAAGGGCAAAACACTCTTTGAAGTACTGTTCGCGAATGGCCAGGTCGACAAGTTCCCCCTCTCCGATATCGCCGAGGGCCACAGCAACCACGAATCCGAGGATTTCGGCTTCTATATCCAGAAGGGTTTGTTCGAGGAATACGCGGCCTTCGGTCGCGGTAAAGCCCATGACCTGGCGGACTTCGATACCTACCACGAGACCCGCGGCCTGCGCTGGCCGGTGGTCGACGGCAAGGAAACCCTGTGGCGCTTCCGAGAAGGGTACGACCCCTACGTGGAGGCCGGCACGGGAGTGCAGTTCTACGGCAAACCCGACGGCAAGGCGATCATCTTTGCCCTGCCCTACGAGCCCGCCGCTGAGGCCCCGGATGAAGAATACGACCTGTGGCTGTCCACCGGCCGGGTGCTCGAACACTGGCACTCGGGTTCCATGACACGGCGGGTACCGGAACTGCACAAGGCCGTACCCAGCGCTCTGATTTATATGCATCCCAATGACGCTCGCAAGCGCAAGCTGCGGCGCGGCGACGAGGTGAAAGTCATCTCGCGGCGCGGCGAGATACGAACGCGCGTGGAAACCCGAGGGCGCAACAAGCCCCCCGAGGGCCTGGTGTTCGTGCCCTGGTTCGATGCCAGCCAGCTGATCAACAAGGTGACCCTGGATGCGACCGACCCGCTGTCCAAGGAAACCGATTTCAAAAAATGCGCCGTCAAAGTTGAACGGGCCTAGGAGGAGAAGACGATGAAAATACTGACCCCACTCCTCGCTGTCCTGTTGTTGGGCAGCGCCTTCGCTATCGCCCAGGACAACTTCGCCACCCTGCGTGGCAGCGCCCTCGACCAGGAGGAAAAACCCCCGAAAATCTCACGGGTGGAAAACCGGGATATCAAGCGCAAGCGCGCCTATCCCATGCAACCGCCGACCATCCCCCACAAGATCGATGGCTACCAGGTGGACCTGAACGTCAACAAGTGCATGTCCTGCCACAGCCGCCGCCAGACCGAAGACAGCCAGGCGCCGATGATCAGCGTCACCCACTACATGGACCGGGAGGGCAACTTCCTGGCGGATATTTCACCGCGCCGCTACTTCTGTGAACAGTGCCATGTGATACAGAAGGAAACCAAGGCCCTGCTGACCAACGAATTCGTGGATATCGATGAACTGTTGCGCGCAAATCGCTGAGGACTTTGTATCGTGAAGGACCTGATCAAGCGTTACTGGCGTGCTATCGCCAGCCCCAGCAAGCATTACAGCCTGGGCTTCCTGGCCCTGGGCGGTTTCGCCATGGGGATCATTTTCTGGGGTGGTTTCAACACAACCATGGAATTCACAAACTCGGAGCTGTTCTGCACCAGCTGCCACGAGAACCTCTACGAGGAGTTGCAGCCCACCATCCATTTCACCAACCGTTCCGGTGTACGCGCAATCTGCTCCTCCTGCCACGTACCCCACAACTGGACCGACAAGATCGCCCGCAAGATGCAGGCCTCAAAGGAGGTCTGGGCTTTCATTATCGGTACCATTAATACCGAGGAGAAATTCCTGGCCCGGCGGAGACACCTTGCAGAGCGCGAATGGGCCAGGCTCAAGGCCAATGACTCACTGGAGTGCCGCAACTGCCACGAGTTCGAGTACATGGATTTCACCTTCCAGAGCACTCGGGCGTCCAACCAGCATTCCACCGCTTTAGCCAGTGGCGAGAAAACCTGTATCGACTGCCACAAGGGCATCGCTCACCAGCTGCCGGACATGACCGGCGTCGAGGGCTGGGACTAAAACAAAAAGGGCTCCCGCAGGAGCCCTTTTTTCAACCGGAGGTCAATTAACCCAGCGTTGCCACCATTACTGCCTTGATGGTGTGCATGCGGTTCTCCGCCTGGTCGAAGGCGATGTTGTACTCGGATTCGAACACATCGTCATTCACCTCCAGGCCGTTGAGGCCGAACTGCTCCTCGATCTCCCGCCCTATGGCCGTCTGGTTGTTGTGGAAGGCGGGCAGGCAGTGCATGAATTTCACCGCCGGGTTATTGGCCCGGGCAATGACATCCAGGTTGACCTGGTAGGGCTTCATCAATTTCACCCGCTGGCTCCAGGCGGACTTGTCCTCGCCCATGGAAACCCAGACATCGGTGTGGATGAAGTCGACGCCGTTGACTCCCTCGTCGATATCCTCGGTCAGCGTGACCGTCGCCCCGGTCTCGGCGGCAATCGCCTGGCAGGTATTAACCAGCGATTCCTCAGGCCAGAAAGCCTCCGGGCCCACCAGGCGGATATCCATACCCATTTTCGCTGCGCCGACCATGAGCGAATTGCCCATGTTGTTGCGGGCATCACCCAGGTAGGCAAACTTCAACTCATTGAGATTCCTGCCACCGCCATGCTCTTCCATGGTCAGCAGGTCGGCGAGAATCTGGGTGGGGTGGAATTCATCGGTGAGTCCGTTCCATACCGGGACACCGGAGAATTCAACCAGCGCCTCCACGTCGCTCTGCTTGTGGCCGCGGAACTCGATGCCATCGTAGAGCCGGCCCAGGACACGGGCCGTGTCGGCGACCGATTCCTTGTGGCCCATCTGCGAACCGCCGCCGATGTAGGTGACATTGGCACCCTGGTCGAAGGCGGCAACCTCGAAGGCGCAGCGGGTTCGGGTGGAGGTCTTCTCGAAAATCAGGACCACGTTCTTGCCGACCAGTTGTTGCTCTTCGGTGCCGGCGCACTTCTCTGCCTTGAGTTCCTCCGACAAATCCAGCAAATAGCGGATTTCCCCCGGTGTGAAGTCGAGTAATTTTGTGAATGAGCGTCCCTTCAGGTCATAGGACATGAATCTCTCCTGGGCATTTTCGAAAGTCCGGCGTCACCGCTAGGGGCATCTGGCTGCTGCCGAGCCGGCTGCACTACACTGGGGTTAGACTGCAAAAACGAAAGGATGCCCCCCAATGACAACTGATGCAATACAAATAAGCACAGATCCGGATCCCTACGAAGCCTTCAATATCGCCCAGGCCTACCGGGTAGGAGACCTGATATTTGTTTCCGGCCAGGCGGCCCTGGATCTGGAGGGGAACCTCGTCGGTGTCGGTGATTTCGAGAAGCAAGCCGTGCAGGCTTTCGAAAACCTGCGCGCGGTGTTGCAGGCCGGCGGCTCGGATCTCGATAAGATCGTCAAGGTCACCATCTTCGTGAAAGACATGGCCAATTTCCCCACCGTCGTGGCAATGCGCGAGCGGTATTTCTCCAGACCCTGGCCCGCGGACACTATCGTCGAAGTATCCGCGCTGGCCCTGCCGGAACTCGAAATCGAAATCGAGGCAGTGGCACTGGCCAACGGGAAATTGCGGGCCGGCTGATGAGCTGCGCCTGCCGGGAAGAAGAAAAAAATCCGTTCATCCGGTTTTATTTAATCGCTCAATTGGACTAACATTGTGGGTTAACCCGCGTTATCCACAGGTCTATAATGCCCGGTTCACCGTATAACAGGGACCGGACCCGAGAGGACACACCCATGAATGCGCCCCATGAAATCAACGTAGACAACGACCCGATTACCGAAGGCATGATGAAAGTGCTGGAAGCCCAGCGCGAGGACTATATAAAGGAAGGCCACGTCAGCGCCGAAACCCGCATCGACCGCCTCAACCGCGGCATCGCGGCGGTCTCCAAGCACCAGGATCGCCTGGTCGAAGCCCTGAACACGGATTTCAGCTGCCGTCCCCGCGAACTGTCCATGCTCACCGACGTCGCCGGCAGCATCATGCCGATGAAATCCGCGACCAAGCACCTGCGCAAGTGGATGAAGCCGGAAAAGCGCAAGACCATGTTCCCGCTCAACCTGCTCGGTGGCCGCTCGCGTGTCGAGTACCAGCCCCTGGGTGTAGTTGGCGTGATCAGCCCCTGGAATTTCCCGGTCAACCTGACCTTTGGCCCGCTGGCCGAAGTGCTGGCCGCCGGCAACCGCGCGATCATCAAGCCCTCGGAATTCACACCGACGGTTTCCGAGGTAATGGCCGACGTAGTCCGTGATGCCTGGGATGAAAAAGAAGTCGCCATTTTCACCGGCGGCCCGGAAGTGGGTGCAGCATTTACGTCCTTACCCTTCGACCACATGCTTTTCACCGGCGCTACCTCTATCGCCCGTCACGTGATGGCCGCTGCCGCCAAGAACCTGGTGCCGGTCACCCTGGAACTGGGCGGCAAATCTCCGGTCCTGGTAAGCCGCAGCGCCGATATCAAGCAGGCGGTCAGCCGCATCATGATGGGCAAGACCATGAACGCCGGCCAGATCTGCCTGGCCCCGGACTACCTGATGGTACCGGAAGAAATGCTCGACGAGGTGATCGAAGAGGTCAAGAGCGCCGTCACCGAGATGTACCCCAAGCTGCTGGATAATCCGCAGTACACCTCCGTGGTCAATGAGCGCCACTTCCAGCGCCTGCAGGAAAACATCGCCGACGCCCGCGCCAAGGGTGCCGAGGTGATTGAAATCAACCCGGGGCAAGAGGACTTCGCTAACCAGCAGGGTACCCAGAAGATCGCGCCGACGCTGATCAAGAACCCCACCGAAGACATGCGCGTGCTGGAAGAGGAAATCTTCGGCCCGCTGCTACCGATCAAGACCTACAAGGATTTCAGCGAGACCATCGACTACGTCAACAGCAATCCGCGTCCGCTGGGTCTCTATTACTTCGGCGAGGACAGCAAAGAGGAAAGAGCTGTGCTGGATCGCACCACCTCCGGCGGCGTTTGCCTCAACGACGTGATCATGCACATCATGCAGGAAGACCTGCCCTTCGGTGGCGTCGGCCCTGCGGGCATGGGCTCTTACCACGGCTACGATGGCTTCAAGACCTTCAGCCACGCCAAGTCGATTTACAAGCAGCCCAAGTTTGATATCGCCGGCCTGGCGGGAATGCGTCCGCCCTACAACAAGAAGACCGAGAACAGCATCAAGATGCAAACCAAGGTCTGATTTGGTTTATACACACTAGTTACAAGGCCGCCTGCGGGCGGCCTTCTTATATACGGGATGTAAGGAGCAAGCAGCATGGGTGATCTGAAACTGGGCCTGGCACAGGGCTACTGGGGCGCAGGCCCCAATCCGAACTTCGTGGAAATGGCCCAGGAGGCCGAGAAACTCGGCTTCGACTCTGTGTGGTCGGCTGAGGCCTGGGGTAACGACGCCTTTACCCCCCTGGCCTGGATCGGCGCCCAGACCGAAAAGATCAAGCTTGGCACAGCGGTGGTACAGCTCTCCGGTCGCACACCCACTTCCTGTGCCATGCACGCACTGACCCTGGACTACCTGTCCAACGGCCGCTTTATGCTGGGTCTCGGGGTATCCGGCCCCCAGGTGGTTGAAGGCTGGTACGGTCGGCCATTCCCCAAGCCGCTGGCGCGGACCCGCGAGTACATCGATATCATTCGCCAGGTATTTGCCCGTGAAGCACCGGTCACCAACGACGGCCCCACTATCCCCTGCCCTACCCCGGCGAGGACGGCATGGGCCTGGGCAAGCCCCTGAAGCCCATCGTCCACCCCCTGCGCAACCGTATCCCCATCTACATGGGTGCCGAGGGGCCGAAGAACATCGCCCTGGCCGCGGAAATCGCCGAAGGCTGGCTGCCCCTGTTCTACAACCCCCACGACGAGAGCGTGTACGACGAGTCCCTGAAAAACATGCGCCCGGATTTCGATATCGCGCAGATGGTGACTGTGAACATCACCGACGACATCGAGTCCGCGCTGCTGCAGGTGAAGTATTTCATGAGCTTCTACATCGGCGGCATGGGCGCCAAGAGCACCAACTTCCACAAGGACCTGTTTGTGCGCATGGGCTACGAGGAAGAGGCGGACAAGATCCAGGAGTTGTTCATGCAGGGTGACCGCGATGCCGCTGCCCAGGTACTGCCAGACGAGCTGGTGGACAATATGTCGCTGGTGGGACCGAAGGACCGCATCAAGGATCGCCTGCAGGCCTGGCGCGATTCCAAGGTGACCACCGTGCTTGTGGCCACCACGGACAAGGAAGACCTGCGCGCCATCGCCGAGTTGTTCTGATGGCGGTTGGAGACAATACGCCGATCATTGTCGGTGCGGGTCAGTACGTCGAGCGCGAAGCCACCCAAAATTCCCCCATGCAACTGGCTTCCCAGGCGGCGAGCGCTGCTATCGCAGACTGCGCTGGCGATAATATCGCGGCAGCTATCGATACCATTGCAGTGGTCAAGCTGTTCTCCGATTCCACCAAGATGTGGGCCTGCCCGTTTGGGCGCAGCGACAATCCACCCGAATCCATCGCTCGCGCCATCGGCGCCTCGCCCGCTCACCGCATCTATTCCCAGACTGGCGGCAACCAGCCCCAGTCGTTGCTGATGGAAATGGCAACAGCCATCGCCCGGGGAGAAAAAAGCATGGCCCTGCTGGCCGGGGCCGAGGCAATTCGTAACCAGCGCAATGCCCAGCGCCACGACCTGGAGCCGGATTGGAATGAGAGTTTCGATGCGGAGCTGGAAGACCGTGGCTTCGGCGATATGGTGGCCACCAACCAGGAACGCAAGAACGGCATGGTGGCCCCGATGTACTACTACATCCTGATCGAGCAGGCGCGCCGTCACCGACTCGGCTTTTCCGTTGACGACTACCGCGCCCAGATGGCGCAACTCATGGCCAGTTTCAGCCAGGTCGCCAGTGACAACCCCTTTGCCCAGTTCGAGGGCGCGCAATCCGCCGAGGACATTCTCGCGGCAGCACCACTGACCCACCTCTACAGCAAACGGATGATTGCCCAGGACAGCGTCAACCAGGCCGCGGCAATACTGGTATGCAGCATCGGCAAGGCGCGAGAGCTTGGCATCCCGGAGGAACGCTGGATCTACCTGCACGGCATGGCGGAAGGAACCGAGGTCGATCTTTCCGAGCGTGCTGATCCCAGCACATCGGCCATGGCGGGCATGGTCGTTGACCGCGCCCTGGACATGGCCGGTGCGTCGGTAGCAGACATGGACCTGATCGATATTTACAGCTGCTTCCCCTGCGCCGTCACAGCCCTGGCTGACCATCTCGGTTTGGCCGATGATGGCAGCCAGGCATTGACGCTCACAGGCGGGCTGCCCTATTTCGGGGGACCCGGCAATAACTACTCCATGCATGGCCTGGCGGAAATGGTTCGGCAACTGCACGACAAACCGGAAGCCTACGCCCTGGTAACCACCAATGGCGGTGTATTGTCCAAACACGCATCGGGTGTGTATTCCCGCAAACCGAGCCCCATTGACTGGGCCGAGGCCGACACCTATGTCAGCAACCACTCACTGGAACGCAAACCGATTATCGAAGACCCCGGCAAAGGCACCGTGATTTCCTACACGGTAAACTTTCTCGCCGTGGATGCGGCCCAGGCCATCGTGCTGGCCGAGACTGAAGACGGCGGCCGCTTCGTGGCCTGTACCGGTCCCGAGGATAACGAGACCGTGCAGGCCTGCCTGGGGGAGGACCCCACCGGTCGCCTCATTACCGTCTCAGCCCCGGAAGACCACACCCTGCATTTCCATTTCGCGGAGTCAGCATGAGTAACTGGAATATTGCCGAGGCCATCTGCCAACTGGCCGAGAGCAAACTCGCCGATCAGCCTGCACTGATCCACGAAGACTGCGTACTGAGCTTCGCCGAATTGCGCGCGCGGGCGGAAGGCATCGCCAGCTGGCTCGATAGCCTGGGGCTACCGGAGCTCTCCCATGTCGGCCACTACCTGCGCAATTCCAATGCCTATATGGAAATGTTCACCGGCGCCGGCCTTGTCGGTTTCGGCCATGTGAACGTGAACTACCGCTACCTGGACCAGGAACTGATCGACCTGTGCAACAGCCTCGATATCCGGGTGCTGATCTACGATGCGGAGTTTGCCGAACGGGTCGCCGCAATCAAGCCACAGCTCACGGAGACCGTCGGCTTTATCGAGGTACCCAACCACGTGGTAGAAGGCAGGCCTGTCGACGACAACGCCGCGCCGGTCAACGACTTTGCCGTCAGTCTGACCGAACTCTACGGTTACGACAGCTCAAATTTCCAGCGCCGCACCTCCAGCGACGACCTGGTCCTGATTACCACCGGCGGCACCACGGGTCTGCCCAAGGGCACCCAATGGCGGCACGAGGACCTCTGGTTCAAGATGAATGTGTCCAAGGGCAACGCCCTGATGGCCCTGGACCTGCAGGAGCATCCGGCAAGCATGGACGAGCACATCGCCAACGTGGAGTCCATCGGACCCCAGCAGGGCTTCCTGTCCCTGAGTCCGTTGATGCACGGAGCAGGTTTGATGATGGCCATGGTGATGATGGCCCAGGGCAGCGCCCTGGTGACCATGGGTGGCCGTAAGTTCGACCCGGACGCCACCCTGGAGACAATTCGCGACCGCAATGTCGGTGGGCTGGTCCTGGTGGGCGATGCCTTCGCCATGCCCATGGTCGAGGTGCTCGAGCGCCGGGCCGACGACAAGTTGCTGGCGCCCCTGAAAATGCTGGTCTCTTCTGGCGCATCCCTGAGCGATGACAGCAAGGCGGTGCTGCTCAAACACAATCCGGAGCTGGTACTGTTCGACACGCTCGGTTCCACCGAGGCCTCGGGCTACGCGATTTCCACACCGGAAGCCGGCGTGTTCACACCGCTGCCTACAACCCGGGTGCTGGATGAAAATCTGCAGGACGTGGTACCGGGCAGCGACACCATCGGCATGGCCTACTCGGGTGGCTACCAACCCATCGGTTATTACAAGGCACCCGAGAAATCCGCGGAAACATTCGTCGAGGTGGACGGCCAGCGCTATGTAAAAACCGGGGATCGCTGCACGGTGCGCGAAGACGGCAAGATCGTCCTGCTGGGACGCGACAGCACGGTAATCAATACCGGCGGTGAAAAGGTCTACACCGTGGAAGTTGAGCGGGTACTGGTCGACCACCCGTCGGTTACCGATGCCCTGGTGGTGGGATTACCCCATCCCCGGTTCGGCAAGCAGGTCGTCGCCGTGGTGGAGGGTCCCAATCTGGACGAGAGCAACATCGACGTGGCCGGCATTCAGGCCCATACCAGGGAGCACCTGGCCGACTACAAGGTACCCAAGCTGATTTTCGCCATCGACGATCTCAAGCGGGCGCCCAACGGTAAGCCTGACTATGTCTTTGTCACCGGCTATGCGGAAGAGCGGCTGGCGGAGTTATAGCTGGCATGATTGCCAGAGCATAGGTGCCCGAGCGCGGAGCTGCGCAGTTCATTCAGCGTCCTCTTGAATGCGCTCGATGCACATGAAGTCAAAGACTTCGTGTTCGAAAGGAAGCTCGTAACAAAACCCCTTATCGGACTGATAAATTTCCACGCTGATTGTCGACTGATCCCTGCTCCAGGTGTTGAGCCGACACCTGTCAGAGTTCAGGGCCTTTGTCGACCACTCGAACTGGCCCTCATTACCGCCCCAGCCCAGACCTGTTCCGTCTTCCCGATAGACAATCTTCGAATCTTGAGTCAGCTCCAGGTAATCGCGCCGGATTCGCGCTTCTTCCGGACTCCCGGCGTACTTGGGCGCTAATCGGACGCGCCAGATATAGTCGAAATCCTCGATGTATGTCCCGGCAATATCAAAGTGGCATTGCGCAGGCTCTACGGCCTGCACCGGTAGTGAAAGCAGCGGAAAAAAAGCGGCGGCCGTGATCGGCGCGAAAGCCGTTTTGCTGATCATTGGCTGACCGGGTAGCCGAGTGTATGCAGGGCCGCAGTAATTTCATCAAGTATCGCAGGATCATCGATGGTGGCCGGCATCTTCCAGGTATCGCCGTCGGCGATCTTGTGCATGGTGCCGCGCAGGATCTTCCCGGAGCGGGTCTTGGGCAGGCGTGATACCACCGCGCAGAGTTTGAAAGCGGCGACGGGGCCAATCACTTCCCGCATCCTGGCCACCGCCTCGGCACAAATTTCTTCACTATTACGACTGACACCGGAATTCAGGACCAGCAGGCCCACGGGTAGCTGACCCTTCATTTCATCGGCCACACCGATCACCGCGCACTCGGCAACGTCAGACAAGCCGGTCAGGACTTCCTCCATCTGCCCGGTGGAGAGGCGGTGGCCGGCCACATTGATGACATCGTCCGTGCGCGCCATGACGAAGACATAGCCGTCCTCGTCGATATAGCCCGCATCGCCGGTTTCGTAATAGCCCGGAAAGGTCCTGAAGTAGGCATCTTGAAAGCGGTCATCCGCGTTCCACAGGGTGGTAAAAGTGCCCGGCGGCAATGGTGACTTGATGGCGATGGCGCCAATATCCCCCGCGGCGATTTCATTGCCCTCACTGTCCAGGGCATGCACCTCGTAGCCCGGACAGGCCCGGGCGGTGGAACCGGGCTTGATCGGCCCCAATTCCTCGCCGAGGCAGTTGGCGCAGATGGGCCAACCGGTTTCGGTTTGCCACCAGTGATCGATCACCGGCACCCCCAGTTGCTGCTCCGCCCATGCCAGGGTCGGCGGGTCACAGCGTTCGCCCGCGAGGAACAGCGCCTTGAGGCAGGACAGGTCATACTTGTGCAGGTACTCGCCATCGGGGTCGTCTTTCTTGATGGCCCGGAACGCGGTGGGCGCGGTAAACATCACCTTCACCTGGTGTTCCGAGATAACGCGCCAGAATGCCCCGGGGTCCGGGGTTCCCACGGGCTTGCCCTCGTACAGCACGGTGGTATTGCCGTTGAACAAGGGTCCGTAAACGATATAGGAGTGGCCAACTACCCAGCCCACGTCCGAGGCGGCCCAGTACACATCCCCCGGTTCCACACCGTAGATATGGCCCATGCTCCATTTCAGGGCCACGATGCTGCCACCGGTATCGCGCACCACGCCCTTGGGCTGGCCGGTGGTGCCGGAGGTATAGAGTATGTACAGCGGGTGGTTGGCTTCCACAGGCACGCACTCCGCCGGCGCGGCGTCGGCCATCGCCGCTTCCCAGTCCAGGTCCCGCTCGGGCAGGAGCTCTGCTTCCAGAAGCGGGCGTTGCAGGATTACGCAGCAGTCCGGTTTGAGGGCGGCCAGCTCAATCGCCTCGTCCAGCAGCGGTTTGTAGGCCACGGTACGGCCCGGTTCGATTCCGCAAGAGGCCGACAGAATGGCTTTGGGCGCGGCATCGTCGATGCGCACCGCCAGTTCATTGCTGGCGAAACCCCCGAAGACCACCGAGTGAATCGCGCCCAGCCGCGCGCAGGCGAGCATGGCAATAACGGCCTCGGGCACCATGGGCATATACACGATCACCCTGTCGCCCTTGCCCACGCCCTGCCCCTGCAGCACACCCGCCAGGCGGGCGACCTGGTCCAGCAGCTCAGCATAACTGTAGGTCCGCTGGGTACCGGTAACCGGGCTGTCGTAAATCAGTGCCGCCTGCTCGCCTCGACCCTGCTCGACGTGGATATCCAGGGCGTTGTAACAGGCATTAGTGACCCCGTCTGGGAACCATTTGTAAAACGGGGGCTTGCTGTCATCCAGCTCCCGTTGTGGTGCCTGGTACCAGAAGATATTGGCGGCGGCTTCTCGCCAGAGAGAGTCTTCACTCATGGGCTGTTTATCTCGCTAGGTTATTTGAACGCCTGTGCATAGAGCCCTTCAACTTAGCAGAAACCCGGGGGCTGGCCTATATTTTATAAATAGCCCGCCACTCGGGAGGACGAATTATGCAATACGCCATGCCAGGCAGCGACGACGCGCTGTTCACCTTCAAGAATCGCTACGAAAACTTCATCAACGGCGAGTGGGTACCCCCGCTCGAGGGCCAGTATTTCGACAACCCCAGCCCCGTTAACGGGGAGGTGTTTTGCGAGGTGCCGCGATCGACAGCGGCGGACCTGAAAGTGGCACTCGACTGTGCCCATGCCGCGGCAGAGAGCTGGGGCAAGACCGCGGCGGCGGAACGCTCCAACATATTGTTGAAGATCGCCGATCGCATCGAGGACAACCTGGAAACCCTGGCCTATGTGGAAACCTGGGAAAACGGCAAGGGCATCCGCGAGACGCTGAATGCGGATATTCCCCTGCTGGCGGATCACTTCCGTTATTTCGCCGGCTGCATCCGAGCACAGGAGGGTACCGCCAGCGAGATCGACACCAATACCGTGAGCTACCATTTCCACGAGCCCCTGGGCGTGGTCGGCCAGATCATTCCCTGGAACTTCCCGCTGCTTATGGCGGGCTGGAAACTGGCGCCGGCCCTGGCCGCGGGCAACTGCGTGGTGTTGAAGCCGGCGGAGCAGACACCGACCTCGGTGCTGGTGATGATGGAGATGATCCAGGATCTACTGCCCAACGGGGTGGTCAACATCCTCAATGGTTTCGGCGCCGAGATCGGCCAGGCCCTGGCCAGCTCGGACCGCATCGCCAAGATCGCCTTTACCGGCTCCACCGCGGTGGGCCACCTGATCCTGGCCAATGCCGCCAAGACGATGATCCCTTCTACTGTGGAGCTCGGCGGCAAGTCACCGAACATCTACTTCGAGGACGTGATGCAGCAGGAGGACGAGTTCGTCAGTAAGTGCGTCGAGGGCCTGCTGCTGGGCTTCTTCAACCAGGGAGAGGTCTGCACCTGCCCCTCCCGGGCCCTGGTCCAGGAGAGCATCTACGGTGACTTCATCGAACAGGTGATGGAACGCGCGCAGAACATCAAGCAGGGCAACCCACTCGATACGGACACCATGGTCGGCGCACAGGCTTCCAAAGAACAGTTCGACAAGATCATGTCCTATATGGATATAGCCCGGGAAGACGGCGCCGAGTTCCTGATGGGCGGCAATCAAGCCACTGTGGGTAGTGATATATCAGGCGGCTACTACGTGGAGCCCACCCTGCTCAAGGGCAGCAACGATATGCGCGTGTTCCAGGAGGAGATCTTCGGCCCGACCCTGGGGGTGACCACCTTTAAGGATGAAGCAGAGGCCCTCGCAGTAGCCAATGCCACGGAGTACGGTCTGGGCGCCGGCGTCTGGACCCGCGATACCAATCGCGCTTTCCGCATGGCCCGAGGCATCAAGGCGGGGCGAGTATGGGTGAACTGCTACCACGCCTACCCGGCCCACGCGGCCTTCGGCGGTTACAAGAAGTCCGGGATCGGCCGGGAAACCCACAAGATGGCACTGGAGCACTACCAGCAGACCAAGAACATGCTGGTGAGCCACGATATCAACCCGCTGGGGTTCTTTTAAAAAAGTGGTCCAATAAGGGGTCAGAGCCCTTTTATTCTGGGGTCAGACACCTTTAATGGCTTTATTCATTAAAGGGCTCTGACCCCTTTTTCTACCCCTTTTTAGGCCTTGCTGAAGGTAATGGGTATCTCCTCGAGGCCCCGCAGCAGGATGTTGGGCATGTACTCCAGCTCGTCGGGTTCGCAGGCGAGCTGGAAGTTGTCCAGCCGCTCGAACAACACCTCCCAGCCTACGATCATTTCCAGCTTGGACAGGTGCTGGCCGATGCAGACGTGGTTACCGAAACCGAAGGCGATATGGCGACGACCGTTTTCCCGGGTGACGTCAAACTTGAGCGGGTCCGGGAACATGTTCTCATCGTGGTTGGACGAGAAGTACTTCAGCAATACCATGCTGCCGGCTGGGATGGTGACACCCCCAAGCTCATAATCGGACTTGGCGACACGCCACATATTGGAGGTGGGTGAGGCAAGGCGCAGTGATTCTTCCACCAGGTTGGGGATCAGCGAGCGATCGGCGCGGATCTTGGCCGCCTCTTCCGGGAACATGCACAACTGGCGCATGCCCTCCGCCAGGGTCGCGGTAGTCGTTTCATTACCCGCCACCAGGAACTGGGTGCAGTAGGACAGCTGCTCTTCCAGGGTACAGTAGCGATCCTCGACCTTGACGTTGGCGACCAGGCCGAGCAGATCCTCGACGGGTTTGCCGCGGCGCTCTTCCAGGGCCTTGGCAAAAAACTCGTACTCATCGCGGATGCCCGCGTGGGCACCTACCAGCGTATCTTTGTCGGCCACCTGGGACAGAACCATCACGTTATCCACGGTCCACTTGAAGGCCTCGTCGAACATCTCCAGCGGAATACCCAGCACGTGCATGATCACCGACAGGGGCAGGGGCCGGGTAAACTCCTCGATGAACTTACACTCGCCCTTGTCCTCGATCTGATCCACCAGGTCGTTGGCACGCTGGCGAATCCAGGGCTCGTACTGCTGGAAATTTTCGGCAGTGAAAAAATCCTTCACCGCATCCCGGTACATCTTGTGCTCCGGCTCGTCGATGGTCAGCAGCGTTCCCTTACCGATGTTCGGGTAGGAGTCGGCCACCGCCTGTATCTCAGGGTCGAGCTTGCGGGAAGAACCCACGGCAAGGCCGAACTCGTTGGAGAAGACATCCTTCTTGCGGTGGGCTTCGCGTACCAGGTCGTAGGTGGCAACGATATAGACCCCGGTATCGGGATCCTGGTACACAGGCGCCTCATTGCGCAGGGTTTCATCGTAGTGGTAGGGACACTTGAGCGTGTCAGTATCCATCAGCGGCATTTCTGCCAGGGGGCGGTTATCGGTTCCGGTCATGAGCTTCACCAGCAATTATTTTTGCTGAAGCATAGCAGAAACAGTCAGGATTGACTGCTTTTTTTCGAACTAGAGATCGACCAGGAAATGGGCGCAGATATCGCCGTCGTCGGGAAACTGCACCAGGCCGGCCCGGTAAAAGCCCAGCTTCTCCAGTACACGAATAGAGGCAATATTGTCCTGGGCGGTGATTGCAGCGATGCGATGCAGGCCAAATTCGCTGCGCGCGTGATCGAGCACGGCGGCAGCGGCCTCGGTGGCCAGGCCCTGGCCGCGTCCTATGGGCAGGAAGGCGTAGCCAAGGTCCACATCCTCCAGGAACTCGCGCTTCACAAGGCCGGCCATGCCCACGGCCACGCCGTCGGATTTGCGTTCGGCCAGGTACATACCGAATCCGTGGGCTTCGTAACTGGCATAGACCCGATCGCGCATGTTTTGCAGCGCCTGCTCTTCAGTCTGGATACCGCGGTCGGCAATATTGGTCTTGAAGTCGGGATCGGACAGCATGTCCCGGTAAAATGCAGCATCGCTGTCGACAAAGCGGCGCAGTCGCAGATGCTCGGTTTCAGAGACGAGGGCTTTGTCCGTTACGGGATCATACATGAGCGCATAATAGAGGATTGTGGTAGCCTCATAACAGTTCGGGAGTTGAATAAAATGCCGAATCCGCAAGCAAGCGAAAGCCCCTACGTCCTCAGAGAATTATCAGCCGGCATCTGCTGGCTTACCCTGAATCGCCCCAAGCAGCGCAATCCACTGTCCAGCAGCATGATTGCCGCTATCAAGCAGCACATCGATGCCGCCGCTGAAGACCCGCAGGTCCGGGTGATCGTGCTGGCCGGGTCCGGGCCCGTATTCTCCGCCGGCCACGATCTCGCCGAAATGGGTGGCCCGATTCCCGATGGCTACGCCAGCCGCGATGAACTGCTGCGCGCCATTCTCAGTCGCTGCAAGGAGATGATGCTCGCCATCATGCACTCCCCCAAGGCGGTTATCGCCTCCGTCCAGGGCACAGCGACAGCCGCCGGCTGCCAACTGGTTTCCGCCTGTGACCTTGCCATCGCCGCCGATGATGCTCACTTTTGTACGCCGGGAGTCAATATCGGCAGTTTCTGCACCACGCCATTAGTCGGTATAGGGCGCAACATGCACCGGAAACATGCCATGGAGCTGGCCCTCACTGGCGATATGTTCACGGCGGAGGACGCAGTGCGAATGGGATTGATCAATCGCGCGGTAGCGTCCTCCGAGCTGCGCACCGAAGTGGAACAACTCGCGCAAAAGATTGCATCAAAATCAGCCCAGGGCATACGCGACGGTAAAAAGGCTTTTTATCAGCAAATAGATATGCCGGTAGAAAGTGCTTTCGATTACGCCAGCGAGGAGATGATCAAGGCATTTAGCGGTGCAGACGCCAAGGAGGGCATTGCGGCTTTCTTTGAGAAAAGAGCGCCGCAATGGGGAGACGCCTGAGCCTCCTAGAGCTTCGTCAACACCTTGCACTGGTGGCTGGGGGTGCGCAACGCCTCGAAGGCCTCGGGCATTTCTTCCAGTGACACGATATCCGTCACCATCTGGGAGGCATCGATACGACCCTGGGCCAGCATGGCGATCACCGTCTCAAAATCATCCCGGGTATAGGCAATAGCGAACTGGAACTGTAGCTCCTTCACCAGCGCCAGGAAGGGCATGATGGTATCGGGCTGTTCGCAGACCCCTACCGGCACAATGGTACAGCGCCGCGGGGCAATCTCGATGCACTGTTGCATCAGGCCCGGCGCACCGACGCACTCGAAAATCATATCCGGTGTGCCGCCGCTGACATCGGCAAACTGCTCGGCCAGGTCGCCGGCGGGATCGATAACCGCCGAGGCCCCGAGTTTTACCGCCAGGGCCTTGCGCTGCTCGGCAAATTCGGAGATGACCACATCGCGGGCGCCGAGGAAACGGGCCCACAGGGCCACTGCCAGCCCAATGGGGCCGGCGCCGGTAATCAGGACCCGCTGCCCCGCCTGCATGCCCGCCACACGCACCGCGTGCAGCCCTACCGCGAGGGGCTCGATCAGGGCCGCTGACTCCATGGCCAGCTGGTCGGGCAATTTGATAGTTTCCAGGGCACCGGTTTTCACATATTCAGCGAAGCCACCGGGTACATCCAGGCCGGTACACTGTAATTGCTCGCACTCGAAGGGTCGGCCGGTCACGCAGGACACACAGTGGCCACAGGAGAGGAAAGGGAGGGAACAAACGCGGTCGCCCTGGTGCCATTCTTTCTTCAGGCTCTTGCCGATTTCCACCACCTCGCCGACAAACTCGTGGCCGAGGATGGAATCGCAGGCCACGGTGGCTGCGCCCTCACGGGTGGAATGCAGATCGGTGCCGCAGATACCGCAGTAACCGACCTTGACCACCAACTGGTCCTCGTCCGGCGTCGGATCGGCGACCTCTTCTACTACCATCGGTTTCCCGACTTCCTTGAACACTGCTGCTTTCACGGGTCTGTCTCCTGATTATTGTTGTTGCGCCTGTTGCTGTTGATTTCGCACCCGGGCCCACAGGCGGGCCTCCTCACTGCTTACCCAGCGCACCGCGTTGTGTACCAGGCGCTGTAAATGTTCGTTGCTATACGCGACAGGGTCGTCTCCCCCCTGCAGGTAGACGATGGGGCTGTTGCAATAACTCTTGATCCAGCCTACCAGCTTGTGACCATCCGGGTGTGACCAGTTTTCCTGGCTGTTTAGCTCGCCCTCGACCGCCCGCTTGGCGGAATAAAAATTGGCGTCCCTGAAATCATAGCTGCTTTGCAGCAGGGCGATCACGCTGTCCTCAAAAATGGGACACAAGTACAGCTCATCGGTAATCCGGAAGCTGTCGGGTATACCATCGGTGACCGGGTGCTCCGCCAACACGGATACCTCGTGGTCCACCTGGTGACGGTAGCCCGAGTCGGGCCACTCCTCGCCGCGCAACATCGCCGGCCGGTAGTGGAAGCGCCCACCGACGATTTCGGCGTATTCCTCCCAGGCCGGCCAGGCGGCAATACTGTGGTGCATAAACACAAAGCCCATGCCCGCCTCCAGCAGGTCGAGCAAGCCCTGTTTGAATGCTTCACTGGGCTCCACCAGCCCCGGCGGATCCTGTGCCGTGAAATCCACACCCGGCATGTCATAGCAGACACAGGCGTCAAAGCGTTCCTTCAGCTCCGCCGTGAACAGGTACTGGGCGGCGGGCTGCTCCACCAGCGACCAGGCGTAGTCCTCCAGGGGATCAAACAGGGCCGCGAAGGCGTCCCTTTCGTAGGGATGACCCCGGGCGGTGACCAACAGTTGCTTGTCGGCGGCGTAATTAATGATAGCCATGGTTCAAGCTTAGTCGGTACAGGCCGCCCCGCGCGATGGATCAGCGCTTGTCGAAACCGATATGCAGGTCATTCAAGCCGCGCAGTATCAGGTTGGGCCAGTGCGTGCGGGTGTTCTTGCCCTCGGTGAGACGCCAGTTGGTGGTACGCCGCAGCAGGTGTTCGAAGGCGACATTGAGTTCCTTGCGTGCCAGCTGGGCGCCGAGACAGAAATGCACACCCTGACCAAAGGCCAGGTTGTCATCGGCATTGTCCCGGGCAATATCGAACTCTTCCGGACAGTCAAAGACGCGCTCATCCCGGTTGGCCGAGGCAAACCGCACCATGAGCATGGCCCCCGCGGGAATTTCTACACCCCCGAGCTCCGTGTCTTCCTTGACCTTGCGCCAGAGCCCACAGCTGGGGGTGGCCAGGCGCAGAATCTCTTCCACGGCGTTGGGAATCAGGGACGGGTCGGCCTCGAGCTTGTCGAACTGCTCCGGGTGGTCGATGAAATAGAGCACCCCGGCGGCAATACTGGCGCGGGAGGTCTCATTACCCGCTACCAGCAGCTGCTGGATAATGCTCAACAGCTCCTCGGTGGTCAGCAGGCGATCGTCGTCGATGCGCGCCTGGGCCAGGTCAGAAATGATGTTGTCCTCGGGGTTCTGCCGCAGCTTCTCTATCTTGTCGACGAAGTAGTGCTGGAAGTCGACGATGGCCCGGGCATCTTCGACTTCCTTGTCCTCGTCGGCAAACTGGCTGAGGCGGGAGCCGAAACAGTCGGACCAGTGCCGGAACCGATCAATATCTTCGCGCGGTACGCCGAGTTGGTCGGCGATCACGAAAATCGGGAAGGGCACGCAGAAACGGTTGAGAAAATCGACCTCGTCTTCGTCAATCCACTCGTCGATCAACTCGTTGACTATCTGCGCCATGTAGTCGGTCATGCCCTCCACCCGCTTGTTTGAGAAGACCTTGTTCAGCAGGGAGCGGTAGACCTTGTGGCGCGGTGGATCCAGGGTGAGCAGGGTATCCACGGTTTCCCAGCCTTCGGCGTAAATCGCTTCGGCTTCCGGGTTTTTCACCGGCGGATTGAGTTCCTCGCCAAACTCGTTGGAAAACACATCGGTACGCTTGAGAGCGGCTTTGACGTCCTCGTAGCGGCTGACAAAGTAGATATCGGTGTTTGGAAGCTGGTAAACCGGGGCCTCCTCCCGGGCTGCCCGATAAAAATCAAACGGACATTCGATCACTTCCGGATCGAAAAAATCGTAGTCTGACAGTGCTTTTCCCATGCTGTAACCCCCGTATTTGTGGCCAAACCGTACTGCAGAAAAAAAATACAGTCAATTCTGTTTGTTTTTTTCAGGCCTGTCTGATAATTTTGCTAATCTCTTTAGATCTGCATCAAAAAATAAGAGGAAAGGACCATGGATCTTGGGCTGAAAGGCAAGAAAGCCGTCATCACCGGCGGTTCCAAAGGTATCGGTCGCGCCATCGCCAATCTGCTGGTGGCCGAGGGCGCCGATGTGGCCATCTGCGCGCGTAATGAAGATGAGGTGAATGCGGCTGTTGAGGCCCTGTCCGCCTCCGGCAAGGCCATCGGTGCGGCCGTGGACGTGGCCGACAAGGCCGCTCTGCAGGGCTGGATCGCCAGCGCCGCAGAAGAGCTCGGTGGTATCGACATCCTGGTACCCAACGTCAGCGCGGGCGGTGGCCAGATGGACGAAAACGGCTGGCGCGCCAACCTGGACGTGGACATTCTCGGCACCACCAATGCGATCGAAGCGGCCATGCCCTCCCTGCAGGCCTCGGACGCCGGTGCCATCGTGGTCATCGGCACCACCGCGGCGGTGGAGGATTTCCTCGGCCCGCAAACCTATAACGCCATGAAGGCTGCCCTGATCGTGCACAGCCAGGGCCTGGCACAGGTGCTTGCCGGCGCCGGCATCCGTGTCAACGCGGTCTCCCCGGGTCCGATCTTTATCGAGGGCGGCGCCTGGGATTTCATCAAGAACAATATGGAAGACATCTACAACGGCACCCTGGCCAATCAGCCCAGCGGACGCATGGGCACCGCCGAGGAAGTGGCCAACGCCGTGGCCTTCCTGGCGAGTCCGGCGGCAAGCTGGGTCACCGGCGTCAACCTGGTGGTAGACGGCGGCTTTACCAAGCGCGTGCAACTCTAGGTCCGGACGATTCTGGCCATGTCGGAAGCAGCTGGAAAAAGCGACCGCATCGACGTCTACCTGGTCGCCGGGGGCAAGTACCACAACATCGACTATGCACGGCTGGAGCTGCTGAAGCTCATGGCCGAGCAGCCCCGGCTCAAGATACAGGTGGGCTCTGACTACAGCGAGATCGATGAGATCTGCGACGCGGATTTCATCATCTCCTATACCTGTGATGTGATGCCAAGCCCCGAGGAAACCGAGCGTCTGTGCGAGGCCATCCGCGGCGGCAAGAAATGGTTTGCCCTGCATGGCACCAACTCGATTCTCCGCTTCCTGGAAGACGGCCGGGTCAACAGTCCCCGGGACAATGAGCCCTTCATGGAATTGATGGGCAGCCAGTTCCTCTCACACCCGCCAATTGAACCCTACGAGGTGGAGGTTACCGACCCGGACCATCCGCTGGTGAAGGATATCCCGACGTTCACAGTGGATGACGAGCTCTACCTGTGCGTGCATCACGGCGAGCAACATACCCTGCTGCACACCAACTGGACCGGCATCACCGAGGCCTTCGTCGACGACAAGTGGGAAACCGACGAGCCGCGACCCTGCATGTACATCCACCCCTATGGCGCAGGCGAAGTACTGTACCTGACCCTGGGCCACTGTCGCGGCAAGTACGACATGCAGCCCATGATCGAGGAATACCCGGAGCCCGAATTCGGCGCCTGGAAAACCGACGAGTACTACGAGCTGCTGCGCCGGGGTATTCGCTGGGCCATGGGCGAGCTCTAGGCCGCATCATGGACCTGGAGTTTTCCGCCGAGGAACTCGCCTTTCAGCAGGAAGTTCGCAGCTTCCTGGAAGAGAATTTTCCCGAAGACATCAAAGTCGCCACCGCGCGAACGCCCACCGTGTTCGTGGATGCCCCGCCCGCCATGGAGTGGCAGAAAATTCTGGTCAAGAAGGGCTGGGCTGTACCGGGCTGGCCCGAGGAATGGGGCGGCACCGACTGGACCCCAACCCAGAAATACATATTCGCCATGGAGTGTGCCCGCGCCGGCACACCGGCCTACAATCCCCTGTCCCTGGCGCTGCTGGCGCCGGTGTTGCTGCAGTTCGGCACCGAGGAACAGAAACAGAAATACCTGCCGAAAATGCTCACCGGCGAGCACTACTGGTGCCAGGGCTTTTCCGAGCCGGGCTCGGGCTCAGACCTGGCCAGCCTCAAGCTCAAGGCTGAGCGCAAGGGGGATGTCTACGTCGTTAACGGCTCCAAGCTGTGGCAAACCCATGCCCAGTTTGCCAACCACATCTTCTGCCTGGTGCGCACCGACAGTTCCGGCCGTCCCCAGCAGGGCATCAGCTTCCTGCTGATCGAGATGGACCGGCCGGGCGTGACCGTGGAGCCGATCATCACCATGGGCATGGACCACGAGGTCAACCAGGTGTTTTTCGAGGACGTGGAAGTCCCGGTGGAAAACCTGGTGGGCGAGGAAGGTGAAGGCTGGAAACTGACCAAGTACCTGCTGGAATATGAGCGTGGAGGCGGCAGCACCGCACACCGGCGTCTGGCAGAACTGGAACACCTGAAGGAAATCGTCGCCGATATCCAGGCACAGGACCCCGAATTCAATGACGATGGCCACTATTCGAAGACCATCGCCCGGATCGAGATCGACCTCAAGGCGCTGGAGATGACTGAACTGCGCATTCTGTCAGCCCTGGCCGAGGGCAAGATGCCCGGCGCCGAGTCCTCGATCCTGAAGCTGACCACGGTGGATATCGAACAGCGCACCCACCAGCTGGCCATCGACGTGATCGGCTATCACGGCCTCCCCTTCAAGCAGGACGACATCGGGCCGGACTACGCCGCACCGGTGGTACCCACGTATTTGAACAGCCGGGCTGCCTCCATCTTCGGTGGCAGCCAGGAAATCCAGCGCAATATCATCGCCAAGGCCGTGTTGGGCCTGTGATGATGCGCAGAGCAACGAATTAACCCAAGACAGGAGAACCACTGTGGCCATCCCCAAGGAGAAGCTGCTGCGGGCCTACCGCCAGATGAAAACCATCCGCGAGTTCGAGGAACGCACCAACGCGGAAATCATGAACGGCCAGATCGCCGGGTTCACCCACCTTTACACCGGCCAGGAAGCCAATGCCGTGGGTGTTTGCGAACACCTCGATGATGCGGACACCATCATCTCAACCCACCGTGGTCACGGTCACTGTATTGCCAAGGGTGCGGATGTGATCGGCATGATGAAGGAGCTGTTCGGTTCCTCGGAAGGCCTTTGCAAGGGCAAGGGCGGCTCCATGCACGTGGCCGACATAGACAAGGGCATCCTCGGCGCCAACGGCATCGTCGCCGGCGGCCCTCCGATTTCCGTGGGCTCAGCGCTGGCGGCTAAAATCCGCGACAACGGCCGTGTCGCCGTGTCTTTTTCCGGTGACGGTTCCGTCAACCAGGGCACCTGCTTCGAGGCCATGAACATGGCAGTGGTACTGAATGTGCCGGCGGTGTTCGTCATCGAGAACAACTATTACTCCGAGCACACCAATATCAGTTACGCGGTGGGCTGCGACGATCTGAAGGCGCGCACCGAGGGCTTTGGTTTCCCGGTATTCGTCGCCGATGGTTCCGACTTCTTCGACGTCTATGAGGCCGCGGGCAAAGCCATCGAACACGCCCGCGCCGGCAATGGGCCCGCCGGGATATTTGCCGAGCAGGGCCGCTACCACGGCCACTTTGTCGGTGACCCCCAGAACTACCGGGCCGACGGCGAACTGGATGACCTGCGGGAAAACCACGACTGCCTGAAAAAATTCCGCGAGAAGGTCGGTGATCACGGTGACGTGAGTTCCGATGAACTGGACGCTATCGATGCCGAGGTCATGGCGCTGATCGACGAGGCCGTTGACGCGGCCAAGTCGGCTGCCAGGCCCACGGCGGAAGAAGTCACCCGCGACGTCTACATCAACTACGGGGCTTGAGGAGAAGATCATGTCAGAAAAAACAATGCGCGATGCGATCAACGAAGCCCTGCACCAGGCCATGGCGGAAGACGATTCCGTGTTTGTCATCGGCGAAGACGTGGCCGGCTGTAACGGCGCCCCCAGTGGCAAAGTCGGTGCGGTAGGTGGTGTGTTTGGCGTCACCACCGGTCTCTACGATAAATTTGGCCCCAACCGCTGTATCGATACACCGATCTCCGAGTCGGCGATTGTCGGCGCGGCGGCCGGCGCGGCCCTGGTGGGTATGCGCCCGGTGGCGGAGATCATGTTCGCCGACTTTATCGGCGTGTGCATGGACCAGATCGTCAACCAGATGGGCAAGTTCCGCTACATGTTCGGCGGCAAGAGCAAATGCCCCGCGGTGATACGCTTTGCCTCCGGTGGTGGCTTCAGCGCCGCCGGCCAGCACAGCCAGTCCATGTACCAGGTGATGACATCTTTCCCCGGCTTGAAAGTTGTGATCCCCTCCAATGCCTACGATGCCAAAGGGCTCATGCTGCAGGCCATTGCCGAGGACGACCCGGTACTATTCTTCGAACCCAAGGCCCTGTACCAGGAAGCCTGCGAAGTGCCCGACGAGATGTATACCATCCCCTTCGGGGAAGCGGCGTTTGTGCGCGAGGGAGACGACTGTACGGTTGTCGCCTTCGGACAAATGGTGCCGAAGGCCGCCGCGGCCATCGACGCGCTGGAAGCCGACGGCATCAGCTGCGACCTGATCGACCCGCGCACCAGTTCACCCCTGGATGAAGGTGCGATCCTGGAGAGTGTCGAGGCCACCGGGCGCCTGGTGGTAGTGGATGAATCCCCGCCCCGCTGCGGGCTGACGGCAGATATTGCAGCACTGGCGGCAAGCAAGGCATTCCATGCCCTGAAGGCACCGGTACAGCAGGTTAGCGCACCCCACAGCCCGACACCGTTTTCTCCGGAGCTGGAGGCAGCCTACCTGCCCAGCGTGGAAAAGATCACGGCTGCGATCAAGGCAAGCCTGCCCTAGGCCGGCTGTCCGCAGAGAGCAGGGAGAGAATAATGAGCGACATTTACCCCATCGCCGTCCCCAAGTGGGGTATCGAGATGGTCGAGGGCACCATCAATACCTGGAACAAGGCCGAGGGCGATACGATCGCCAAGGGCGACGAGGTCTTCGAAATGGAGTCCGACAAGATCGTCAATGTCTGGGATTCCCCGGTAGATGGTGTACTGCGGCGCGTTATTGCCCAGGAGGGCGATGCTCACCCGGTCGGCGCCCTGCTAGGTGTTATTGCCGACGCCGACGTGGACGATGCGGCGATCGACAAGTTTATTGCCAGCTACAGTGGTGCAGAGGCAGAGGCCGCCGAACCTGCACCCGAAGCCGCGGCCCCTGCCGCTGCCGGACGTGGCGATGCCTACACGCGATCCTCGCCGACGGTACGCAACCTGGCCGATGAACTGGGTGTTGACCTCAACACGGTCACCGGCACCGGCCGTCGCGGACGGATTACCGAGGACGATGTAAAAGCAGCAGCCTCCGGGAGCGGCGGTGGCACTGAGACCAGCGAAGATGTGGAGATTATTCCGCTTTCCGCCACCCGCAAGACTATCGCCAAACGGCTCACCGAGGCCAAGCAGAACATCCCCCACTTCTACCTGACGGTAGAGTACGAGCTGGACGGACTGCTGGCCCACCGCGCCAGCCTCAATGAGAGCGGTGACACAAAGGTATCGGTCAACGACCTGATTGTCTGGTGCGTCGCCCAGGCCCTGATGAAAGAGCCGAGGGTCAATGTGAACCTGGTGGGCGACGATATCCACCAGTTCAAACGCGCCAACGTGTCCGTGGCCATCGCCACCGATGATGGGCTCTATCCCGCTACAATCCGGGGCGTCGAAGCCATGGCACCCGCTGAGATTGCCGCTGCAACCTCTGAATTGGCCGACAAGGCCAAGTCCGGCAAACTGGCCAAGGAAGATATCACCGGCGGTTCCTTTACGGTGTCCAACCTGGGCATGTTCGGAGTCGGCAATTTCACCGCCATCGTAAACCCGCCCATGGGTGCCATCCTGGCCCTGGGTAAGGGCGAACAGAAAGTTGTCGTGAAAGATGGCGAGCAGGCCATAGCCTCCATGATCAGCGCTACCCTGTCCTGCGATCACCGGGTCATCGACGGCGCCGTGGGCGCTAAATTCCTGCAGGTGCTGGGCGAGGAGATCGCCGCACTCTAGATCGAGGAGTCATCCGCGCCAATGCTGGTCTCACCCATCGTGCAAATCGCCTACTTTGTCACCGATGTCAGGACCAGCGCTGCAAGGATGGCCAGCACACTGGGTGCCGGTCCCTTTTTTCTTGCCGAGAACATTGAACTGGCCTGGGGCGAACACCGGGGCCAACCCTGCGACTTTCTGCATACCTCGGCCTTTGGCCAGTGCGGCGACATCATGCTGGAACTGGTGCAGCAGGACCGGGAGGGCGATTCCCCGTTTCGCGATATGTACGCACCAGGGCAGGAGGGCATACACCACGTGGCGACAATGGTGGACTCCCTGCCGGAGAGCTTTGAGCATATTGAAGCCCAGGGCTTTGCCATTGCGGCCCGTGCCGAAACCAGAACCGGCATCGAGTTCGCCTTTGTGGACACGGTCGCCACCCTGGGGCACATGGTGGAATTGTACGAGGGCACAGAGGTGATGCGCGGTCTCTACGCGAGTGTGCGCGAGGCCTCCATCGGCTGGGATGGCACCGATATCCTGCGGCCGATTACAGCAGAGCAAGCGGGGACATAAGCATCCGGAAGCCACCCAATCACGAACTCAGCGCCATGTCCTGCCCGCATTCGCTGGAGGACGTGGACCTGTTCTCTCCAGGCGCCCAGGAACATTGGTACGAGGCCTACGAAATACTGCACCGGTAGTCCCCGGTGCACAAAATATCAGGGGAAGGCCTGACACCCGGAACAGACGCCTACATCCTGACCAAGTACGAAGATATAGACACCGTAGTCAAAGACCCGGTGCGCTTCCCGCCGCTGCTGTCATTGATTATCAGGCGGCTGTTGGACCCCGATGCGGCGGAGGAGCGGGCGCGGGCCAACGCCATGGAGCTGTCCATGTCGACCTTGCGCCCAACTGATGAGCTCTACCGCACACACCGGCAGGAACTGACCGACCCCTGGGTCGGGCTCGGTGCCACCCGCCACAGCGAAACCATCCGGGCCCTGGCCAATGAGCTGATCGACGAATGGATAGATGCCGGGGAGGTGGAATTCATTTCGCAGTTCGCGCGGCCTCTGCCACAGCGGGTCATGGCCCACGTGCTGGGTTTCCCCCGTGAGGACATCCCGCAACTGGAAGCCTGGGGCACAGCCCAGGTACGGGCCTTTGTCCATGGCCGGGGTCATCGCAATATTCTCACCGAGGAGGAGCAGGCCGAACAGCGTCGCGACCTGCTGGGCTTCTCCGAGTACGTGCAGGCCCAGGTCGAGGAAAAACGTCGCAATCCCCAGGACGACATGATCAGCTTTCTCAACGATGTCACCTACCAGGCCCTTGGGCGCAAGCTAACCGACGTCGAAATTTGCGGCATCGTCTACGCAATGATTCTCGGCGGCCTGGAGACCACCCAGTACGCCCTGGAAGAGCAGGCCCAGCTACTGTGTGAACAGACGGAATTATTTGAATCACTGCGCGCTGATCGCTCCCGGCTCCGCGGTTTCCTCGAAGAAGCCATGCGCCTGCGCTCGCCGACCCAGGGTTTATCCACCCGCATCACCGCGCAGGACGAGGTCTTCCAGGGTGTGGAAGTCCCGGCAGGTTCACTACTGCACCTGCGCTTTGGTGCCGCCAATGTGGACCCGGATGCCTTCGCCTGTCCTCTTGATATCGACCCCGAGCGCAAGGCTGTGACCCGGCACCTGGCCTTTTCCGCCGGCCCCCGGGTTTGCCCCGGGGCCCATATTTCACGCCTGGAACAACAGATCGCCTGGGAGTGCCTGCTGGACCGAATTGCATCCATCGAATACGCACCCGGCAACGATTTCCTGCACCAACCCGGGATAATGCTGGGTACCCTGGAGCTCAAGCTGCGATTCACGAAAGCCTGATAAACAAGGAGCGTCACCATGGCCACCATTCTCGCCCACATCCAGGTTAAAGCCGGCAGCGAACAGGACTTCGAGGCCACTGCCCGGGACCTCTACCAGGCGACCGCTGATGAGCCGGGCAAGCGCTATTATGAATACTGGCGCGCCGCCACACCGGGCCTCTACTACTGCCTGCTGGCCTTCGACGACTTCAACGCCTTCCTCGAACACCAGACCAGCGATCACCACGAGTCAGCCAGCCCGCGGCTGGGGGAACTGATCGAGCAGCTTCGCCTGGAGTGGGTGGACCCGGTGCTCGGTGCCTCGCCGCTGCCGGCAACCGACAGTCAGCCATTGGCCGGGGATGCTGATGAGCTGACCACCCAGTACCACGAACTGTTCGGCGTCGAAATGCAGGACTGGTGGATGCCGCTGCGGAGCTAGGCCTTTTGCGCCAGGGCCTTGGAACCCCAGATCCACACGTAATGCCCGCCACTGACCAGGGCGGCGAGAATCAGGACATACTCGAGGCCGCTTAGCACCGGCAAGGGGAATACCGGTACGACCTGCTGGACGATCAGCGCCACAGCGAAAACAATCTGGACAAAGGTGCTGCCTTTACCCCACGCGCTGGGTTCCATCTCATAGCGGCCGAATAATGCGTGGTAGGCCAGCGCTCCCACGACAATCAGCAGATCTCGCCCCACCACCACAATCGCCACCCACCAGGGCAGCAATCCCACCAGTGCGAAACAGGCGTAGGCACCGGAGAGCATGGCCTTGTCAGACAAGGGGTCGACGATCGCGCCGTAGCGGCTGGTGGCATCCCAGCGCCGGGCCAGCCAACCATCAACGCCGTCGCTCACTCCGGCCAGAAGTGCAATCCAGAGTACGGCCTCGAAGTCCTCCTGGATAATAAGTATGCAAATTGGAATCGACAGCAACAGTCGCAGGGTGGTCAGCGTGTTGGGAATCTGTCGGACTACTGCATTGGCCATGGGCGGGTCGATGCGCTGAATTGATAGCCGCTATTAAACCACACTGACAAGAAGCTGCGCCTCAGGGCATAAGCACCGGGTAGAGAGAGCCCACCAGAAGCACCGCCATGGCCACATTGAAGGCACGCAGGCGCGCCGGGCTGGTGAGAATGCGCTGCAACTGCTGGCCCAGGGTCGTCCACAGGCTGACACAGGGCAGGTTGATGACCCCGAATACCGCCGCCACGAAGGCCACCGCGGTGACATTTTGTGACGGGGAATACACGCTGATCGCGGTGAGCGCCATGGTCCAGGCCTTGGGGTTGACCCACTGAAACAGCGCCGCCTGGATAAAGGTAAACGGCGTACCGACGGCATCGGGTTGGCCCGCGGGCGCCGCCGCCGTTCCGATCTTCCAGGCCAGGAACAAGAGGTAGAGCACACTCACCACTTTCAAAATGGTGTAACTCACGGGGAAGGCATCAAACACCTGCACCAGGCCTACGCCCACCAGCAGCACCATAAAGGTAAAGCCCAGACCCACCCCCAGCATGTGGGGGATGGTACGACGGAAACCGAAGTTGGCCCCGGATGCCATCAGCATCAGGTTGTTCGGTCCCGGGGTGATCGATGACACCAGGGAAAACACGGCCAGTCCAAGCAGGATTTCGTAAGTCATATCGCAATTATGGTAGATTTTCTGGTCAATGTGCTTGCTTTTTGCCGCTTAAAGTAGCCAATATTGCAAGATATGATCAAGTTAGACCCGATTAACAGCCGAATATTGCACGAGCTGACACTGGACGGTCGGGTGAGTAATGCTGAGCTGGCCGAACGGGTTGGTCTTTCCCCCTCGGCCTGCCTGCGTCGGGTCCAGGAACTGGAGCGCGAGGGCGTGATCAAGGGCTATCGGGCGGTGCTGGACCGGGCTGCCCTGGGTACGGGATTTACCGCCTATATTGCCGTGGGCCTGTCGGACCACACCAAGAAATCGCAGCTCGCCTTCGAGGACGCCATCATTACCTCGCCGGAGGTACGCGAGTGCCACAATATCACCGGTGTCTTCGAATACCTGCTGCGGGTGGAGGTTGCGGATCTCGCCGCCTACAAGGTGTTTCACACGGAGACACTGGGCACACTGCCCCAGGTGAACTCGATCACCACCTACGTGGTGATGGAATCCCGCAAGGATGAGCGCGCCTAGCGCTTTGTGCGACCGGCGGGTTTCTTTCGCGGCGCGAGCGCCCTAACCTATCCGATCCAGCCAGCACCGGAGTATCGCCATGGACTTCTCAACCCTGCTCTACGAGGTGACCGATCGCGTCGCCACCATCACCCTCAACCGCCCGGAACGCCTCAACGCCATCAATGCGGAGCTGCCGCGGGAATTGCGCGAGGCGGTGGAAACCGCCGAGAGGGATTCCGATGTGCACGTGATCCTGTTGCAGGGCGCCGGCAAGGGCTTCTGCGGCGGCTACGATCTCGTGGCCTACGCGGAGACCGGCGGCGAGATGCACGGCAACCAGGAAATGCCCTGGGACCCGACCCTGGATTACAGCATGATGTCGCGCAACACGGAGGACTTCATGTCCCTGTGGCGCTGCCAGAAGCCCACCGTCTGCAAGATCCACGGTGCCGCCGCGGCGGGCGGCAGTGACATCGCACTGTGCTGTGACCTGGTAATCATGGCCGAGGATGCCCGTATCGGTTACCCGCCGGCCCGGGTCTGGGGTATCCCCACGCCGATGATGTGGGTCTATCGCCTGGGCATGGAACAGGCCAAGCGCATGCTGTTCACCGGCGACCTGATCAGCGGCATAGAGGCTGCGGAGATGGGGTTGGTGCTAAAGGCGGTGCCCGCTGATGAGCTGGACGCCGAGGTACAGGCGCTCTGTGACCGGATCAAGGGCGTGCCCCGCAACCAGCTGATGATGTCCAAGCTCACCGTCAACCAGGCCTACGAAAACATGGGTCTGCACTCCACCCAGATGTTCGCCAATTTCTTCGACGGCGTTGCGCGCCACTCCCCGGAGGGCCTGTGGTTTCGCCAGCGGGCGCAGGAAGTGGGCTTCAAGCAGGCGGTGGCGGAGCGGGATTCCGGGGATCCGATCGCGCCCGAGGCCGGCAAGCGCTTCGAAGACCTGTCCTGAACCGCCGGTGTGCCCGGGTAATCCGCTCATCGCCTGGCGTCGTATAGAAGGCACTTTTTACGACACCTGGAGTAACTGACAATGATCGACAAGAACCTGGGCAATATCGAACGAATATTGCGTCTCTTTACCGGCCTGCTGTTCCTGGGCTGGACGGCCACACTGCCCACGCTGAATGCCATCGAATGGTTCGTGGCACTGGTATCCCTGTTCCTGATACTCAACGGCGTATTTGGCCGCTGCTACCTCTGGTATGTACTGAACATTGACACCACGGACGAGAGCAAGGGCCTGGGTATTGCAGACCGGAGCTGCGAACAGGCCTGACCGCCCACCCTTGAGTTAACGCAACTAAAGGGGGATTTCTTCACCCCTTCCCTGCCGACAAAGGCTATGCTCTGACTGGTCCAATAATCATTGGGGCAGTTATGGCTAGTACGGAGCTGGCAATCGCCATCTGCGGAGCAGGCGGCGCCGGCGCAATATCTACCGGCGAGTTGCTGTTGCAAGCCTGGGCCCGGGGCGGCGGCCTGGGCCTGTTACGCAAAGCCTACGGGCCGCAGATACGCGGGGGTGAGTCGGCCGCCCTGCTCAAGCTCACCGAGCACGAACACTACACCCCGGCGCAGCAGTACGACATCCTGCTGGCCCTGGACTGGGCCAATTATTCCCGCTTCGGCGACGAGATCGATATCCGGGACGGTGCACTGGTGATATGCGAACCGGACACACCGATACCCGATTCCGTACTCGCGCGGCATCCGCAGTTCGTCCACCTGCCCTTCGCCGAGCTGGCGACGCAGCGGCACCCCGAGGGGCGGCCAAATATGGTGGCACTGGGTTTACTGGGCCGGCTGCTGGGCCTGGCGGTGGAGAACCTGGTCGAACTGGCCACCGGCAAGCTCAGGGGAAAGCCGGATGCCTACCGCGAAGCGGCGGCGCTCAATATTGCGCTGGGTGCGGAACAGTCTCTTGACCACGACCTGCAAATTCCAGCCTGCGATGCTGCTGATAACTGGTGCCTGACCGGCAACCAGGCGGCGGCCTATGGCGCATTGCAGGCGGGCATCCGATTTGCAGCCGCCTATCCCATCACGCCCGCCTCCGATGCCCTGGAATGGATGGCCGGTGCCCTGGAAGCTGTCGGCGGTCAGCTGATCCAGGCCGAGGACGAACTGGCGGCTATCAATATGTGCCTGGGGGCGGCCTACGGTGGCGTTCCGGCACTGACCGCAACATCCGGTCCGGGGCTGGCGCTGATGACAGAGAGCCTGGGGCTCGCAGTGGCCAGCGAAACCCCGGTATGCGTTTTGAACGTTATGCGGGTTGGTCCTTCCACCGGCATACCCACCAAGTCGGAGCAGGGTGACCTGGATATTGCCCTGCACGGTTTGCACGGGGACGCGCCCCATCTGGTCGTTGCGCCCCTGGATATCGCAGACTGCGTGTTCACCAGCAGTTGGGCGGTACAACTCGCACAAACGCTACAGACTGCGGCCATCGTCTTATCCGACCAGTTCCTGGGCCAGTCCACGGCTGTGATCTCTAATCCCCGGACCTGCGAGCAGCAGGTCAGCGGACAGTCTCCAGGCAACGATTATTTGCGCTACCAGCTCACGGACTCGGGGGTTTCGCCAATGGCTGTACCCGGCGATAGTGGCTTACGCTTTGTTGCGGACGGGCTCGAGCACACCGAGCAGGGCAGACCCTCGGCAAAGCATGCCGACCACGGCGCGCAGCTCGAAAAACGGCAGCGCAAGCTGGAGAAATTTGATTACGGTGACGACTGGGCCGAGATCGAGGGTAGTGGGTCTGTGGCGCTGGTCAGCTTCGGCTCCGCTTCCATGGCGGCCAGGGAAGCAGCGGAGCTGCTGGCCGGGGGCGGCATCGAAACCCGGACCATAGCGCTGCGTTTATTGGCACCCCTGAGCAAACAGGCCCTGGCTGACGCGCTGGCGGGATGTGAGCACATCTTCATCATCGAGCAGAACCACACCGGCCAGTTATTCCACTATCTCAGGGGAGAACTGCCCTTCCCCGCACCGGTGAGCTCCTGCGCCCTGCCGGGTCCCGCGCCCCTGAGCGCTAACAATCTGGTGAAACACATCGAGGAGGTATTGCAGACATGACAGCTCCCCTCAAAGCCAGGGATTTCAAATCCGACCTCAAGCCGATCTGGTGTCCCGGTTGCGGCCATTTTTCGGTACTCAATGCCATCACCAAGGCGATGGCGGCACTGGCCCTGGAGAAAAACGACACGGTGATGGTATCCGGTATCGGCTGCTCCTCGCGCCTGCCGGCCTATACCGACAGCTACGGCTTCCACGGTGTACACGGCCGCGCACTGCCCCTGGCCCAGGGGCTGAAAGTGGCTCGCCCGGACCTGACGGTAATCGCCATGGGCGGTGACGGCGACGGGTTCTCTATCGGTGGCAACCACTTCATGCACGCCTGCCGCCGCAATGTCGATATCACCTATATCGCCATGGACAATGAGGTCTATGGAATGACCAAGGGCCAGGCCTCGCCGACCACACCGGTGGACTGGGACCACAGCAAGCTGACACCGCACGGCCCGGGCATCAGGCCCTTCAAACCCACGGCGGTTGCCTTGACCGCCGGTGCACCCTGGATAGCCCGGGGCTACTCCGGTAATCCCAACCAGTTGGCCCGGCTGATTGCCGAGGCCATCGAGCACCCGGGATTCAGCTTTATCCACGTATTATCCCAGTGCATCACCTTCTGCCCGGAACAAACCGACTGGAAAGCCATCGTCAGGGAGCGGGAGGATCCGCCCCTGGCAGACGCTGCCCAGGCCGCGGCACTGTTCATGGGCGAGGCAGGATTTGAGACCGGACTGTTGTATGCGCAACCGCGCGCAGCCTGGCCACCGCCTGCCAGTGCCGGGCAGGCAGAGATGTCAGAGCTGGCCAGAGCGTTTGAGGTGTAAGCATGTTTAACAGTGAACTGGCAGATTTTCTCGCCCACTCGATCGAGCTGGAAGCCGAGGCGCGGGAGCGCTACCGGGAACTGGCGGAATCCATGGCGGCGCACAACAACACCGAGGTGGCCGCTTTTTTCGAGGCGATGGCGGTGGAAGCGAGTAAGCACCTGGCCGAAGTCGAGGGCATGGTCGGCAGTATGGCCCTGCCGGAGTTCAAGCCCTGGGAATACAACTGGCCCAATTCAGAAGCACCGGAAACCGCCAGCTACGAGGCCCTGCACTACCGCATGAGCCTGCGCCAGGCGATGCAACTGGCACTGGAAAACGAGCGGGCCGCCGAGAACTATTACCGCCTGGTTGCAGAGACCGCCAGGGACGACAAGACCGCCGCCCTGGCAAGGGAGTTCGCCGAGGAAGAGCTGTCGCACAGCCGTGCACTGGAAAAACAGATTGCTACGCTCGGCGAAGAACCCGAGTTCCGGCGCGAGGAGGACGACGCGCCGAATATGCCCGAGTGAAACCCGGCTCTCAGGCGTCGCCGATATCCACGCCGTCGAGATCGATGTCGCCGAGCATGGCAACGCCTTCCCCATCGGCATTCGCGCGCTGGATATACCAGACGGACCAGAGCCCAAGGCTGTAGAAAATCAACATGAAACCGGCCAGCGTCGGGTTTTCGCTGGTGGCAAGCTCAAGGATTTCCGCCTTGTCGACTTCCGCCATGACCGCCCAGGTGTGGTCGTCGATGACCGTGCTGGAATAAGCAGAGAGCACCTCTATCCCGCGGTAGTCGTCGGTGAATTCGACCCCGTATTCCCCGTTGAGTGCCCGGTGCACCGTTGCGGTATCGACGGTCTCCCGAAGAATGGTGGACTCCTCAATGAAACGGGAATTGCTGCGCATCAACATGTCATCACCGACCAGGTAGGTTTCACCGGTTTTCCGCATGCCGGCATCGAAACTCATGATGTCGATGATTTTATCCGTCGGCAGTTGCAGCGCGATTACCCCGGCCAGAGCCCCGTCACTCGCATACATGGCCTTGGCGACGAACATGGCCGGCGCTCCCTGGCTGGGTGCATAGGCTTCCATATCGCTGATGGCAACATCACCAGACTCGGCGTAGACAAGGGCGCGGTTAAAGACTTCCGCCAGGCCTGTGTACTTGTACTTGCCCGTCAGCAGGTTGGTACCGAAGTCGTCTTCCTTTTCGACACTGTAGTGGATATTCCCTGCAGGACTGATCAGGAAAAAGTCGTAATAGCCGCGCTCGTCGACAAACTTCCGGGCCATGGGATGAAACTGGTCATGGAAGTCGAAGTAGGTATCCTTGCGATACTCCCCCTCGACCCGGATATCGGTTGCCTGGGCCAGGGGCCGCTGCTGGATGTAGTGTTGTCGCAGCCGGGCTTCCGGGTCAAGGCCTGCCGCAACTACAACCTTCCATGCCTCGTTCAGCCACAGCTGTCGGCTGACGAGTTCCTCGGTGGTAGCCCAGAAGCTCAGTTCGGCCTCGGCGGTGGCGAAATAGCGCTCCAGGGCCTCGCGCCGCAGGTTGCTCAACAGCAACAGGCGATCGGAAGCGAAGTCGATGCGCTGGTCGATCAGGTAGCGATTCACACCCCAGCCAATGGCCACCGTTACCAGTGCCAGGCCGCCGATGACAGTCAGCCATATCTTTCGCGTGCTCATCGCCGCACCTCAAGGGGTCGCTGTGCCGGCGCGTTTGCCTGCAGTGGCTGGGGATAGAGCATGATCTGGTCGCGCACCAGGGCATCCACCGCCTGCCAGGTGAAGGAAAAGTGCTCGAATTCCTCCTGGCTGACTTTCTCCTGGTCGAGATCGCTCACCACTTCCTCGAGGATGTCCATGAGCTGATTCTTGTGCTGCAGGAGCTGTTCGTGATCGCTGTTGTTGCGGGCCTGTTCCGCAATCTGCATCAGTCGCGCATTGAAATCGCCCATGCGCATGCGGCGGGCCTTGAGCCAGCGTGCGCGCAGGGCAATGCCTGCCGAAGACAGCAGCACCGCGGCGTAGAGGAGCAGGGAGGCCAGCCGTGCGTTCTGGGCAAAAATCCCCGGCTTCTCCCGGTCGAAGTAGCGGCGTGCACCCGGGTGCGCAGGTATCGTGCTGTCGGCATCTTCTTCCAGTGCCGCAATAAATCCGCCCAGCGGATAGCGGGCAACTATGTCGGAGCGGGCATCAAACAATTCGCGGGTGAACCGATAAGCCACTTCTTCCGGCAAGTCCTCGCCGGCGACGAGCAGGCGGTTCAGTACCGCGGTGGGCAGGTCCTGGGCCGGCAGGGGGGGGTAACCGCGGTAGGAACCCCGCGGGATGAATCCGGCGGACAGTGCCGGCTGTTTCAATGACAGGGCATTGGACTGGTTGATCGGCACGATATGCATGGACTGATCGCCGATCAGCTCTCGTATGCGTGGGTTGCCCGGCGCCCGCACCCGGAATACCGCGTCGACCTGGCCCAGGAGCATGGCAAAATTGGCGGCCCGCGCCGACATCGGCAGGGCGGTGAGATCTGACGGCCACAGCCGGTAATGCTCTGCGAGGAACCAGAAGGAGGCGTTTTGCGCACTGGCCTGTGGCGGAATGGCCACGCGCTTGCCGCGCAGGTCGGAGAAGTGCCCAATGCCAGACTCATCATTGACCACCAGGTGATAGGCATCCGGATAGAGTCGAGCTATACCCAGGGCCTCCTCGGGAATTACGGAGTCCGCCTGTACCGTGGCGATATCGATCTGCCCGGTTTCCAGCAATTCCATGTTTTCCGCGGTGCCGCCGGTTTCGAAGACCTCGATATACAGGTCGTTATCCATGCCGTTCAGCACATCGGCGACCGCCTGGAGCAAACCAAATGTCTCACTCTCGGCGGGACCGGCGGCGATGGATATACGGTCGTCCACATGGCCGCTGATCCACAGGCCCGCGGCCAGCACTGTGGCAACCCACACTACCAGCACCAGAAACAGCCTGGATCTCCAATTGGAAAACAAATCCAACCCTCGCAAAAACCTGTACAAAGTATAAGTTTGCGCGCAGTGCAATAAAACCGGAGAAATACCGTTTACCCCAGAGATTGTGGGGTCAAACCGACATTGATTTATTGGTCGGTACCGCTAAACTCGCTAAACCTATCGCTCTGATAGTTCCATTCAAGTTATTACAGGAATTCACCATGCTGAATTTGTTTAAGAAAATTTCCCTGCTGGGCTTGCTGGCCGCCGCCCTGGTCGCACCGGGCGCCATGGCGCAGTCGAGCTCGCCGGTCCTGGACCGCGTTGTCGATTTCAAGGTTTTGAAAGTCGGCATGTCCGGTAATCAGCCGCCGATGAATTCCAACAGCCGCAGCGGCCAGTTGATTGGTTACGAGGTTGACCTGGCAAGAGCACTGGCCGCCTCCATGGGCGCGCGCCTGGAAATCGTCACCATGCCCTTCGGTGACCTGTTGGCCGCACTCGACAAGGAAAAAGTCGACATGGTCATGTCCGGCATGGCCATCACCGCCGCCCGCAGCCGCGATGTTTCCTTTGTCGGACCCTACATGATGTCGGGTAAATCCGTCCTCACCAAGTCCACACTGCTGGCCCGCGCCACCGAGTCCCACGAGTTCAACCGCGCCGAATTGAAACTGGCAGCCCTGGAAAATTCCACCAGTGAAATCTTTGTGCAAACCGCCGCCCCGGAAGCCACCCTGGTCCGGGTGAAGGACTATGATGCCGCGGTGGATATGGTCATCGCCGGTGAAGTCGATGCGCTGGTCGCCGATATGCCCATCTGTGTGCTGTCGGTACTGCGCTACCCGAACGCCGGCCTGGCGACCCTGCAGTCACCGCTGTCGATTGAGCCCTTCGGTATTGCGGTACGCAAGGATGACCGCCAGTTCGCGGAGCTGGTCGATAATTACCTGGACACTTTCGGCAAGATGGGCATGCTCTCCCAGTTGCGCAAGAAGTGGTTTGAAGACAAGTCCTGGATTGCAGCTCTGCCTTGATGTAACGGGCGGCATAAAGACAGAAAAGGCCGGCATTTGCCGGCCTTTTTATTGCCCGTCTCAGGCGGTTTCCAGCTCCGGCTCCCAAAGTATGCGGTGCTGCTGACGGGCGAAGAACTCCTACATGAAATCCCGGAACACCCGCATGCGCGCGTTGCTGCGCACATCGATATGGGTCAGCAACCAGACATCGGAACCCTCCGTATAGGGGATATCCTCAAGGCGCTCCAGCCGGCGGTCGAAATTACACATAACCGCCGGCAGGCGGCAGACACCGAAGCCCGCCTTTACCGCCTCCACCGCGCCCGCTGGCGTGTCGACAACCAGGCTGACCCGGACCGCCTGATCCAGGCAGTTGTACCAGCGGGAGTCCGGGTCTCCGTCGCCGCCAACCACCACCACCTGGTCGATATCCCCGGCCGTGAGGCCCCGACCTGCAGGCCCGTAGATGCCCATTGAGAGATTGGCCAGCCGGGTTCCCACCACGTCTTCCGGCGGAGCCGTGGTCACGCGAAAGGCCACATCGGCCTCTCGCAGGCCAAGGTCGAAGGGCCGCATGCTGAGGCTGAGTTCGATCAGGATATCCGGGTAAAGCTCATTGAACTCACGTATGGCAGGCAACAGGAAGGGACCGCACATGGGTTCGGGTGCCGTCACCCGGATGGTGCCGGACAGGTCAGTGACCTGGCCGATTACCTGGCGCTCCACCCCCACCGACTGCGCCTCCATAAGTTCTGCAGCATCGAAAGCAATCTGACCCGCCGGAGTAATCTGGTAGTTGTGGCCGATGCGCTCAAACAGCGGCGCACCCAGTTGTTCTTCGAGGCTGCGAATCCGGCGGATGACGGTTGCGTGGTTCACCGCCAAAGCACGGGCAGCGCCACTCATGGAGCCGGTTCGGGCCACGGCGAGCAGGTAGCGTAAATCGTCCCAGTTAATCATCTGTGCATAAATTCCGATTTGTTGTGCGTACTTAGCTATTTTATAAACTAATACGCACAGTATAGTCTAATACCTGGTTCGATACCTAGTGCGGATCGACCGGCAGCAACAACGAAAATCCATAGTCCATAGACAGGGTAGCAATCATGTCGATTTCAAAAGCAGTTATTACAGGCATAGGCACGGCGCTGTTGGCGTCGACGTTTTCCATCTCGGCAGCAGCTGGTCCCAGGGAGGCACTGGCGGCCTGCAAGGACGGCATCGCCGACGATGCCCGGCTCAGTCACTACAGCAAGGTTGCCCAGAACACCGACGAGATCAAGCGTCGTGGGCGCTTTACCAGCTTCGAGATCAAGGTAAGCGCGCAAACCCCGGATGGCGCCAGCGCCCGGTGGGTGGCCAACTGCAAGGCTCGCAACAGCGGCAAGCTGGAGAGCCTGGAACTGGTTCAGAAGAGCGGTGCTGCTCCGATTCAGGCGATTGCCCAGTCTGGCTCCTGATTAGCCAGGCTGGTCCCCGGCGGGGTCGACCGGTCTGAATGATTCGGCGGTGGTGCCGCCGCGATCGTAGAAGGCCTGTTGTTCCCGCATGATCTCCAGGGAATTTGCGGCGCTGGCCTGGAAGGTTTGTTGTTCGCGTTCCAGGGCTTCCTGCAGGTTCATTTCCTGGCAGTCCGCCAGTGTCTGCTTGCAGTAGCGCAGGGACTCGCCCGGCTGCCCGGCGAGTTCGGCGGCCCACTCAAGGGCCGCGTCGAGCGCCTGCCCTCTGTCGACCAGGCGATTGATCGCACCAGCGTCAAACAAGCGCCCCGCTTCGACCCATTCGCCCCGCAGCACCATTTCGCTGGCCAGGGTACGACCCGCCAATGCATTCAGCCTGGCGATACCCCCCAGTCCCGGGGTAATGCCAATACGGATTTCCGGTTGCGCGAACAGGGCCTGCTTTTCGGCAATCCGCAGGTCGCAGGCCCAGCCCAGTTCACAGCCACCGCCACAGGTATTGCCGCTTATTGCCGCGATCGTGACCAGGGGTGGTTTGGAAAGCGCACTGATGGCGCGAAACCACCCGACCCCGTCACCGGTCATCTCGCCACCGGACAACATGGCCTGCAGGTCCTGCAACCAGGCATGTTCCAGCCAGTGGCCGGGCAGGTCTGAGGCAATAACCGCCACCCGCAGCTCCCGTGCGACGCATTCTTCCAACAGGTCGGCGAGCCGGCCTACCGCGGCCCAGCAAAGCTGGTTCTGGCGGGCCGGGTCGGCAAATCGAATCAGTCCGACTCCCGGCGAGGGTTCCTCCAGGGAGAGACTGAAGCTGTCGCCGGTCATCAGCCCTGTCGCGCGGCCAGGAACTTCTCGGTAGCCTCGGCCATCTTGTCACCATCGTAGGTAATGGCCTTGGTCGGGGTGACCTCGATGACGACCCGGTCCTCGGTGTCCAGGAATTCCTCGAAGATCTGCGGCGGATCGATGACGCCAATGGCCGCAGCAAAATCCGGGTAGAACTTGTCTTTCACCTCGCGACTCTCGTGTACCTCCGCCGTGCCCTTGTAGGTCAGTGCCTTACCGTGGTCCATGTCGGTGCCGAGACTGGTGACCACAATACACACCCGCGGGTCGCGGCGAATCGCCGGGATGCGCTTGCGGTGGCGGGTCGCGGTCAACCAGAACTTACCGTCGCGAAATATGTAGCTCATGATGACGCCGACCGGCTCACCGTCCTTGTTGGTCCAGATGAAGGTGCACTCTTTCTGCTTGGCCAGCAGTTCCTGCTCCCGGTTCGCATCCATTCCGTACATGCGCACGTCGTCGTAATTACTGGTCGCCTCTACCATGGTTTACCTTCTCTCGTGATTAGGGGGTGTTTGTTTCAAGGAGCAGCTAGTCCGCCACATGAACCAGCTGCTTGCCGATATTGTCGCCACTGAACAGGCTCATCAGCGCATCCGGCATATGTTCGAAGCCCTCCATAATGGTTTCCCGGCTCTTGATATTGCCGGAGGCCAGGTTCTCGCCCAGGTATTTCAACGCCTCACCGAAGCGCGGCAGATAATCGAGCACAATAAAGCCTTCCATGCGGGCCCGGCGGAATACCAGGTTGAAGTAGTTTTTCGGGCCGGGGATTTCACCGGTGGCGTTATAGCGGGAAATACCACCACACAGAACTACCCGTGCATTCTGGGCCAGGTTATTGAGCGCGATGTCGAGGATCTCGCCACCGACATTGTCGTAGAAGATATCGATACCTTCCGGACACAGCTCCCGCACCTGCTCGGCGACATCCTGTTCCCGGTAATTGATGGCCGCATCGAATCCGAGTTCCGCGATCAGCCAGTCGCATTTTTCCGCGTTGCCGGCAATTCCGACAACCCGGCAGCCATTCAATTTGGCAATCTGGCCGGCCACGGAACCGGTAGCGCCGGCAGCGCCGGATACCAGTACTGTGTTGCCCTCTTTCGGTTCGCCCACGTCGAGCATGCCGAAGTAGGCGGTGAGTCCGGTGATCCCGAGTATCGACATGGCCGCGGGGATATCCATACCCTCGGGCAGGATTTGCAGGCCCTCGCCGTCGCTCACCAGGTACTCCTGCCAGCCAAAGCCGCCGGAGACGAGGCTGCCCTCGGGAAACTTCTCGTTGTGAGATTCGATGACACGACCAGCCCCGTTGCCACGCATGACATCGCCGATATGCATCGGTGCGACATAGTCGGAGCGGTTTTCCATCCAGCCCTTCATCGCCGGCTCCAGCGCCAGATAGAGCGTCTTGATAAGTATCTGCCCCTCCCCGGCCACCGGCATATCACTCTCTACCAGCTTGAAGTCATTGTGCTTGAGGTCACCCACAGGGTGGGCATTGAGAAGATACTGCCTGTTCATAATTCTCCGTCCTTCAGTTGTCGACGCAGGATGTCCTTGCGCACCTTGCCGCTGGGCGTGCGGGGCAGGTCGTCTACCAGCACCATACGTTCGGGAATTTTCTGCCGGGCAAGGCCGTGTTCGTCGGTAAAACGGGCGATGTCCTCGAGGTCAGGCGGCTCCGTATCGCCGGTAGGGATGATCAGCGCGCAAACACCTTCACCGAGGCGTGCATGGGGCATGGCCACCACGGCGACCTCGCGAATTCCCTGGTGGTGATGCAGAACGTCTTCGATTTCCTTTGCGCTCAGGTTTTCGCCGCCGCGGATGATGATGTCTTTCTTGCGGTCGGTAATCAGCACCGCGCCGTCTGCTGTAATCTGCCCGATATCCCCGGTCAGGAAGAAGCCGTCGGCGGTATGGGCCTCGGCGTCCTGCTCCGGGTCGGCATAACCGAGAAACATACCGGGACCGCGCGCCGCAATTTCGCCGTCCTCGCCAACACCCAGTTCCTTGCCCTGGTCATCGAGGATTTTTACCTCGTAGGCGAACAGCTGGCCATCGGTAGTGGCTGCCAATTCCGGGTTATCGCGCCAGCCGTAGCTGACCAGAGGCACCTCGGTGCTGCCATAGACGCGCACCGCGATACAGTTATCCAGCACCTCGTAGGCGCGGCGAATCAGTTGCGGCGGCACCGCGGCACCGCCACAGGAAAACTGGCGCATCGTGGGCAGGCCGTCCCCCCGGCGTTCGGCGGCGTCCAGCAGTTCCTGCAGGAAGGGTGTCGCACCCACAGTCATGGTGCCGTTCACCCGGTGTATATAGTCAATCGCCGCGTCGGCGTCCCAGCGTTCCATCAGCGCCGAGCGCGCCTCGCTCATAAAGCTCATATTGATACCGCTGGAATAACCCGTGATGTGGGTCACCGGCGAGGGCATCACCATCACGTCACTGGCGCTGATCTGGCTGTGACGGATGGAACACTGTTGTACGTAGTTCAGGGTGTTATGACTGTGCAGGACCGCCTTCGGGAAACCCGTGGTGCCCGAGGTATAAAGCCGGCACTTGGGAGAATTCGGATCGATCTCGGGGAGACTCGTCTCGTCGATCGGTTCGCGATCCACCAGTTGCTCGAAACGCAGCACCCCAGGGTGATCGCGCTCCGCTCGCACCGATACCAGGTGGTCCAGCGCAGGTAACTCGTGACGCAGGCATTGCACCATCTCTACATAGTCGATCGAGCGGAAGGATTCGGGGATGAAGAAAGCCCGGGTCTGGGCGTCAGCGAGGATATAGCGCAGTTCAGCGCCGCGGTAGATGGGGACGATGGGATTGACCACCAGGCCCAGGGCCGCCGCGGCGATATCGATGGGTACCGCCTCACGCCAGTTAGGTAGCTGGAAGCTGATGACATCGCCGGATTGCAGCCCCAGCTCCTGCAGGGCGGCGATCAGCCGTCGCGCCTGGTCCGCCAGCTCTCCGTAGGTAGCGTCGTCTTCGTGTTCGAGAAATATAGCGACCCGGTCGGGGGTTTCAGTAGCCTTCCGCCAGGCTTCCCGGGCGATAGTGGTATTCGCCCACTGCTCCCCTTCCCGCTCGATGCGACCGCGCAGCCTATCGGCGAGCGTGTCCGCTCGCCGTTCCGCGGATTCCGGTGTCATGCCTGCAGGTATTTGTCCAGGGTCTGGTGGAAATGGCGAATCCGCACTTCCTGGTAATTACCCAGGGTGACCGTGCCCTTCTTCGACGCTTTCATGCCCTTTTGTACCTGGGGCAGGTTGGCACCGTCCTGGTTGAAGACACCGGCGAGACCTTCGCCCAACACCTCGGCTGCTTCCGTGAAGGGTTGGTCGATGCCCAGGCGGAAGGTGACCGCATCCTCGGGGGGCTCTTCACCTTCGGGATAGCGGGTCAGCAGGTAGATATCCATGATGCAGCTGTCCACATCGTCCCCGTTGGGACGGTGCCGGTAGGATATGACCGTGTTATAGCCTGCCCAGGGGGCGAAGTTAGGGAACAGCAGGTAGAGGGTGGAGTCCATCAGTTCGGACATGGTGGTGCGGCCCTCGAGATCTTCGCCTACCTGCTCGTTGACTGCGGGCAGAGTCATTTCAGCCAGCACCTCGCGAGCGGTCTTGCCCTCGGGCACCTGTGGAACCTCCTCGGCACCCGACAATTTCATCATGGCATCCATGGAGTCCTGCTCGGAAAACTGGTCCTCGTGACTGGGGTTAGCAACACCATAGGAGGTGATCGTCCGGCTTACATTGTCGCCCCAGACATCGTACTGGGAGTTGTCGATGCCCTGGAAAGGCATCAGTTGGGGGTGGGTTGCTATAGCGTGATATGACTCGATAAAGGCTTCCAGTACCGCTTTCCAGTTTGCACCGACAACCTTCTCCACGTGGGCGGAAATATAGCGCTGCTCGTGTTTCCACTCCTGGAAGTGCTCGGGGATGATGCCCATGTACTCCTCAAGCTCCATTGCATCGTCATCCATGTTGATGAAGACCCAGCCACCCCAGGTGTCCACCCGCACCTGCGGCAGCTTGAACTTGTCTTCTGTGACGTGGGGGAAATCCCACTGGCAGGGGGCGCCCTGGAACTCACCTTCCAGGTTCCAGGACCAGCCGTGGTAAGGACAGCGAATGTTATCGCTTTCGCCGGCGCCACGTTTCAGGGCCCGACCCCGGTGCAGGCAGGAGTTGTAGTAAGCGCGGATTTCGCCGGACTCGGTGCGGGTCAACAGGATGGAATAATTAACGATGTCGTAGACAAAGTAGTCACCGGGATTCTTCAGCTGGCTTTCCCGGCAAGTCATTTGCCAGGTTTTGGTCCACATTTTCTCGACTTCCAGGTCGAAAAACTCCCGGGAAAGATAACGGTCGATGGGCAGGTCTTCGCAGCCCAGGTAGGTCTCGGTGCTGTCGCGCAGGGATGCCGGCACATCGACCTGTTCCCGGTCCAGCAATTCCTGGAAGCTGTAGGAAGGATCGCGCGCGGCAATCTGTTCTTCGGTCAGCTTTACTTTCTCGTTCATGTGGTATGCCTCAGTCTGTGTCTCAGCGCTGCAGGATGGTAACTGCACTGATGCCCGGTGCACCGTAGACATGGGTGTAACCGAGCTTTGGATCTCCGGGTACCTGGCGGGCACCCCCTTCGCCGCGCAGTTGCACGACATTTTCGTGTATCTGTCTCAGGCCGGATGCGCCGATAGGCTCACCGTTGGCGATACAGCCGCCATCGGTGTTCACCGGTAAGCGGCCGTCGATCCTGGTCTCACCGGTAGCCAGCATATGCTCCTGTTCGCCGTCTTCACAGAATCCGTTCTCGGCCATGTGCATGATCTCGGCACCGGCCTCGGTATCCTGCAGCTGGGCGACATCGATATCTGCGGGGCCGACACCGGCCATCTCAAAGGCTGCCTTTGACGCATCCACCGTCGGCCCACCGATATGTTCCAGTGCCTGCGAAGGCGCGAACACCTCGAAGGAGCCGTACTGCCGCGAGCGCAGTACCGCGGATTTGATATACACGGGTTTACTGGTGTATTTCTCGGCGATATCCCCTCGACATACCACGAGGGCCACCGCTCCCTCCGAGGGTGAGCAGAACATGTACTTGGTCAGCGGGTCGTTGACCATCATGGAGTTCTGGATTTCCTCAAGCTCGATGGGCGTCTGGCGCCAGGCATTGGGGTTGAGCGAGCCGTTCTGGAAGGCTTTTTCCGACACCCGCGCCAGGCCGGTGGAGGTAACGCCGTAATCGTGCATGTACTTGGTGATCTTCATGGCAAAGAACTGGGTGGTCAGCATCAGTCCCGCTTCGCCGTACCAGCCGCCAATCCCCAGGCTCTTCGGGTCAGCGTTGAAGGCACCGCGCTCGTGCTTGTCGAAACCCACCACCAGGCCCACGTCGGTCATGCCGGACTTGATCGCGTTATAGGCCGACATCAGCGAACTGCCGCCGGTGGCGCAGCCATTGGCGACATTGGTGAACGGGAGGCCAGTCAGGCCCAGTTCATTGACCAGGGCATCGGCGCTGCCGGAGCTGGCACTGCCGCCGTAAGCGAATTCCATATCCTTCCACTCGGCACCGGCGTCTTTAAGCGCAGCGCGGGCGGCGAAGGCACCCTGCTGCAGGCCACTGCGCTCAGGGGTGCGGCCAAAGGGGTGGATGCCTATTCCAACGATTGCGACGTCCATAGCGGTTTACTCTCCCGGTATCAGGCGGGGCTGAAGGCGAAATTGATGATCTCGGTACCATCGTCCTCGGTACGGAAGGGGTAGAACACCACTTCCATGTCCATGCCGATGGTGAGCTTTTCCGGGTCGCTCTCGGTCATGCGACCTTCGACCCGTATCGCCCCGGGCAACTCCACATAACCCACACCGTAGGGTTTGAAAGTCTCCGGGGTTTCGCCACTGTTGTAGGGTGACTTCGGCATGAAGCGCTGAACCGTCCAGGTCCAGAGCTTGCCCTGGCGGGGCAATTCTTCGATTTCCACGTCGGTTGAGCAGCAGGCGGTGCAGCTGTCCTGGGCCGGGAAAGCCACCCGGCCGCAGTCGCGACAACGGGAGCCGAGCAGGGCCGGACTGTCGGAAGGCCAGGTAAACAGGCCCTCGGCAATGGGTTTAGTCAGTTCATGGGCCGACATCAAAATCACCCTGTATTGTTAATTTTTTGGTGATCAGTCATAGTAGCAGGCCATAACGCTAAAAAACAGTATGGTTTGTTTCTTTTTTGGAGGCCCCCATGTCAAACCCCGCCGATGAACTCGCTATCCGCGACCTGAACGCCCGCTATATCGATGCTGTAAACCGTTACAACAAGGAGGACTGGGCCGCCAACTGGAGCGAGTCTGCCACCTGGAACCTGATGGGCATGGAGGTTGCCGGCCGCGACGCCATCGTCGAACTCTGGACCGGTGCCATGTCGGGCTTCGAATTCGCGATCATGATGCTGAATTCCGGCACCATCGACGTCGACGGCGATACCGCCAGCGGACGCTGGTACGTGACCGAACACTTAAAGCCGGTGGAAGGCGACCCCAATATCACCCTGGGGGTTTACGACGATGAGTATGCGCGTGAGGATGGGCGCTGGGTATTTGCCCGACGCCACTACAACGTGATCTACCAGGGTCCCGCCGACTACAGCGGCAACTACATGCCTTACCGGCCCGGCTGAGCACGGAGCGGGCTGCCTACACCCTGACGATAGCGCCGCCGTCCACGGCCAGGCCGTGGCCGGAGATGAAATCCGCATCCCGGGAGGCCAGGAACAGAATAGCTTTTGCTATATCCTCGGGCTGGCCCCAGCGCCCGGCGGCACTTTTCTCCACCCAGAAATTGCGGAAATCCTCGTCCGCTTCCACCAGCTCCCGGGTAATACCCGTGACGATGGCCCCAGGTAATACGTAATTCACGGTAATGCCGTTCTTGCCTACCTCGATGGCCAGGCTCTTGCTGAAACCGGCAACCCCGTGCTTCGACACCGTGTAAGCCCCCATACCCTCGTTCGCCATCAATGCCGATACGGAGGCAATATTGACGATCCGGCCTGCAGGGCTGGCGCCCAGCAGTGGCAGGGCCTCGCGGCTGAGCCGGAACATGGCCCGCAGGTTTACATTCATGGCCTGGTCCCAGACCACGTCCTCGGTTTCCTCGAGGCTGGCGACCGGGCAGATACCCGCGTTGTTGACCAGCACATTGAGTCCGTCGAGTGCACCTTCGGCGTCGGAGATGATCTTCGCCGGTGCGTCCTCCGCCGATACATCCTGGACCAGGGTATGCATGCCGTGTTGTTCCAGGGTCGACAGTGCCTCTTCGTTGAGATCTACCGCCAGCACCCTGGCACCGGCAGCGTGAAATGCCTCCGCAGTGGCACGGCCGATGCCATCGGCGGCGCCGGTGACCAGCACCCGGTAATCGGAATAATCGTAGCTAATCTCCATTATGCTCCTCCTGCTCCCCTGCAATGCGACAAGCCAATCCGCGACGCTTACAGCCAGCCATCATCCCTTAATCGTCGTTCGCTATCTTGACGATCAGCTTGCCGGTGTTGCGGCCGTCGAAGAGCATGTGGAAAGCATCCAGTGCGTTCTCCAGGCCCTCGACCACGTGCTCCTTGTAGACCAGCTTTCCTTCCTGCAACCACTGGGCCATGGCGGCGATGCCCTCGGGAAACTGCGGCACGTAGCTCTTTACCACAAAGCCTTCCATGCGCGCACTCTTGGCCAGCAGCTGCCATAGATTCTTTGGCCCGGGCCGCTTCTCCTCATCATTATAGGTGGCAATCCAGCCACAGAAGACGATGCGGGCGCGCTCGGCGAGATTCATCAACACCGCGTCGAGCATCTCGCCGCCAATATTCTCCCAGTAGATATCGACCCCGTCGGGGCACTTTTCCGCGATAGCCGCAGTGAGGTCACCGCAGGCCTTATAATCGATGACGTCATCGAAGCCGCACTCCTCCATCACCCAGCGGCACTTCTCCTCACCACCGGCGATACCGATGACGCGACAGCCCTTGATCTTGCCGATCTGGCCCACCACTGAGCCCACGGCACCGGCGGCACCGCTCACCAGCAGGGTTTCCCCCGCCTGGGGCTTACCCACATCCAGCAAACCGAAATAGGACGTGAGCCCGGTAGCACCGAGAATGCTGAGGAAGGTGGTCAGGGGCATACCCATGGGGTCGATTTTGCTGGCCGCTTCCGCCGGGTGAACCGTGTAGTCCTCCCAGGCATTCATGCCCAGTGCGATGTCGCCGACCTCGAAGTCCGGGCTGTTGCTTTCGACGACCCGGCCAATGCCCGTGGCCCAGACCTGGGTGCCCAAAGGGATAGGTTCAATGTAATTGGGTTCGTCGGACATCCAGCCGCGGATAGCCGGGTCCAGGGAGATATAGAGATTGCGGATCACAATCTCACCCTCGCCGGCGCTCGGCACCGGTGAGTCGATCATGGGCACTTCTTCAGGGGTCGGCAGGCTCACGGGGCGGGACTTGAGGATGAACTGGCGATTGACTGTGGGATCCATGTGATCTGCCTCGGCGGTGAAAGACGCACCACAGTAGCGGCCACTAAAAAAGCAGTCAACCTTGTTTGTTTTGTTGTCGGCGCTCTGCTAGGGTAATCCGCCATTCCCCTCACAGTCCGGAGAGTACAAATGACCATCCTGATCAACGGTATTGTGCAGTTCAGCCCCGAGGACGCGGAAAAGGCCATGGCCGAAGCCGCCCAGCTGATGGCAGACACCCGCAGCCAGCAGGGCTGCCGCCATTACGTGTGGAGTATCGACCCGGCCCGCCCGGGTACGGTCTACGTGTACGAGAACTGGGAACGGGAGGAAGACCTGGCCGCCCACCTGGCCGGCCCCTATTACCAGGGGATGCTGCAGCTCCTGGGCCAGTACGAGATGCTGGGCACTGATATCCTCAAGTACGAGACCGCGAAGGCAGGTCCCATCTATGACGATACCGGGGTGCCACGGGCGGATTTCTTCGCAACCGTTGACGCCTGACGGGGGTCAGCGGAACCTCACTTTTTGTGGATAACTGCAAGCAGTTACCCACAAAAACTGAAGTACCACCGACCCCCAATAAAAAAAGGGCCATTGAGGCCCTTTTTTATTGTTCGCACATGATTGTGCGCTAGAAATTACCGCTGATCGAAACTCCGTACTGCTCACCCCCGGCAACACCCGAGAAGGCGATTGTGCCTGGGATGGTAACCGCCGAGTTGTAATCCACCTCGTCGGTCACGTCGCGGCCCCAGGCCGTGATCTTGACCGTGCGATCGTCGCTCCAGTCCCACTCATAGGAAATGAAAGCGTCGACCACTCCGCGATCATCCAGCAGGCCGCGGGGATCGTTGCGAACCTCCACCCAATACTCATCGGTGTAGCGGTAGCTGGCTGAGACGCTCAGCAGGCCGGGGCCGATAGGCCGCGTATAGGTGCCCACGACGCCACCGGTCCACTCGGGCACGCGGCGCAGTTCCAAATCGGAGTTGTCAGTAACTACCCCGTCGCCAGTCAGGTCCGCAATGAAGTCGTCGTACTCGGCGTCCAGGTAACCGAGGTTGGCATCAAAGCGCAGGTTTTCGGAGGCCACCCAGGTCACTTCCGCCTCGACACCTTTCAGCTCGGCGCTGGAGGCATTCTGTACCACGGTGTTCGACCCGCCGAAGCCATCCGGTTCGATGACCTCTTCCTGCTTGTCGTCATACTCGTTGTAGAACGCCGCCAGGTTCACCCGCAGGGTCTGGTCCAGGAAGTCGCCCTTCATGCCGATTTCCCAGTTATCGACGAATTCCGGGTCGAAGGGTCCGATATTGGCCAGGTTCTGGTTACGGCCGTTGAAGCCCCCGGAGCGGAAGCCCTCGGAATAGGTGATGTAGGTCAGCACATCATCGTTGACGCGGTAATCCAGCCCCACCTTGGGTGTGAACTCGTCCCAGTCCTCATCGCCACCGGCAGCATCGATGGGCACCCAGATCGGCTGGCCGAACACATAGAAGTCGTCGGTCGGGCTGCCGGGAACATACCCGGCGATGGAGTCGCCGCCAAAAAAGATCTGGCCATCGTAATCCTTCTCTTCCTCGGTATAGCGACCGCCCAGGGTCAGCATCCACTTGTCGGTGATGTTGTAGTGAAACTCACCAAATAACGCCCAGGCCTCACGATCGTGATCAGCATTGGGGTTCTGGAACAGGGCACCCGCCTGGCCACCAAAGGCAGCGATGGAGGTCCGCTGGTCCAGCTGGTACTCGTCCTCCACCCAGAAGAAGCCGGCGACAAAATCGAATTTTTCGCTGAGTTCATCGGAGGATGCGAAACGGATCTCCGCCGTGGTTTGCTCGGAATCCTGGTCGCGCAGGGTGTGGAAGAAGTTGAGCGGGGTGGCATCGAAATCGGTCGGGACACTTTCATCCGTCTCCTGATAGCCGAGGATACCCACAACCGCACCAATACCCAGGTCGTATTCCATATTGAGGGTATAGGAGTCCCATTCGAAGTCGATATCGCGGGAGTAGAAATCCTGGGACATGGTCTCGATGTCATTGACGTCGTCGCCACAGAAGCCCAGCAGGCAGGGCAGGTCCGGTGCCGGGTTGACCGGGTTATCGGCATTGAATGAGGCGCGGTTTTGCAGGGGCACGCCGTCGTTCTGGTCCTCGTAGTAAACGTAGGTGAACACGCTGCTGAATTTGTCGTTGGGCTCAAACAGCAGGGTCGCATTGAACTCGGTATTGTCGGCATTGCCTACATCGTCATTGATGGTGCTGTTATCACGGGAGCTGCCATCCTGTTGTGTGGCAAAGCCCAGTTTGCCCGAGAACATGTCGCCCAGCGGGAAGTTCAATACGGCCTTGGCGTCGAACAGGTCGTCGGAGCCACCGATTACCTCGTAACGCAGACCCAGCTCACCGGTGGGCCGGGTGCGCTGGATATTGATCACACCGCCGGTGGTGTTACGGCCGAAGAGGGTGCCCTGGGGACCCCGCAGCACTTCGATATAGGAGAAGTCGAAGGTATTGGCCATGGAGCCGTTGACGAATGACAGCGGTACACCATCGATCACCACACCGACAGCCGGGTCGAAGGAGCGTTCCACCTCCTGGGTACCCACCCCGCGGATATAGAGAGAGGCCCCTGCGGGCGCGACAGCCACTGCATCGATCACCAGGTTCGGCACCAGGCCTTCCATCTCGCGCACATCGCGCATGATCAGTCGATCGATCTGGTCTCCGGAAAACGCGGTTACGGCGACGGAAACATCCTGCAGGGATTCTTCCACCTTACGGGCGGTGACAATCACTTCCTCGAGGATGGCATCCCGCTGCGCATAGGCAGGGGGTGTCAAGGTGGTGGATAGTCCGGCTACGGCCAATGCAACTGCAAGAGGTGAACGGGAAAAACGCGGGCGTACTGGGATCATTATGAGCTCCTGCCATGCCGCTCTGCGGCGATTATTTTAATAATGTGACGGGGCGTACTGCTGATTCCTCAATTTGCACTGGACGCGACCGTCGGCAAAAAATACAATCAGAACTGTCTGTTTTTTTTAAGTATCGACTGCTTTGGGGTGAAATTGCAACCCGCCCCGGAGTAAATTTTCGACGAATCCCGGCTCGGCAAGGCCCTGGATTTGTCACGGCCCCGCAACGGAGTCCGGCCCATGACAACAACAATAGAAAAAACCTTTTGCCGCTACTGCCACGCCTACTGCCCCATGGAAGCGGAGGTCGAGGACGGCAGGGTTACAGCGGTACGCCCGGACACGGGCAACAGCATGTACGGCGGCTATACCTGTATCAAGGGCAGGCAGCTGGTCGAGCAGATGTACCAGCCCCAGCGCCTCACTGCCACGCAGAAGAAGACCGAGAGCGGCTTTGTTAGCGTCGACAGCCAGCAGGCACTGGACGAGATCGCCGAAAAGCTGCGCAGCATCATCGACGAACATGGCCCGCGAGCCGTGGCCACCTATAACGGCACCTACGCATTCCAGAATTCGGCACAGCTGGCATTCAGCCGAGCCTGGCACGATGCCCTCGGTTCTCCCTCCTATTACACCAGTGTCACCATCGACCAGCCAGCCAAGGTTTTCGTCGGCAGCCGTCACGGTTACTGGGGAGCCGGCACCCACTTCTACAATGATTCGGATGTGACCCTGATACTGGGCAATAACCCGATGGTGTCACAGTATGCGCCGCCGGGAGGCGTCCCCTCGGTCAGCCCCTTCGAGAAACTGCGCGATGCGAAAAAACGTGGACAAAAGCTGATCGCGGTGGACCCGCGCTCCACCGAGTTGTCGCGCCGGGCGGACATTCACCTGCAGATCCAGCCCGGGGAAGACAGTACCCTGCTGGCGGGAATGATTCGCCTGATCCTGGAAGAAAACCTGCACGACGCGGAGTTCTGTGCGCAGCACACCGAGGGCCTGGAAGAACTGCGCGCCGCGGTAGAACCTTACACCCTGGACTATGTGGCGGAGCGCGCCCAGCTCAACGCCGACCAGGTCGCCGAAGCCGCGCGCCTGTTTGCGGCCGGCCCCCGCGGTGTCGCTATCACCGGCACCGGGCCGGAAATGTCGCCACACCCGAACCTGACCCAACACCTGGTGGCGAGTCTCAACAGCCTCTGTGGTCGCTATTACCGGGAGGGCGACACCATTCCCAATGGCGGCGTGCTGGCACCCCCATCACCGCGCCGCGCCCAGGCGCTGAATGTGCCCCTGGCCTGGGGTGAGGGCGACAAGTCGCGGATCAAGCCGGAACTGGGCGAACTGACCGCCATGGGCATGATGGGCCCGGTACGGGAAATGCCCTGTAACCTGCTCAGCGATGAAATTCTCACCCCCGGCGAAGGCAAGGTGCGGGCTCTGATCGTGGTCGGCGGCAACCCGCTGCTGGCCTTTCCCAACCAGGAAAAAACCCTGAAGGCGATGCAGGAACTCGATTTACTGGTGTGCATCGATGCCTATATGTCGGCGACCGCGGAAGTTGCGGATTACGTATTTGCCCCCAAGCTGACCCTGGAGCGGGAAGACGTGACCCTGCTGGCGGACCCCTGGTACGAAGAGCCCTACAGCCAGTACTCGACGGCAATTGTTGCCACCGACCGCGATGTCATCGAGGAGTGGGAAGTCTACTGGGAGCTGGGTCATCGCCTGGGCCTGGACGTGGCAATCAACGGGCAGCATTTCACCGGCCCCGAGCGACCCGGAAAATTCGAAGTCCTGAGCGCCATCACCGCCGGTTCCCGGGTTCCAATCGAATGGCTGCGGGACAACCCGGGCGGCCACAGTTTCCCGGAGCACAAGATAAGCGTCGAGGCTGCCGATGACAGCGCCGGCAAACTGCAGTTCTTTCCGGTCGGCGTCGCCGAGGACTTTGAAGCAGCACTGGCAAGCACAGCCGGGGACGATCGCTACAACCTGCGCCTGATCTGTTCGCGCAGCAAATACGTGCTGAATTCCTCCGGCCTCAACCTGGGCCCGCTGAAGGACAAAATGGGGACGACCAACCCGGTTATGCTGCACCCGGACGACATGACGGCACTGGGGCTGGAAGAAGACTGCCTGGTCGAGGTGCACAGCAGCCACGGCACGATCGCCGGGGTGGCGAGGGCTTACGATCGGATCAAACCCGGCGTAGTCACCATGCATCACAGCTGGGGCGGCGTACCGGGTGAGGATTCCGATGAGCGGGTGCGCGAGATCGGCGCCAACACCAACCGGCTGATCGACAACCTTGAAAACACCCAGCCCTATACGGGCATGGCCCAGCAGAGCGCGATTCCGATTTACATCACGCGCAAGGAGTGTGCCGCATGAGTGTTAAACCCTTTCGCTTCGGCCTGCAGGCCTTCAACCCGAAATCCCCGGCAGCCTGGCGTGAGATGGTGCGCAAAACCGAGGACCTGGGCTATTCCGCCTACCACCTGGCCGACCATTTTCTCGGCCCGGGCCCGGCTATCGAAAGTACCGCACACCCACCCCAGTTGCTCGGTGCAGTTCCGGCCATGGCCATGGCCCTGGAGATGACCGACAAAATCAAGGTCGGCGCGCGGGTGTTCTGCATGGATTACCGCGAGCCGGTGATGCTGGCCAAGGAAGCGGCCACCATGGATTACCTGTCCGACGGGCGGCTGGAACTGGGCCTGGGTGCAGGCTGGATCCAGGCGGAATACGAAGCCGTGGGCATTCCCTTCGAGCCGATCGGCGAGCGCCTCGACAAGTTCGAGCACGTGGTCCAGGGGATGAAGTCATTTATGGCGGGTGAAGCCTTATCGATCAACAACGAACACATTCAATGGGAGGGCTTCAGTGGCATTCCAGCCCGCCCCCAGTGCCCGCCCATCATGATCGGCGGCGGCAGCAAGCGCATCCTGACCATCGCCGGTCGCGAGGCTGACATTGTCAGCCTCAACTTCAACAACCGCGCCGGCGTGCTCGGCCCCGACGGCATGCTGTCGGGCCTGGCGGAACAGACAGCGAAGAAAGTGGAATGGATTCGCCAGGGCGCCGGTGACCGCTTCGATGACCTGGAACTGGAAATCGGTGCCTATATGACCATGGTCACAGACCACCAGGAGGCCACCGCCGCAGCCATCGCCGAGCCCTTTGGCATGGCGGTGGAAGACCTGCTGGCCGGGCCCCATAACCTGATTGGCAGTGTGGATTACATTTGTGAGGAGCTACAACGACGCCGCGAGGTCTACGGCATTTCCTATATCACCGTGCTGGACGACGGTGAGAACAATATGGTTGAGCAGTTTGCCCCGGTAGTTGCGAAACTCGCCGGCCAGTAAAAGGAGCAGCTGATGGCAAAGGCAGATACAGCACAAGGCGGTAAGGAGCGGGACAAGTCGGGCTGGCAGGCGCAGAAGAGCGCCATGATGCGCGATACCATTCTCGATGCAGCCCTGGATTGCTTTATTTCCATCGGCTATGCAAGCACCACCACCGCAAAGATCGCAGAGAAGGCGGGCGTTTCCCGTGGCGCAATGCTGCATCACTTCCCCTCCAAGACCGAGCTGATACAGGCCGCGGTGGAGTACCTGCACAACAAGCTGATTGACCTCTATGCCAGTAATGTCGAAAAAATCACCCACGACCTGCCCGTGGACGAGCGCAACCGGCTCGGGCTGCAGGGCTACTGGAACTACCTGAGTTCGGATCTGTTCACCGCCTACCACGAGCTCTGTGTGGCCGGACGCACCGACCCGGAGCTACAAGGCATCCTCGAGGACTCCATCAAGCGCTTTGACGTGAACATGCTGGAATCCAACAAGCAGTTATTCCCGGAATGGTCGGCCCGGGGGGAACTCTACGACCTGGCCATGGACATCACCAAGTTCCTGATGGAGGGTATGGCGGTATCGCAGATCGTCAGCCAGAAGGAAAAACGGGTGCAGCGGATGATCGGCTACCTGGGTGATCGTCTCGAGGAAATTTTTCACGAGGGCGACGACGACAGCGGCGCCATTCACCGGCACTCCAACAGTAAATAGGCGTTACCCGCCCGGGATCAGGCTTCCATGTAGCGACGCAGGTGATGTTCGCTGTCACCGAAGAGCGTGTTGAGAAGTAACAAGCGCTTGAAATAGTGGCTGATGCCCAGTTCATCGGTCATGCCGATACCGCCGTGCAATTGCACCGCCTGCTGCGACACGAAACGGCTGGCGTCTCCCAGCTTCACCTTGACTGCCGATGCGGCCTGGATCGCGTCCTCGCGCTGCTCGGCGCGGGCAATGGCCGCGTAGTAGAGCAGGGAGCGCAGTGACTGGCACTCCAGGTACATATCTGCCATGCGGTGCTGCAGGGCCTGGAAATTACTGATTGGCTGGCCAAACTGTTCGCGGGTTTTGGTGTACTCCACGGTCTGCTCCAGCAGGGCATCCATGGCACCAACAGCTTCGGCCCCCATGGCAACCAGTGCCTGAGCAATGACGTCTTCCACCAGCGGCAGAGCACCGCCGATCTCGCCGACCAGGGCGTCAGCGCCCACGGCTACAGACTGGAAATCCAGGTCGGCTCCGTGGGAACCGTCGACCAGGGGATAGCACTGGCGGGTGAGCCCGCTGCTGGACCCGTCGACAATGAACAGACTGAGGCCATCCCGATCACGGCGCTCCCCGGCTGTTCTCGCCAAAACCAGTAGCTGGTTGGCGCAATGACCGTTGAGCACTGCCGTTTTCTTACCCGTCAGCCGGAAACCGTCTCCGGCCGCTTCGGCACTGAGCCCCACGTCCGCCAGGTTGTAGCGGCCCTCCGGCTCGGCAAAGGCAAAGGCCCACTGGGACTCTCCTGCAATCAGCCCCGGCAGAGACGCGCCACGCTGATCCGCAGAAGCAGCCGCGAGAAAGCCGCCGCAGATCACAACATTGACCAGGTAGGGCTCGACCACCAGGCCGCGACCCAGTTCTTCCATCAGCACCATGACATCCAGTGCAGACCCGCCGAAACCACCGTCTTCCTCGGCAAAGGGCAGGGCCAGCCAGCCCAGCTCCGCGTACTGTTGCCAGTGTTGGCGATCGAAGCCATCCTCGCTGTCGCGCAGGGCGCGGCGGCGCTCCACCGAACAATTCTCCTGGACAAAGCGGGCGACGCTGTCCTTGAGTAATTGTTGTTCTTCGCTGAGGGAAAGATCCATCGAGGCCTCGGTTAGCTGGTTCCTGGCGGGCTTGCGGGGAAGCGGAAAAGGTAGCAAAGTAGCTTATCAATAACAATCAGTTCATCCGGTTTTCTTTAAATGACAGAAGTCCCCGAAAACAAGGCCGGCGTGGCGCTGGTGGTCGGCGCCGGCCCAGGAACCGGCGCAGCCCTGGTGAGAACCTTTGCCGATGCCGGCTTCCCGGTAGTAGCAGCACGGCGGGAGCTCGCCGGCGCACAGAGCCTCGCCGCCGAGATTACTGCCGCTGGTGGGCAGGCCACCGCCCTGGCCATGGACGCCAGGGACGAGTACGCGGTTGCCGAGGGCTTTGCTTCAATCGAGGCCAACATCGGCCCGCTGGAGGTCGTGATATACAACGCCGCCATCGGCGCACGAAAACCCATCGCCGAGCTATCGGCAACCAGCTTTCGCGGGGTCTGGGAAACCGATTGTTTCGGCGCTTTCCTGGTGGGCCGGGAGGCGGCGCGCTATATGAGCGAGCGCGGCCGCGGCAGTATTTTCTTCACCGGGGCGACCTCGGCTATACGCGGCAGTGCCGGATTCGCGGCTTTCGCGGCTGCCAAGCACGGTGCGAGAGCGCTGGCACAGAGCATGGCCAGGGAGTTGGGGCCGGCAGGTATTCACGTGGCACACGTCATTGTCGATGGACCCATCGATGGTGAATTCGTGCGCAGCAGTTTCCCGGAACTGGTGGCCGAACGACCCGATGAGGGCATCCTGCAACCGGCTGACATCGCCGCCAACTACCTCATGTTGCACCGTCAGCCGCGCAACGCCTGGACCCATGAGCTGGACCTGCGACCCTGGGTCGAGCCCTGGTAGGGCCTAGTTCAGGTCCGCCGCATACTGGCGCAGCACTTCCAGGGGCACAGTCTCCAGTGCGCGTATGTGGGTGCGCCGCAAAAATACCCGCGGCGCCATATCCTGGTCATGGGCTTCCAGCCAGCGCGCTGCACAGAGACACCAGCGATCGCCATCCTGCAAACCGGGAAACCCGTATTCCGGCATGGGTGTGCTCAGGTCGTTGCCGCGAAAACGGGAGTACTGCAGGAACTCCTCGGTAACTTCCACGCACACGGTGTGGGAACCCACATCCTGGTCGCTGGTATTACAGCAGCCATCCCGGAAAAACCCGGTCATGGGGTCCTCGCTACAGGACTCCAGTTCCTCACCAAAGACATTCAGGGGCGCGTCCATCGATTCAGGCTCCTCGCAGTAACTCCTTGAACAATTGGATGTCTTCCTGGAACACCGGTTCCATCTGCTCCAGCTCTCCCACCGTTACCCAGCGCAGTTCTTCGATTTCATCGTTACAAATGGCGGGTTCGCCCTCAATGATTTCCGTGCGCCAGTAATGCAGCCGGTATTTACCGTTTGCCGAGGGCAGTTCCTGTAGTTTTTCCTGTGCTTGTACCCGACACCCCAGCTCTTCCATGGCTTCGCGAACCACCGCATCCTGTTCGCTCTCGCCGGGCTCCAGCTTGCCGGACACCTGGGTCCAGTAACCTGCCGCCGGTTTATAGCTCGCCCGCTGTCCAACCAGGAAACGGTCGCCGCGCTGGAGAACGATGATCACCCCCTCCAGCATTGTACTGACCCGGTCAACATCAACCTAGTCTGCGGAACATTCCAGGTCTGCATTGGGGTGCAGCCCATAGTCAGCGACGAGACGCCCCTGCCATTCTGCAAGCGTAGCAGGGTCGTAGGCCTGCTCTTCTGTGAGGTGTCCCCATACCGGTTTGGGCCAACAGGCGTCGCCATCGGCACGAGCGATCACATGCAGGTGCATTTGCGGCACAACATTGCCCAGCCCGGCAAAGTTGAGTTTTGCGTAACCCCGCTCCTGTTTCAGGAAGCGCGAGATTCGCTGGCACTCACCGGTCACCGTCGCCAATGTGTCCGGCTCCAGGTCCAGCAGGTCTTCGAGCGACGTATCCGGGACCAGGATGAACCAGGGGATGGCGGCATTGCGATTAAGCAATACGGCGCAGCACTCGAAGCGACCCAGGACATGGCAGTCTCGCAGCAATTGTTCGTGAATCATGGTCGGCCTCCGCACTCCACCGGCACTGATGGCGCAAGCTTACTGCATCGTCAGCCTCCCTGCATTGGCAGGACTGCGCAGAAGCATTACCCTGAGCCCATGGAACTGGACAGCCCCAACCTGGACATTTTCGTCCCCGACAACAGTCCACTGCAGGAGGCCCTGGCGCGGACCACCCAGCTCGGCATCGGCGCCCATGCCGACGACCTGGAAATCATGGCCTACGCCGGCATTGCTGAATGCCATGAGTCAGAACAACAGTGGTTCACCGGGGTAACGGTTTGCGATGGCGCCGGCAGTCCCCGCAGCGGTCCCTATGCCGATTACAGCGATGAAGACATGATCGTGCGCCGGCGCCAGGAACAGCGCGACGCCGCAAACCTGGGCCAGTACTCCTTACAGCTGCAGCTGGGCTACAGCAGCACCGCGGTCAAAGACATCGACAGCGAGGGGCTTGTGAGTGACCTGGTCTCCATACTGCAACAGTGCCGGCCGAAGGTTGTCTACCTGCACAATATTGCCGATACCCATGAAACCCATGTCCGGCTGGCGGTGCACGCTATTGCGGCGCTGCGCCAGCTCGATGCGGCCAGCCGGCCAGAAAGTGTTTACGGGGTCGAAGTCTGGGGCAGCCTGGACTGGTTGGCCGAATCGCGACGAGTCGCCCTGCCGGTAGAGACTGAATCCGGATTGCAGGAGCGGCTGTTACGCTGTCACGATTCCCAGGTCGGCGGCGGCAAGGCCTATGACGTGGCGGTCATTGCGCGACAACGGGCGAATGCCACCTTCGCCAACAGCCACCAGGTCGATACCTGCTCTGCCTGCGTCCTGGCCATGGACCTCATGCCGCTGCTCGATCCGGACGGACCCAGCCCCGGGGATTACCTGCGACAGTGTCTTGAAGAGCTCTCCTCCCGGCTGCCGGCACTGGGCGATCCCGACTCCTCTCCCCAGGCATAAGGCAGGAGACAGCTTCCTGGTCTATGCTCTGGGTGCCATAGCAGAGGAGACAAATCATGCGGTACAAACTACTCGGAAACACCGGCCTGCGCGTATCGGAGCTGTGCCTTGGTGCAATGACCTTCGGCTCCGACGACGCCTGGTGCGCAGACAAGGCCGAAAGCCGGGCAATGTTTGACGCCTTCGTTGAGGCCGGCGGCAATTTCATAGACACCGCGGATATCTACACCCAGGGTGAGAGCGAAAAGCTCGTAGGTGAGTTCATCGCTGCCGACCGCGAACGATTTGTGGTCGCCACCAAGTACACCAATGCGTTCCCGGGCGGCGGGGACCCCAACGTGGCGGGCAATCACCGCAAGAACCTGGTGCAGTCACTGGATGCCAGCCTGAAACGTCTCGGTGTCGACTACATCGATCTCTACTGGGTACACGCCTGGGAATACACCACCCCGGTCGAAGAAGTGGTGCGCGCGATTGATGATGCGGTACGGGCCGGCAAGATCCTCTACGCCGGCCTGTCCGATACTCCCGCCTGGGTGGTGGCCCAGGCCAATACTCTCGCCGAGTTGCGCGGCTGGACGCGCTTCAATGCCCTGCAACTGGAATACAGCCTGCTGGAGAGGGGCATCGAGCGCGAGTTCTTTCCCATGAGCCGCGCCCTGGACCTGGCGATTACCGCCTGGTCGCCCCTGGCCAGCGGGGTGCTGAGCGGCAAATACACCCGCGGCGGTGACGAACCGAAGCGCCTGGACACCATTCCATTCCACGACGTCACAGACGAGCGGCTGGCGGTGGCGCGCGCCGTGGACGGCGTGGCCGATGAAATTGGTGTGAGTTCCGCCCAGGTAGCCCTGGCCTGGGTGCGCCAGCGGGGCACGATCCCGATTATCGGTGCCCGTACCCTGGGACAGTTAGAGGACAACCTGGCCAGTCTCGAGTTGACCCTGTCCGCGGAGCAACTCGAAACTCTGGAGCAAGCCGCCGCTATCGACCTGGGCCATCCCTACGATTTCGTGGATCGACCACTGGTACGCGACCTGGTTTACGGTGGCATGATCGACCAGATCGACAACCATCGGCCCCTGCGCTAGAGGCGGGTATCAGGCCTCAAGCAGGGCTTTCAGAAGCCTGACGCGATCGGCAAACTGGACCTCCAGCTCGCTGTCAGGCTCTCGACACCAATTCAGCAAGCCGGCCAGGAAGGTCAGGTAAACCGTTTCAGAAAGCATCCTGGCGGGGAAGTCAGTGCTAACTTCACCGGCTCTTTGCCCCGCTTCCAGCAGCCGGGTGAAGGCCGCCTGCAGGCGCGGTAACTCGGCATCGCCCTCGAGCAACAGCAGGCGCGTCAGACCGGAGGTTTGATCGAGTACACGGGCGGCGTAGGCAAACAATTGCTCGAGTGCGGCCAGCGAGTCCGGCGCACGCTCCGCATAGTGCCCCACCAGGCGGGTGAGCCTGTCTTCCAGGCTCGCAGCCAGGGCCTGGAGAATAGCGGGTTTGCCGCGGTAGTAATTAAACAGGCTGGCGCGGGAGATGCCCGCCGCCGCCGCGATCTCTTCCACCGAGGTCTTCCCATAGCCCTGCTGCAGGAATAACTCCCGGGATACCGCCAGTATCCGCCCGGCGGTCGCCTGTTTTTTCTCGATTCTCAGGGACATTTTTAGACTCTAATCTAATTTTTAACGCTTTCCCCGCTGCAGGTCTTGATGGACAGCACGGTGGCGGTACCAATCGCCATCAGTACCAGGCCCAGTACCTTCAGCGCCAGCTGCTCAACAGCGAATACAACGGAGGCACCCCCGGCCAGGGCCATGCTGGTGATGGCTACGACCTTGACCCGGCAGGATATGCAGCGGTTTTGCTCCCAGTTGAGAATCATCGGGCCGAACAGCTCGCTGTCCAGCAGCCAGCGATGCCAGCGCTCCGAGGAGCGGGCAAAAAACCAGGCCGACAGCAGCAGGAAGGGTGTGCCCGGCAGGAGTGGCAGCACGATCCCCAGGCCGGCCAGGGCCAGGAACAGGAAGCCCAGCGGTTTATACAGGGTACGTTTCACAGCGATTTCGCATCGGTGGACGGAGTGCTAAATTAGACATGGCTTATGGACTATCAGCAAGCGCGACATATTCGAGGCCGTAATACCGGGCTATCACATGAACAAGCGCCACTGGAACACCGTCATTCTCGACGGCGATGTGCCAAGGGGCGAAATCGAGCGTATGATAGACCGTTCGCACGGTCCGTCGCCACGGCGGCCTGGTGGTCAAGAGTCTAAAGAAACAGGAGCGTGAAGCGCTGATACTGTCGTATGGAAAGGACGCAATATTTAAGTAACGAGGAAGTCCGCCGCTTCACCAGCAAGAGCAACTGGCGGGCCTGGTGGACCCTCCTGGTCACCTGGGCAGGGTTGCTGGCCGTATTCTGGATGGTGGATACCTGGACCAACCCGCTGACCATCCTGCTCGCACTGGTACTGCTGCCCGGGCGTCAGCTGGGCCTGGCCGTGATCACCCACGAGTGTGGCCATACCACCTTCTTCAAGAGCAAGGCGCTCAACCAGTTTGTCGGCCAGTACCTGGCCGCCAATGTGGTATTCACCGATATGCACAACTATGCCCGGGGGCACTCCAATCACCACCGCCTGGCGGGCACACATGAGGATCCTGACCTGCCCAACTACCAGGCCTATCCCGTGGCCAAGGACAGTTTCAAACGCAAGGTGAAGCGTGACCTGACTGGCCAGACCGGCTACAAGCTGATGCGCTTCGTGGTTTTGCATGCGCTGCAGGTATTCAACGGGGATCCGGAGATTCGGCGCAAGGCCTGGCCCTTTGCCCAGCAAATCCTGGTGAACGCGGTGTTCGCCGTACTGCTGGGACTGTTGTTCAGCCCCTGGATCTACCTGCTGTGGATCGCCTCCTATATGACCACCTATATGCTCATCGTGCGCATCCGCCAGGTAGCGGAGCACGCGGCAGTGCCCGACCTCTACGACGCCGACCCACGCAATAATACGCGGACCACGATCCCGCGCTGGTGGGAACGGCTGATATTCGCGCCCAACTACGTGAATTACCACCTGGAACACCACTTCATGGCATCAGTGCCCTGTTATCGCCTCAAGTCATTGCATGAGTTTCTGCAACAAAAGGGCGCCTATACTGACACTCCCATATTCCAGGGCTACGGTGCCGTGCTGCGGCACGCCGTCGCCTGACTGATACAAGTGCCCCGTCGAACAAAGATCGTGGCCACCATAGGACCGGCCAGCGAGTCCGAAGACAGGATCGCGGAGCTTATTCGCGCCGGGGTCAACGTGTTCCGGCTGAACTTCAGTCACGGTCGTAGCGACGAGCACGCCGCGGTCGCAGAGCGCATTCGCAAGCAGGCCGACATCCAGGGCCAGTACGTGGGCATTCTCGCCGACCTGCAGGGCCCGAAGATTCGCATCGGGGCATTCAGCGATGGCAGTGTCGAACTCAATGAGGGTGACAGCTTTGCCCTGGACCTGAATATTGCCAACGGCGAGGGTACCCGTCGTGGTGTCGGCCTCGAGTACGCACCGCTGTGTGCACAGGTGCAGCGCGACGATATCTTGCTGCTGGACGACGGGCGCATCCGCCTGCAGGTCGAAAGCGCTGATGCAAGCTGTGTCGATACCCGTGTGATCGTTGCGGGCACCCTGGGATCCCGCAAGGGCATCAACCGACTTGGTGGCGGCATCGCGGCGCCGGCGCTGACTGAGAAAGACATGACGGATATCGAGGGTTTGGCCCGAGTGCGGCCCGACTTCGTCGCCGTGTCTTTCGTATCCAGCGCACAGGACATATTCCAGACCCGCGACCTGCTCAAGCAGCAGGGTCTGGAGCCGTCGATCATCGCCAAAATTGAACGGGCGGAGGTGGTCATCGACGAGATCACGCTCAAGGGCATTATTTCTGCCTCCGCCGGTATCATGGTGGCGCGCGGCGATCTCGGCGTCGAGGTTGGTGACGCCTCGCTGATCGGTATCCAGAAAGCCCTGATCAGCCGTGCTCGCAAAATGGACCGGGTCGTAATTACCGCGACGCAGATGATGGAGTCCATGATCAACAGCACGCTGCCGACCCGGGCTGAGGTCTTTGACGTGGCCAACGCGGTACTGGATGGCACCGACGCGGTCATGCTGTCGGCGGAAACTGCGGTAGGCAAATATCCCGTGGAAGTGGTCAAGGCAATGGCAGACACCTGCCTGGGCGCCGAAGAACATCCCAGTACCCGCAGTTCCCGCTACCGGATCGATCGCGAGTTCACCTCCTCCCAGGAGACTGTCGCCATGTCGGCGATCTACGCGGCCAACCATCACGGCGCTGTGCGCGGTATTGCGGCATTAACTGAATCGGGCACCACGCCCCTGCTGATGTCGCGCCTGAGCTCTGGCCGACCAATCTTCGCCCTCAGCCAGAGCCTGGAGACGCTACAGCGACTGAGCCTGTGTCGCGGTGTGGTACCGCTTTATTTCGATGCCGGCGCCTTCGCCGTCGATGAGGTCGACTCGGCCGCGATCGAGTTCATCAAGAGCAGCGGTCACCTGCAGTCCGGCGATGCCATCATCCTGACCAAGGGAATGATCACGGGCCGGCGCGGCAATACCAATATCATGAAGATCCTTCCCGTTCCCTGAAAAAGTAAAAAGGGGTCAGAACCCTTAAATATCAATTAAGGGTTCTGACCCCTTTTTTAGGGGAAACACCAGAGTCGTTACAAATCCGCGTCCACCCTCGCCGGGGGCCAGGTTCAGTCTGGCGTCGTGTAACTCGGCGACCCGCGCCACAATGGAGAGTCCCAGTCCAGCGCCCGTACCCCTGCTGCCCGGTACACGGTAAAAACCATCCAGCAAGCGACTGAACTGGTCATCGGTGAGGGGCTCGCAGTCATTGCTGATACGCAGTTTGAGGCCATCTGTACCCGCCTGCAGAGTGATCCCGACCTCGCTATTGCTACCGGCATAGCGGAAAGCATTGATCAGCAGATTCCGCAACATGATTGCCAGGGACTCGCGGTCACCGCGAATAACGCAGTTCTCAACTGGCTGGAAATCCACATCAACACCGCGCTCGATCGCCAGGTGCCCGGTTTCAGCAAGTAGCTCCTCGATCAGTGCCTGCAAGTCCACACTCTCACCGGCCAGGGATTTTTCCGGATCCAGCCTGGCAAGGGTCAGGAGCTGCTGCACGGTATGGGTTGCCCGATCCACCCGCAACACGATCCCCTCCAGCATTTTTTTGCCCTCATCACCCACCTGGCGCTGGCATAACTGCACCTCGGTCTTGATAGCCGCGAGCGGGGTCATCAGCTCATGAGCAGCATTGGCGGTAAAGCGTTGTTCACTCTCCAGCGCCTCGCCGAGGCGAACCAGCAGGTGGTTGAGGGAATCCACGACGGGCTGAATTTCCGCGGGCACATCCGACTGTTCGATGGGCTCTAGCAGCCGCGGGCTGCGTTCGCCGATCTGGCCCGCCAGTATCTGTAGCGGTCGCAAACCCCGCGCCACCCCGTAATACAGGATCAGTACCGTCAGGGGCAGGACCACCAGCAACGGAAACAGGGCCCGGCCCAGGATTCCGAGAATCGCCCAGCGGGCCCGCTCGAGGTCGATGCCTACCACGGTCCAAAGATCAGAGGGCTCATCGTAGCGAACCAACACGCGCCAGCCGCCGTCTCCGCCCGGGTCGTGCAGGAACGCAAAGCCTTCTTTTTCCGGGTGATCGAAGCGCGGGGAGTGCTCCAGCGTCGCGATCAGGTAGTTGCCGTGCCAGATATTCAGCGCGGGTGCCAGTTCCTCCTTGGGCGGTCCTTCGATGATCATCGGCGGTCCGCCGTGCATATGGGATTCACCAGGCACCGCAAGCTCATCGTGACTGTGTTCCGGTACCTGCTCGGCGAATACCTGGGTCATGTACCAGACCAGGTCCGAATACTGTTCGAGCTGCCGGTCGATCTGGGCGATCAGTACCCGGGAGGAGGCGACGACCGTCAACACGGCAGAGCTGACCCAGGCAAACAGCGTCAGCAGCAGCAGAATCAGGATCAGGCGTTTTTTCAGGGAACGGGTCAAGGGGCGATCCTGTATCCGACACCGCGCATGGTCTGGATCAGTTCGCTGCCAAAACGCTTGCGCAGCCGGGAGACATAGACCTCCACGGTATTGGAGCCCACCTCCTCACCCCAGGCATAGATACCCTCTTCCAGGCGTGCTCGGGAAACAAAGCGACCAGCGCTGCGCAGCAGCATTTCCAGTATGGCCGACTCCCTGGCGGTGAGGTCAACCAGTTCGCCCTGTCAGTGAACACAGCGATCCACCGGATCCATAGTGATTCCGGAAGCACTGAGCTGGTTGGATGACTGGCGCGATCCCCGCCGCAGCAGCGAGCGCACACGCGCGAACAGCTCATCGATCTCAAAGGGTTTGGTCAGGTAATCATCGGCGCCGGCATCGAGGCCGCCCACCTTGTCGCTGAGCTCGTTCCGCGCCGTCAACAGCAGAACCGGCAGTTCATGCTTGTCGTGGCGTAACTGGCGCAGCACCTGCATGCCTGGCACCTCCGGCAAACCCAGGTCGAGTATGACCAGGTCGTAGGCGGTGGAGGCCAGCGCGCTTTTTACAGGTGCACCCGATTGCAGCCAGTCGACAGCGTACTGTTCAAGCTGCAGTGCCGCTTCCACGGACTCCCCCAGCTGTGGGTCGTCTTCTACCAGCAGAATTCTCATGCCAGAACTTTAGCAGGACTTGATGAAACCGGGCTTAATAAAAAAAGGGGTCAGAAAAAGGGGTCAGAGCCCTTAAATTTAAGAAATTTAAGGGCTCTGACCCCTTTTTCTTTTTTTCTTTTTCTACTTGAGCAGCGGATGGTCGGATGGTAACTGGCGGGAGATCCACAGGGCCAGCTTGTGTTTCATATTGGGATCGTTGACCTGGTCCTTGGCCAGGGGCTGGATCAGCTTGTCGTGGACCAGCAGCCGATAGAGATAGGTGATCTTGTCGTGGGCAGAATCGGTACTCTCGAACTCACCGACGCCGCGCTTGCGGGCGTAAATTTCGCCGACACGGAGGGCCTCGCGCAGCAGTTCGGCTTCATTCTTGAGTTTCTTCACAAGCTCTCCACAAAGAAAAAAGGAGCGCTAAGCACTCCTTCTCCCTCGATTTTCAACGGGCCTGTTCAGAGACCTTCCTCCAGTCGCTTCTGGCGCTTGATCTCGTTATCCATGTACTTGATCCACTGGACGGCATATTTCTCGGAGCGCTCGTCCTTAGCCGCTTCCTTGAAGGCCTTGCGCGCATTGCTGTATTGCTTGGCATTGAAATAGGCCATGCCCAACACCAACTGACAGTTATCCCGGCGCTTGACACCTTTGCGGGCGAGACCCTTCTTGCCGGCAGCGATGGATTCCTTGAATTGGTCGGCATCCAGATAGACGCTGGCGAGCTGGCAGTACAGCTTACCTTCTTCGGATTTTTCCGCCGCCTTCTCCATCACTGGAATAGACTTTGCCACTTCCTGGGACTGGCGCCAGGAGTTGCCCAGGATTTCCAGGGTCTTGGAGCTGTCCTCGACAGTCTCATTCTTGATGCCCTTGTCGAGCACCAGGGCGGCCTTGTAGGGGACTTCCGCACCGAGGTAGAGGTAGGCCATGGTGACCTGCTCACGGTCCTTGTCCAGCATGTCCTGGACATAGGCTGTTTCCATGGCGGCCAGCTGACGCTTATCATCCTTGGCTTCCCCGTACATGGCAGACAGCTGCATCCAGTACTGTTTCTTGGGATAGTGGGCGATCATTTCCTCGAGGGTCGCGATCGTCATCGGGATATCGTTCTTCTCGTAGTACAGGAAGCGCAGCAGGCTGTACCACTGTTCCTTGGGTACCTTGCCCTTCTCCTTGTACATGTTGACCGCGGTCAGGGTGTTTTTAAGCGAGTTGTCGTAATCCTTGAGCTGGTAGTAGCCCTGGCCGAGCAGAATATAAGCCTGGGCACTGGGCGAATCTGCCACAGTAAACCAGTCGTGCAGGGCATCGATACCGCGCTGCCAGTCCTCCATCACGAAGTACAGCTGCGCTACCGTGTAACGCGTATTGATCTCCATGGCCAGCGGGATATCAGGCTGCCTGATCACATTCTCGTAGGCGCGCAGGGCACCCTGGAAATCTTCCTGGGAGTAGTAGACGAAGGCGAACAGGTTATACAGGTTGGCCAGTTCGTAGGAATTCAGCGCCCGTTTACCGGACTCGTCCTCCATGTCCTTGAGGATCTCCAGGGCCTCGGTGTACTGCTTGGCCTCGATAAAGACCTGGGCCTCGGCCAGACGCTCGTAGACCTTGTTGCGCAGTGCCGGGGTGCGGCGGGTTTCCTGTTTTTTCTTTTTCTCCGCATCATCCTGCGCATGCGCCACACCTGGCGCCGCGATGCCTGCCTCCGTCGCCAGCTGGCTCACAGCCACCTGTAGAGCCAGGAGAGGGAGTGTCAGGACGATGGCCTGCAGCCAACGACCTGCGCTCTGCCGGTACTTACCATTATCGAACACTTTCATAGGGCACCAACCGATTACTGTTCCAGTTCGTAGGTGAACTTGTTCTGCACACCCGCCACTTCAATGGCCTCGCCATCGACCACCCGGGGCTTGTACTTGAACTTCAGGGAGGCCTTCAGTGAAGCACGCTCGAAGATCCCCGAGGGCTGACAGTCCACCGCGACGGGATCGCGGATCGAGCCATTCTTGGTCACGGTGTATTCGACGATGCAGTAACCCTCAATACCGCGGGACTGGGCGCGGCGCGGATAGATCGGCGCTACCTTGACGATGGGGAGGTATTCCCCGTCGGATGCACTCATACCGCCGGAACCTGCGATCGCCACATCGACCTGGGTGGCCGGGGCCATATTGACCGCGTCCATGTTCATGTCCATATCGATGTCGGGAGTATCCAGATCCGGCGGTGGTTCCTCCGGGTCTTCCGGTTTGTCAGGCTTGGTTTCTGCGATATTGGTTTCAATCTGCCGGGGGGGCATGAAAATATCCGGCAGTTTGCGCGTTTTCTGGTCGTCAATCTTCGGATCCGCCGTGGCAATAAGATATTGCATGATGAAGAACAGCCCACCGGCAACTGGTATTGCCAGGGCGGCACCGATGGCGAGCCTGATCGTATTACGAGTCATATTGCCTCAGTTATCTTCCGTTGCCAGTGAAACATCAAAAACACCCGCTTCGCGGGACGCATCCAGCACCGCCACAACAGTTTCCGTCGTGGACGTGTTATCCGCCTGAATCACCACCGCCCCTTTCGGGTTCTCGGCGTGCAGCCGCTCCACATTGGCGCGCACCGCCCGGATATCGATGCGGCGTCCATCCATCCACACCTCATCGTTGCCGGTAATGGCAATCAGGATATTTACATTCTCTTTCGGATTAGACGTCGATGCTTCCGGTCGGTTCACTTCGACACCCGCTTCCTTGATGAAAGAGGCCGTCACAATAAAGAAGATCAACATGATAAAAACCACGTCCAGCATGGGTGTCAGGTCGATCGCGGCTTCGTCTTCCGCCGCTTGTGGCTTCTTGGAACGCATGGTTAGCCTCTCAGTGATCTGTAGTTAAGTTATCTTCGAGAAATTGGCTTTCCCGGGCCGCTTTCCGCGTGACATAGGTATTGGCAAAAACCCCGGAAAGGGCTGCCACCATGCCCGCCATGGTTGGTATGGTCGCGCGCGACACACCACCTGCCATGGACTTGGCATCACCACCGCCGGTTACGGCCATAATATTGAAAACCTCGATCATACCCGTGACCGTACCCAACAGCCCCAACAGGGGACACAGGGTGACCAGGGTTTTGATGACCGGGAGATACTGGTTGATCTGGTCCTGCGCCTGGGCGATAAGCCTGCGGCGGATCTGGTGAGCCGCCCAGGATTTGCGTTCGCTCCTGGCTTCCCAGCTGGCGATAGCAGACCCTGCATCGCGCCTCCAGCCGGAGTAAAAATAGTAGGTCCGCTCGAAAATAAGCGACCACATAACGAACAGCAGGATTGCGATCAACCAGAGGACGTTGCCACCCATGTCCATAAAGCGGCTAACGGCCTCGTAGGCTTGATCAAACCAGTACATGCTCTACTGGCCCTGGGAACCGAGATTCGCTTCCGTGTGCTCGGCGATAATCCCGGTCGACTGCTCGTTGAGGATGTGGATGATGCGCTGGGCGCGACCATTCACGATCGTGTGCAGCAGAACCGTCGGGATCGCCACCAGCAGACCCAGCACCGTCGTCACCAGAGCGCCGGAGATGCCGCCGGCCATGGCTTTCGGGTCACCGGCACCAAAGATGGTGATAGCCTGGAAGGTGATGATCATACCGGTCACCGTACCCAGCAGACCCATCAGCGGGGCCACCGCGGCGATGATCTTCAACAGGGTTAGTGAGTTCTCGATGGATGGCGTTTCCTTGAGAATCGCTTCCTCGAGTTTCAGCTCGAGGGTTTCGGTGTCCATACTGGGGTTGTCCTCGTGCACTTTCAGGACACGGCCCAGCGGGTTATTGGCATTGGCAGAGCTGCTCTTGAGCTGGGCGTTGACCTTGGAGCTCATGGCAGACAGCACCACCAGGCGCCAGATGGCAATCAGGAAGGCGATAACACCAACCGTGGTAATCGCGTAGCCGATGTAGCCACCCTGGTGCCAGCGTTCCTCGATGGTCGGGCTGTTGATCAAGGCTGAGAGGAAGCCACCGCCGGCGGGGCCGGTCGGGTCGACGCCAAACTTGCTCATGCCGTCAGTCGCGCCGACCAGGTCGGCTGCCCAACCCTGGAAGGGGCCGCTGGGCTGCCGCGCCAGTTCTTCCAGGCTGCCTTTGGTCGGCACGTAAGTCAGGTACTTGCCGTCCTCGGAGACGATATTCCAGCTACCGACACGGGCCACGGTCTGCTGGACTTTTTCACCGTCGGGTTTTGATACCTCGGAGCTGAAGGTCACGACGCGCCCGGATTCGGTCATCTCGCGCTGGAGTTCATACCAGACCCGCTCGATTTCCTCGATGCTGGGCAACTGGTCAGAGCCGCTCATCTTGCCGATCAACTCGTTGAGAAACTCCTCACGCCCCGGGTACTGGGCACTGATCAGTGAGTTCTCGAAGTTGGTGGCGGCGTCACCGGCGGTTGAGGTCAGGTGACCGAACAGTTCCGCCAGGGTACCGAGGCGATCTTTCAACTGCTTCTGCTTCTCCGCGATCAGCAGTTCATTACTCTCGAAGGTCTTCTCGAGCCGCGCGGAAATATCTTCCTGGCGCTTGCGCTCTCGTTTGGCTTCCTCGAGTAGTCGCCTCTGGTCGGCCTTGGCCTGGGTGAAGCGTTGCTCTCGGGCCTTGTTTTCCTGGGCCTCGGTAACCTGACCCTGCTTCACGAAGTTGAGCAGCTCGTCGAGGTTACGGGCTTCTTCCTGGGCGCTGGCAAACACAGAGCCCAGACTAAAGATTGCGCCGGCGGTAATGGCGGCGGCTTTCAGCATTTTCTTATTCATCACTTGGCAGCCTCCGGCGCAGCAATCGGTAGTTGCAGAAGATCAATGGACGCTTCCTTACGCGCGATCCGCAGGCCCTTCATGATGGCGTTGCGGTATTCGCCGCTGTCCAGTTGAACCCAGCTGCGAGCGGCCTGGTCCCAGGCACCGGAAACTTCCGTATCTGTTGTCTGGTAGAGCAGGGCAACGCGGCCGACGCGGAAGAAATTCACGTCGCGCTCCACGCCGTCGATTTCAACACTACCTTTATAGGAGTCGAGCTTGCGGCCGTACTCATTCTCGATCTTGTAGGCTTCGAGGACCTGGCGGAACTTCTCAGCCACCGTGACATCGGAGCGGTCGATATTGTTGCGTAAGAAAGCAATACGCTGGCGGCGCTCATCGATGTGGAAGGGCACGTCCAGCTCGACGAATTTCTCCAGCCCGTCAATCATGCGAATGACCAGCGGCGTCATCTGGCGCTGGATCACCGTCACCTGGGAGATCGATTCCTCGATGTCCTCGATACGTCGCAGCTGGTTGTCGATTTGTTTCTGCAGGCGGGCGTTATAGACCTTAAGGCCGTCGATCTGCTTGTTGACGGTCTTGTAGTCCTGCAGCAGCGCGCGAGTTTCCTCAGCCAGTTTGTCAATCCTGGTCTGGGATTTGGCAGCCGCCGCGTTTTTATCCTGGCCAACTTTCAGAATGGCCTGCAGCGTTTCATCGGCATGCGACAGTGAGACCGCCCCCAACAGGGAGCCAGCCGCCACCACCGCAGCGATCCATAGCTTATTCAATCGATGCATTTTCATGGATGAGCGTTTCCTATAGCCAACAACAGATTGTGTTTGGGTGTTATTTTTCTCGACCCTGGATAGTTATATATAGTTGAAAGATCAGAGTCGGTAAAACAAGGGAGGGCAATTTAATAACATTAAAATAAATTTAGCAAAATTTGGCCTGACCCCGGAGGGTTAGAGAGGCTCCGTGTGTAGAATGGTTACACAATCACTTGCGCCCTGAGCGAGAGGTAACACATGAGGGACTTATCGCGGTCCGTGGAGAGGCGTCAGCGCCAGGCAGGGCGACTTCAACGCCGTTCGTATACCACAAAACTGTAATCGTAATCGCCCCTATCCCCTGCACTGTGCCGTTCCCGGGAGCACTCTCGCCACTGCGCTGGATCCCATTGCGGAAAACGGGCATCGCCTGTTACCTCGGCGTGTACTTCGGTGAGGTAGAGGCGTCGGGCCAGGGGCAAGGCGTGGGTGTAGATTTCGGCACCTCCGATGACCATGAGCTCCTCGACGCCATCGATCGTGGCTATCGATTCCGCCAGCTGCAAAGCCTGCTCCAGTGTCGCAACAACCCGGGCCCCGGGGGCCTCGTAATCGGGTTGCCGCGTGATCACTATATTGGTGCGCCCGGGCAGCGGTTTGCCGATGGACTCCCAGGTCTTGCGACCCATTAGCACCGGCTTGCCAAAGGTGACGCGCTTGAAGAACTTAAGGTCCTCGGGGAGGTACCAGGGCAGCTTGTTATCGCGGCCGACCACGCCGTTCTCCGCAACCGCGGCGATCAGCGCAATGTGTACCGTGCCGTCACCACCGGCACTCACTAGACTGACACCGGTGCCGCGATATGTGGCTGGGCCTCGTAGTTGAGCAGTTCGAAATCCTCGTAACGGAAGCCGAAGATGTCTTTCACCGCAGGATTGATACGCATTTCGGGCAGCGGCCCCGGCGAGCGCTGGAGTTGCTCCCGGGCCTGCTCGAAGTGATTGCTGTAGAGGTGGGCGTCGCCAAACGTATGGACGAACTCTCCCGGCTGCAGATCACACACCTGGGCCATCATCAGGGTGAGCAGGCTGTAGGAGGCAATATTGAAGGGCACCCCCAGAAAGACATCGGCACTGCGCTGGTATAACTGGCAGGAAAGCCTGCCCTCGGCCACGTAGAACTGGAACAGGCTGTGGCAGGGCGGCAGTGCCATGGAGTCCACCTCGGCGACATTCCATGCGCTGACAATGAGGCGCCGGGAGTCGGGGTTGGATTTGATGTGCTCCACCAGTTTGGTGATCTGGTCGATCGTGCCACCCTCGGGCGTCGGCCAGGAGCGCCATTGATGCCCGTAGACCGGGCCAAGGTCGCCGTTTTCATCGGCCCACTCATCCCAGATGCGCACGCCGTGCTCTTTCAGATAGGCAATGTTGGTATCGCCGCTCAGAAACCACAGCAGCTCGTGAATAATGGAGCGCAGATGCAGTTTCTTGGTGGTCAGCACGGGAAATCCGCTGGCCAGGTCGAAGCGCATCTGGTAGCCGAAGATGCTACGGGTGCCGGTACCGGTGCGATCCGACTTGTCGGTTCCGGTTTCGAGTATGTGGGACAGAAGGTCCAGGTATTGCTGCATAGGGTGTGCTTATCCGTGTCTTGAGCCGCCATGGCGACTGTAGGCGTTGTAGAGCAGGTAGAGGCCAAAGGCAATCATCGGCAGGCTGAGCAGCTGGCCGCGACTCATCCAGCCGAATAACAGGTCGGGGATGTGACTGTCGGGCTCGCGAAAGAACTCCACGATAAAGCGCATGCAGCCATATCCCGCCATGAACAGGCCACCCACCGCCAGGCGCGGTCGTGGCTTGCGGGAAAACCAGTACAGGATCACAAACAACAGCAAGCCCTCCAGGGCCGCCTGGTAGAGCTGGCTCGGATGCCTGGGCAGGGCAAGCGGGTCCTTGGGGAAGATCATGGCCCAGGGCACGTCAGTGGGGCGCCCCCACAATTCCTGGCCGATGAAATTGCCCAGCCGACCCAGGCCCAGGCCTACCGGGACCAGCGGCGCGATGAAGTCGAGCAGGTCAGCGAAGCGCAGCTTGTGCTTGCGAGCGTATAACCAGTTGGCAAAGATAACCCCGAGCATGCCGCCGTGGAATGACATGCCGCCCTCCCAGACGCGCAGCGCCCAGAGCGGATCCTCGGCCAGTTGCCCCGTACCATAAAACAGCACGTAACCCAGCCGACCGCCAAGCACGACTCCCATGGCGGAGAAGAAAATCATGTCGTCCACTTGCTCGCGATTCAGCGCCGCGCCGGGCTTTGCGGCACGCCGCGATGCCAGCCACCAGGCAAAGGCAAGACCCGCCAGGTAGGTGAGGCCATACCAGTGCACCTTGACCGGCCCGATCGCGATTGCCACGGGGTCGATCTGTGGATAGGGAAGCATTGGGTGCCTGTTAGCCGTCCGTTATGAGAATGGGTGTATTATCTGCCAGCGTTCAAAGTTTCACAAACACCGACCATGTGCCTGATCAGTTTTGCCTACAATGCCCATCCCGACTATCCACTGCTGGTGGCGGCAAACCGGGACGAGTACTACCGGCGCCCGACCGCGCCGGCAACATTCTGGGAAGATGCGCCACAACTGCTGGCTGGAAAGGACTTGCAGGCCGGCGGCACCTGGATGGGCGTTACCCGCAGCGGCCGGTTTGCCGCCATTACCAACCACCGCAATCCGCCCACCACACCGGCGCAGCCGCGCTCCCGCGGTATGTTGACCACGGATTTCCTGCTCGGCTCGATGAGTGCGGCGGATTACATGGCAGACCTCACCGGGACCGGCGGCAGCTATGCCGGCTTCAACCTGCTTCTGGCCGATTCCCGAGAACTGCATTACTTCTCCAACGTGGAGGGGGCGGCACAGTGCCTGGATGCAGGCGTTTACGGGCTCAGCAATGGCTCACTGCACTCGGGATGGCCTAAGCAGGAACTGGCCCGCGAGCGCCTGGCGGCACTGTTGGGAAAAAGCATCGACCACGAGGCTTTGCACGCGACTGTGAGCAGCCGCGATGTAGTTCCGGATGAGGACCTGCCGGACACCGGCATAGGGCGGGAGATGGAGCGGCTGCTGTCTCCCCAGCTGATTCTTACCGAGGAGTACGGGACCCGCGCGACCACCAGTCTGTGGATATCCTCCGCCGGTGAGGTGGAGTTGTGCGAACAGAGCCTGCGGGCTGACGGTACCAGCGACGGGCTGGTCAGGCTGGGTTTTAGTCTAGACGGGCGTGAATGAAGTTTGACATGCCCTTGTCGATCAGGAACTGCTCCAGCCGCCGGTGCACGGCATCGGAACTCTCCAACTGCATCACCTCGTCGAGCACCGCGTTCGCTTCATCGGTGCTCAGGTTGCGAACCGCCTTCTTAACCTTGGTCAGGTTGGTGGCATTCATGGACAACACGTCGTAACCCATGGCCAGCAGCAGCACCGCGGCCCCGGGGTCTCCCGCCAGCTCACCACAGATACTCACCTGCTTGCCCGCCTCGTGAGCGGCATCGGCAACAAAGCTCAGCGCCTGCAACACCGCCGGATGGAATGAGTGGTATAGGTCCGCAACCCGTGCGTTGTTGCGGTCTACGGCGAGCAGGTACTGGGTCAGGTCATTGGAACCCACGGACAGGAAATCCACCCGCTGCGCCAATACCGGCGACTGGTAGACCGCCGCCGGTACTTCAACCATGACCCCGATCGGGGGCAGTTTGATATCCGCGCCCTCCTCCAGCAACTCGCGGTGGGCGCGGTGAATGAAGCCAAGCGCCTCATCCAGCTCGCCGGTGTTACTGACCATGGGCAGCATGATGCGCAGGTTGTCCAGACCTTCGCTGGCCTTGAGCATGGCCCGGGTCTGGGACAGGAATATCTCCGGGTGATCCAGGGTAACCCGGATACCGCGCCAGCCGAGAAAGGGATTTTCTTCCTCGATTGGAAAATATGGCAGGGCTTTGTCGCCGCCAATATCCAGGGTGCGCATGGTCACCGGCTTGGGGGCGAACGCCTCCAGCTGGCTGCGATAGATCTGGCGCTGCTCTTCCTCGCTGGGGAATCGCTCGCGCAACAGGAACGGCACCTCGGTGCGGTACAGTCCAACTCCTTCGGCACCCTGGTCCAGGGACCGCGCCACGTCAGCCATCAGGCCGGTATTAACCAACAGCGGCAGGCGTTTCTTGTCCAGGGTTTCACAGGGCTCATCGCGCAGGGTCTCCAGGTCCTGGGACAGGGCCTCGTCTTCGGCCAGGAGATCCTCGAAGCGCCGCCGGAAATCCGCACTGGGATTGAGGTGAACCTCACCGTTGTAGCCATCGATGATCAGCTCGCGGTCCTGCAACTTGGTGAAGGGCAGGTCAACCGCTCCCATCACGGTCGGCACGCCCATGGCGCGGGCCAGTATGGCGACGTGGGAATTGCCGGAGCCGCGCACGGATATAATGCCCGCCAATTTCTCTCGCGGGATTTCACCCAGCACCGAAGCCGTCAATTCCTCCCCTACAAGGATCGTGTCGGCAGGGAACTCGCGCACGTTCTTGTCCGCCGCCTGCAGGTAGGCCAGAACCCGGGTGCCGAGATCCTTCACATCCACGGCCCTCTCGCGCAGGTAGCTCTGCTCCATGCGCTCGAAGTGCTGGATGTGCTCGATCATGACCTGGCTGAGCGCTCCCTGGGCCCACTCACCCCCCTTGATCCGTGAAGCGACCTCAGCACCGATGGTGGCGTCGTCGAGAATGCGCAGGTAAACATCGAACAGGGCGTGATCTTCCGGATTCAGCTGGGTACTCAGCTGACTGGCGACGACTTCTATATCGCCCCGCACCGCCTGCAGGGCTTTTTTGAAAGCGCGCAGCTCACCGAGACGATCGTTGGTCTTGCGCTGGGGTACGGCGAAGAGATCCGCCTCGGGCGAGACAACCACCGTACGGCCGATAGCAATGCCGGGGGCACCCGCGATACCCTGGATGCGGGTACTGACCGTGTCCTGGGTGCCCTTCTGCACCGAACCCGTGACCCGCGCATGGGCAATAACTCCGGCCAGCTGCGCCGACATCGTGACCAGGAAGGCTTCCTCACTCTCGTCGAAGCGGCGCTGTTCCGCCTGCTGCACCACGAGCACACCGAGAACCTCGCGGTGGTGAATAATGGGCACACCGAGGAAGGCGCTGAAGGGTTCCTCACCAATGCCGGGTATCAGGTGAAAATTGGGGTGCGAGGTTGCATCTTCCAGGTTGATGGGCTCCTCGCGCTCCGCAACCAGGCCGACCAGGCCTTCACCCGGCTCCAGACCGGCGCGACCTACCTGGTCCTTGTTGAGACCCTCGGTCGCCTCGAACATGAAGCGATTGGTCTTGGCGTCATGCATGTACACCGTACAGACCTCGGTGCCCATGGCGTCGCGCACCCTGCGCACGATGATCTCGAGAGCTTCATCCAGGTTTTCGGCGGTATTCACCTCCTGAACGATGGCACGCAGCATATCCAGCATGGTATTCAGGATCCCCCGTTCATCGCGATCCGGCCACAGGGTGCGGCCAGCTCTTTGAGGGCGCTGCGATAGACTTCTCGCTTGAAAGCAATCACCTGGGTAAGGGGATACCAGTAACTGACCCAGCGCCACTGGTCGAACTCGGGCTTGGCATGCTCGGACACATTGACCGCGTCATCGTCGGCGAGCATTTGCAGCAGAAACCATTTCTGTTTCTGGCCGACACAGACCGGACGCTGCCCCTTGCGGATGTAGCGCTTCGGCAGCCGGTAGCGCAACCAGCCGCGGGTGCAGGCGACCACTTTGACGGCATCCTCCGTGAGACCAATCTCTTCCTGCAATTCACGGTAGAGCGCCTGTTCCGGAGATTCACCCTTGCCGATACCCCCCTGGGGGAACTGCCAGGCATCCTGGCCGACCCGCCGCGCCCACAGGAGACGGCCCTGATCATTGGCGAGAATTATCCCGACATTAGGGCGAAAACCATCTGCGTCTATCACCTTGTTATCAACATCCATATCACCGGGGCGGAACTTGATATTGTTCCACACTTTGCCGCGGCTGAACACAAAGCCCCGGCAAGCCTGGTTTTACGACTGTCGGATACAAGCTATGCTGGGCGCCCTCACCCCCTGGAGCACAATATGGCGCTGGCCATTTTCGACCTGGACAATACCCTTTTAGCCGGCGACAGTGACCACGCCTGGGGGGAATTCGCCTGCGAGCTTGGCATCGTCGACGCCGCCGAGTTTGGCCGCGCCAACGACGCCTTCTACCAGGACTACCTGGCCGGAAATCTCGATATAGAGGCTTACCTGCGGCATGCTCTGGCGCCCATAGCCGGACGCGAGCCGGAACTGATTGCACAATGGCACCGGCAGTTCATGGCAGCAAAAATTGAGCCCATGCTGTTACCGGCCGCTTTCGATCTGGTAGAAAAACACCGCTGCGCAGGCGACGACTTGCTGATCATCACCGCCACCAACCGCTTCATCACCGAGCCGATTGCGGCACGTTTCGGCATCAGCGAACTACTGGCCTGCGAGGGAGAAATGGTCGACGGCCGTTACACCGGTGAACCCACCGGCATCCTCACCTACGCCGAGGGCAAGGTGGCGAGGCTGCAACAGTGGCTGACAGAGAGTGGGCACAGCATGGCGGGTAGCTGCTTCTATTCCGACTCTCACAACGACATACCCCTGCTGGACATTGTTGACCGGCCGGTGGCGGTGGACCCGGATGACTTACTGCGAGACTACGCGACCGACCGGGGCTGGCCGATTATCAGCCTGCGCTCCGCGAATCCCCGCTAAGCACGGCAAAATAAGCCTTGAGGTAGCGGGTTTCGGCAATGGCGGGATGCAGGGGATGATCCTGCGCCTGGCTACCGGTTTCCACGATACGCAGCTCACAGCCGCGACGGCGAGCAGCACCGCGCAGTACCTCCATCAGGTCTGCCTCGGACAGGTGCATGGAGCAGGACGCCGACACCAGCATACCCCCCGGCGCCAGTAACTGCATGGCGAGTTCATTGATACGGCGATAGGCCTTGCAACCCTTGGCGTGATCGCGGCGCCGCTGGATAAACGCCGGTGGGTCGAGCACGACGATATCGAAGCGCTCTCCGGCATCGCGCAATTCGCTCATGACCTGGTCGGCCTTGCCCCGGCTGGTCATCACCTGCTGGGACACCCCGTTCAGTGCCGCGTTGCGCAAGACGCCTTCCAGGGCCGGGGCCGAATTGTCCACGCACAGGACTTGCGAGGCTCCGGCGGCTGCAGCCTGCACGCCCCAGCCCCCGATATAGCTGTAGACATCAAGCACCCGGCGGCCACTGCAATAGTGTTGTAAGCGCGCCCGGTTGTAACGGTGATCATAGAACCAGCCGGTTTTCTGCCCGCTTAGCAGCGGCGCCTCGAAGCTGACCCCGTTTTCCTCCAGCTCCACCCACTCGGGCACATCCCCGCGCACGACCTCTACGCGTTCCTGCAATCCCTGCTCCCGTCGCGCACGGCTGTCGCAGCGCAGCAAAATCCCCGCCGGGTCCAGGGCTGCATCAAGGGCCTGTATCAGGGCGTCCTGGTGGCGCTCGATTCCGGCAGTGTTCAGCTGCACCACCAGGTAATCACCAAATCGGTCCACGACTGCGCCCGAAACACCGTCGCTGTCACCATAGAGGAGCCGGTAGAAGGGCTTGTCGAAGAATGCTTCGCGCAGTTGCAGGGCCGCGCCAATCCTGTCGGTGAAGAGTTCCCTGTCGAGTACGGCGTCGGGCCGGGCGCTGTAAACCCGCGCACAAATCAGGGATTGGGGTTCCATGTAAGCCGAGGCCAGCGGCTCGCCTGACACGCTGTAAAGGGTAACCGCGTCCCCGGCCTGATAATCGGAAAGAGGCGTGCGTTTACTGTCGACTTCGTTGCTGTAAACCCAGCAGTGTCCACCGCGCAGGCGCCGGTCGGCACCCTTGCGCAGGCAGAGCTCAGGATTCTTCAGCACACTGGGCGTCGTAATCCTCAGCGGAGAGCAGCTTCTCGAGTTCACCCACATCATCCGGCTGCAGTCGGTAAAACCAGCCGTCGTTGTAGGGATCGGAATTGACCGTTTCCGGGGCATCTTCCAGCTGTTCATTCACGGCCACAACTTCTCCGCCCAGGGGAGCGTAGATGTCCGAGGCGACCTTCACGGACTCGACCACACCAGCTTCGTCACCCGCCGCCAGGTGTGCGCCAACATCCGGCAGCTCGACAAAAACCACATCACCGAGCGCATCCTGGGCGTGGTCCGAAATACCGATCGTCACCGTTCCATCTTCTTCCAGGCGAGCCCATTCATGGCTTGAGGCGTACTTGAGTTCGGGTGGGGTTTGGCTCATACGCGGGTTCCTCATCTGATCCTGAAGGCTTGCTGCAGGCGGATAATTCTACAGTGCCATAAGTGAAACACAATGCGGTGTATCAACGCACACCCATGGCATGGCGCATCAGGCGGTGCTTCAGCGGTCCGGATTGTCCGACCAGGCGCATGCCCGTATTGCGCAACCACCGCACCGGCAGCCGCCGCTCACCAAACAGGCGTTTGAATCCATCCATCGCGGCCATCATTGCCAGGTTTTCGCCCTTGCGCTGGCGCTGGTAGCGACGCAGTACGTCAAGCGCACCCGGGTCGGCGCCCCTGTTCACCGCCGAGCGTATCTCCCCGGCCAGGGCGGCGACATCCTGCAGTCCCAGGTTGATACCCTGGCCGGCAAGCGGGTGAATGGTGTGTGCGGCATCGCCGACAAGGGCCAGGCGCGGCTGCACGTAGTCCACCGCGTGACGCTGCCTGAGTGGGAACGAAAAGCGTCTCGATACCCCGATTACCTGACCCAGCCGATGCTCGAGGGCGGCCGCGAGCTCCGCGTAAAACTCCTCATCCGCGAGCCCCAGCAGTTGCTCGGCCCGGTCCGGTTCCGCCGACCAGACAACAGAGCAGAAGTGATCCTCACCCTGGCTGCCCAGGGGCAGGAATGCCAGTGGACCCGTCGGCAGGAAACGCTGCCGGGCCATCGCCGCGTGATAACGTTCAGTCTGCACTGTGGCCACCAGGGCGTGATGCCCGTAATCCCATTCGCGGGTTCGGAAATCTGCCAGTTCGCGCACCCGCGACAGGGCGCCGTCGGCGGCAACCAGCAAGCGGGCACTGAGGGAGCTGCCATCTTCCAGTTCCAGCCGCGGCCAGGTGTCCTCAATGGACAGGTCTTGCACCCGTGCCGGGGCGAACAGCGTCAGTCCCGGGGTTGTATCGAGGCCGAAAAGGAGGGCGGAGGTCAGCACCCGGTTTTCCACGATATAGCCCAGGGCGGCGGCATCCAGTTCGCTGGCGTGAAAATCGATACTGCCGGTACCCTCCGCGTCCCAGACCTCCATATGCTGGTAGGGACAACAACGGCAGGATTCGATCGCTTCCCAGGCCTCGAGTTCTTCGAGCAGTAGCCGCGAGGCCGGGGTAATCGCGCTGACGCGGGCGTCGAAACCGTTAACACCCGCCGTGTATTCCGCCAGGGAGTCACCAGCGGTATCCAGGCTATTGGCTTCGACCAGTGCCAGGCGCAGGCCGCAACTCCCCAGGCTACGGGCCAGGGCCGCGCCGGCGATACCGCCGCCGACTATCAGCACGTCAAAATCAGGGCTGGACATCGCGGTATTCCTTGCTGGCTGCCACCCCGGAGGTGTGACGCACGAACTCACGTTTCAGTGCGGGGCTCAGGTCCAGTGCAAACAAGCCCACGTCGCGCAACAGGGACAGGGCCGGGTCGCGGTGCATAAACAGGCCCGGCAGGCTGTCGCTGAAGGAGATGGTGCGCTCCTGGTCGCCAGTTTGCTGCTGGACATAGCTCTCCAGCACCGCCAGGTCGCCGATGCCCCGGCCCGCCGCAAGCGCATCCTGCAGCACTGCCCCGAGGCGCGCCACATCGCGTAGTGCCAGGTTGAAACCCTGTCCCGCCACCGGATGCAGGGAGTGTGCCGCATTGCCCATGATCACCAGGCCGCTGCGCACCTGCTCCAGGGAAGCGACCATGGACAGCGGGTAGCTGTGCCGATCACCGACCCGCTGCAGACGCCCTAGCCGGTAACCGAACTGTTCCTGCAGGCGGGTGAGAAACTCTGCTTCAGCGCAAGCCTTTAAAGCCTCGGCCTCTTCAGCCGGCAGACTCCAGACCAGGGCACAGCGATGATTCGCAGCATTACTGTCAGCATCATCTGCAGGCAGGGGCAACATTGCCAGGGGCCCGGCCGGGGTGAAGCGTTCGTAGGCGCAGCCCCGGTGCGGCAGGGCGTGGCCGATATTGGCGATCAGGGCATGTTGTCGGTAATCGGCCTCCTCGACTTCCACTCCCAGCAGTTGCCGCAAACTGGAATTGGCGCCATCGGCCACTACCAGGAGCCCAGCGTCAATGCGCTGCCCATCGGCAAGCTCCAGCGCTACCCGGTCTGCCGCCTGCACGGCAGTAACACGGGCGGGGCTGAGTGTTTCCACATCGGTATCGTGCAAGGCCTGCACCAGCACATTGCCCAGCCACGTATTTTCAACCACGTAGCCCAGGGCCGGCCATGCGTAGTCCTGCGCGCGCATGAGGGTGCTGCCGAAGCGCCCCTGTTCGGAAACGTGCACGGTACTGATTGCACAAGCGTGCGACTGCAACTGATCCCAGATACCGAGCTCCCGGTAGATCAGGCAACTGCTGTAAGACAGGGCCGTGGAGCGGGCATCAAAGGACGGGCTGTACTTGTCCTGGAAGGCGACGTCGCGTTCCGGCAGGGGAAAATTCTCCACCAGTAATACCCGGGTAGTGGTGGGCAGTTGACGCTGCAGGCACAGGGCGAGACTGACGCCAACCATACCGCCGCCGGCAATGACTACGTCGTAGCTGGTGGCACTCACGTCTGCCCACCACCGGGGTCATCCGCGTTTTCGATGGCATTCATAAACAGATTGAGCGTGGCAAAGCGCAGGTACTCGGTCAGTTCGAAAAAGTGGTTCTCGGATTCGTCAGCGTCGCTCTCCGCGTCCACGGTCGCCTCCGCTATGGCTGCGACGTCCTTCAGCAC